>Ga0172379_10000655_pt1 | contig 83647 bp, 99 predicted proteins | sample GrowelOW334metaG_FD_119756 | JGI IMG/M metagenome (GOLD analysis project Ga0172379, IMG submission 119756) | Groundwater microbial communities from an aquifer near a municipal landfill in Southern Ontario, Canada - Groundwater well OW334 metaG | ecosystem: Environmental > Aquatic > Deep... | reverse complement strand
TTGCAGAATCAGCCATTGTGAAACATGCTAGTATATACCTAAAACAGCATTTTGTCAATGCCCTTTTGAGTAATTTGTTGCAAAAATAGCCAAAAAATGATATACTATACTCGTTATTATTGGCGATTTTATAATTACGAAGCATATGCCGGAACCATTTGAAAAACCGATTTCACCCGAGATTATTCCTCAGCAACCGCTTGAAAAAGAGCAGTCGGAAGGGGATGTTGAAATTGAAAAAGAATTAGAACAACTGGAAAAAGAAATCAACAAGCAGGAAAAACAGATTCATACGGTCACCGCGTCTCTGCCGATTAAACAGATGACGCCGACAAAGCCTGTGATTGTAAAAACAATAACCCGTAAAAAAATTGAAGGGATACTGTCCGAGGATCTGAAAGAGTTATTTCAGGGTATGGACGCGGTGCACAAAGCAGAATTTAAAAGACAGGCAGCTGAGACCGCTTCCGCGCTGGAAATATTAGTGGCAACAGCAAAAGCAACGGCCAAAAAAGTCGCAAAACTGATCAGTGCTTGGCTGAAATCTATTCCCGGTATTAATTCATTTTTTCTGGAACAGGAGGCAAAACTGAAAACCGACAAAATATTGGCAATGACTAAAGCAAATAAGGAGGAGAATAATGAACCCAACAATTGAGTCTCCTGTAACAGACGCCAGTATTCTTTCCAACCCGGTCGTGATCGGAGTAATTGTTTTTGCGGTGATTGTTTTTATTCTTGTAATAGTACTGCAAATATTAAAGAACTACTTTCATAGCCAGTATCATGTTCCGCCGGAGTACCATAACACAACATTATTAATAACGGTTCCGAAAGATTTTACCAACAAGGAAGATAAGGAAAAAGAAATCAAGCAGCTGGTAGGCATTGCTGAAAATTTTTATGCCAATCTGGGCGGAGTTAAACCGCAAAAAGGTTTTGCGGCTTATTTTTATGGCAGAAGGGATCATCTTGCTTTAGAAATAGTCAGGGAACGTACCGGGCATATCGCTTTTTATATTACTGTCCCGGAATATTCCCGCCGGTTTTTAGAACAGCAGATTCACGCGCAGTATCCGGATGCGCAGATTGATCCGATGGAAGATTATAATATATTTACTCCCCAGGGGGTCGTTCAGGGGGCGTTTTTGCAGTTGAAGAAACAGTATATTTTCCCGATTCAAACTTATCAGAATATGGAGACTGATCCGCTGAATGCAATTACCAATTCATTATCAAAATTCCAGGAAGGTGAAGGCGGAGCGATTCAGATTTTGATCCGGTCCGCTAAAGGATCGTGGCATGCTTGGCCGGCAAAAGTCGCGTCGGAAATGCAACAGGGAAAAAAGCTGAGGGAAGCGTTAAAATCCTCATCGGGCAGTTCCAAAGGCTTTGTGGGCAGTATTTTCAAATCAATGTTTACATCATCAAAGTCAAAAGATGATGAAATCCTGAAGAAAACCCAACCGCATCAGCTCTCTCCGATGGAGGAGGAAACCATTAAGGCACTGGAACATAAAACTTCCAAAGCCGGTTTTGATGTAAATATCCGCATCATTGTTTCCGCCAAGCAAAAACAACAGGCGGAAGCGTATTTGCGGAATATTATTGATTCGTTTGCTCAATACTCTGGGTACGAATTCGGTAACGGCTTTCGTGCGGTTAATGTCGGTAACAATCCAAAGGTGATCAAAGATTTTATTTACCGAAATTTTGTTGCCAAGATGTCGTACATATTAAATACAGAAGAAGTAGCAAGTCTGTTCCATTTACCCCTGCCATATACGGAAACACCAAATATTAAATGGCTAAGCGCCAGAAAAGCACCGCCCCCGGGAAATTTACCTGAGGAAGGAATAATTTTGGGTGAAACGGAATATCGCGGTGAGAAAAAACTGATTCGCATCAAAGAAAAAGACCGGCAGAGACACATGTATATTATCGGGCAGACCGGTTCCGGAAAATCATACACGATGGCGAATATGGCGGTGCAGGATATTCAGCGTGGTGACGGGTGTTGCCTGATTGACCCGCACGGCGGATTGATAGACGAATACGTATTGCCGAATATTCCCAAAGAACGTGCGGAGGATGTGATCTATTTTGACCCTTCTGATATGCAGCGGCCGATGGGTTTGAATCTGCTGGAGTACGATAAAAAATATCCGGAACAGAAGACATTCGTAATCAACGAAATGATCAATATTTTTGATAAGCTGTATAATCTTTCTCAGACCGGCGGTCCGATGTTTGAACAATATATGCGCAATGCGATGCTTCTGGTAATGGATGACCCGACTGATACTGCTACGCTACTTGAGATTCCAAAAGTGATGGCGGACAAACAGTACCGGACGGAAAAACTTTCCAAAGCAACCAATATTGTTGTTAAAAGATTTTGGGAGGAAGAAGCGGAAAAGGCAGGTGGTGAGGCTTCGCTTGCCAATATGGTTCCTTACATTACCAGTAAATTGAGCACATTCATTTCCAATGACTACATGCGGCCGATCATTGCACAGAAGGAAAGCGGGTTTAATTTCCGGAAAGTAATGGATGAGAGAAAAATATTATTAATCAATCTTTCAAAAGGAAGAATCGGTGATCTGAATGCCAAGTTATTGGGATTGGTAATGGTGGGAAAAATATTAATGGCGTCACTAAGCCGTGTTGATATTCCGGAAGAGGAAAGAAAGCCTTTTTATCTGTATATTGATGAGTTTCAAAACTATGTTACTGACAGTATCGCTGTCATATTATCTGAGGCCAGAAAATATAAATTATGTCTGACCATGGCTCACCAATATTTGGGTCAGTTAGTGGAGAATAATGATACAACAATTAAGGATGCAGTATTCGGCAACGTCGGTACAATTGCCGCATATCGGGTGGGTGTGGAGGATGCGGAACTGTTCGCCAAGCAGTTTGAGCCGGTATTCAATGAATACGACGTAATGAATGTTGATAAATATACATTTAACCTGAAATTATTGATTGATAATACACACGCCAGGCCTTTTAATGTTAAGGGCAGAACACTACCTAAAGGTAATCTGCAAATGGTTCAGGCAATCAAAGAACTTTCCAGACTGAAATACGGTAAGGACCGGAATATTATTGAATCGGAAATAGCGCTACGCAGTATAAAGAAGCCAATGCCACCAAAAATTTTTCCTTCATCAATCCCTCCGCTCCGGCCGAGACCGCTTACACCACCACCGGTGTCAACTGTTACACCAACAGCTCCTGTATCAACTCCAAATACATCAGTCCCAAAAAATCCAACATTGCCGGTTCCGCCGACATCATCAACTCCAAAATTTACCGTTTAGTTTCGCATTTGTTAAATATAAATCAATATGTTTGATCCAGGAATGTTTTTTTATTTTATTATTGCAGTTATTGTTTTTGTGGTATTGGGATCAATGGCATATGCCGGATACCGCGGTGCTCCGTGGGTGCCGACAAAAAAGAAGGATCTTGACCGGCTGATTAACCTGGCCGGAATAAAAGACGGTGAATCAGTTTATGAGCTGGGTTCCGGGGATGGGCGTATACTTTTTGAAATAGCCAAACGATTTAAAGTGTCTGCAACGGGTGTTGAAATCTCGCTAATGCCCTATGTGTTCTCAAAAATAAAGTCCTGGTTGATGAACACAATTATTGTTCATAAAATGAAAGGTAAAGTTTTGATCAAATACCGTGATCTTTTCCAGCAAAATTTGAATGACGCCGATTTGGTAATATGTTTTCTGATGCCAAAATCAATAAAGGAACTGGAGGCAAAATTTTCCAAGGAACTGAAAAAAGGCGCCAGAGTAATCTCATATGTGTTTCCGCTTAAAACATTTACTCCAAGTGCAGTAAGTAAGCCAGACAAATCAAGTATTGCCATATATTTATATCAATTCTAGTATTATAGCTAAAACGAAATATACGGGATTTATCCCGTATTTTTATGCCAGAAATCAAATTATGCTTTACATTTGAAAACTCAATATGATACAATGTGATTAGTAAAAACCAAACAAAAACTTAAATCAAAATTAAAATCAAAGATAAAACAATATAAAAAGGGGAGGCAAAAATAAAATGGTTGACGAAAATAAACTGACACAAATCAAACAGCTAATTGCTTCAGCGGAAGATGCGATACGTGTTGCTAAAGCTATGTTGGAAGGAGACTCGCTAGAATCGGATGCTGACGCTGTTTCCAATGAGATTAGTCATTTACAAAAGGCTCGCTCCATCGGTTCTGTGGATCACAACGGGCGTGTTGTGGAAGGAGTATTTGATGGATTAAATATGATCGGTCCGGACGGAAAACAGTACAATGTGCCGGCGAACTATGCTTCTAAATCAAAACTGGTTGAAGGCGATATCTTAAAACTGACCATTTCCAATGATGGTTCTTTTGTTTTTAAACAAATCGGGCCGGTGGAAAGAAAAAGACTGATCGGCATGTTGAATCAGGATGATACAACCGGGGAATACCAGGTGCTGGCAAACGGCAAGAGTTATAAGGTACTTTTGGCCAGTATTACGTATTTTAAAGGTGAAGTCGGTGATGAGGTGGTAATACTTGTTCCAATTGATAAACAAACAGATTGGGCCGCTGTGGAAAATATTGTAAAAGGAGGCGAGTCACAACCAAATATTAATGCTGTGCCGAGTACTGTGAATATCCAACAAGAAAATCCCGGCATGGAGAAGGAAAAGGCAGTTGATGATTTAGAGATATAATTTCAAAGTAAATTTTAATAACTGTTTTAAGACCCTATAAACCTACAGAATAAGGGTCTTTTTATATGAGTTATGCAGATTGCAAATCTTTATCATTCGCGCTAATATAGTAGGTACCCGATTAAGGGGATTTATTTATGTCACAGACACTATATCGTAAATATCGGCCGCAGTCTTTTAAGGATTTGGTTGATCAAAATCATATCAGAATTACGCTGATAAATGAATTGGAAAGCGGTAGAATCGCCCATGCATATTTGTTTACCGGTCCGCGGGGTGTCGGCAAGACAACCATTGCCCGTCTTTTTGCAAAATCTCTTAACTGTAAGAAAAGAAAAAAAGATTCTGCAGAACCCTGTAATGAATGCAGCTCCTGCAAAGATATTATGAAGGGAAGATTATTGGATTTGGTTGAGATTGATGCTGCTTCTCATACGGGAGTGGATAATGTAAGACAAAATATAATTGACAATTCGCGTGTGGCAACGGTATCCAGCACCTACAAAGTATTCATAATAGATGAAGTCCACATGCTTTCAATATCCGCGTTCAATGCTTTGCTGAAAACACTGGAAGAACCGCCGGAAAATGTTGTGTTTATCCTTGCGACAACCGAGGTACATAAGGTGCCGCAGACTATTATATCCCGCTGTCAGCGTTTTGATTTTCAGAAAGTGGGAGTAAAAGATCTGGTGCTCCGGTTGAACACTATTATTAGTCAGGAAAAAGTGCAGGTTGATGAGCCGGTCTTGAAGGCAATTGCTATGGCTTCTGACGGTAGTGTACGGGACGCCGAGAGCATGTTGGGTCAGGTGCTTTCACTCGGAGAGAAAAAAGTTACAATGGATCACATTGATCTGATCGTTCCGCATTCTGATGATACACTAGTGATTCAGTTTTTGAGCCTGATTGCGATGGAAAATACCGCCGCATCTATTGAGCTGGTCAACAGGTTGGTAGAAGAGGGTGGAAATGTCAGGAATTTTGTTAAAAATGTGATTGAAGTGTTAAGAAGAATCATGCTGCTTAATATATCAAGTTCATTGGAGAAGTTTGTTGTGTATGAAATGGATGATGAACTGCAGAAAGAAATGATTAAAATTTCAAATCAATTCAATTCACAGGAACTGATCCGGTGGATCAATATTTTTCTTAAAATTGAACCGATGATCAAAGCGCAAAAGGATATAATCCAACTCCCGCTGGAAATTGCAATTTTGGAAATTATTGAGGGCGGGAATGAAATAACACAGCCGGTTACAAAGAATCAACCGTCTTTTACTCCTAAATTTCAACCACCAAACAGAAGAAATATTCCCGAAGTAAGACCAATTGCTCAAGTACATAAGATAGTAAAAGAGGTAATTAGGCCAGTTCTAGCTGAAAAGAAGGCGGTTGATGAAACAGATGAATTGGTAAAAGAGACGCCGGTTGTTAAGCTGTCAGAGATTGAAAAAAAATGGAAAACTTTTTTAAAAAAGCTAAAAGCACATAATCATTCTTTATCACTTACCTTAAGTGTCGGGGAAGTATTGGAGATTAACGGCAAGGTTATTACAATTGCTTTCGGGTTTAAATTTTATATGGACCGGGTCTGGGAAGCAAAGAACAAACAGATAATTGAAAATGTACTGGATGAAGTATATGAAACGCCCCTGACCTTCACCTGTATTATTGATAATGCGTTGCGAGATAAAAAGATACCGGAACACAATAAAAAAGAGGAAGACAGTAGTGCGCTGAAGGATGCACTTGACACCTTCGGCGGGAAAGTGGTAGAAGGTTAGATAAGAATGTTATCGCCATGCGATATATGGCGAATTATTTTTTTGAAATAAAACATTGGGGAGTAGCCAAGCGGCCCGTCTCGACGAGGCGTCGAGCCGAGGCGGATAAGGCAACGGGTTCTGGTCCCGTCACCGGGGGTTCTGCGCCTGAGGCCCGCTTCGCTCTCGCGAAAGCGAGGCGAGCGCACTCGCCTCCGGCGAGGAATCATAAAAATACAATGTATTCAATTTACGTAATAAAAAGTATAAATTACCAGAATAGGTACGTTGGTAGCACTGATAATGTTGAGAAAAGATTAGAAGAACACAATAGCGGCAAGTGTAGATATACTAAGGGACGATCACCGTGGGTATTGATTTATAAGGAAGATTTTAATAGTAGATCTGAGGCAATGAAAAGAGAAAAGTTTTTAAAATCCGGTCAAGGTAGAAAATTACTTGATGAAAAACTGAAAGACATAGAAGAAATCAAAAATAAAAATTAATCTAAACATTGGGGAGTAGCCAAGCGGTAAGGCAACGGGTTCTGGTCCCGTCACCGGGGGTTCGAATCCCTCCTCCCCAGCCACGGGTCATCAGACCCTTCACCTGTCACAACCAAGCAAGCTTGGTTGTTTTAGGTTGCGGGTCTGTGCCCCTTTCCCCAACCCGCCAAAAGCGGGTCGGGGGCCCCACTTTTTTCTGTCTCGGCGAGGACTAGCTAGACTTGTCAAATCTATGCCTTGTGCGCTCCTGTTGTGCTCAGGATAAATAATGAATTAAGACATTTGTAATTATTGGGATTCGAACGGGCAGTAGTTATACAGGCACCTTGACCTAGAATATATGCGCGTTACAATTACTTTATGAACATACAAAGCCAAGAATTAATCAAACGACTGGGAACGTTTCCGAATTTGTTTACACTTGTACCAGTAATGACCAGTTATGGCTTGATTCCTGTGGATTTTACCAGAGGCGTAGTTGGTGAGCCGACGATATTGAAATTGCTTGCGGAAGAGTTCAAACGACTGATTGATTTTAGTCAGGTAGATATTATTGCCGGTATTGAGTTATCCGGTGTTACCATTGCGACGGCGATTTCAATGGCAACTGGCAAACCAATGGTTATTGTGCGCGGTGAATCAAAACGTGCAGGACGACCGGTTATCGTTGGTGGCATGAATTTTATCAAACCCGGAACACGCGTTTTATTAGTGGATGATTCAATGGCTGCTGCAAAATCCAAGCGTGAAAGCACAAAAAAACTGGCAGAAGTTGGAGCGATTGTAACCGGGGTAGCTGTGTTTATATATGGGGAATATCAGATAGACCGGTTTCATGAAAAATATCAGGATGTTTTTGACAGTCAATCATGGTTTGATCAGAGTGGTATCCGTTTGTATCATCTTATTTTGTGGAAGGAGCTAACGGATTTACAGTTGAAGTACGGAGCTATGGATAAGGAACTAAATGCGATCGCTCGTGAATCGTTGCATTGGGATACATGGGAGGATGATAAAGAGGGATATATTACAAAAATGGTCCAATGCTTTAGGCATCATAAAATACAGATACCCGATTATGTTTTAGAATATTATGAATCAAAAGGGGTAGATTTGACTGTGATGTAAAATTGTTTATCTTCAATTTTGAGCCGGAATAATTTGGTTTTTTCATTTTGGCTCTAATTGATAATCCGTGTAAATCTGCTATAATGTAGACCAATACAAATAATCATTAACATCAATTGATATGGGAAATTTAGCTGGTTCACAAACAGAAAAAAATTTGCTCAAAGCATTTGCCGGTGAGTCACAGGCCCGAATGCGTTATGATTATTTTTCCAAGCAGGCGAAAAAAGAAGGCTTGGAACAAATGTTTGGTATTTTTGAAGAAACCGCTTTGAATGAACGGGAACATGCCAAAATATTTTTCAAATTTTTGGAAGGCAATAAGGTTGAAATAACTGCCACTTATCCTGCCGGAAAAATTGGCACGACCTTGGAAAATTTGAAGGCAGCCGCGGAAGGCGAACATGAAGAGTGGTCAGAACTATATCCTGGCTTTGCTGATGTCGCAGAGGAAGAAGGATTCAAAGAAATTGCCAATGCTTTTCGGAATATTTCAAAAGTTGAAGGAGCACACGAAAAAAGGTACAGAAAGCTGTATCAAAATTTAGAAGAAGGTAAAGTATTTGTCAGCGGTGAAAAGATTATTTGGAAGTGTCGGAATTGCGGTTATCTGCACGAGGGAACAAAGGCGCCGAATGTCTGCCCGGCTTGCCTGCACCCCCAGGCACACTTTGAAATATTTAAAGAAAATTATTAATAACTAGAAAGGATTAAACCCATGAAAATTACCAAGAAACGCGTTCCTGCTTCATCACCAACCGTTGAACATAAAAAGTTTGACAAACTGATTGAGCATACCAATAAAATAAAAGGTAAGTACAGCTCAATGGATGATGAAACAAAAAAGAAAGTAATGTTGGGTTTGGCCGGTGCCTTTGCTATATTAACCAGCATTGCAACGGTAAAGAAAGTTAACAAAACTAGAAAAAAGATAAAGGCTAGAAAGGGTTCCAAGAGAGAAGAATAATGACCAAAAAAAACCGAAAAGTAAGCGTTGCTTTTTTTGAGGTTGAGCAGTGGGAAAAGGAATATCTAGAAAAAAGATTAAAAGGGTTTGAACTTAGTTTTTTCAGTAAAACTATAGATAAGGAAAATCTGAAAAGTATTCAGAATGTCGGTATCTTGTCGCCTTTTATCTATTCCAAAATAAATAAGGATATTCTTTCGGCACTACCAAATCTGAAATTAGTAGCAACCCGTTCAACCGGATTTGATCACATTGATCTTAAGTCGGCGCAAAAAATGAATATCAAGGTAGCAAATGTGCCGACGTACGGAGCAAATACGGTTGCGGAACATACCTTCGCCTTAATTCTCTCGCTTAGCAGGAAAATCCACCAGGCTTATGAACGGACATCACGTGGAAATTTCAGTTTGGAGGGATTGCGTGGTTTTGATCTCAGAGACAAAACGATCGGCGTGGTTGGCAGTGGAAATATCGGACAACATGTCATAAGAATTGCCCAAGGCTTCAATATGAAAGTGATTGTGTATGATGTTCATCGGAATCAGAAGTTAGCAAAGAAAATGGGGTTCCAATATGTAACACTCAACCGGCTGATCAGTGTGTCGGATATTATTACACTGCACGCGCCGTATACCAAGAAAACCCATCACATGATCAACAGGAAAAATATCAAACTGGTTAAAGAAGGGGCAATGATCATCAATACCGCCCGCGGAGGCCTGATTGATACGACAGCTTTGATTGACGGGTTACGTAGTGGCAAACTTGCAGGTATTGGATTAGATGTGTTAGAAGAGGAAAAATATATACTCAAAGAAGAAACGGAACTTTTGTCCCCGCATTTTGTCAGCAAAAATCAGCAGAATATCAAGGAGAATCTGGAAACAATCGTGGAAGGTCATATGCTATTAATGTCTGACAAAGTTGTAGTAACCCCGCATAACGCTTTCAACAGCAAAGAGGCGTTGGAAAGGATATTGGATACGACGATTGAAAATATTACTTCTTACAGCCAGAAAATGAAAATGAAAAACCTAGTGAAATAAATATTAATTCATAAAACCGCTCAATATGCATTATTTGAGCGGTTTTAGATTATAAAAAAAATGGACCTTTGAACTGTTAAGGTCACAGTTCGCGGGTCCGTTTCAAGAGCGAATAGCCGTGCTAGACGGCTTAGTTGACAATGCGCCGGTTGTGCGGTCAGGGATTGAGCGCGTGGAGGCTCTTCGGGATGAAAAGCCCTTTGCTGCGGACCAGCTTGCCGTCGAAGTAGATCTCCCCACCACCGGAAGCCCCGCGCTGATCGCAGACGATGTCCCAGTGGTTGGCCGACTGGTTCCCGTTCGGCGCTTGCTCATAGCACCGGCCGGGCGTCAAGTGGAGGCTTCCACCGACCTTCTCGTCGAACAGCGTTTCGCCGATCACACCCGTGACGAAGTTGTTGATGCCGAGGGCGAATTCGCCGAAGTAGCGGGCACCCTCGTCGGTGTCCAGGAAGGCGTCCAGCGCCGTCTGGTCACCCGTCTCGCAGGTCGCCTCCACGATCTTGCCCGCCTTGACCACGAAGCGGAGATTGGTGAACCGCTGGCCGCGGGAGTTGACCGTGGGGGTGTTGTAGGCGATCACGCCGTTCATGGAATCGCGAACCGGCGCCGTGAACACTTCGCCGTCGGGGATGTTGTGCGATCCGGTACAGGCGATGATCGGAATTCCCTTGATGCTGAAAGTGAGATCGGTGTCGCCCGGCCCTTGGATCTGGACCTGGTCGGTCCGCTCCATCAGGGCGACGAGCGGCTTCACGGCCTTGGCCATGGCGCCGTAGTCGGCGAGGCATGCCTTGAAGAAGAACTCTTCGAACTGCGTCGTGGACATCCCGGCCAACTGGGCGTTGGCCGGCGTCGGCCAGCGGGTCAGCACCCAGCGGGTGCGTTCCACGCGCTGTTCAACCGTCAGCGGAACGAACACCTCGCCGTGGCGCTGCATGTCCGCTGCCGGCACGTCGTTGCCGTCGAGCTGGTTACTGAACGGCCGGAACTCAATGAAGCAGTTGGCGGCAGCCAGTTGGGTAAACTGGCCGGCGCCCCAGGCACGCAGCTGGTGAGCGGTGCCACCCCTGAATGCCTCGAAGTCAATGCGCGGATCGTAGCGCCAGGGGATCACGGAGCCCCCCGCTTCGCGCACGGTCTGGATCACCGCGAAGATCATGTCGGGCGGCACTACCTCCGTGCTCTTGACGATGACGATATCGTCCTTTGAGACCCTTGTGGAATGGCCGACCATGACTCTCGCCAGATCGACAAATCGTTGGTCCATACCAATACCTCCCAAAAACGGGTTTTGGTCATTTGCGCCCTGAAGATGGGCACAGTTTTGTTTTTACCATATTTCATTTACTCTGGCAAGTCAGGGTTGCTACGTGACTGTAATGACAAGTCGCCAGAAACATTGATATTTGGTACAATAAGACGGTATGAAAAGAGAAACAAAGGTAATTATCAAAGCGGCAGAGGCCGGCGGGGAAGTATTAAGGAAATATTTCGGCCACGATCTGCAAGTTGTTCAGAAGACATTTCCGGCTGATGTTTATACGAAAGCTGATATTGAATCAGAGGCGGCTATTTTAAATATTGTCACCAAAGAATTACCCGGTTTTAATATCTTCTCCGAAGAAACGGGAGAGATAAAGAAAAATTCTGAATATACCTTGATCATTGATCCGTTAGACGGCTCAAATAATTTTGTTTTAGGAATACCTAATTTTTCTGCTTCCATCGCATTATTAAGAAATGATGAAATAATTGCGTCAGTAGTGTACGACCCGATCCAAGAAAAAACATATTATGCGGAAAAAGGTAATGGCGCTTTCTGTAATAAAAAAAAGATTGAAGTAAATAAAATATCCGAATTGGAGAAATCAACCGTTGTCTACATAACTCATTACACAGTGAACCGCAAGCCGCATAAGTTAATCATTGATAGAGTTGAAAATAAAAAAGTAAAAAGAATTTTACGCAATTGGTCTCCTTCACTGGATTTCTGCATGCTTGCTTCAGGGAAAGTAGAAATATTAATTAATAACTACAGCGAAATATATGACCATATCGCGGGCAAATTAATTGCCCGAGAGGCAGGGGCACGCATTACGGATTTTTCCGGCAGAATTGAAAAAAATGACATGAACAGCATATTTATTGCCACTAACGGCACCAGACTTCATGATGAAACTGTAAAATTATGCTAATCATTATTTTCTGATATAATATCTTTACAAAATTTTAAATTAATATGAGATTAAAGAATATTGGTTTTATGGGAGCGCTGGCAATCATGTTTGCCGCTTTTTTATGGGCATTTGACGGAGTGGTACTGACACCCTGGGTGGTAGACCTGGGTCTTTCCGACGTACCGACATTTGTTTTCATGTTACATGCTGTTTCATCAGTATTCTTAAGTTATTTCTTGTTTACCAAATCCGCCGAATTGAAAAATCTGGATAAAAAAGACTGGTTGGCATTTGGATTGACCGGCTTGTTCGGTGGTGCGATCGGGACTATGGCGATCATCGCGGCAATCGTGCAGGTTTATAGTGAAGGCCTGAATATTTCCGTGGTACTTTTACTTCAGAAGCTGCAGCCGATCTTCGCCATACTGCTTGCATATTTGTGGCTGAAAGAAAGGCCAAGAAAAGTATTTTACGTCTGGGCGCTAGTTGCTCTGATTGGCAGTTATCTTTTGACATTCGGTTTGAACAGCCCGAATTTCAAAGTCACCGGAATGTTTGTGCCGGCAATGCTGGCTATTCTGGCCGCCTTTTCGTTCGGATCCTCAACTGTGTTTTCAAAAAGAGCGGTTACTAAAATCAGTAACGGTTTGGGAACTGCCCTGAGGTTTTTTATTACAACAGCAATAATGCTAGTAATAATTTCTGTGATTTCGCTGTTAAATTATTCCGGGATTGATACTAATTATGAGGGCTTCGCCGGATTTAGTGCTGTGAATTGGAACCTGATCGGTGCTTTCGTGGTGATTGCGCTGACCACCGGCGGTACGGCAATATTTATATACTACTGGGGGTTAAAAAAAGTTTTGGCAACGCGTTCCATAATGTACGAAATGGTTTTTCCGGTCAGTGCCATAATATTAGAATACTTTATACATAATCAAACGCTATCTTTAGGACAATGGCTGGGCGCCGTAATTGTGTTTGGCGCTATCTGGTCAATATTACGTTTAAAGAAGCTTGATGCGAGCGTTGAATAATAATGATATAATGAAAATAATATGACACAAGTTTGGCTATATACAATTGGGAGCGTCTTCATAGTAAGTTTGGTTTCATTGATTGGAATCGTTGCAATTTCAATTGATATGGAGAAACTAAAAAAGAGCCTTTTGTTCTTAGTTAGTTTTGCCGCGGGCTCATTATTAGGTGACGCATTCATTCATTTGATTCCGGAGGTCTATAAAGATTCAAATAATATTGCAATGATCCCTTTTATGATTATATTGGGTTTCTTACTATTCTTCATTTTGGAAAAAATATTATGTTGGCGACATTGCCATGTGCCAACGTCTGAAAATCATCCGCATCCTGTTGCAGTGAATAATATAGTAGGAGATGGCTTTCATAATCTAATTGACGGCATGATAATAGCCGGAAGTTACTTAGTTAATATCCCGTTAGGTATCGCGACAACTGTCGCAGTAATATTGCATGAAATTCCTCAAGAAATAGGGGACTTTGGAATTCTATTGCATGCCGGATTTAGCAAGAAAAAAGCGCTACTTTTCAATTTTCTGTCTGCATTAACGGCAATAGCGGGCGCTGTCCTGGCCTTATTAGTTGGATCAGTTTTGGAAAATACGCAAGAATTTCTTGTTGCGTTTACGGTCGGCGGTTTTGTCTATATTGCTGCTGCTGATTTAATTCCGGAAATGAAAAAAGAAACCGACTTTAGAAAATCGTGGTTTCAATTACTGTCCTTAATGCTCGGAATTGGAATAATGGCGTTAATGTTACTCATTGAATAAACTATGCATATTCCAGACGGATTTTTAGGACCAAATACGTCCGCTTCATTAATTACTGCAGCAGTTGCTGCGGTCAGCTTTGCTGTTAGCAGGGTAAAAAGAAAGTTTTTTGTAAAGAAGGAAATTCTTGCGCTAGCTACGCCCGAAGGTGCGCAATTTTCAACGGTAAAAAAAACATCCGTACTGTCTGGATATGGAAAGGATAAATTGTTACGCATGGCTACTATCGCATCATTTGTGTTTGCGACACAAATGCTTAATTTTCCGGTGGCGAATGGAACGTCCGGCCATTTATTGGGCGGAGTGTTGGCGGCTGTACTGCTCGGTCCGCTGGAAGCTTTGATTGTGATATCGGCCGTTCTAGTTATACAGTCTATTTTTTTTGCGGACGGGGGGTTGGTTGCTTTGGGTGCAAATATTTTTAATATGGGCATAATTGGTACAATAGCGGGTTTTTATTGCTACAAGGGAATCAGGAAGATTGTTAAGTTTAAACTATTGTCTGTTTTTATTGCTGGTTGGTTAAGTGTTGTCTTAGCATCAATTGCGACATCTCTTGAACTGGCAATTTCAAACACAATTGCACTGAATTTAGTTATTCCCGCAATGGTTAAGACGCATGCTTTGATCGGCATTGGCGAGGGCATAATTACGTTTGCGATAGTTTGGTATATGCAAAAAGAAAAAGGCAATGAACAGAAGATATAAAATACTATTATTAGTATCTATTTTGTCAGCAAGTGTTGTTTCTTTGTTTGCTTCTTCTAGCCCTGATGGCCTGGAAAAAGTCGCGGAAGATAAGGGTTTTATTGTAAAAGCGCTAAATTATCCTTCAAAGGTGCTAATGCCGGATTATGAATTGAACATATTCGGCAATGACTACTTGGCTGTGGCGTTTGCCGGAATGATCGGTACAATCATTGTATTTGCCTTTGTGTATTTTGCACTACGGCCGATAGCAATAAAAAAGTAAAAAGAAATTACAATAAGGTGGACGACATCCGCTTTTTTTAATACAATAGATCCATGCGATTCACAGATAAAATCTATGGAAACATTGAAATCACAGAGCCGGTAGTTTTGGAATTGATTGATACTCCGCAATTGCAGAGGTTAAAAAAAATACATCAATATGGAATTTACCATTATTTTTATCCGGAAGCTGATACAACCCGATTTGAACATTCATTGGGAGTGTACTGGTTATTAAAACAATTCGGTGCGGGACTTGAAGAACAGCTTGCCGGTTTGCTGCATGACATATCGCACGGAACATTTTCCCATGTAATAGATCACTTATATAACCGTTATGAAAAAGAGGATTATCAAGAAAGCGTGAACAAAAAATATTTTCAGACTGACATCAGTGCAGTTTTGAAGAAATATAAAATTGATACGGACGCTGTTGAAGATATAAAAAGATGGCCGCTAGCAGAAAATGAACTGCCGAATATCTGTGCGGATCGCTTGCAGTATACCCTAGGTGATGGTGTTACTGCGAATAGGATAGATCAAAAGAAAGCAAAGATAATCATCAACGATCTGGTTGTTAAAAATGATATGATTGTTTTTCATGATAAAGATATTGCCAAAGAATTCGCTGAATTGTCATTGTGGATGTGCGGAAATTTCTGGCATTCCAATTGGGGTGTCTATTCTTACAATATGTTAAAAAATATTATAGTTATGGCTATAGAAGCAGGGGTATTAATGAAAGAAGATTTAGCAACCGATGATGACGTAGTTATTGAGAAATTAGAAAATTGCAGTAACAATGATATCATTGAAGCGACTAGGAGATTAAAAAATCTTGATCGTAATAAAGTTATTGAAGATGCGGATATTTATGATTACATCCACAAAAAATCTAAAATGCGTGTGATTGATCCACTAGTAATAGTTGAAGATAGGTTAGTTAGAGTTTCCGAAATTTATCCCGAATTTAAATTGGCGTTTGAAAAAGAAAAAGAGCGGGTTAACCGCTCTCGGTATTTAAAACTTATTGATTAACTGTTTGACGCTGATTATAACTCTTAAATGCCGGCTTTAAGTTATCAATAAGTTTAAATTTGATATATTCTTTTGGATCAATCCACTCGTATTTGTCGTGATCATTGCTTAAAATCACTCGGTCAATGTCCGCCTGACATTCAAAAAAGATCCCGACAATCTGCCACTGCTCGCCGTTTTTTTCCGGTCGCCATTCACTCACAAAAAACGGTTCACCGATCGCAATATTCAATCCGGTTTCTTCTTTAATTTCCCTCCTCAAGCTTTCGTCAAACCTTTGCCCGGGCTTCACTCTGCCACCGGGAATATCATAATATCCCATATTAGTTCCGTCTTCATATTTTCCTGATTCACGGAGAATCAGAATTTTACCGTTATATTTGATAAACGCTTTGGTGGCGGTGAATTGTTTTATTTCCATCAAAATTTAAATTTTAAGGATAAAATCAAATAATATTCCCAATATTAGGGCAATTCCGGAGAGAATAAAGATTGCGTAATTGTTCCATTTCTCTTTTGAAGATACTAGGGTACCGAGTATATAACTCAGTGCTTTTTTATCATCGTCGGTCAGATGGTCAAGAGTGTCCATTTTCTCCCGCAGTTTGTGATCTACAATCAATTTAGAGCGTTTTTGCGAAATATCAAACCGGTGTATAAAATAGATTATAAAACCGATTGTGCCGACATACCAAAATATCTTCACGACGACCGCGTCATTGATTACAATAATTGCACGGTAGGCGAATGTAGCGATGATACCGGACCAAAAGTAAAAAAGCCTTAATGGTTTTGGACTTACCTTAGGTTCTTCCATGTTGTTTAGATATCCCTTCTAGTTGTATTAATTATTTACCCCAGATAGCGTTTAATAACTTAATTCTGGTTATCATGAAGGAGGGGATAAGGCTGACCAGAATTGAAACAATAATAATTGATTCCATGCGGAAAATAAAATCTCCAGGCTCAATTGCCAAGGTTGCATCCACAATCGGCAGTACAAAGGGATGTGCAACAAAATACGGCATGATAATTCCGAAAAACAGTCCGGCACCGACAGCAACGCCAATTACGGAATATATTGAAGAAATAATAACGTATGCGGAACGGATAATATATGGTTTCACTCCTATCGCCCGCAATATTCCGATTTGTTGTCGCTTGTTTGAAATATCAATGTAGACAACTATAAAAATTGTTACCGCTGCGATTAATGTGGCAACAAAGCTGAGTATAAAATCAATTGTCAGAAAACTGCTTGTTACGGAGTTCATTATGCCGGCCGCGTCTTCCCAGGTATAAAATGTTCCATGAATACCCGCATTCTTCAGCTGATTGATGGCCGTCTGTTCTTCACCGGGTTCAATCAAGCGGACAAGCGCGGTATTGGCCTGATTAACCAAAGCCGGAAAAATAGATTCCAAACCCGCGTAAGTGATAAATGCAGTATTGTCTACGGTCATGTATTTGGAATTGAATATTCCTCTTACAACAAATTCTTTTTCCACGCCGTTAAAATTTGCAATGATAGTATCTCCGACATTGGCATGTAGGGAAAAAGCATCCAGTTCCGCCACATCACCACCCGCGATCTGTTTACCAAGGATAATTCCTTCCCGGTCTCCTGATTTTAAATATTCCCCGGAAATCATACTGTCAAAAAGTTTTGTAACTTTTACCTCCTCATCCGGGTTTATGGCATTGATTATCCAATTACCGCTTTTTTCATTCAGTGCAAGATTTCCGCCAATCTCAAATTGCGTAGTTGCTGATTCAATATTTGGGATTTTCTCAATCTCTTCAATTAGATCATCCCGGTTTTCAAACACGTCCTTTCCGCTGTTCGGTTTAATCATGATATGTCCGGAATGCATATTTATCACCTGCTCATTTGATCCTTTAATAATGCCCTTGAAAAGAGAAGAAACAAAAACTAGATTAATAAATGATGCCGCCATTAAAAAAATTATCAAAAAGAAAGTCCACTTACTACCACGGGTAATCTGGCGAAATGCCAGAAAAAACGGAATTTTAAATTCATATTTCATAATAATACCCCGTCTCTTAATTCAATAATCCTGCTTGCGTAGCTTTTTTCATCCTGCTCGTGAGAAATCATTACAATTGTATGGCCCTCAGCATGTAGTCGTTCAAATATTTCCAGAATTCCACCCGCCGCTATTGAATCAAGATTTGCGGTCGGTTCGTCAGCGAAAAGTATTTTTGGGTTATTAATCAGCGCGCGGGCAATGGCTACCTTCTGCTGTTCACCGCCGGACATCTGTTTCGGCTGATGCCTGAGCCGATTTTCCAGCCCGACCTTTTTCAGTAAATCAATTGCTCTCGGTTTGCAGGATTTTGTCGGTTCAATCAGCATGGCGGGGAGCATTACATTTTCAATTGCGTTTAATTCCGGAATCAAAGCGTATTCCTGAAAAATATAACCGATTTTTTTGTGGCGGATTTTTCTGCGGTGTTTTTCCTTCAAATGGGTGACTTCATCTCCGTCCAGAAATATTTGACCGCGGTTCGGCCAGTCTAAAAGGCCGATTTGTCGGAGCAGGGTGGACTTGCCGGATCCGTTTCTGCCGGTAATAATCAAAAATTCTCCTTCTTGAATATCTAAGGAGATTTTTCTCAGTGCTTTAACCTTTATTTCGCCAAGGTTATATGTTTTCTCGATATTTCTAATCGAGATAATCACTTTCTGATCCATAATAATTCCGTAATTATTGTAATTATAGCACAAAAGCGTAAAAATGTTAATGAAAAGCTTGCTATTTATGACTTAAACAGCTAGACTTAACCCGCATTAATTATTATAAAATTTTTATGAAAAACTTTAACAGAAACGGAAAATCATTTGACCGAAAAAACGGTCCTAGTTTTGACCGCAGAGAATCTATGAGCGGCGGTTATAACCGGGGAGGTGACTCGGACCATCATGTAATGCATAAAGCTGTCTGTTCGGAATGCGGGCAAAGCTGTGAAGTTCCGTTTAAACCGACGGGAAACAAGCCGGTTTATTGCAGTAACTGCTTCAAAGCAAAGGATAAATCAAGTTCCGGTCGTTCTTTTGGCAGGGATTTCGGCAAGCCGAATTTTTATGAGAAAAAAATGTTCAGTGCTACCTGTTCCAAGTGCGGGCAGAGCTGTGAAGTTCCTTTTCGTCCTACCGGAGAAAAGCCCGTATTGTGTTCCAGCTGTTTTGGGAAGGATCCGAGAAGTGCTGACCGAAAACCAAGCGATGCCAATAGCGGGCGATTTGACGGCCAGTTAAAAACAATTAATGAAAAATTAGATAAAATATTGCGGCAGTTATCGGCAGCAGAGCCAGAAGTATTACAAGAAAAAGTAAAACCTGTTTCTAAGCCCGAAATAAAGAAGAAGGTTTCTGTAAAAGCAGAAGTTAAGAAGAAGGTAATAAAGGCGGTAAAAGCTAAACCGAAGGCAAAAAAGAAAAAATAGCAAAAAGTATTTTGAGTAGGTTTGCATTCTAGTGATTTGTTTGATATTATTAATATGCCTTGAATGCTAGGGAGTGAAAAAGCAAAAGGTCCTTCCACAAGAGGGCGCTTTGGAACAGTGAACTAGCATTAATTATAACCGGCCGAATGCCGGTTTTTTTATGAGACGATTTAAATAATAAAGCACCAGCTGTTATGGATATACAAGCTAAACTGTTTATTCTCTTCGGGATAATTGTAACTTTGTTTATGATAGTTGATCTTGGATTCTTTAACCGGAGAAGCCATAGAATTGAATTCAAACCGGCATTGTATCAATCAATATTTTGGATATTGATTTCCGTAATGTTCGGCTTTTTGATTCTTCTGTATATGGGTAATGAACTGGCGGCCCAGTTTATGAGCGCATACGTAACGGAAAAAATGTTGTCCGTTGACAATCTGTTTGTGATGATGCTGATTTTCAGTTATTTCAAATTAGAAGAAAAATACCATCACCGGGTTTTGTTCTGGGGCATAATGGGGGCAATTGTTTTCCGCGGAATTTTTATCGGGGTGGGAGCGTATATTATTCACCAATTTTACTGGGTGTTGTATATTTTTGGCGCGGTATTATTATTTACCGGCTTTAAACTTTTGCGTGAGAAAAAAGAGGAGCACGTTGATTTTAATAATAATAGAATAATCAAAATTGCCCGAAAGTATTTGCCATTTACCGTAAACCACCATAGTGGAAAGTTTTTTTACCGTGAAAATGGAAAGTTTGTGTTTACCTCGCTATTTTTAATAATGATATTGATTGAGGCGACGGATATCCTTTTTGCGGTGGATTCAATTCCAGCGGTCTTTGCTATTTCCCAAAATTTCTTTATTGTATTCACTTCAAACATTTTTGCAATTCTGGGGTTGAGAGCATTATTCTTCCTGATTGAAAGCGTACTCCATCGTTTTCATCATCTGCAGAAAGGTTTGGCATTTATTCTGTTGTTTATCGGATTGAAAATGCTTTCTGGGATATTTGGTGTCCATATATCGTCATTAATCTCATTTGGCATCATTATGCTCGCGCTTTTTGCTTCAATTATCCTGTCTATTCTGTTTCCAAAAAAAATATAACAATAGTACAAATCTATTTCGCCAGGAATAAAGATACCCACTGAGGCAGCGAAGACGTAAATATTTCCGGTTTTTCTTTCAGCAACAATTTTAGCTCGGATTTTTTGAACCATTTTACTTCAACCACTTCCTCTGGTTGCAACATGAATTCCTCAGCTTTTTTATTTATGACTAAAGTGTACCATTGGATGAAGAAATTGTGTTTTCCTCGGATTCTGGTTTTTTCATACGGAATAAAAGTTTCGCCAACGATACCAAGTTCCTCTTCAGCTTCTTTGATTACATTTTGTTCGTATGTTTCATCTTCTTCAACTGTTCCGGCAACGGCGGTACTCCATAATCCCGGATGCATTTTTTTTGACAGTGCTCTTCGGGCTAAAAGTATTTCGCCTTTTGAATTGGTAATCCACAAGCCGGTCGCCCGAAAAATATCTGTCTCTGTGATTTGATCCCGGTATTTGTATCCAATTTTTTTGTCATTCTCGTCAGCTATCGTAACTTTTTGCACATAATTCGGGCGGTAGGTATTATTAACTTCAACCCCCAGTTTATGCAGTGATGCTTGCAGGGTGTCATTACCGGTAAATAATATTCCATGAATACCCAGATTATTGGCTACTTCAATTGTTTCCGGGAGATCATCAATATAGGCAGTTTCGTTTGGGGCAACACTCAGTTTATTTAAAGCATCGTGAAATAATTTCGGATCCGGTTTTTTAATTCCTAGCTGATAGGTTAATGTAATTGAATCAAAAATAGACACATCAATTAGCGGTTTGAATCCAAATTCAAAATCCCACTCGCTGGTGCTGGATAAAAGCCCCAGCTTATAATTTGGCTTAAGTGCATTAATCAGCTCAATTGTTTCCGGAATCGGTGTGAATATCTGAGTATAGGCGTCTCTAAATTGTATCTGACTGATTTTCAGATCACATAGTTTTACAACTTGGTTGTAAAATTCATCGGAGTTAATTTTTCCCTGTTCGTATTGGCTTGGCAGTTTTGATTTTTTATAGATTAGTTCATACAACTTGTCAATAGATTTACTGGTATATTTGGAAATTTTTTTCAAAAATAAACCATTGTCAAAACTGGCTATAACGTTCCCGAAATCAAATATGATGGCTTTAATCATTTTATATTATACGTGTAATATCTTGTTTAAGCTATTATATCGCATATTGGAATTAAAAAAAACATCAAGCATTGCGCTTGACGAAATGAGCAGGTAATTAGCATCTGGAAGGTTCGGAAAGTAAGATTGTGTACAGCTTCTGGTCGTACTCCACCGGTTTACCGGTTTCAGCATGTACATGCATGACTGTCCCGGCGAATTCCGCAACGACTTCATTCCGAATTCCGTGGTTTTCAATGTAACCCACGATTTCGCCCTGGGAAACAAAACTGCCCTTGGTAAGCGGCGGATTTTTCTCCAGATCGGCAGCGGCCAGGTACCATCCGACATCCGGAGCGGTGATGAAAAAGGTCGGTCGTGCCAGTACAACTGTTGCTTGTGTCTGACTCTCGGGGATGATCGGAGGAGACCTCCGGATCAGGATTTTTTCAAATCCCATCGTGTTCCTTACTTCCAGCTCGGCAATAGTTGGATGCTCTTGGAGCAGGCTGACTATTTGCCGGACTTTTTTCAAGTCCATGTCTGCTCCTTTCTGGTGTTGAGCCGGTGACAATGAACAAATGGCTTTTCAGGCCATATAGAGTTTAGGCTCAAATTTGACGGGTGTCAATTCAATTGTGCTAATATCCCATTAATTGCTAAAATATTCATATGGAAATTACTCGCAGTATTCATAATGCCGGAAAAAAACTAGGTTTTGATTTGCTTGGAATAATACCGGTACAGCCCAGCAAACAAAAACGTCAACTTGACCAGTGGATAAGCTTAGGAATGGCGGGGGATATGGATTGGATCCGGCGCGGCCAGGAAAAACGCGAAGATCCGAGAAAAATATTTCCCCAAGCAAAATCAATTATTATGGTTGGGGTAAGTTATTTTACGCAGGATATCCCGGCTGAATTACTAAATGATCCTTCAAGAGGAATCATTGCCCGCTATGCGTGGTTTGACGACTATCACAAGATAGTTAAAACGAGACTGGAAAAATATGTTGAAGCCATTTCAGTTGTGATGAAAAAAAATGTCAGCGCAAAGATGTATGTTGATACGGGGCCTTTTTTGGAAAGGGAGTTTGCTGAGCGCGCAGGATTAGGATTTACTGGCAACAACACTAATTTGATAAATTACAGAACCGGTTCATATATATTTCTGGGTGAGATATTAATAGATATAGAATTAGACAGTTATGTAAATAAACTGATTGGATCATGCGGAACCTGCCAGCGATGCAGAAAGAGCTGTCCTACCGGAGCGTTGGTGGCAAACAAGGTGCTTGATGCTAGGCGTTGTATTTCATATCTTACGATAGAATTAAAAAATGAAATACCAGTAGAATTTCGCAAGCTTATGAAAAATAGAATTTACGGCTGTGATATTTGTCAGGAGGTTTGCCCTTGGAACAGCAAATCATTACCAACGTCATTTCAAGAATTTACTGCCCATGAAGATTTAATCGCCCCGTCTCTAGTAGATTTGGCAAAATTATCTGCAGAGGATTTTATGGCTAGATTCAAAAACAGCCCGATAAAGAGAACAAAATATCGCGGATTCATGAGAAATGTAGCGGTTGCCCTGGGGAATTGGGGGAGTGTGGAAGCGCTACCTTCCATTGAGCTATTAATTAAAAATGAGGATGAAATGGTCGCAGCTCACGCAATTTGGGCAAAAAAGCAAATCCTGTTATAATATCAAGCAAATGAGAAACGAGTTTTCCGAACTTAAAAGCGAGATTGAATATCGGCAGAAAGATATTAATTTTGCTGCTGGCCAGAAAGGGAAAAACAGGTATACTTTGTTGCGCGAAGGGAATCCGAGAAAAATTCTAATTCACGGAATTCCCTTTTTAATTACCATCAATGAGAATGAAAAATTAGAGGTTGTATCCGGACGATCAATTCTGATTGAGGATGGAGTGATAGTAAAAGTATTAAAAGCAACTGAATTATCTTTTGTTGATTTAACCGAGATTGACCTAATTTATGATGCCGAGCTCGGCGGTGGAATAGTTGTTACCCCCGGGTTAGTTAATGCACACGCACATCCCCCGATGTATCTACTCAGATCCACATTAACATTTTCCGAAGCGAATTTAGAAAAGACACTGAAAGGTATGGCAAGGTTAGAAGGGAAAATGACTGAGGACGATTTTTTTCTGGGGGCAGTAGGGGATTTTACTGAACAACAAAAGTTCGGCATATCAACAACGCTTAGCCACTATGGAGTGTTTGAACCGATTGACGATGCGGGAAAACTAACCGGTCATGAAGTGATTAATGCTGTCAGTGCGGTGAGCAACTCGCATCCGGAAAATACTCCGGCAATGGTTGAAAGATATCTGAAGAATAAAGCAAAATATCATACGGAGCCCGCAATTGCGATCCATGAACCGCACAAGGCATCGCCGGCAATTTTTAAAAAAGTTAGATTGCTTCAGAAAAAGTATAATGCATTGTTTACGATCCATGTCGCGGAAACTAAGGAGTCATTGGAGAAGTCAATGAAAAAATTTGGAGAACATCCGGTGAAAGTATTGGATCGGTTTGGACTATTAAATCCCAGGACCATGATGTCGCATGTCGTGCATGTGGGCAGGGAAGATGTAGAATTAATTCAGAAAAGAAGGGTCGGGGTTGTGCATCTGCCGACATCCAATCTTCTGCACCGTAGCGGTCAGTTTGATTATCCGTTATTTCATAAGATTAAAGCAACCAAACAGATTGCCTTGGGAACGGACAGCGTGGTCAGTAAAAACAGGCTGGATTTGCTTACGGAAGCGCTACAGACTAAAACGATGCATCAAAACAAAAAAATCGTTCCCTATAGTGATTTATTCAATATGATTACTGCACAAGGTGCGAAACTGTTGGGATTGCCAAAAGTCGGCAAAATACTGCCGGGATATCGGGCGGATATCGCGTTCTGGAAACTGCAGGATCGCGGATTCTTACCGTACAATTCAAATGACCCGAAGACATTGGTCAGTAATATGATTACGTATGGGGGTAGAAATATCAGGGATCTGATGATTAACGGGAATTTTGTTATTTCTAATCGTAAGCATAATTTTATCAACGAAACGAGTCTTTTGACGCAGTTGCAACAGGCGCACATGAAGTTGAGAAAAAGAATTTAATAGAGCGAATTAAAAAGACGGATGTGAAATCCGTCTTTTGTTTATTATTTTTCCGAATGATAATTTGGCGGCTGTTTTGTAATTGTTACATCATGTGGATGACTTTCTCGCAGTCCCGCAGAGCTGATTTTAATAAATCTTGCTTTCCTGTGCAACTCCGAAATTGTTTTAGAGCCGATATAACCCATACCGGATCTAATCCCGCCGATCAACTGATATATGTGTCTTGAAACCAGCCCTTTATAAATAACCCTGGCTGATACACCTTCCGGCACCAGTTTTTCACTGTCTTTTTGCTCTCCCTGTCCGTAACGGTCTTTGGATCCGTGGATCATGGCTTCTTTTGAACCCATCCCGCGGTAGGATTTATACATTTTGCCACCTTCATACTCTATTTCACCTGGTGTTTCTTCACAACCGGCAAAAAGACTGCCGATCATTACGGAATCCGCTTTAGCACCAAGTGCTTTTACTATATCGCCTGAGTATCGGATACCGCCGTCAGCAATAATGGGAATATTGGATTTACCCCGGCCTTTTACCGCCGCCAGAATCGCGCTGATTTGTGGTACACCGATCCCCGCAATTACTCTGGTGGTACAGATTGATCCCGGCCCGACCCCTACCTTTACAGCGTCCGCACCAGCCCTGATCAGATCTCTGGTTCCTTCTTCTGTTGCGACATTCCCGGCGATGATATCAATATTAGAAAACAATTTATTTTTTTTCAGCGCTCTTACCGTATCCAATACGCCCTTAGTATGGCCGTGAGCGGTATCAACGACCAATACATCTACTCCGGCGGCAACCAAATATTTGGCGCGTTCCAGAGCTTCCGGGCCGACGGAAATAGCGGCACCGACCCGCAGTTGTTTTTTATCATCCTTGCAGGCATTGGGGTGCTGCTCGTTTTTTTCCAAATCTTTTCTGGTAACCATACTAACCAGTTTTCCCTGCTTATTAACGATCGGCAATGCGGTGAGCTTTTTCTCCCTAATAATTTTATTTGCTTGTTGGAGGGTGATGCCGTGCTTAGCGACCACAATTTCATTCAAACGTTTCATTTTAAATTTTATCGGCAGTTTCAAATCGTCGGGCACGAAATAATCCTGCTCGGTAATCATTCCCACCAGCTTGTTGTTTTTATCAACAATCGGAATTTTTTTGTATCCTTTTTTGTCTCTAATTTCCGCCGCGTCATCAATCGGATCTTCCGGCTGCAGTGTGGCAGGATTTTCAATAAAGCCGTTTTCAAATCTTTTTACAAAACTTACTTCCTGCGCCTGTTTGTCGGCAGGCATATTTTTATGAATTATCCCGATTCCGCCGTGCAGTGCCAGGGCGATCGCCAGCCGGTGTTCGGTTACAGTGTCCATCGGGGATGAGATTAATGGAATATTTAAATTTATCCTGCGTGTCAGCCTGGTTTTAATCTCGGTTTCATTCGGAAGAATTGATGACTTTTGCGGAACTAACAATACATCATCAAATGTTAATGTTTCTTCAAACTGGGTAAACATATTTTTTTAGGGTTTAGGAACTAGTAATTAGTAATTGGCAATTTGGTAATTCGTAATCTCTACCTGGTAATATGCGAAGTTAGGTAGTAGGGACAAGGGATTAGGGTTAAAATGTTGTTTTAATTGTAAGTATATTTTACAATAAAGACAAGTATGAAACAAAAACACATAACAATTCTGGATTTTGGTTCACAATATACCCACCTGATTGCACGCAGAATCCGGCAACTTGGTGTTTTAGCTAATATTTACAATCCCGAAACGCCACTTGAAGAATTAAGGTCGTCCTGGGGAATAATCCTGTCCGGCGGACCAAACAGCGTTTATGACGGGAAAATAAAATTTGACCGGAGAATACTGAAAAGCGGCGTACCAATCCTAGGTGTTTGCTATGGTCACCAACTGATCACCTATCTAATGGGCGGAAAAGTAGTCAGGGGTGATGTGAGAGAATATGGTTTTGCCAACCTGTCAGTAATTGAACCCGGCAAGCTGTTCAGGAAATTTGGTGCAAACGAACAGGTTTGGATGAGTCATGGTGATCTTGTATTAAATGTGCCGAAGGGATTTAAAGTCATGGCAAAGACTGCTGATTGCCCGGTAGCAGCGATGGGAAACAGCATAATGAAAATATACGGAGTCCAGTTTCACCCCGAAGTATCACATACAGAACGTGGAATGGAATTAATTAATAACTTTGTTTTCAGTATCTGCGGCGCTAAAAAGGAATGGGATATTAAACATTACTTAACTGATATTGAAAAAGAGATAGTTAGGAAAGTAGGAAGTCGCAAGGTATTTTTGCTGGTTTCCGGCGGAGTTGATTCTGCCGTATGTTTCGGGTTACTGAATCGGATCTTGGGCAAAGAAAAGGTGTTTGGTCTGCATATTGATCTGGGGTTCATGAGAAAAAATGAATCAGAGGAAATAAAAAAACGTTTCAATAAACTAGGGTTTACCAATCTGGAAGTAATGGATGCTTCCGTACTATTCTATAAGAGGTTAAAAGGTATTATCAGTCCGGAACGCAAACGCGAGATTATCGGCAGGACGTATCTGGATGTTCAAAGAATTGCGATGAAGAAATTCAAACTGAATCCAAAGGAATGGATTCTGGCGCAGGGGACTATTTATCCGGATACAATTGAATCGGGCGGGACGAAGCACGCCGATAAAATAAAAACACACCATAATCGGGTAAAAGAAGTTTTGGAATTAATAAAACGCGGGTTGGTCATTGAGCCTTTGAAAGACTTGTACAAAGACGAAGTACGGCAGCTCGGCAAGCAGATCGGCTTGCCTGGAGAAATTATCAATCGTCATCCATTTCCCGGTCCGGGGTTGGCAATCCGTATAATTTGTTCCCGGGGAAATAAGGTGCATGTAAATGTAAAGAAAGAAAATGCCGATTTGGATATAATAATCTCGCAGTTCAATTATGAGAACAAATCAGATATTAAAGGCTGGGTACTACCGGTCAGAAGTGTGGGCGTTCAGGGCGATGAACGGACTTACGCCCATCCCGCGGTTTTCTCCGGAGAAATGAATACTATTCAAATGCAAAAGCTCGGTCCGCTCGTGGCAAATCAGATTCAAAATGTAAATCGGGTGTGCTGGGTGATTTTTAGCAGGAAAAAAGATATTAGCGGAGGAAAAAATATTAAACTTCTGCTGACGAAAAAAAACGTGGCTCTACTGCAGAATATTGACGACATAGTACAGTCTGAAATGAAAAAAGCCCGACTGGATTCTAAAATCTGGCAATTTCCCGTAATCCTGGCCCCATATTCCATTGCGGGCGGCTACACAGTAATTTTGCGCCCCGTGCAATCGGAGGAAGCAATGACGGTCAAGTATTTCCCGTTGTCCCGATCTTTTATTGACCAGGTTGTCGGACGCTTAAAAAGAATAAAACAAATAGATTTGATTGTTTTTGATTTCACCAACAAGCCGCCAGGGACGATTGAATGGGAATGATATAAATGGTATACTGTGTTTATGAATAGCGCAGTACAAAAAACAGTAACAAAAATAGCATCTTTAGAAATACAGGGTGCAACGCAGATAACCAAAGTAATTTTGGACGCGTTGCAGTTGGAAAGTAATCAATTGCTAAAAAAAAATAAAAGCCAGTTTCTTTCTGCTATTCGTAAAAGTGGCAAAGCCTTGGCGGAAGCAAGGCCGACCGAACCGCTGTCCCGTAATTCAGTCCAATTCGTTTTACATTATTTAGAGAATAATAAAGAAGGTTTATCCGTGCCTGAGTTGGCGAAGTTGCTAAAAAAAGCTTGCCATCTTTTTTTAGTTTTGCTGAAATATCATGATCAAAAAATTGCCGTAGCCGGCGCAAAACTGATTAAGCAAGATATGAAAGTATTCACGCACTGCCATTCTTCAACTGTGGAGCATATTATTACTGAGGCTAATAAACATTCAAAGATGCCGCATGTTTTTTGTACAGAAACCCGCCCGCTTTTCCAGGGGCGAATAACAGCTAAGAATCTATTAAAGCGAAAGATTGACGTCACAATGGTGGCTGATTCAGCTGCCGCTTTTCTGATCAGCAGAACCAGTGGCCGGGAAGTGATGGTGGATATTGCTTTTTTGGGTGCAGACTCGGTTACATCCGGCGGCTCAGTGATCAACAAAGTCGGTAGCTACGGAATCGCCCAGGTTGCTAACCACGAAAAAATTCCGGTTTATGTCGCCGCTTCACTTTTAAAAACCGATCCGGAAACATTTATCAGCAAATATGTTGGCATTGAATTGCGGGATCGCAAAGAAATCTGGCCGAACGGTCCGAAAGGATTAAAAATAATCAATTTCGCTTTTGACCGCATTCCATCTAAATTCATCAAAGGAATAATTTGTGAATTTGGTATTATTAAGCCACGTGATGTTGCTTATTTAGTTGAAAAGCATTATCCATGGATTTTCAAGAATCTATAATATGAATAAATTTTACCAAAAATTTGTAAAAAAAAGCTATCAGCCGAAGAAAACAGAACTTGTCGCTTCATTCTATATGGATACCAATGTTGATTTTAACGATGCGGCGGGCGGAGTGGCGGCGGAATCTTCTATTGGAACCTGGACGGATCTTGCCACATTATCCAAAGCAACATTCACGAAGCTGAGCGCGAAAGCATATGATATTGATAAAAAAGCCCATACATTCAAAGTTGCCTATCCCTTGGCGCTTTTTGAAAAGGGGAGCATCCCGCAATTTTTATCCGGTGTGGCGGGTAATGTTTTTAGTATGAAGATCATAAGGAATCTCAGATTAGTGGATGTAGACTTTCCGAAAGAATATGTTGAAAGTTTTCAGGGCCCGCGTTTCGGCATAAAAGGGATCAGGCGCATTATGGGAATTTATGACCGGCCCATACTGGGATCAATTCTGAAACCAAAGCTGGGCTTGTCCGCTCTGCAGCATGCCACACTGTCTTACCAGGTCTTTATCGGTGGAATTGATCTGGTCAAAGATGATGAAAATTTAACCGACCTTTCTTTCAGCCGATTTGATCAGCGAGTCCGGCTTACTCTTAAAATGAGGGATAAAGCGGAAAAAGAAACAGGCTGCAAAAAATTGTGCGTGTTTAATGTAACAGCACAACCGGATGAAATGATCAAAAGAGCGCAGCTGGTCAAAAGCCTCGGCGGTGAAGTGGTAATGATTGACATGGTTTCCGTAGGACTTGATAATGTGCAAATGTTACGCAAACGGGATTTAGGTCTTATAATTCACGGTCACAGAGCTGGGCATTCTATGTTCACTAAGAACCAAAAACATGGAATGAGTATGCTAGTGCTGTCAAAATTGGCGCGTCTGGCAGGTATTGATCAGCTGCACACCGGCACGGTTGTGGGGAAAATGGAGGGTGGAAAAAGTGATGTAGTTGAAATAGATGATTTTCTGCGCAGTAAGTGGTTTAATATTAAATCAACATTCCCGATCGCATCAGGCGGGTTGTATCCCAATTTAATACCTTCGCTTTATAAAATATTCGGCAAAGATGTAATTCTGAATTTTGGCGGGGGTATCCATGGTCATCCGGAAGGAACATTTGCCGGAGCGACAGCCGTTAAACAGGCATTAGACGCGACGCTTGCGGGGATTGATCTGGATGAGTATGCCAAAGACCACGGAGAGTTAGCCGTTGCGCTCAGACATTGGAAGGATGGGGATAAGTAATTTTTTTACATCTTAATATCAGACCTGTACATACGGCATTATACAGCGAATTACACGTTGCTAATTACTAATTACCAATTGCTAATTACGAATTACTAATCATGGCATTTTATTTAAGGGCAAAAAAAATTGATATTGAAACCGGCGAGATGCCGAAGGTGCTTTTAAATGAAAAAGAAGCCCTCAATTTTGGTATTCATGCTAATGACCATATCGGTTTGTCCTGGCATAACCGTAAAAGAATATTTGCTACTGTAAACCTGGCGGAAAATGAAATAAAGCCGGGGGAGATCGGTTTTTTTGAAGAGATCTGGGCGAAGTACCCGATGAAGAAAGATCAAATCATTGAGGTTTCAATCGTTGAACGTCCGGAATCAGTAAAAGCAATTAATAAGAAAATTAAGGGCGGTGTTTTAAGTTATGAGGAAATTCATTCAATCATAGCAGATATTGTCAGCCGCAGACTCGGACCGGTGGAAACATCATATTTTGTCGCGTCTAGTTTTGCAAGGCCTTATACTCCACTGGAGCTGTATTATCTTACAAAATCAATTGCGGAAACCGGCGAGCAGTTGAGATTTTCCGGAAATAAAATTGTAGTTGATAAACATTCCGTCGGCGGTTTGGCCGGCAATAGGACAACTATGATTGTTGTTCCGATTGTTGCAGCCTTTGGTTTATATATTCCAAAAACCTCCTCCCGGGCGATCACTTCACCGTCGGGTACGGCGGATACTATGGAAGTATTGGCTCCGGTCGGATTTTCCATGACCAGAATCAAACAAATGGTGATGAAAAACAAAGTATGTATGATCTGGGGCGGTGGTTTAAATATTGCTCCGGCGGATGATTTGATTATTCAGGTGACAAAACCACTCTCCTTGGAACCGTTTGATAAAATGGTGGTAAGTATTATGGCGAAAAAAGTTGCCATGGGTATCAAGTATCTGGTGATTGATATGCCGGTCGGAATCACCTCAAAAATTCCGGATATGAAGACCGCGAATGAGATTGAAAAAAAGTTTATGTATCTTGGCAAGCGTTTTGGGATTAAAATACATGTTGAAAAAATTTTTGCCAATGAACCGGTCGGCAGAGGGGTTGGACCGGCCTTGGAATCACGCGATGTTCTCCGGGTATTGCAGCAAAAAAGTAACAGGCCGAAAGATTTAGAAGATAAAGCACTGGTTTTGGCGGGAAAACTTCTGGAAATATCGGGGCAGGTGGCGCGCGGTAAGGGAAAATCAGTTGCGGAAGAAATTCTGGTATCAGGTAAGGCGTGGAAAAAAATGCAGGTGGTGATCAAGGAACAGGGTGGTAATTCTACAATTGATTCCGACGCAGTGGTCTTAGGCGGTGAGTATTACCGTGTACTTTCCGCAAAGTCAGGTAAAATAACCGCAGTAGATAATAAAGCAATTGACGAAATTGCGAGAACACTAGGTGCGCCTTCAGAAAAATTGGCCGGCATTTACCTCCACAAAAGGGTTGGACAGGAAGTTAAAAAGGGTAGTAAACTGTTCACTTTTTACGCGAATCGCAGGGAAAGAATTGAACTGGCAAAGAAAGCGATTGAAAAAATCAATATTTTTACAATTACCTAAGGTTTGAATAATGAATTATTATAGACTTTAATTAACGCTAAATTTAGCGTTTTTTCTTCAGGTATTGACAGGGGGATACAAATGTGATAGTATCCAACGTTGCTGATAAATATATAATTTGAAAGAAAATGATTAAAAAATCAATATTAATTTTGGCAGTAGTCGGATTATTTATCCCGTTCGGGGTACGTAGTGCGGAAGGTGATACCGGCTGGTATGGCAGGTATTATAACTATTCTGAGTTACATCCTGATATGGCAGTTCCCAGTGCGAAGTGGCCTGATAATAATCACGGCAATCCGCTAGGCACTTGGGATACTGACTGGTATGACAATAAGTATTTTCGTTTTGCCAGAATTGATGATAATTTGAATTTTGGTAATAATTTTTTCCCGTTTGATTCTGCAAAGGAAGAGGATAATCTGGGACACGACCGAAATTTCGGTGTTCACTGGCAGTCTTATGTTACAACCGATTTTCCTGGCGACTATGTCCTGTCCATAACCAGTGATGATGATTCATGGGTATATTTTGACGGAAGATTGGTGATTGATAATTCCGGTGTTCATGCCGCACGTACTAAAACAGCAATAGAGACGATAACAGAATCCAAACATACGGTAGATATCTATTATGCTGATAGAAATGCTTATGAAGCATCAATGATGTTTAGTTTCAGCAATCAGGATAAACTGAAAATTACTGCACGGACAACACCGTCTGTCCCGATCAAGGATGATGATCAGACAAATATTCCAACTCCTCAGGTTATCGGTGACTCAAAATCAACCGGCATTGTTGTTGCTACCAGCAAATGGGAGGAGCCATACGTTAAAGTTTTCGGAAAAGACGGCAATTTTGTCAGAGAATTTTTGGTATATGAAAAAGAATTTCTCGGCGGAGTAAATCTGGCTGTTGGTGATATCACACTGGACGGGATAGCGGAAGTCGTTGTCGGTCCGCAGGACGGCAGAAAACCGGAAGTCAGATTGTTTAATATTGAAGGAATACAGATAAATTCTTTCATGGCTTATGACGAAAATTTCGGCGGCGGTGTCAATGTTGCGATTGGGGATGTAAACGGTAACGGAACAAAAGAAATAATCACTGGCGCCGGAGTCGGCGGGCACTTAGTAAGAGTATTTGAATATCGTGACGGAAAATATTATTTGTTAAAGGAATTTTCCGCCTATAATTATAACTATTTACTGGGTGTAAAAGTTGCAGCCGGCGATCTGGACGGAGACGGTAAATCAGAAATAATTACCGGTACAGAATCCGGCGGCGGTCCGCATGTACGTGTTTTTGGCGGAGACGGCAATCTGAAATTTTCTCCGGGATTTTTTGCGTATCGTGAAGATCTCCGGCACGGCATTAAAGTTGCCGCCGGCGACCTGGATAAAGACGGACGGGACGAGATAATTACCGGAACCAATGTACGAATGGGAGCGCACGTCAGAATTTTTGACCCCTATGGCAATATTAAGTTCACTCCGGGATTTTTCGCCTATGATACCGCATTCCGAGGGGGAGTAAATGTCGGAATCGCTGATTTGGATCAGGATGGTAGGGATGAAATCATTACCGGTGCCGGGCCGGGCGGAGGACCGCATGTCAGAATTTTCAACCGCTACGGCCAGCCGATCATCAATGCCGGATTTTTCCCTTATGCAATTGAATACCGAAACGGCGTTCAGGTGGGTGGAGGAATCATCCAATAAATTAACTAATATAAAACTGTCCCTCGGATTAATTGAGGGACAGTTTTTAGATTGACCGTAGCTTTGAAAAACACTACAATGCAGTTATATTCAAGTTATCAAACATTCATTGCCTTATGAATATTATTTTACGTGAATGGAATCATTATCAAACTCTTCCTCTGAAGTCTCGGCTGCTGATGATTTCATTTACACTGCGTAGTATTGCATCTCCACTATTATCATTATTCATCAATTCATTTATCTGGCGGAGTACTTCATCGCTGCCGGATGTGGTAATTTATAATGTCGGATTTTTTGTTTTATTGCCGCTTGGTTTTTATGTCAACGGTCTGATGTTAAAAAGAATAAAGATTGCCCGGTTGTATTTGGTCGGTTTGATTGTTTCCGCCGTTTCAATAGTAGTCACAGTATTTTTTTCAGGCAGTAGTGTTTGGAATTTTTTTGCTTACGGGGGGTTTTATGGTTTCGGCGCCGGAATTTATTGGGCTAACCGGAATTTTTTATCATTTCAGGAAGCGAAATCCCAGCATAGGAATTATTTTTACAGTATCGCTTCCTTATTGAATTCTTTAATATCCCTCATTGTTACATTTTTAGTAGGGTGGCTGATTGTTTTGGGTGAAGGTAACGGGTTATATACGCCGACAACAGCATATTGGGTTTTAAGTCTACTGGCCATGATAGTGTTAATATATTCAGGAATGGTGGTTTTGAAAACTGATTATGTATCGCCTAAAGTAAATAAAATAATCCAATTTCACATCTCTCCAAAATGGAATAAAGTAAGATTAATCAGTTTTGCCATGGGCATCCTGGAAGGAATCGGTTTTTTTCTGCCGACTTTACTGATTTTGTTTTACCTTGGCGAAGAAGGGGTACTGGGGACGATCAGCACGATTGTAACATTATTCGTGGTGGTTATTACTTATCTGTACGGACGTTTAGCAAAACATAATCATAGAAAGCCGGTTTATTTTGTATCATTGTCGTCATATATAATATTTTCTGTTTTATTGTTATTACTGGAGCATCCACTGAATATTTTAATTTTTGTTTTATTTTCAGGAATTACCACTATTTTTCAGTGGTTAACGATTGAGCCACTAGTATTAGATATCATGGACGATGAGTCTAATGAGAAGCTGAATAATCAATACATGTATATTTTTGACAAAGAATTGTTTTTGAACATCGGTAGGATATCTAGCGTCCTGATACTATTATTCATAATTCAAATTACTTCACAAAAAACGGGACTGTTAATGGCTCCATTGGCAGTCGGTATCTGTCAATTGGTTTTGATGGTATATATTTTAAGGAAGAGCAAGTTTTAATGTTAAGTTTTTTTGTTAACAAAGAACAGTTTATTGCATAAACTGTTTTAAATTTATTCTGAATTTTAAAGTCTTCCCGCTTTGATCAGATCAATTGATGACGCGCCGGTTTGCGCCTTGTAGTGGGTTTTGGATGGATCAGCAAAATAATCTTTGATCCGTTCCACTTGTTTCGGGGAAGTATTTTTAGGAATCTGGTCAACTTCAAAATATGCTATTTTGTCCGCCTCGTCAGTTAAAGTAGTTTCCCCGCCCGCTATTTCGCAAACAAAAGAAAACACAATTTCATTTTTATCCGGCTTGCTGTACACGCCCGAGAGGTGAGTGATCCGAGCTTCCAGTCCCGTTTCTTCCCTTATTTCCCGAATTACAGCGTCCCAGGGAGTTTCATTTTCTTTTACTCCGCCTCCAGGCAGATTCCAAAAATCATAATCCCGGCGGTGACAGAGTAATACCCGTTCATTTTCATCTTTGATTATGCCGAATGTTCCGATTGTAAACATTTATATTGAATTAAATTCTTGCACCCAGGTTATTATTATGATTCTTATTCCCCACTAAATATCTGTCTTTGTGTATGCAATTCCACTTTCAATATCTTGTATTGCCTGCAATACATAAGGAACTACGGGTGTAGGGAATTTGCTGAGTGGATACCAGGCCGGCTCAGAGTGTTTATGCTGTTCATTGGCCTTCAATATGCCTTTCCATTTGGTAATGATGTAGCAAAAGTCAATGCGCACTTCATGATCGGATTTTTTAATCCTGTAAAGTACATTAGCAAATTTTATGTATTTTGGATCAATATCCACACCAAGTTCTTCTTTTCCTTCGCGTACCACGCAGTCGGTAGGGGTTTCATAATCATCAATATGCCCGCCGGGAACGGAAAAGTGTTTGTCAAAAAAGTTGGTATTCATGCGCTTGTGGAGCAGATACTCGTTCTCGCCGATGTCATTATTATATTTTTGGAAAATGAGATGTACTCCCGGGATTACTTTTCGTTGATCCGACATGATTCAATCATTTAAAGTATATATACTTAAATATACTTGCGGCAATTTTTACTCCCGCAGTTGCATACAAAGTGCATATTAAACTTTGCCTTGGAATAATCGGAAGTAATTTCTTCACCAGATTTAATATCTCTGATCGCTACGTCACAATCATCACCAGTTTCTGTATTCGGATCGCAGGAGTGGTTAACATATCTTTCCGGCTCTTGTTGATGCAGATATTTACCCCCCGCATAGTTGGCGATATAGTTTCTTTCTGATGCCGGCAATTTTTTAACTTCTTCCATGGTTAGGATAGTATTTGTCTGCCAGGGGAGCACTACTTCACCCTTTTTAAAATCGCGTGTGGCAAAAACGCCTTTATTATTGATACTTGACTCTTTGACTATGACATTTTCATTCATAAATGTTTTATTTAAAATTCGGATTACGATTAAAAAAATCGGTAAGCGCCCCTTCCTTGTTATCTAAATCTATTTCCTTGAGTTCGTCAAGCGTAACCCATTTGTGCTGTTCTGCTTCGTTCGGGTCAAGCACCGGTTCCTGGTCGGTATGCACATGAAAATACATAATCAAACGCGATGTTTCCAGTTTATCATCCACTTTAAACTGCTGATCCTGGCCAAAGCCGATGAATTTGGGGTCGGAAAATGTTATACCTGTTTCTTCCTGCATTTCTCGTATCAAAGTATCTTCAAGCTTTTCACCGTGCTCCGGTCTGCCTCCGGGAACCCGCCAAACTTTGAATTTGGGATCCATGACAATCAAAAACCTTTTATTTCTTTCTATAAACGCGGAACAAACAACTTGATGTCCCTTGATTTGTGCTTTGGTCATATGTTTATAAATTAATTTAAAATATTCAGAATTTCTTTTTCAAAAACATCAATGCCAAATATTTTCTTAAATTCCTCTGTTGATTCAATAAATTTATCACGCGGAAATACTCCATGCAAAATTTGCTTGCTTTTAACTACTTCTATCATTTCAGCGGTCGGCTGCCAATCGATTCCCGCTTCATCAAACAATAATTTAAGTTGATAGCATTCTTGCCTCATAACCAATAATTTAAGGTTCTCAGAGGACATACTATTTATGTTGCTATAAATATCTGTTGCTTTCTTTGATAATTCATCAATAAGATTTTCTGTATTGATTAGATTTAATTTTTTTCCATCCCCGTAAATTGCGTATTTTGTCATGCCTTCAACTGGGCTTTTTCCATTAGAAATTGTATGACAGCCAACAAAAGAAATATTCCATTCAACATCTTCATAAGTGGCATAGATAGTAATTTCTTTCATGCTGGCTAAATACTTTTCTGGCCATAGCTCTTTTGGTTGGAGATTGGGGAAAAGACGTATTAGTAATGTTTGCTTTATTGTTGAAATATATGGACCATATACTTCCCAGCCGAGATCCGTTACAAGGTCGTTATATAAACCATGAACAAGTGACCCGGTTGCAGTGATAAGTTGGCCAACTTTTCGCGCACTTTGAATATCGGCATTATTCCAGTTTATATTGGATACAAGGGAAATAATTTCCGTGCTTGTATGAATGGTATTTGATTTAAGAGCAAATGGATCATTTGGGCAGCATTCTTTAAGCATTCGCGCAAAAAAATTTGCTACTATGTTGTAATCCTTCTTATTTTTTGTGGGATTAGCATAATAAGCGGGAATAAGTTTTACCAGAATTGCCCTCATGTTGGAAGGTGGTGGAAGTATTTCATTGATTTCATCAAAATGTTTTGATTCTAAGTCCAGTATTTTAATTGTATGCGCAATATTAGTAATCCATAGAGCATACCAAAGTGGAAGAAAGTGACTAAAATCAAGCGGTTGGAAACCTGCTAGTATCTGACCTTTAAACAAACTTGATGCTGATTTTGTAAACTCATTAATCCAGGACATAAATTTCTCCTTTTTGACCATCAACACTAATATGCATGCCATCTCTTATTATCTTTGTTGCCTCCTTCGTATTAACAATACAAGGTATACCCATTTCACGACTCAGGATTGCGGGGTGGGATGTAATACCACCGATATCTGTAATTATTGCCGATGCTTTTACCATCGCGGTCACCATGGTTGGATCGGTTATTATAGTTACTAAAATATCACCATCATGAAATGATAATAGTTCATCGCCAGAATGAAATAGTCGTGCAGTGCCTTCTACATATCCTGGGCTGGCGCCTATGCCGGTAAGTAATATTTTTGCCATAGCTTTATTGTAATGAGTCTATTTTCTTAGGCTTCAAACTGCTGGCCTCAATGTATTCTTTTGCCAATTCATTTAGAATAGAACTGTTTAGTCCATATTCCTGCGTTTCACCATTTTCCCGTCTCAACACCATCATGATATGCTTTTCTCCACCTTCATCATTTTGAACATATAAATCCCAGCTATCTAGAATCTTTAAACTTCCACCTATTTGTTCCAAGCTTTCAAATCCCACTACTACTTCGCCATTTTCTTGTCGTTCTATAATATATTTTAGCAATGCTTCAGTAGATGTTTTATGTCCTGAACTGACAAGGTCCAATTCTTTGCCATTTGGCATGAAATCCGTTAAATTAACGAGTCGATTTAGTTTGAAGGCAACAGAGGCGGCCTGTTCACGCGGGCTTGGTGTTTCTTCATCGGGTCGTTCATTATTATATGAAAGATACCATTCTAGGGCCGGTTCCTCGGCGTATTCTGCGGCTACCTCTTGCTCATCTGGCGTCAGTTCACTAAATTGCCTCCCCGGATAATGCCCGTCAATAAATTTTTGTCTTTCGGGAAGCATAATAGCATCATAACGTCTATTAAATTCTGTACTGCCCGATAAAGCGGGCAGTGAGAAGAAAGATTGTGAGCTATCTGATTTTTGTAGAATATCTGGATTTATTTCTGCTGCCTGAAAAGCATAATTTAATGTTTCTTTTGTTCTATCTACTTTAGTAGCATAAGCTTTATTTATTCTTCGACTGGACATTTGATCTCGTCCATAAACTTCTGCCCGCTGTCTTCCTCCTTCGGAAATACTTGATCGCGATATTCCCTTGCCACCTTCTGCAAAAACTTGACCTGATGATTTCTGCGAATGACGGACAAATGTAAAATGAACACTGGTGTTGTGGCCTTGTTCTTCTATTAATTCTCTTGATTGCTCCAATCCTGGAGTTGGTTCTTTAATCATTTTATTAGATAATTAATTATATATATTTTCCAATAGTTACATTTTACCCAATTTAGACAAAATATGGAATTAGTCATGTGAATAAATATTTATTCAAGATATTAATCATTCTCTTGAGTTACTTTTTATTAGCCAACTGTCCACAGGCAGCGTTGATATCCTGACCGAAACTGTAGCGCTGGGTAACGGTAACACCCGCTTTTTCCAAAACTTCTTTGAATGCTTCTATTGTTTTCCGGTCCGAAGGTTTGAAAACGTCCGTAGGGTTGTAGGCGATCAGGTTTACCATGTGAAGAGGTTTATCCATCAGCACGGCCAGTTGCTTTGCGTACTCAATTTTATCATTTACACCCTTGATCATCAAATATTCAAACATAACCCGTCTGCCGGTTTTGGCAATATAGTCGTCCACGGCTGAAAGCAGTTTTTCTAAAGCAACATGCTTGCTGACCGGCATCAGTTTATTACGCAGTTCCTGATTGGGCGCGTGCAACGATACGGCAAGGTTTAGCTGTAATTTTTCTTTTGCTAATTTTTCTATCCCCGGGATTACTCCGCAGGTGGATATGGAGATACGGCGGGCACCGATACCTAAGTCTTTATTCAAATAGTTGATTGCCGAAAGTGTATTGTCATAATTCAGGAACGGTTCGCCCATACCCATGAAAACTACGTTGGACACGCGTTCATTCTTCGGTTTCAAAATCCTGGAGAAAAAAAGTACCTGTGCCAATATTTCTTCCGCCTTCAGATTTCTTTTGAGTCCTAGCTTTCCGGTGGCACAGAAAGTGCACCCCATCGGACAACCGGCTTGAGTGGAAACACATACTGTATGCCGACCGTCTTTGTGAATCAGTAGAACAGTTTCAATCTGCTGGCCGTCTTCCAGTGTAATCAGCGCTTTGCTGGTTTTATTGTCTTTGGAGGCAAAAAGTTCACCTTTTATTTCCAGCGGGCACTCTCGGTTCAGTTTTTCTCTGATTTCCTTCGGGAAGTTTGTCGCCCCATCCCAATTGTTTATGAGTAGTTTAAAAATGGCTTCGTTAGCCTGTTCTATCCGGTATTTCGGCTGGTCTGCCAGTATTGTATAGATCTTATCCAGATTCATGGTTTTTTGCTCTGATTTACTTAAATTAATGCTATTACACCCTTACACCCCTCTAGCATAACACACAAAGATGGTCTTTAAAATCTAAGCCAGAATTGTTTTTACCCGGGGAATTGCTATACTTATTGCATGTCAGACTTTCTGGAAAAATACAGCAAAGACATCCGTGTACGGATAAAAAAGACCTGGTTGTTTTTCGGCAAGCGGGAATTTTCAGAAAAAAAGAAAGTATCCGACATTATGGAGTACTATTTGCCACGATACCAGAAGTGCGGAATTATTACTAACGCTTTTGAAGAGGCGGGCAAAGATGATGAGTACTTACCGGTCAGGCTGAAGGATGTTTATGCACTGGCACAGACCAAGGTTAATGAAGACCACTTCAAAAGTTTTTATGATTACGATGACGTGCCGGCGGGGGATATATTGGTTCTATATTATCCGGAGAAAGAAATATATTTGGTGGTGGACGGCGTACATCGTCTGGGTAATCGTGCCATCAACCAGGATCTGGATGAGGAAATCACTTGCCATTATCTCCAATCGCGTTTTTTACCGAAGGCATCAGAGGATATAAAAATTATTTTGGACAGGACATAGTGTGAAAGAAGAAATCAGAATTAAGAATGAAAAAGGCAAAACAATTTATGCCGTTTTGGAATGGAGAGGTAAGTCTCCCGGACCATTAGTAATCCTTTGCCACGGTTTTCGGTCATTCGGCGGAACTCCGCAGGTTGTTAAAGTAGCGCGCAAGTTAAGAGAAGAAGGGTATTCTACAGTTCGTTTGGATGCGACGAACAGTACAGGAAAAAGCGAAGGAAAGCTGGTTGATTTTACTGTTGGAGGATACGTTCAGGATATTAAGCTGGTAGTTTCATATGTTTTAAAGCATTTAAAAAGAAAGCAATATATTCTTATCGGTTATTCAATCGGCGGTACAGCCGCAGTAATTATTGCAAGTCGTGATCGGCGCATTAGTAGGTTGATCCTGCAAAGTCCAACATACGATTTGCTGGCTGTTTTTGAAATGAGAGATAATTTTGCTTTGCTATTAAAACAAGGTTGGGCTTTTGAATACTCCAGAATTCAAAAAAAGCAGGTTAAAATAGGGGTTGCAGTTTATAATGAATCAAAAAAATATAATATGCCAATGCATGTTAGGAAAATAAACTGCCCAGTATTACAAATATACGGTTCAGCTGAGGATCCGCGGATTTTGAAATTGAATAGAAAATTTTATTATGATTTAAATACTAAAATAAAGAATAGGATAGTGATTAAAAATGCCGGGCACACGCTTCATCAGGATAGAGATTCAAAACAAATGGCGAATGGCATAATCAAATGGCTCAATAAAATTAATTAAGTATTCATCACTAGAAAGCAGGATTAATGGAAGAAACAAACTTACAAAAAAAGTCAATGTATCAAAAAGTGGTAGCTGGAATGAATAAAATATTTGTGAATGATTATGCAACTATGATCCTACGGATATTACTGGGCGTGGTATTTATAATGGCGGCTATGTCAAAAATTCCGGCGCCGGATGAATTCATGGCAACCGTCCGGCAGTATAATGTTCTGCCCGATCCGCTGGAAACATGGTATGGCTACGCGTTGCCCTGGGTTGAACTGATATTCGGGTTTGCGGTTGTTATAGGATTGTTTACGAGATTCAGCGTGACGATTATTAATCTGATGCTTTTTAGTTTTATGATCGCCATCCTAATTACCCTGTACCGTGGCGGATTGATTGCCTGCGGGTGTTTCAATTCCGAAAGCGCTCTGGATTGGAGCACATATGTCAGAGATTTGCTGTTTATGGTTATGGCTGGCCTGGTCACTTTAAGCCATAAAAATCGGTTCAGTCTAGATAAATGGATTCGGTCAAAATAGGACATATTCATTCATAATTAAATGCGGGTGAAAGTCACCCGTTTTTGATTTGACTTGCGTCAGTCGGAGTGATAAGTTAAAAAACCGTTTCCCAAACGGTTGTTTGCGGTGAAAGCTTCACGGTTTGCCACGAAAGGAGCAGAAATGCGAGCAAATCAGCGCGCTCTGATCAGCGTGTCCGACAAGCGCGGCATTGTTGAGCTTGCCACCGTGCTGTTTGAACATGGCTGGGAGATTGTATCTTCCGGCGGAACGTCCAGACACCTGGTGGAAGCCGGAATTCCCGTGCGAACGGTAGAGGAGGTGACCGGTTTCCCGGAAATTCTGGGTGGCAGGGTGAAGACTCTGCATCCGAAGATCCACGGCGGGATCCTGGCGGATCAGGACAGCGACGCGCACATGCAGGAGCTGTTTGATCACAGCATCTACCCGTTTGACATGGTCGTGGTCAACCTGTATCCGTTTGAAGAGACGGTGGCTGATCGGACCGTGGCATTTCGGGACGCGATTGAGCAGATTGATATCGGCGGCGTGGCACTGATCCGCGCGGCCGCGAAGAATCACAGCCATGTGCTGGTGGTCACTTCACCAGAGCAGTACGGCTTTGTGATTCGGTGTCTTTCGGAAGATGTCGGGTTCAACGCGCTGGAACGTCTGCAACTGGCTTACAAGGCGTTTCTTCACACTGCGTGGTATGACGCCACGATCTCCGACTGGCTGGCTGAACGCCTTGAGTTCCCCAGCTTCCCGGATCGGATGGTTCAGCGTCTGCAGAAGAAGTGTGATCTGCGCTACGGTGAGAATCCGCATCAGCCGGGTGCGTTCTACGAACTGCCGGGTCTGAACTGCTACACCGCGGCAAACGCCAAGCAGATCTGGGGCAAGCCGCTCTCGGCCACCACTGTGCTGGATATCAATGCCGGCATTGAGACGGTCCGCGACCTGTCCCCGGAATTCGCAGTCGCGATCATCAAGCATGGTACGCCGTGCGGAGTGGCGATGGACAGCTTCAGTCCGCTGAAGGCTTTCCAGAACGCACTGGCGTGCGATCCGGAATCGGCTTTCGGCGGGGTGGTGGTACTCAACTTCCAGGTGACGGAGGAAGTCGCTGAAACCATCTGCGTGCAGAAGGTGGACGCGATCGTCGCGCTGGATTTTTCGCCGGAGGCGATGGAACACATCACCAAGAAGCGCGCCAGGGCAGAGACCCCGCTGTTCAAACTGGGTGGGGAGCTTTCCTGCAGCATGCCGTTCGGCACGCTGAACTTCAAGCCGGTGACCGGCGGCATGGTGGTCCAGCTGATGGACACCGAGCTGTTTGACTGCAGGTCGTTCCGGTGCGTCACCAAGCTCGGTGTCAAGGACCGCTACTGGTCGGATATCAGTTTCGGCTGCAATGTGTCAAAGCACGTCAAGTCCAACTCGGTCATCGTGGTCTGGAACGGGCAGACGATCGGCATCGGCAACGGCCAGACCAGCCGGATCAAGTCGGCACGGCTTGCTCTGGAGCAGGCCATGAACAACATGGAGGCGCAGAATATGGATCTGCACCATGCTGTGCTGGTGTCCGACAGCTTCTTCCCGTTTGACGACTGCGTGCGCCTGGCGGACACGTTCGGCGTCAAGACGATCGTCCAGCAGGGCGGTTCAATTCGCGACCAGGATTCAATCAGGTCCGCGGACAAACTGGGCATCGCGATGCTCTTTACCGATCGCCGGATGTTCTGGCACTAGAGGGCGTTTGCACATTTTTCAAAAGGACCCTGTCTAAACACAACTCACGTGTTGGGCAGGTTTTTTATTCCATTAGAAGCAGGATACTTCGCATCTCGCTGCGGGCTGAATACACAAAGGTATAGAGAACGCGGAGTTTAATACCACACATAAGCTTTTAACGGGATTTATTCTGTAAAATGGGATATAATGATTATAATGAAAAGGAAACAGAAACTAGTGGATCTACAGGTGCATTCTATCCACTCTGACGGATCATTGACGCCATCAGAGCTTTTCCGTATGGCAAAAAAATCTGGAGTAAAAATTTTAGTGGTCTGTGATCATGATTCTGCAATCGGCATGCATGATGTTGAAAAAAAGGCTAAGCAATACGGATTTCCATTTATTTCCGGAATTGAAATAACAGTCACATTCAAAGGGGAAGAATTACATTTGTTGGGATACGGATTTGATTATCACCACATCGCAATGAAGAGAGCAAGCCAGTTTTATATTAATAGCCGAGTGACCCGCATTAAAAAGATGATTATAAACCTGAACCGTCTGGGCTACGCGGTCAGCTACATCGGAGTGAGAAACAGAGCGGAAAAAATTATCGGTCGTCCGCATCTTGCCGATCAAGTAATATTTGATAAAAGGAATAATAAAATATTAATCAAAAATTTCGGATTTATACCTGACCGTTCACAATTTATTGCAAAATATTTGGTTAAAAGCGCGGCCGCGTATGCGGAAAAAAAGAATCTCTCCGCCGGACAGGCGATCAAACTTATTCATGACGCGGGAGGATATGCGTTTATTTCCCATCCGTTAGGCAGAAGATATTCCCCGGATTTATCTCTGTGGCCGGTAAAAGGAACTTGGTCAAAAAATCTTCTAGCATTAAAAAAAATGGGATTAGACGGTATAGAAGCATATGCTTCCGATCATTATGTAAAAGATATTAAAAATCTGCTGAAATTTGCGGAACGCAATAATCTGCAGATTACAGGCGGCAGCGATTTCCATAATAAGAGCATACCGGGACTGCCTCTGGGGTATATTTCAAAAAATAGAACTGTTCCATATTCCGTGGGTGAGAGATTATTGAAATTGCTGAACAAATAGGCTATAATATTAAGGCTAAACATTAATAATAATTCAATGGCTGAAAAAAATAACGAAAAAAATAAGCCAACCCCGTTATTGAACAAACAGGAGAGTAATCCGGAAAGAATGCTTCCGGCAGGGCATATGTCACTAGTTATGAAGTTTGCATTTTTGGTTATTCTGAATCTGATTGTTTTTGGCGCAATATACTACATTTCAAGAATATTCTTTGTGCAGACCAGTTCTGTGTCAATAATGTTCGCCGAATTGATTACACTCGTAACTTTGTTTATTAGTTTTATTTTTTTGATAGCTAAAAGAAATAAATAAATGCCAAAATCAGTAATTAAATTAGATAAAATTGACAAGTCGTATCAGATAGGCAAAAAGAGGCTTCTTCCGGTAATTAAACATGTTTCCCTTGAAATAGAAAAGGGGGATTTTGTTGCATTTATGGGTCCATCGGGATCTGGTAAATCGTCTCTGATGAACATTATCGGCCTGTTGGACTGGCCGACGGACGGTTTGTATGAACTGGACGGACAAAATATTTTAGAAATTGCCAAACGAGAATTTCCAAAAATGCGCGGCAAAAAAATCGGATTCATTTTCCAGAGCTATAACCTATTGCCGAGGTATTCCGTTTATAAGAATGTTGAGCTTCCACTGATTTATGCTAAGGAGCCAAGAGCCGAAAGGAAGCAAAAAGTATTGGATGCCATAAAATCAGTTGGAATTACCGAGCGGATGCACCATAAACCGAATGAGCTTTCCGGCGGAGAAGCGCAAAGGGCGGCAATTGCCAGAGCATTAGTCAATCAACCGGAAATAATTTTAGCAGACGAGCCGACTGGTAATTTAGACACTAAAACAGGAAGGGAAATTATGGAACTGCTGAAAGCGGCCAATCAGAGGGGGACGACATTATTAATAGTGACTCACGATCCTGAGATAGCGAAGTGGGCGAATAAAACAATAAGAATCGTGGACGGCGAATTGGAAGGAGCAAATGTATGAACATTTTAGAAAGTATCCGCTTTGCATTATCGGCAATCTGGGCAAATCGTATGCGGTCCGTATTGACTATGCTTGGCATAATTATTGGAGTGTTTTCCGTAATAACATTAGTCAGTATTGGAGACGGGGTAAAACAAGAATTTACCGGTGCAGTTGATTCGTTAGGCGGAAATTTAGCGGCTGTGATTGCGGGAGATATCACTAATGGCGAAATGAATCCAGCTTCATTTATGAGTATGTCGGCATTAACAATGGGGGATGTGGATGCAATCAGCGAGGTGGAAAATGTGAAAGCAGTTGCGCCGCTCATGATTGTGCCAAGTGCTGTGACCCCTCCAGTAGGCAATCCGTATCTTCCGATGGTTTTAGCAACAAATGATCAGATGAACAAAATAGTAGATATCAAAGCCATTGAAGGAAGGTATATTTCTGCCGAAGATATTGAAAACAAGGCGAAAGTAATTCTGGTTGGCCGTGATGCTGCGAAACGTGACTTTGAAGGTTCAGCAGTCGGGCAGAAAGTAAAAGTGTTAGAAGAGGAATTTGAGGTAATCGGAGTTGTGGAAACTGATGTAGGATTCCTAAGCGGCGGAGGTGACGATAGTAACATGATGACGAGTCAAATGCCGAACCTGCATGAAGCATACACAATTCCAATCAGTACAGCTGAGGACACCCTTGAGGCACTGAATATTTTTAGAATAATGATTAATTTCAATTCAACCGAAGCGGTCGCTCCTGGTGTTGAAACAGTCAACAGTTTAATGTTGGAGCGGCATAAGGGAATTAAAGATTTTTCTGTATTAACAACTGACGATATGCTGGATCTCTTTGATGATTTTTTTGGAATATTAACAAATGCAATCGTCGGAATAGCCGCAATATCATTAATTGTTGGTGGAATTGGAATTATGAACATCATGCTGGTGTCTGTAACAGAGAGAACAAGAGAAATTGGAATCAGAAAAGCGTTGGGAGCGTCCGGCTCAAATATTTTATTCCAATTCTTAATTGAATCAAGCGTCTTGAGTTTACTGGGCGGATTCATAGGAGTTGGTCTGGCGTACGTAGTGACTCAATTGATTACCAAATACTACGGCATTCCGGCGCTAATAACTGTTTTTTCACTAGCATTAGCATTTGGCGTATCTGTCATTGTTGGAATAGTATTTGGAATAATGCCGGCATCAAAAGCCGCAAGAAAAAATCCGATTGACGCTCTGCGTTATGAATAAAAAAAAGCCACAAATAAAGCTTCAGGACAAAATTACAAAGAAATCAGCTGAGAATGCATTAAGGGAAGTAATGGATCCGGAATTAGGAATCAATATTGTTGATCTCGGTCTGATATATAGCTTATCGGTACGCAATAATGCTGTGACCCTAAAAATGACACTGACTTTCCCGGGGTGCCCGCTTGCAGGTCCGATTACCAGACAGGCGCAGGAAGTTCTAGAAAAGCTCCCGGGCATAAAAAGTGCAAAGGTGTACCTAGTCTGGGATCCGCCCTGGACACCGGATATGGTAAAGGAAAGTGCTAAAGATGAATTAGGACTGTCATAATGAACAACAAAAAATTAGTAATTGTAATTGCCTTATTATCTGCAGTAATTTTGATTTGGACATGGCTTGCGCAAAATAATTATTTTAGGGAAGAAAATAATAGTAACTCAAATGTTGAGGCAGAAATTACAATTGACGAGGAGCCATCAGTACAAATATTATCCCCGGCAAATAATGCCGTAATGAATCCCGGTCCGTTGGTTGCTCAATATGTGCTGTCCGGAGAAACACAGGCGGTGCAGAGAATTGACCTGGAATTGATAAAAAATGGTGAAACGATAATAATCGTGCCCGGTTCGTACAACGTTCTGAGTAAAGGCGGCAGCCAGATGGTCAGGACTGTTGATGAGGGTAACTATATTCTAAGAATTAAACTTGTGAATAAGTCGGGTGAATATTTTGAATCGGCCGGAGCAACCAGCACGAGCACTTTTAGAGTCCAAAGTTCATACATCGGACAATAATTATTAGCTGAATATCATATGGCAAACTATCTGGCATTTCTGACGTGGTTTGTCCTGCTGATTATTTTCAGTTTTTTGTTAGATTTTTTGTGGAGCAGAATTTTCCCCCGCCATGGTTATCGGTGGTTTATCACGCCGGGAATCATTATCCATGAGCTTAGCCACGCAATAGCGTGTGTACTGATGCGGGCAAAGATAATGAGGATCCGTTTTTTTGCGCCGGAGGGGGGAGAGGTGGAACACGGTCAGCCAAGAATACCGATAATCGGCAAACCACTGATCGGATTGGCTCCGCTCATCGGGTGCTCACTGTCGCTCTGGGGACTTTTTGTGCTTTTCGGTTATCACAATACTTTGCCGAGTGTTGATTTTTCCGTCACATTTCTACAAAATATTAATGGTCTTTTTCAAAGCGCTCTTGATTTTTTTCGCGAGTTTGCTTCTGACTGGAAGTTCTGGCTGTTTTTATATCTTGCGACGGGGATTTCCGCCTCTATTGCACCGAGCAGTGTTGATATCAAAAATGCAATTTGGGGAATTTTGTTTTTAATAATTTTAGGTGGTTTGATGATATACTATGATGTAGGCAAAAATACACTGAATATGCTACAGAACAAATATATGGGGCCCGTTGTGTCACTGGGAGCATTAATGGAAATGCTTGCGCTGATCGCGACATTGCCGTTATATTTAGTAAAAAAATTGATGATAAGATGATTATAATTCTGAAATGCAAAAAATAATTTTGGCATCAACCTCCCCCAGGAGAATAGAATTGCTGAAAATGTTGAAAGTAAAATTTTCTGTGGAAGCCAGCGAATATCCGGAGGATATGAAAATAAATCTGTCGCCTGTGAGGCTGGCGAAGTTTTTGGCGCTTAACAAAGCCCAGTCTGTGGCAAAGAAACATGCAGAGGGGATAGTAATTGGCGCTGATACTTTTGTTGTTTTGGGTAATAAGCTATTAGGCAAGCCGAAAGACAAGGAAGATACCCGAAGAATGTTAAAAATGATCAGCGGGAAGAGTGTGAATGTAATCACCGGATTTGCTATAGTTGACGCAAGAACAAAAAGGAAATATTCTGATTATAGCACCGCAAAAGTCTCCATCAAAAAGCTATCATCAGAGGAAATAAACTGGTATATTGGAACACGTGAACCTTTAGATAAAGCGGGAGCATTTGCCGTTCAGGGGTATGGTGCAGTGCTGATCCGCAAGTTGGAAGGTGATTTCTTTAGCATTGTCGGTTTGCCCATCTATGCTTTAGTCAGGGCACTAAAAAAATTCAACATAAATATAGTAAAGTAGTATGTGGACCAACATTTTAATCTTATTTGTTCTGTTGCTGATCTCCGGATATTTTTCCGCTGCCGAGGTTGCTTTGCTTTCGGTAACAGATTTAAAGGTGCGTACGTATCTTAAAGAAAATAAGCGCGGCTCGCGTATTTTACGCAAACTAAAGGAAAGACCTCGCCGGATGATTATTATAGTTTTAATCGGCAATAACATCGCAAACATCTCCGCGGCCTCCATGACGGCAATTATTGTCTCAGAACATTTTGGATCAGGTGTGATCGGATTAGCAACGGGCATTCTGACTTTGTTGATCTTAATCTTTGGTGAAATTATGCCAAAGACATTTGCCAACCGTAATGCCGGTGCCATAGCTTTATTTATTTCCAGGCCGGTTTACTATTTCGGTTTAATTATTTATCCGTTTGTCTGGTTTTTGGAATGGATTACAAATTTAATGCACAGAATTGTAAAAATCCCTGATCAAGAATTAATTACGGAAACAGAAATCAAGGAAATGATCCAGTTTGGCGTGGAAAGAAATGTAATTCAACCGCACGAGCAATATATTATGAACCAGGCTTTGATATTCAGCGATACTTTAGCAAAAGAGATTATGGTCCCTTTTAAAAACGTTTTTATGCTCCAAGGTGAAAAAACAATTTCAGAAGCGATGAGTGAAATTATTACCAGTGGCTATTCGCGTGTTCCGGTATATAAATCTGACAAGCATGACATCGTGGGGATTGCACTAGTGAAAGATATTGCTAGAGAACTTGTAAAAAATAAAGGCAACGCTCGTATTGAACAGGTTGCAAAAAAACCGATTATTGTAGATGAGGATTTTAAAATAAATTACCTGTTCAAAATTTTTCAGAAAACTCATGTTCACATTGCAGTAGTTGTGGACAAGCAACAAAAAGCCGTCGGTATTGCCACGCTGGAAGATCTATTGGAAGAGTTGGTGGGGGAGATTGAAGATGAAAGTGAAAAGATGGAGAATAACCCGATAGCCTGAAATTTATCCGGCAATCAGCTAACAGAATAGGATATTCCGGCGTCCAGAGCGAGCGTTAAGGAATAAAATTATTTGTTTTGTTTATTATCTAGCAAAGTATTTTTATCGGGATAACAACACAAAACATTATCTAGATATTCAATCCCACAGAAATAATCACAAATTGAAATATTTTTTACAGCACATTTGTGAGTGTTTACATTTCTGCTTCATTCCAAGGGCATTTATTTTGTCTGATATTATCGGTAATCATATTGTCTGGGTTTGTCTAAGATGGTCATATTATAAAAAAACTGTACGCATTAATACATCAAAATCTTGATTTCGATGTTGGTGGACACTCAATCATCACTCTAAAAAGAGAAAGTAGTTTGGATTCCGAGATTTCATAACGCAAGTTTATTCTTGCAATAATTTTGATACTCATACATACTTTTAATAACGTTCTTGGTTACACCAGGAATGATTCATCGTTCGTTTCCTATTTGAGAAAGGAGGTAAGAGTTCATCGTAGCTTCATTGGTCATTACAGCATAGGCAAACTCGCATGAAAGGTGGAAGATCATGAAGATCTTCAAGAGTGTCATCCTGCTGTTTGTCCTCGTCGTGATGGTGTCCATCGGATCTGTTAGCGTCGCCCATGCCGGCACTGCTCAGGTGACGGTGAGAGGTCCATCATCATTCACGTACACGGTGCAGATCATCCAGGGGAGCACAGTCCGTTGGCAGAACACGATGGTCACGCTCCCGCTCGGGCAACGACTGATCTCTGTCTCGGGACTTCCGTCTGGTTCCGGTTACATCGGCAAGGCATGGGTGAATGACATCAACATTCAGTCCAACACCTGGCCGTCGAAGACCCTCGGTGGTGGTACGACGCATCTCGGTTGCCTGGCATTCGACTACACGGGCAGTCCGACCCCGTGGATCGGCAGCTGTCCGTAGTATAGCGCTCCTGTTTCATTCAAGGCTCTGGCGACGAATTCGTTGTCAGAGCCATTTTTATACTATTATACTTTTATATAAAATGATATAATATATACATATAAATCTTTATTATAAAACATATGCAAGCAAACCTTGGTTTAAACTACATAAGCTTGGCGGTCATTATGCCGCTGATATTAATTGCAGTGGTTGTTTTGATTATATTTATTATCAAATCAAAAGGGAGTCTTTGGAAAAGGATTTCCTTAATTGTCGGTTCCTTTTTTACTTTGGTTGGTTTTACATTTGTACTCTTGGGCATTTATTTTTATCTTAGCCCGACTTTTGCAAATTCATTTCGCTTTTATGCATATACAGCAGTCGCGCCAAATAGTAATCCATTTACCGAGTCAGATGGATATATTGGAAGAGTTTTAATGATTAGAGACGTTATGCGTACTAACGGACAGTTAACAGTGTTGAATCACCCGAATCCCAGCGCAGCGACCGCAGTCTCTCTTTTTGTGCCGGGTCAGTATATTCAAGGACAATTAATGGACGATGTATTATCAATACCTGAAGATACTTCCGGATCGCTACCATCGGTTACAAAGACGTCTTTATGGTGGGCATTAACGCGCGATCTGGGTCGTGTCAATTATCCTGCTGCGCAATAATCTTTTAGCTAATCATAATTAATGTCGAAGAAGTTAATGATTTAGTTGAAAAATTATAATAGACATTGTGTCTCTTGTATCTGTTTTACAAATTAAGTTGTTATAATTGTCTAATTCTTATAGATAGCATATGGGCACGAATATCAATTCGTGCCTTTTGAGATAATTAAACGTGTAAATATTACGCTACTGTTATTTAAATGAGTCAAGAATAAGACACCCCTCTGCACTGTCTCTTTTGTCTCATTTCCTGCCCCGTCGTATGACGGGGTGACCTCTTGAAAAACTCTCTGAAATTCCTTGAAAAAGGCCCCCAAGGGTTCTAGACCGTAGTGGTGATATCCGGTGTTGCCCGCCTCGCCAAGGCTGGTGCGATGCTTGATTTTTATTGTTTTCTTATTATATAACAATAGAAGAAAATGGTAAAAATTTGCTAACTATAAATGTATTTTAGATAAATTTCCGTTAAGTGTAATCGGCTGCATTGCCAAAATCTCATCTTTATAAAATATTTCCGGAATTTGATTGAGTATATAAATTGGTTTACTGAGAACATATGCAAAACCCATTTCCAGAAAAGCATTTCCACCGATATAATTTTGAATACCGTATTTATCAACATTAATAATCAAAACTGCATCAGCGTTTTTTATCTCTTCAAAATAGTCTCGTATTAGATCTTGTTCAATTTTGTCCTTGATTGATTCATGTGATGTGTCCGCCTCCGATTCTATTTCTGCATATTCTTTTGTATGTTTTGGTAATACAACTTTATGGCCTTTTTGAAGTAATTCTTTCTCAGCGTTTAACATCTTAACTGCTGACGACATACTTCCGCAAATTACAATTTTCATTCTATTTATTTAATTTTCAATTGGTTTATGCATTTCTCCTAATGCGTGTTGTACGAAGTAAAATATATTACTATTTGTCGTAAGTAACATGAAATATTTTATATCATCATGTTTTAATTTAGTTTTTCTGCCTAACAAATCTTTTCTCATAGCTAATACAACATCCGCAAGTTGTTTTTTGCCAGCTTCGTCAAGGTCGGGGGTGATGTATGACACAAAAAATCACCCAAGTTTTTCAGCTAATATTTTATTTGCTTCTATATAATTTTTTACACAATAAACTTGTTTAGGGGCTAGTTTTTTATAAAAGTCTTTTGCCTCTTTATTAAGTCCTACTAAAATTACATTCTTTTTTGGTTTTATTGCCAAACTGATCTCTGAAGATGTGCCAGGGTCTATACCACAGGCTACTACTATATCACTAGACAAAACATTTATATAATTTCTTCCAGATCTCATATTTGTGCAGATTGCAATATCTAGGAATTTAGAAAATTTATTTTTTTCATCAGTTGGCAATATTCCGATAGTTAAGCCGTTACCCTTTTTCGCGCCTTTTAATGCTTCATTCATTACTCCTTTGTTTCTGCCACCTGTTAAAGTAACCCAGTTATTTTCAGCACAAAATTTTCCGATATTGTAGGCGTTTTTTAGGTCCTTCATGGTGGCTTTACTACCGGGACCCATTATTCCAACTATTTTTTTAGTCATAAATTATACTATATTTATTATTTTCCGATTGTTTCTATATGATTTAAACTCTCCGCATACGCGGTGTTGTGTGAAGTTCTGAATTTATTGAATGAGCTCACTGAATACCCAATAGCACTCGCGTATTCTGTCTTCTCTCGGTTGCTTTTTAGCCTTTTCCTCGGATAAGAGTTTCTCATACCACTCTATTGTCTTTAATCTGCAATCTTCAGCTTTTTCACTATCGTATTTTCTTACCCTTTTGAACAAAGACCAGAGCGATTTAGCTATGTCTCGCGTATTACCACTTTCCTGCATTCTCCTTATGTTTTCATTCCACAAATCTTCCATTCTTTGAGCATTTTCTGTTGAAGGATTGAGATCATTTACATCGCGAGCCCAGAGGGCTGCTTTTTTGTAATCGCCCATTTGCGTATATTCCGTAATCAGTTCCTCTGACCTTTGTAAGGCTGCCTGCTTATCCGCTGGATCTGGTGAGATTTTGCCTATTTGGCGCAGTGCAATGCTTTCCCACCAGCGATCCCCGACTTTAGCTCTATCTTCAGCAGCTTTCCGAAACTGGGCAATGCAATTATTTGAAATATCAGCTCGCTTGTTTTCTGTAACAAGACTTCGTGCCTGCCAGAATCCGAGAGCTGATGCCTCGTAGCCAGATAGTTCATCACGTTGCGATTGATTTTCCGCGTAAGTAATGAATCTTGCAGCAGCTTGTTTTTGTAACTCTTCATCTTTCTTATATCTCGCTAAATCACTCAAAACGTATGTTTTTTTTAATTCAAGAATGTTTGCATCGTCCATTGCCTCTGGGTGTGAAGTGTAATGGGCGAAAAAATTAGGTTCTTCTGTTTTAGATAAAAATACTTGCGCTAGTTGTTCAGCTTCCCGTAAATTTCCTCTTTTCAATCGTAGACGAAATGTATTGAAATCGTCACCAATGTTCAGGTAATACGCCTCTGCATCTTCCAGTAATTTAGCATGATATTCTGGTCTTAGTGTTTCTTTATCCTTATCTAGTGGTAAGTACGTACTATGGAGCTCGTTGTTGACGCGTACCATCCAATTCTCGTCAGTAAATAGTGACTCTTGCTCACGACGGGCAGCAAATTGTAATTGTTGTTCGTAATGGTTTGTCATATGTAAAATAGATTTAGAATTTCACTTAACCCGTTTCAACACGAATATATGTCGTATTTCAGCAATATAGAGTATTTTATGCGAATTGTGCTAAAATATATTTGTACATTAATTATACCTACTTTTGTTAATAATGAACAACTATTTTGGGTTGATGGAGAGAGAGCTAAGATTTCATAATCATTAAATAAAACAATATGAAAATCCTTATTAAATGGCTAATTTCAACGGTCGCAATCCTGATCACAGCCTATCTGCTACCGGGCGTAGCGGTTGATGGTTTTTTTGTCGCTTTTGTCGGGGCGTTGGTATTGGGTCTGATTAATATATTTATCAAACCTGTTTTAGTAATTTTTACTCTGCCGATCAATATTCTGACGCTTGGCTTGTTTACGCTGGTGATTAACGCATTATTGGTTATGCTGATGGCGTTAATTGTTCCGGGATTTTCCATAGCAAGCTTTTGGTGGGCATTGCTGTTTGGTATTGTACTGGCTATTGTAAACTGGTTTCTGTCTAAAATCTTCAGATAGTAACGTCAAATAAATATATAAAAAAAGCGCTGATAGAACATCAACGCGGTTTAGCCGTCCCCGGATTCTTTCCAGCTCATTGTGCAGTCCTGGTAGCGGTATTCCATTTGGTTTCTGCAAAATGCTGAAATCCAGGAATGGCCGAAGTAGCTCTTCTGCCGAGTCGGGAAGATGAGATAGTGTCTGGAGTGGCAGACGGGACAGCAACGTCTCCCTTCATCATCCCGGGGGATGAGCTTCGGCTCCGAGGGAGCAAGGAACATAACCGCCGCAACGACAAGAAACAGGGGAGAGAGAGTCAGTCCGAGAAAGAGCATTAAGAACATCACCAGCCGACTTTGGGACATGTCCACCTCCTCCATGAAGGATGTCTTACAATCAGCGGGCGTTAACAATGGTATTGTATTCCACTTCTTCTGTCAATATTCATAATAAAAAAATGGGCGAATCCAGTGGATTCGCCCGATGTCCTTCAACGATGTACTTCTTCTCCTACGCTAGGCGTAGGCCGCGACGATGTCGGAAGCGAAGGCGTCCGGACCGATCTGCTTGATCAGCATGGCTGCCTGCTTCTTGGTCGGCTTCTCGGCGCCGGTGCGCGGGTCAAGCTTCGGCATGCTCAGGAGGTTGACGGGCGGCTCAAGGCCCCCCGCCACCGCATCAGCAGCGTCCTGCTCAAAGCACCGTTTCAGGTAGCTGTGCAGGGGCCCTGCGGGCGTCATCGGGTTGTTGGAGCTCAGGCAGCTCCCACAGGTGCACAACATGACGCTGCGCGAGAAACCGCCGGGGGATTCGCTGTCGGTCGGGAACACGGTCTGGACGACGAGGACGTGCCCCGCGTTCCATTGGGTCTTGTCGCACATGCGAGATCTCCTCATTTTGAGTCGTGGGCATTGACTACTCAGACGGAGAAGATCGCAGGTCAACCGAACCCGTGGCGTGCGTAACTCCACGAGTACATTTGGCGTACCTCCCTGTAGGATCGGGTTGTGGGGTGACTATCACAAACGGACTTAAGCGTCCGCACAAAGCAATTTGTAGAAGAAAGTGGGGTGGGAGGACGCGCACTTTAGCATCCCAGAGGGCAACATCTGCCCACGGACGAGACGAATCCCGTCAGTCAATGTCACCCAGCGGGTAGCATTACTGCTTGCTTTTTGGTACGGCGGTCCTCCCACCTACATCGTTGTTTCAAAGATCAACATACAAAGAAAGTAATACAAAAGTACGTTATTGTCAAGATTGGCTTTATGAGGAGTTGTGACCCGACTTGACAGGCGGTAACAAATTGCTATATCATTAAGACACTTGAGCAAATGATAAAACGTAGTATGTTAACGCAAAAGCAAATATTAAAAAATCAGAATTGGCTGAAAAGAAACGGTAAACACATAAAAATCCAAAGTGATCTATGCAATGTTTTGTCTGATCCGACCAGGATAAAAATATTGCTGTTATTAAAACATTATGAAGAGATCTGTGTTTCAGATATCGCTGCTGTGCTCGGTATCAGTATCAGCGCAGTGTCGCACCAGCTAAGTATGCTAGAGCGCTCCCGGATTGTAACTAAGTATAAAATGGGCAAGTGCGTTTGCTATATGCTTGAGATCAGTGACAAAGAACAGGTTGAAATGCTGGATAATCATTTAGATCAACATATTCATTAATTAAGCCTGTATTTTAAGCAGGCAAACATGAAAGGTAAATAAAATGACATCAGGTCCTGATTGCGGTTGCTAACCGAATTGATAAAACTCCCTCCATTTATTTGGTGGGAGTTTTACTTAATAATATATTAATAAGAAGATAATGGGTAAAGGATTCAAAAGGGTTCTCTATGGTTTGCTGATAATGTTTATATTTTTTGGTGTGTTTGTTTTTTTACAGATTAAGAAAAACCAGAACATTGGTAACAGTACAATTTTAAATAATAGTGTATTGGTAAATTCCGAAATTACAAACATTGCAAATGCCGATTTAAACCAAAATTTAAATAATCAGGTAAGTAATGAGGGTTATCAGAGTCCTTTGGATCAACCAAAAGAAAGAATTATAAAAAAACCATTCGGTATTAAAATAACGAAGACTAATTCGCCGGTACAGCCGGAGAGATTTTCCGGATATCATACCGGAGCTGACTTTGAGGTATTTGCTGACGAACTAAACAGTGATGTGGAGGTTAAGTCTTTTTGTACCGGATCGCTTAGAATGAAAACTACCGCAAGCGGTTATGGGGGAGTGATTGTCCAGGAATGTGATTTGAATGGTCAGAGAGTTACTGTAATTTACGGTCATTTAATGATAGCTAGTGTAAAATTTGAAGTTGGATCAAATATCAAAAAAGGGGATATAATAGGGTTACTGGGTGCGGACAAAAGCGCGGAAACAGACGGGGAAAGAAAGCATCTGCATTTCGGGATACATAAAGGAACTGAAATTAATATCAAAGGATATGTCCAGACAGAAGCAGAACTGAATAATTGGATTGATCCACAACAATATATTTAATAATTAATTATAATTATATGTCAGAAGATGCTCTATATTTGCCGATTATTCTTGGTACAACCAGAGAAGGACGCGAAAGTGAAAAAGTCGCGAAATATTTGGAAAAAAGAGTCAGGGAGAAACCGGGGATTGTAACGCAAATCATTGATGTAAAAAAATTAAATTTTGCGGGTAATGAAGGGCGCGGTCTGGGTAAAAAAAATTCTGATTTTAAAGAATTAGTAGAAAAAGCGGACGGTTTGATTATTGTATCACCCGAGTATAATCACAGTTTCCCGGGTAGTTTAAAAATGGCCCTGGATATGCTGTTACCGGAATACCGGCATAAATCGGTGGGCTTATGCAGTGTTTCAGACGGTGGTTTTGGCGGGGCAAGGGCAGTTGAAAGTTTGGCATCTGTTATGAAGGCCCTGCAATTATCAATGATTAAGACTGACTTGAACTTCTCAAAGGTTGATACACTTTTTGACGATGATGGTAACGTTTTAGATGAATCATACGATGTAAGAATTGATACTTTTTTAACAGAATTAATCTGGATGACAAAAACCCTTAAATGGGGCAGAGAAAATATTACTTCTTAACAATTAGGAGGAGGTATGCCTATTAAAAAGTACTATTACGCCGGTGATAAAGCTCCGGAGACGGGAGAATATTTATGTATGCCGTGCGGCTATAAGTCAAAATTGGAAAAAGGCGAAAAATTTCCCGAATGTGTTTCGTGCCTGATTCCCCAGAAAAAAGTAGACATTGATGAAGTTGCCGATGATGCCACATGGGAAAAGGTCGGCTAATTATTAATATTAAGTGGAGTTTATAGCGGATAAAACCGGAATTTTTGAATATTATTGCGGTATACAAAATCACCGGCAAATGGGCATGGTCGGAAATCTGATTCTGGAATAATCAAAAACGCCCCGGCGCTTATTTCAAGCCGGAACGTTTTTAGAATTATTATCTTCTGGCAGATCTGGTAAGATTGTTTATCTTAATTGCCAATTCGTCCGATAATGCGTTTTTTTTCATACGCCATTGCCAGTTTTTCTTTTTGGTTGACGGTTTGTTCATGCGGGCCTCTGATCCGAGATTTAGAGCGTCCTGAATAGGGAAGACGAACCAACAGGCTCTTGAGCGCATACCTATTTCAATAAGCTTCCAGGCAAAATGCTTTTTGTCAGTTTTCGCATATTTTAGCGCAAATTTCTTTTGCGACGTTTTACCGGATTTCGTAATCCAGCCATAGGTTGTGTCGTTATCATGAGTGCCGGTATAAGCGACGCAATCGGTTGAAAAATTCGTGGGTAGATGAAAATTATTCTGTTTTCCACTAAAACCAAACTGCATTACGCGCATACCCGGAAATTTATAATGCCTTTTCAATTCAACTACATCGTGAGTTATATATCCAAGATCTTCCGCAATGATAGAAAGATTTTTGAATTTGCTTTTTACTTCTCTGAAGATTTCAATTCCGGGTACAGGGACCCATTTGCCATTTTTAGATGTTTTGGATTTTGGATCAACATGCCATACTGCTGAATAGCCTCTAAAATGGTCTAAACGAACATCATCATAAAAGTTTTCCGCTTTTTTTATTCTTCTGATAAACCAACGGAAATTATTTTTCTTCATTTTTTCCCAGTTGTACTGCGGGTCACCCCACAACTGTCCACGTTTGCTGAAATAATCCGGTGGCACACCCGATTTGGCCAGGGGTTGGTATTTATCGTCCAGCAAAAACAAATCCCGATCAACCCAAACATTTACACTGTCGTGAATAATAAAGAATGGAATATCGCCAAAAATGCGGATACCTTTTTTATTCGCGTATTTTTTAATTTTCGCATACTGAGAAAAAAATATCCATTGTCCGTATTGATATACTTTTATTTGGCGATCAAGTTTTTTTTGCCAGTATTTGATGGCTTGTTCTTCTCTGTTGGCAATATCCTCAGGCCAATTAAACCATCGCGCACCCTTGAAGTGATCTTTAAGCGCCATAAACAGCCCGAAATCGTTGAGCCATTTTGAATGATATTGGATAAAATGATTAAAGCTGTTACTCTGTTCACGTGAAGCATGTTTGCGGAAATACTCATATGATTTTTCAACGAGTTTTCGTCGCTCTTGGAATACTTTTGAATATTTGATCGCTGTGACTCGCTTTGTTTTGGGAAGTGACTTTTTGTGCAGCAATCCGGCTTTTAATAATTCATCAGGACTAATTAGTAGCCAGTTTCCGGCAAACGCAGATGAAGACGCGTATGGTGAACCGATAGAGTCCGGTATGGTTAATGGAAGAATTTGCCAAATACTCTGTCCGGACTTGCTTAAGAAATCAATAAATCTAAATGCTTCTTCTCCCAAATCACCAATGCCATACGGACTGGGCAGTGATGTGATGTGTAATAATATTCCGGATTGTCTTTTCATAATAACAATCATACCATTTTATCAGGCGATATAATAGTTTTTATCTGATTAGTTTGTTGCTTTTGCGACATTTTATTTAGTAATAGAAAATGGCTTATATTAGCCAATAATTATGCATTTTTTATAAATTAATATTGCGATCCGAATATCTTCGTATGTAAAAAATACTTATAAACAAAGGGGAATCTATGCAAATATTGCAAAATAGTATATACTACGCATGTAATCATTAACATGTGAATAACTAATTAAGTAAGAAAAGAGAATACTATGGCATCAATGACCAAGTCTCAATTCATTGGAGCGCTGGTTGAAAAAACCGGTCTTCAAAAAAAAGAGGTTGTTTCCTTCATGGAAAACCTAAACGAATTGGTTTACAAAGAATGTAAATCAAGCGGTGAAATCACTCTCCCGGGTTTGGGAAAGATGATCAAAAAGCACCGTGAAGCTCGCATGGGCCGAAACCCAGCCACGGGCGAACAGATTCAGATCAAAGCCAAAACAGTGCTGAAGTTCAGAGTCGCCAAAGCAGCAAAAGACGCAATTCTCTAATAAATTTGAAATTGCTAAGGAGGAAAAAGGATCCCGCAATCGCGGGGTCTTTTTGGTTAATTCGGTTCTTTATTTTATGGCTTGGGTAGGGTATAATTGCTGTAATCCAATGAATCAAGACTCAAAAAAATGGTTAGGTAAAAAAGTGAAAGTAATTATTGACCGGCCAATTGGTTCGTGCCATCCTGATTTTCCGGAATCCAAATACAAAATAAATTACGGATATATCCCCGGAACAATGGCGGGAGACGGAGAGCCGGTTGATGCTTATGTGGTGGGTGTCAACAATCCCGTTAATGAATATGTAGGTGTTGTTATCGCGTTTGTGGAAAGAAAAGATGATGATGAATTTAAACTAGTGGTTGCTGACAATAATAAATACAGCGTTGATGAAATAAGGAAGCAGATAAATTTTCAGGAGAAGTATTATCAATCAACTATTATAATATAATATGCCGGAGCTGCCCGAAGTACAAACAATTGTTTCTGATTTAAATGTAAAATTGAAAGGACATACTGTTCAAAAGATTTGGACTGATTGGCCGAAGAGCTTTCATCCTTCTGTTTTGAAAGTCAGGAAAGGTATTGTCGGCAGGAAAGTGACCGGTGTTAGAAGGCGGGCAAAAAATATTCTGATTGATCTGACAGGTAATCAAACATTACTTATTCATTTAAAAATGACCGGTCATTTGCTTTATCGTGATCATGACTGGAAGAATAAAGAGGGAAAAGACAGTCCATTTTACGATTCCTTTAATCAGTTTATACGCACCCGCTTTTATTTGGATGATAATAAAGAGCTGGCTTTTTCGGATGTGAGGAGATTTGGCGAGATTAAGCTTTTTAAAACAAGTGAAGAGAATGATATGCCGCGGCTGAAAAAACTCGGTCCGGAACCGCTGAGTCGTGAGTTTACATACAGTGTATTTAAATCAAGGCTCCAAAATAAAAAAGGTTTTATTAAATCTATTTTACTGGATCAGCATTTTGTATCAGGAATCGGGAATATATATGCAGATGAGATTTTATGGGAAGCGAAGATCAATCCTAAACAGAAAACGGACAGTCTGAATGTAAGACAAAGCAAAGCCATCCATTCAGCTATTGTTAAAATACTGAAAAAGGCGGTAAAGTATCGTGGTACATCCATATCAGATTACCGTGATGCGCTCGGTAGAAAAGGTAATTACCAGAACGTGAGAAAAGTATATAAGCGTAGCGGACAAAATTGTTTCCGCTGTGACACTAAACTGTCCAGGACCAAAGTGAGTAACCGCGGTACAACCTTTTGTCCTAAATGCCAAAAACTATATGTTTAATAAACTGTCTGATTATCGTAAATATAGAATTCTGGAAATAATCCCGGGTGCGCTGACCTGGACTACTTTTATTGCCGCAATTTCACTGTCATTTTTCCAGCCGATCTGGGTGATATATTTTATTATTGTCTTTGATCTACTGTGGCTGATGCGCATACTGTATTTACAGTTGTATATGATCATCTCGTATCGCCGTTTCAAAAGAGCGATCAAGGTAAATTGGTTGGAAGAATGCAGGAAAAATTCCCGTTGGCAGGACATGTATCATTTTATTATGTTGCCGACATATAAAGAGCCGATTGAAGTAATAAGATCAACATTCCAGAGCTTAGTAAATTCCAATTATCCGAAGGACAAATTTATTGTTACGTTTGCGATTGAGGAGCGGGATAGGGAAAGAGCGAGCGGTATTGCGGAAATTATGCAAAGAGAATTCGGTGATAAGTTTCATAAACTGCTGGTGGTGGAACACCCGGCGAATATTCCGGGAGAAATGCCCGGGAAAGGTTCAAATATCGCCTGGGCTGGTAGAAAAACAAAGGAATATATTGACAGCCAAAATATTCCGTACGAAAACGTTATCGTATCCTCGTTTGATGTTGATACATGCGTGCACAGCGAATATTTTGCGTATTTGACGAACATGTATCTTAACCATCCGAATCCGACCAAAACCAGTTTCCAGCCCGTGCCTCTGTTCAATAATAATATCTGGGATTCGCCGGCACTGATGCGGGTGGTGGCAAATGGCACGACATTCTGGTTGATGACCGAACAGTTACGGCCGGAAAGATTATTTACATTTTCATCACACAGTATGAGTTTCCGCGCACTGGTGGATATTGATTTCTGGCAGAACGATATTGTCACTGAGGATTCCAGAATATTTCTGCAGTGTTTTCTGGAATATGACGGAGATTATACTGTGACGCCTATGTACATACCGGTTTCCATGGATACGGTTATGGGCAGCACCCTGTGGCAAAGTTTAAAAAATCAATATAAACAGCAAAGGCGCTGGGCATACGGTATTGAGCATTTTCCGTATATGCTTTGGTTTTTCAAAAAAAATAAGAAAATTAAATGGCGACAAAAATTTCACTACGTGTGGAACATGGCGGAGGGACATTATTCCTGGGCCACAGCTCCGATTTTGATATTTATCTTAGGTAGACTACCGCTTGCGGTTGCCAGATACCAGGAGTCTTCATCAATCGCCGCACAAACCGCGCCTTATGTATTGGAGTGGCTGATGAGCGCGGCAATGATCGGCCTGATTTTGATGGCAGTTTTCAGTACGACATTGCTGCCTAAAAGGCCCGAGCAAAAACATAAGATTAAATTTGTTGAAATGCTGTTACAATGGGTACTCTTTCCGGTAACAATGATCTTTTTCGGATCAATTCCAGCGATTGATGCTCAGACCCGGCTGATGCTGGGTAAATACATGGGATTTAATGTGACGGAGAAAATTAGGAAATAGGGTATAGGAGTTAGGGGTCAGGAATTAGGGGAAATAAAAAAAAGAAATTAATTCAAGGACGGCATTTCTAATGAATGTAGCTGTAGAGATTGCTCTACACATTTATAATGGATGAGGCGTGGGGTTCTTGGCAGGAGCCAATTTTTTTATTTAGCTTGTGCTTGGTTAAGCAAGCTGAGCATTTCTAAAATCTGGAATACCATTAATAAATTCATTGGCTGTTTGCAATCTTTTACCTTCCAATTGAAGTTCAGTTACTTTCAAATTACCCTTTCCGCAGCCGATTACAAGGGAATTATCAATATATGAAATTTTACCAGGACTCAGTTGAACTTTTGCGTCAGCTATTTCCGCAGAGTGTATTTTCAGGGTCTTATTGTAATACTTGCAAAAAGAACCCGGCCACGGATTATATGCCCTAATGTGTCTGGCAATTACGGACGCATCTTTTGACCAATCAATTTTTCCGTCTTCTTTTTTTATAATCAGCGTTTTAGTCGCTTTCAAATCGTCCTGCGGTACCGGCTTCAGTTTTCCGTTTAAGTAGTCAAGTAGTGAACTTTTTAAAATATCTGCTCCGAGCAGAGCAAGCTTGTCATGCAGTGACTCAAAATTGTCACCACTCATGATCGGAATGGTTTTTTGATTAATTATGGCTCCCGTGTCCAAACCGGCATCAATTTTCATCAGCGTAATTCCTGTCTCTTTTTCATCATTTAAGATTGCTGCCTGAATCGGCGAAGCACCGCGGTATTTCGGCAACAAAGATCCGTGAATATTCAACCAGCCGTATTTTGGTATGTCCAGAACTTTTTCCGGAATGATTTTGCCGTAAGCCACAACGATCGCGAGATCTAGATTGACATTTCGTAAGCACTGTTCAAATTTTACCGATTTTATCCGTTCCGGCTGGCAGACCGGCAGATTATATTGTTCCGCCAATTTTTTTATCGGCGGGGCCGTCAGCTCCTGTTTTCTTCCGGCCGGCTTATCGGGCTGGGTAACAGCGGCGAGCACGTAAATTTCCGGCATGGAGAGCAGTGCCTGTAAAGCCGGCACGGCAAAATCCGGCGTGCCGAAAAATGCCACTCTGAATTTGCTGTCATTTACTTCGTCTTTTTTACTAACCATAATTGCAGATATAATGATATACTGTGTTTACAGTATGACTTATGTAGTAAGAATATTCAAGAAATATAACATTAACCGCTAGAATTGAGACTATTTGGATATGGATAAAAAAGCGCGAGACAGAGTTCAGTTACTTGATCGGGTTATGTATATTATGGGCATCGCAATTCCAATATTGACTTCGTCGCAGGTAATAAAGATTTGGCTGAATAAGAACGCGGACGGTGTTTCACTAATTGCCTGGATTACCTACGCGTTTAACTCAATCCTTTGGGTTATTTATGGGAAGTTACATAAAAAGAAGCCGATTATTTTTACGAATATAGTGTCATTTATCATCAATATTATGGTTGTCATCGGTGTGATAATTTACAGCTGAAATTCCTAGTATTGACAAATGGGGAATGAGGTGATATACTTCTTTGAAGCTCATTTTCTTCGCCCCGAAACACTAGCCTGTCCAACAGAAGGGAACGGGAACCGCATGACGGAACCGCTCACAAAGACAGAGTCAGAACAGCCTGTCCTGACGTTTGAAGCAGCATGTGCTGCGTACTGGAGAGGCGAGTGGCGCGCTATGCCACTGCTCATGAGGATCTGCGTTGTCGTCGGTATCTTGGTCGGGGTAGGATTGATCGTGCATGGTGTTTACACCGGTACTCACCAAATAAGTACCGCAAGTAAGAGCGTCTAAAATGAGCTCTTTTTTTATCCACAAATATTTATCCATTTCAAAAAAAGTGATATGATTACATTGATAAAAGCATATTTATGGACTATCTAATCATATTAACGTTCATATTGATATTTAGTGTTTTTCTACAATGGAAAAACAAAATTGGTTTATATAATTCATGGAAACAAAGAATTTCCACAGTATTAATTTTACTAATCGTAGGAGTTGCATGGGACAGCTTTGCCGTTTATAGTCACCATTGGTATTTTGATTACAGCGCATCTGGTTTAACCGGAATAAAAATTGGCAATCTGCCGATTGAAGAATATATGTTTATGTTGGTTCTGCCATATTTTATCATCACAGTTTATAAAACTATCAATAAAAGTAAATAAACAAGATCAATGGAAATGAAAAAATACGTTTTTAATAAATATACCTCAGATTACAATAGGTTTTATAATTATGAAAAAAATAAAATTGTAAAAGCATTAGGAAGTAAAGCTCTTGTGGAGCATATTGGAAGCACGTCCGTCCGTGGTTTAGGAGGAAAGGGGATTGTTGATATTCTTGTTGGTGTTAAACAAAAGGACATGCATAAAGTAAAATTGAAACTGGAGAATATCGGCTATGAGTACCGTGCTGTTGCCAGTGTCCCGGGTAGGATATTTTTTCGGAGAGATTACGTTAGTAAGAAGAAAATCAGACGTGTACATATTCATCTTGTGAAAATGGGGGGAGTTGAATGGCGACGGATTATTTTGTTCCGTGATTACCTGAAAAATCATCCGGAAGCGGTGATGGAATATTCAAAAATAAAAAAACAAGCCGTGAAAACGGCTAAAGGCGACGGCAGAGTGTATCGGAAATTAAAAGAAGAGTTTATAGAAAAAATTGTACAAAACAGCTAAAGAATATTATCGTCCCCCGGGTTCCGAGTTTGTTTCACCATCTTGTCTATAAAAAGTATGCCATTTAAATGGTCAATTTCATGCTGTATTACTCTGGCAAATAGACCCTCGGCCTTGATTGTAAAAGGTTTACCCAAACCATCTATCGCATTCACTTTAACTTTTTTAGAACGTTTGACCATGCCGAATATTCCGGGCACGCTCAGACATCCTTCTTCAGCTATTTCAGTGCGGATTGATTTTGTGATTATCCTGGGATTAATCATCACCATTGGGCTGTCTTTTTGGTTGATAATAATCATTTGAATTGATTCACCGACCTGCGGAGCGGCGATACCAATCCCGTCCTCCTGAATCATGGTTTCAGTCAGTTTTGGGATCAGTTCCTGAACAGCTGAAGATAGCGGATTATTGATAGTTTCCGCTTTTTTTCTTAATATTGGGTTTGGTTCTGTAACTACAGGAAGTGTCGGCATAATTTAGTATTATATTTTGCTTAAATTGAAGCATGTAAGTATAATTAGACTAGCGCATGTTTGTATAATATGCAAATATACTAGGAATTAATGAAAAATGGTAAATAAGTAATGAATCATTTAAATATAGAAATCAAAGCAAGGTCAAATAATCATGAAGCAATAAGAATGCTCCTTAAAGAAAATGGCGCTGTTTATAAAGGAATTGATCATCAGATTGATACATATTTTAATGTATCAAATGGTAGGATGAAATTGAGGGAGGGTAATATTGAAAACAGTTTAATACATTACAATAGAGAAGATAAGGGAGGACCAAAAAAATCCGAAGCTACCATATTTGAAATTAAGCCAAATTCACCTCTTAAAGAAATTCTAATCAAGGCGTTAGGGGTTTTGGTAGTAGTAGATAAAAAAAGAGAAATATATTTTATAGATAATATTAAATTTCATATTGACATAGTTGAAGGCTTAGGAACATTTATTGAAATTGAAGCTATTGATGATAACGGCGCAATCGGTAAGGATAAATTATTTGAACAATGTCAATTTTATCTTGAGGAATTTGATATTGCAAAAGAAGATTTGATTTCAGCTTCCTATAGTGACTTGTTACTGCAGATGCAATAGTTAGTCTTCAACCCAGTGTAAATATTCAAATATATTTTTTTAAGCACACGCTGTACAAATAATGTTGTTGTTAGGGAGTTTGAATGCAGTTACCAACTATTTGTTGATACTGTATTTAGGTTGTTTGTAGATTTTAGATCTGCTATAATTCTACAACCGCTGTTTGGTTGGCAATTCTGACACTCTGCCCTGCTAGGGGCAGTGTTCACTAAATCTTAATTGAGAGAATTTGCATTTTGAGTAATTTATTCCCGGGAATAATCATGTCTTTCAGGGAAGGGCTGGAAGCATCTTTAATCCTCGTTCTGGTATTTAAATATTTATCAAAAACTGCTAATCATCATCTGAATCGGAGCGTAATTAACGGAGCTATTGCGGCCGTTTTATTTTCTCTGAGTGTCGGTTTTTTACTGGTTTCAATCAGCATGCAATTCAACCCGCAAAATGAAATCGGAAAACTGTGGGAAAGTGTAGCGAGTTTGATTGCGGTGGTTACTGTGTCGGTGTTCATCGTTTGGATGATCCGCAACGGCAGCGGTATAAAACAATATGTTGAACAAAAGACAGCGCTTGCTTTGACCAAGTCCGGATTGTTTACCGTGTCCTTTATGCTGATCGCCAGAGAGGGGGTAGAAATTGCATTATTTTCATTTGCGGGAAAATACAATTATATCTCTATTGTAGTTGGATTGCTTATTTCCTGCGTAGTTGCTTTCGTCATCTATCATTCACTGGTCAGCATAAACACCTCATCATTATTCAAAGTTACTCTTGTATACATAATAATTCAGGCAGGATATTTATGCGGATATGGGGTTCACGAAGGTTTATCAGCGTTAAATTCAGCCGGGTATATTGAATCTGAAAATCTGCTATTATCCGTGCCGTTTGATTATTCTGAAACGATAATGAATCATAAAGAGGGGATAATCGGCTTGCCCTTGAATTTGTTATTGGGCTGGTATGCAAAACCTGAATTGCTACAATTTATTATCCAGTATGTATTTACTATTTCCATTTTTGTGTATTGGTACAGAGATAGTAAAAATAGGAGGCTTCGCGCTTAACCAAACATTGTCAGGTGTGTCTGCTTTGACTAATATTCGGATTGGAGGTAAATTCTATATGGATTTAATTAATAAGCGAGTTTCCCAACTAAGATGCCCAGAAGAGATTATTACCACGTATCACTGAAACTTATTCTGAAAAATAATAAGGATGAAGTTTTAGTATTGGGTTCCGATCCGAAAGGAAGTCTTTTGGGGAAGTATGATCTGCCGGGCGGTAGAATTGACGAATCAGAATTTGCCGTGCCTTATGAGCAGATTATCAGACGGGAAGTTGCAGAAGAAATTGGGGACATTGATGTAACTATTAATCCAAGACCTGTTGCGATCGGCAGACATCTGATACCTGCTGGCATGACAAGTGAGAATAAAGAAATTCACATTATGTATATATTTTTTGAAGCAAGAATGATTAGCGGAGACATAAAATTAAGTTCGGAGCACAACGGATATAAATGGATTAATTTGGATGAAAATGATCCGACGGAACTTTTCACTTCGGGTATTCTGGATGGAATAAATATGTATCTGAATAAAAAATAAAATATTTGACTCAATATATTAATTGATATATACTTGATATGTTAAGTAAATATTAAATAATCCAAATGACATCAATCAAACCTTCTTTAAAGTTATTTATCAATCTCTCGCGTATTATAACCGAAAACAGCCGCAGGTTTAACGGCGGACTGGACGGGATCGGATTTAATGAATTCGTAATACTGTTTCACCTGAATCAGGCTGAAGGCAGTAAAATGCGCCGGATAGATTTGGCGGAAAAAATGGGGCTGACTGCATCCGGAGTAACCAGAATCCTGGCACCGATGGAGAAAATAGGGTTAGTCAAAAGAGAAGCTTCAGTCGGCGATGCCCGGGTAAGTTTTGTGGCAATAACAGCCAGCGGACAGCGTAATCTGAAGGAAACACTGGCGCATACTGAGCCGTTTTTTGAAGAAATATTTCCAAGTGAAAAAATAAAAAAATTAGCCGGACTCTCCGATTTGCTGATTGAACTTGGAGGATCAGTTAAATAGTACAAAAAGTATTAACATTATTTATTAAACCATGAAGAAAATAATAGTCACCGGTGCAACCGGACAAATCGGCTCGGAGTTAGTGGAAGAATTAAGGAAAAAATACGGCAAAGAGCAGGTTGTCGCCGTGGGGCATTCCAAGCCCGTATCAGGTGATTCGGACAGCGGTCCTTTTGAGAGTGTGGATGTTACGGACAAAAATGCGCTGGATGATCTGGTGAAAAGACATCAGCCGGATACAATTTTTCATCTGGTCGGAATTTTGTCGGCCACCGGAGAAAAAAACCCCGAGCTTGCCTGGAATGTAAATATGAACGGTTTAAAGAATGTATTGGACATTGCAATTACCCGCGGAGTTAAACAAGTTTTTTGGCCGAGCTCCATCGCCGCGTTCGGGCCGACTACGCCCCGCGATAACACGCCACAGCATACTATTCTGGAGCCTACTACTATGTATGGAGTCACCAAGGTTGCCGGCGAGTTGATGTGTCAGTATTATCATAAAAAGTTCGGCTTGGACGTTCGTAGTTTAAGATATCCAGGACTGATCAGCTATAAAACACCCCCGGGCGGCGGTACGACCGATTACGCGGTTGCCATTTATTTTGAAGCATTAAAAAATAAAAAGTACGATTGCTTTGTCAGTGAGGATACGGTATTGCCGATGATGTACATGCCGGACGGTGTGCGTGCCACAATAGAGCTGATGGAAGCACCGGAAGAAAATATTAAGATAAGAACCAGCTACAACTTGGCAGCGATAAGTTTTTCAGCGAAGGAACTGGCGGAATCGGTTGCCGGGCAAGTAGCGGGATTTGAATGCACTTATCACCCAGACGAACGGCAAAACATTGCTGATTCCTGGCCGCGGTCAATTGACGACAGTTCAGCCAGAAAAGACTGGAATTGGAAGCATGATTATGATCTGGATAAAATGACGGCAGACATGCTGAAAAATATTAAATTGTAAAAAGCAAATTGATTGTTTGTGGAAACACAAGTATAATATTGGGAAGTGATTTGAAAATTATCAGCTATTAAATGAAATATAACAAAAAGAAATTTATAGTTGCCTTGGTTATTGTATTTATTGTGACTGCTTTAGCAATAATCTGGGTAAAATTGCCTGCGGGATTTTTATCGGAAATTCTGGGTTATATCGGTAAGTTCGCAATTAACACAATCAAATTTCTGGGTTATCCAGGTATCGTCATACTAATGGCTTTGGAAAGCATGATCTTCCCGTTACCGTCGGAGTTAGTGATGCCGTTCGCCGGTTTTTTGGCTGAAGAGGGCAAGATGAACATCGGCCTGATAATACTGTTCAGTTCCATGGGCAGTTTGCTGGGTTCCGTAATTTCTTATTACCTAGGATACTACGGGGGTAACAAATTAGTGTTGAAGCTTGGCAAATATCTTCTGCTGGATGTTGCTGATCTGGAAAAAGCAGAGAAGTGGTTTCAAAAAAGCGGAAGCAAAACAATTTTTATCTGCCGATTTGTTCCGGTAATACGCCACTTAATTTCCATCCCCGCGGGGATAGGAAAAATGAATTTTAAAAAGTTTTGCTTATACACAGTAATCGGTGCAACTATGTGGAATAGCATATTGACCTATTGTGGTTATGCACTAGGTAAAAATTGGGAAATGGTACGGAATTATTCTGAAGAAGTTTCTATGGTAACAGCTGTTCTGTTGGTAGTTGGCTCGGTCTTTGTTATTTACCGCCATGTAAAAAATAAAAATGTTGAACGGAAATTGATAAATAATTAGGAAGTATTTATTAATTGATATGAGTAAAACTTCATATATAAATATTAGTGAATACATATCGTTATTTCCAAAAGATGTTCAGATGGTTTTAAAGGAGCTCAGGCGTGTTATTAAGACTGCTGCTCCGGAGTCCAGCGAAGCGATCAGTTATGGTATGCCGACATTCAGATTAAATGGTAAAAATCTGGTGCACTTCGCCGCTTATGCGATGCACATTGGATTTTATCCCACTCCAAGCGGAATTACCGCTTTTAAATCAGAGTTGTCAGAATATAGGACGTCCAAAGGCGCAGTCCAATTTCCAATCAATGAGTCATTACCTCTGAAATTAATTGGCAGGGTTGTAAAATTTAGGGTATTAGAAAATAACAGAAAAATATTGAAAAATTGAAATATATTTATGATCAAAGCAATTATCAGTGATTTTTCCAGGGTTGTTTTGCTACCGAATGATGAAACTTATACAGGTGGGCTTAATCTGCTGCATAAAGAGTTGTCCGCTAATGGAAAATATGATTTTTGGCAATATTTTAGACTAAATCAGGATTTAATCAATTTTTACAAATCTGTCTGTAAGCGGGTTGATATATATATTTTTACCAAAGGATATGTTCAGGAACTTCCTGTCTTGCAGCCTGTGATAAGTGAAGTCTTTAAAGGAGTCTTCAGCGCTTCCCGGCTTGAATTGAATAAAAACAGTAAAGAAGCATATATATTAATTGCCGGTATGATTAAGCAAAAACCGGAAGAAATATTGTATATTGACGATAATCAGGATAATGTGGATGCGGCAAAAAAAGCGGGTTTGAATGCCATTTGCTATAATTCAAATAAGCAGGTCATTAATAGAATTAATATGGAATTGAATAAGTAGGGTATGACAATCTGGGATAAAATATTTACTAATAAGAAAAGTAGTAGTAGTCCATGGGTAACGCCTTCCGACAGGTATCTGCCAGCGTTAAAACAACTGATAGATGAATCGGATTTTAAAATTAAACATGCATTAGATATCGGCTGTGGGACGGGGAAGCATCTTAAAATATTGCAAACCGCAGGATTTATAACAGATGGTATAGATTCCAGTAGAACCGCTGTTGCGCTGACCCAGGAATTATTGGGCGACGATTCAAACATTGTATGTGCCGATATGTTCAAATATGACATCCCAATCGGTATATATGATTTAGTAATCTCAACATTGGCAATCCATCACGGTACAAAAACGGAAATAGAGAATCTAGTTGATCGGATTTATGACGCAATCGCCGAAAATGGAAACATTTTTATTACGCTACCCGATTTTGAAAGCAATAAAAAATGGATTGCAGATAACAACCACGAAGAAATCGCACATGGGATGTATATCCCGTTGGTTGGGAAAGAAAAAGGCTTAACACACAGCTATTTTACGCAACAAGAAATATACAAATTATTTGGCAGGTTTAATAATTTGAAACTGGAATTGGACAGTGATAGCAATTGGGTAATAAAAGCGACAAAATAACTAATAACACAAATGAACAATATGAGATTACAGAATAAAGTGGCAATAATAACAGGGTCAGCTTCCGGCATCGGTAAAGCAATCGCCGAAAAATTTATTACTGAAGGTGCCAGGGTTGTCTTTACAGATGTTAATGGTGACGATGCTCTAACGAAGCAGTTCGGGGATATGGCAATGTTTATTAAATGTGACGTGTCAAAATCAGCAGATGTAAAAAATTTGGTTGAAAAAACGGTTGAACGTTTCGGACGGCTGGATATCATGGTGAATAATGCCGGGATCGGCGGTTTGGGCGGAATTATTGATGTCACGGATGAGAGCTGGGAAAAAACGATCGGTATTAATCTTTCAGGAACAATGTTCGGAATGAGGGCTGCTGCCAACGCAATGAAGGAAAAAGCAATCAAAGGGTCAATTATTAATTTAAGTTCAATATTGGGGAAGGTCGGTTTCAGCGGAGCGATAGCGTATTGCGCGGCGAAAGGCGGGGTTGTACAGTTAACTCATGCCGGTGCGCTGGACTTGGCACCGGATCATATCCGGGTAAACGCCATTGCGCCCGGATTCATTGAAACAAATATGACCAAGGATATTTTGGCAATGAAAGCGTTTAATGATTTGATTACATCCTCAACGCCGCTTGGCTATGTTGGAAAGGTGGAAGATATTGCAAATGCCGCGGTCTACCTGGCATCGGATGAATCCAGCTATGTAACAGGTAGTGTCATTTATGTGGATGGTGGCTGGACCGCAAAATAAATTGATTACACATTTATGAAAATAGGCTTAATACACAGTCTGGATTTTTCAAATGAGGCTATAGAGATAAAAAAGCGATTAGAGCAGAAGGGGCATATTGTATCCCAGTGCTATTCAGTGACAAAAATCCGTGACGGAAAATTTAGTGTTCAGGAAGTATTGGATTTAAAACGGTCCGGTAATTTTTCTGAGTACACCATCTCTAAAGATTTGATCAGATGGAACTGGGAGCGGATGAAGAAAGATGATGTGATCCTGGTTATTAACCCGACCAAAAATGGCATTAAAGACTACATCGGTGGTAATACTTTTCTGGAGATGGGTTTTGCGCACGTTTTAGATAAAAAGATTTATTTATGGAATGATATTCCGGATATGAGCTACACTGACGAGATTAGAGCGATGGAGCCGGTCGTCATTCATCAGAATATAGATTTACTGGAATAGAAATGCTATGCTGAACCTGCTCAAATTGAAAAATAATTATTATCAGGAATCTGACGAGTTGCCTAGGGGAGTTGACAGAAACATTATTGTCAGGCATACTGTACACGTTAATCAAGTTTAGTCGCAATTTGCGCGACTTTTTTTAGTAAAATATGGAAATAAGAAATATCGCAATTATTGCACATGTTGACCACGGCAAAACCGCTTTGACGGATGCTTTGATGCGCCAATGTAATATGGTGGAAGAAGGGGTGAGTATGGACAGTAATGATCTGGAGCTGGAGAGAGGCATCACTATTTATTCCAAAAACACATCCGTTTTTTATAAAGATACTAAAATTAATATAGTAGATACACCGGGACATGCCGATTTCGGTTCCGAAGTGGAGCGGGTATTACGGTCAATTGACTCGGTTTTGCTGGTTGTAGATGCCCAGGAAGGTCCAATGCCTCAAACCACGTTTGTTCTGAGGAAATCCCTGGAATTGGGATTGAAACCGATCGTGGTTTTAAATAAAATTGATAAACCCGCCGCACGTCCGGACTGGGCGCACGATGCGGTTTTTGAATTATTTATGAATCTCGGCGCATCTGATGAACAGCTGGATTTTCCTGTGATATACACAATCGGCAGGGAAGGTTTGGCAAAGCTGAAAATGGAGGATGAAGCGAAAGATTTAACCCCGTTACTGGATCTTATTTTGCGTGAGGTACCACCCGCATCTTCCGAAGTTTTTGAAGATAAAGAACTGACAGCCCAGGTGTTTAATCTGGGATACGATAATTTTTTAGGTCGCATGGCTGTCTCACGCATTTATACCGGTAAGTTGAAGGTGGGTGATAATATATTTATAAAAAAAATCAACGGTGATACCAACTCAAATAAAGTCACCAAGATTTATACTTTTGAAGGTTTAAAAAAGAAAGAAGTCTCTGAAGCAACTGCTGGTGATATAGTTATGATTGCAGGAATTCCTGATATTTTTATCGGGGAAACAATTTGTGCAAATGAGGGTAGTGAAGCACTGCCGGCTATAAAAGTGGATGAGCCGACTATTTCTTTGGATTTTCTGGCGAACAATTCTCCATTCGCCGGCAAAGACGGCAAATTTGTGACTACCAGACAAATTAAGGAAAGATTGCAGAAGGAACTGGAAATAAATGTGGGTTTGAAGATTGACTTTTCATCAACCGATCATTACAAAGTTTTCGGCAGGGGTGAATTGCATATCGCGATACTGCTGGAAAACATGCGCAGAGAAGGGTATGAACTTCAGGTTTCCCAGCCGCAGGTTATTATCAAGGAAATTGACGGAGTAAAATGCGAGCCATTTGAAGAAATAACCGTGGATGTACCTGTGGATTACTCCGGCGTGGTGATTGAAAAACTTTCCAAAAGAAAAGCGAATATGCTGGAAATGCGCCCGGAGCTCAGTCATATCAGAATAATTTTTGAAATTCCGACCAGAGGTTATCTCGGATACCGGAATGAATTTGTAATTGATACTAAGGGCGAGGGCATAATCAGTTCGCGCATCACAGGATTTAAACCGTATGTTGAAGGAATAGAAAAACACAGTTTCGGTTCCATGATCTCCATGGCGACCGGCAAAGCACTCGGATTTTCTCTTTCCAATCTGCAGGAGCGTGGCACACTGTATATCGGACCAGGTGTGGATGTGTACGAAGGAATGATTATCGGCAGTGCCGCGAAAGGTTACAATATGGATGTCAATCCAATCAAGGGAAAACACCTGACTAATATGCGTGCGGCTGCCGCTGACGATGCGCTGAATCTCGCGCCGCCAATGGAGCTGACGCTAGAACGCGGACTGGAAATAATCAAAGAAGACGAATATCTGGAAATCACACCAAAAAATGTGCGGTTACGGATCAATAAGCAGAAATAAATAATTTCTTGAAATCGGTTAAATAGGATCGGTTTTAAATAAATTATGACAAAAGACAAAATCGTGTTTGGCGAAAAGGTTGCTGGTCAAAAGTATAGAACACGCATCGGCATATATGCGCTGATTTTTGATGATGAAAATAATTTGGCAGTAATTCAGACTAAGACGGGATATTTTTTGCCCGGGGGAGGATTAGATGGTAATGAAAGCCATAATGAGTGTTTGCATCGTGAGGCAAAAGAAGAAATGGGCTGGGAGATTGAGGTCGGAAAGTATATCGGCAATAGCGCTGCCTATCACTATTCAACAACAAAAAACGATTATTGCAATAATGACGGGTATTTTTATTTAGCGAAAATGATCAGAGAGGTCAGCCTGCCCACAGAACCGGATCATAAAGTAGTATGGTTAACGCCAGCGGATGCGATAAAAAAACTCTATCATAAAAACCAAACATGGGCGGTGGAAAAAGTTGTAAAGAATTTAACGCTTTATAAATAGTATATTGTGTATTATAATTAAGTTGATAATTATTGAAACAGATTGATAATATATGATTGAAGCAGTAATATTTGACATGGATGGGGTGATCTCTGACACGCAGAAATTGCATGCTAAAATTGAAAGCGAAATTCTTAATCGTTTTGGAATACCAATAACACCAGACGAAATCACAGAAAAATATGCCGGAGTTAAAACGACTGAATTTATTAGTGAACTTTTAAATAGAAATGGCAGTAAGTTTGATTTGGCTGAATTAATGAAAGAGAAATGGGATATGATGGAAAAGCTGTCAAAATCGCGTGTTGATGAAATTCCGGGTGCTATCTCGCTGATAAAAATGTTAGATAAAGCGAAAACTAAACTCGCAGTTGCCTCAGCTTCAAATACGAATTACGCATTGTCAGTTTTAGATAAGCTAGGCATACGGAATTACTTTGGAGCAGTTGTTACGGGTGAAATGGTACTGAAAGGAAAGCCTGATCCCCAAATATTTTTACTTGCGGCAAAGAAGATTGATGCTGAACCAGGTGAGTGTGTCGTAATTGAAGACGGAAGAAGTGGTATTCAAGCAGCAAATGCTGCGGGTATGAAATCAATCGGGTTAGTAAAGAATATGAATTCGGATTTTCCAACAAATAATTTGGTTATTTCCTTGTCGGAAATTACAATAGAATATTTAAATAATCTAAATTAAATAAATGAATCGTCCACCGCTGAGAAAATCCGAGATGGAAAATATCGGGGAGATATTCAAGAAAAAAACCCCCGGCAAGAAACCGCCCGCTTTTGAGTGGCAGGATCTGGCTTTGCGTGTGATTGAAGAACTGCGTATTCCAAGTTTCAAAAGGAACTCCGTATTCAAAGCATGCCGGGACCATGATAAATACTTTATCCAGAAATGCGTATCTGATACGAAAGAACTGGCGGATGAAGGGGAAAAGTGGAAATACTTTTTTAAACTGGTGGGAAAAAAACCGGAAGAAAAATAAAAAAGAGTTTAGTTGCTAAGCTCTTTTTTATTTGGTTTATTCCAGTGAAAAATTGCAGGTCAGGTAGCCGACGCCGAACGGATGCTCATAAGCCAAAACGTTTGTGCGGTAATTAATACCTTTTAAAATTCCCATTAGTATAACTATGGAACGGTATCCGCACTCGGCCGCTTCTTCCACAAATTTGGAATCCATTTTTACAATATTTTGCTCCTGCTTATTTTTCAGCATTTCAACAATCATTTCATCAAATTCCTTTCCTTTTTCACTGAAACCGGCCGGTGCCTCGGGAGTAATGGCGTGTGAAAGGTCACCGGAAGCAATGACCGCGATCCGTTTATTGGTTTTCATGATTTCTCTCTGCAGAACTTTCCCGAATTCATAATGTGTTTTGATATTTAGGAAGCTAAAACTGATCGGCACAATCGGCACATCTTTCAGGTTTTTCATCAGATAGAAAAGCGGCACCGCGCTTCCATGATCCAGTTTAGATTCGCAAATTAAATTAAGCGGAATATCTTCATCCTGGGTGCGCATCTTTATATTAGCGGAAAGTTCCAGATCCGGCCTGAAATTGAAGGATGTTTCAAAATCACCGAAATCCTCAAAATCGCAGTTGAACTTTTCACAGGCATTGATAAAAAACGTATCTTCAGAGATCGGAGCGTGGGGAGAAATAATAATCACTGTATCCGGTTTGGATGCGTATAAATCGTTGGCCAAGCTAGTCAAAGCCTGCTCCGATTTTTTTACACGTTCCAAATTCTCCCTCCCGACATTCGGGATGAGTAGTGGTGGATGGGGAGTAATGGCGCTGAAGATAAGCGACATAACTTAAGGCTTAGTTATTTATTGTACCTTAATTGTAGTCCCTGTAGGATGAATGTCCAGCGACTTCTGATTTGTGTGGATAATGTTATCCCATTTATAACCGAGCGAGACAAAAGCGTCAGCGTTCTTAAACGGTCGCTTTTCACCATTGGAAATTACGTAAACAATGCCCGTTTGATCAGATGTCACCAGTTCACCGTCCCTGAACTTTACATAATCACCCTTGGGATATTTTTCCAGCTCGGACTGGTCAACCGGTGTGAGGATTCTGTTTCGATAGCGTGACTGCAGAATTTGCTTGGACATAATCGGGTGCCAGATCCCGTTTTCCACATAGCCGACACCGCCTGTTTGCCTGGACTGCAGGAGAATTCCGGTCGGGAACAGTGTGTCGGTAGTGATCGGGTCGCCTTCGGGTACGGAATTAACCTCGCTCCAACTGGCCGGAATTACTTCTTCCGGATTAAAACCAAGATAGGAAAATACTTCCCTGGAAGACATTCCGCGTTTCACGCCGTCAATAATGATATAAACTGTTCCCTTTGGAGACTGGATCAGAACATTGTCCGGGAATCTGATATCCGGCCCCAGCTCATATGCATCCAGTTCATTCGGGCTGATAATGATAATCTTATTCGGATCATAATTAGCGAGCAGGGTGGTTTTATTCCGGAAAGGATATTTCTTTCCGTTCTTGATCAGATAAACGCCATTCTGCCCTTCTGCCTGAACCAGCGTTCCGTCAATGTAGTGGCGAATAAACCATTCCTGAAAAAGTTTACTAATTGCTGATGTACCACCAAAAAGTTGTACTCCACCACCATATTTGCCTACCCAGGGAGTGTATGTATATAAAGCTGCAGTCGCAACGTTTTCAGGCGTCACAACAATCCTATCTTCTGTTTCTTTTGAAATTCTTAATCCCCATCCCCAACATCCATTCTCATTACATTTTGTCCATCTATAATTTGTATTTGATAATGTAGTCAGATATTCGTTAATAAGTGTACCAGCTCCAGCTAATTGCTTATCAAAACCAGCATAACTTGGATCACATCCTGTGCTATCTGGACATTTATATCCGGTTGCATAATCAATTGCACGTTGCGATGGATTTGAATTAGTTATTAGGCTCTGCTCCAACTGCAAACGTACTAACAAATATTTTGGGCTCAATCCGTATTGATTTGCTGTATTATAAATTATTTCGGCGGCTGATTTTCCACCTACCGAATAATTCGCCAAATAGCTCCCTTTATCTTTCAAAAAACTCTGGATCCTTGCCAAAGACATGGAGCTGGAGTCTAAGAGCTCAGTATCGGTTAAGATATTATTAATATTTATGGAATATGCCTGCGCAAAAGTTGGCAGTATCAGTGAAAACATTATGGATAGAATTGCTAGCTTTTTGATCATATTTTACGTGAATTTTAATCGTTTTCAGGTTTAAGTATATCATAAAATGTGATATGATTCAACTAAGAACAACCAACAAAATCATGAAATATCGCGCATTTTTAGCAATTTATCCCAGTTCTGAACTCTTAAAACTGCTCGGCAGAGTGCTTAATGACCTAAAAGGAAGCGCTATGCCTGTAAAATGGGTTGAAAAGCAGAATTTGCATCTGACACTGAAATTTTTCGGTGTCCAGGCGGACGACCGGATTTATGAAATTGAAAAGGTGATAGAAGAAGTAGTGTCGGATTACAGCCCGTTTGTTTTGAAGCTGAAGGGGATATCTATTTTTCCAAAAGACAACCCGAAGATAATCAGTGCGGATCTGGAAGAATCAAAGGAACTTCTGAAGATGAAAAGGGCAATTGATTCGGAAGTTTCAAATCTGCCGTTTGTTCAGGGGGATCGCCGGTCGTTTCTCACTCATATCACATTAGGCAGAATCAGCGCGCCGTTGTTTGAAGACCAGAAAAAATTACTGAGTAGTATTAAACTGAATGACGGGTGGGAAGTGGCATCGGTGCATCTGATGGAAAGTGATCTGACCGGTAAGTCGCCGAATTATTCCGTCTTACAATCATACCAACTATGAAACAGGATATTTTAGGAGTACAAGTCAGCAGGATTAACATGAACGAAGCGCTGGACGTGGTAAAACAATGCGTAGTTTTCCCGCGTTTGAATTACATAGTCACGCCGAACCCGGAATTCATAGTGCGCGCGCAAAAAGATAAAGTATTCCGAGACATTTTGAATAATGCCGTGATTGCTATTCCGGACGGATTCGGGCTGATGCTGGCGGCAAAGTTTTTGAAAAGGCCGCTTGACCAGCGCATCACCGGCGTGGATTTTATCTGGCACGTTGCTGAGCTTGCCGAGAAAGAGGAGTATTCAATCTATTTGTACGGCGCAAGAAAAGGGATAGCCAAAAAGACAGCAGAGAAATTGCAGAACAAATTTCCTCATTTAAAAATAGTTGGTGCAGAAAGTGGATATGGAGAGAATGGGGAATTGAATGATGCGCAGGTTGCTGAGGACATAAAGCAGAAATCACCTGATATATTATTGGTAGCGCTCGGAGCGCCGAAGCAGGAAAAATGGATCGCCGCGCATTTACAGGATTTTATCGGTGTGAAAGTTGCCATGGGAGTTGGTGGGGCATTTGACTATATTTCCGGCAGTATCAAACGTGCGCCGATGTTTATCCGGAAGATAGGATTAGAATGGCTGTATCGGCTAATTATCCAGCCTTGGCGGATCAAAAGGATATTTACTGCCACGGTTTACTTTGCTTATTTGGTTGTTAAGGGGAAGTATAAGAAATAATACTGTCATCTTCATACTAAATCTTCAGTGTCATTCTCTTGCATAATTATAACTGTCATCTTCGGACTTGCCAGCCCCACTGCCTAACGGCAGTTAGGTGGCCGGGGGTCCGGAGATCCACAAATAGGATATGAAACAGTACTACGTTTACATAATGGCAAGCAAAAAGAATGGGACATTATATATTGGAGTTACGAATAATATTATAAGAAGAGTATATGAACATAAAAATAATGAAGTTGAAGGTTTTACAAAGAAATACGAAGTGCATCTATTAGTATATTATGAGCAAACAGAAAATATAGAAAGTGCATTGAATCGGGAAAAGCAACTTAAAAAGTGGAATAGAGAGTGGAAAATTAATTTAATTCAAAAAGAAAATCCGGATTGGAAAGATTTATATAACGAGCTAATATAATACTGTATATGTACTGTCATTCTCGGGCTTGCCAGCCCCACTGCCTAACAGCAGTTAGGCGGCCGGGGGCCCGGGAATCCAAAAAATCAATGGATCCCCGGATCGTCTTCTACGAAGACGTCCGAGGATGACAAATAATAATAGTAATATAATAATGTCATCTTCGGACTTGGTCCGGAGATCCACAAAAAGTAATAAATACAATAAGTAATAAAAAAATATGAAAAATAAAGAAGTCAGAGTCCGCATTGCACCATCACCAACCGGCTCCTTGCATTTAGGAACGGCGAGATCCGCTTTATATAACTATTTATTTGCCAAAAGAGAAGGTGGGACTTTTGTATTGCGCATTGAAGATACTGATCTGGAGCGTTCGGATATAAAATATACCAAACAGATTATTGAAGGTTTGGAGTGGCTGGGAATAGAATGGGATGAGGGTCCGACATCGGACGGAAAAGAGAAAGGAAAATATGGCCCGTATTTCCAGACCAAACGGACCGACACGTATGAAAAATACATTCAAAAGCTTTTGGATGAAGACAAGGCCTATTATTGCTTTTGTACCAAGGAAGAACTGGAAGCGGAACGCAAAGCAATGGAAGAAAAAGGCGTTGCGCCTATTTACAGCGGAAAATGTTGCAAGCTTACAGAGGATGAAAAAGCAGCATACAAAAAAGAAGGGCGTAATTCAATCATCCGCTACCGCGTGCCGGAAAAGATCATTACGTTCCGCGACATGATCCGCGGTGAGGTTACTTTTGATACGGGACTGCTCGGCGATATTGCCGTGGCACGCGATGTAAAAACCCCGCTCTACAATCTGGCGGTCGTGATAGATGACTATATGATGGAAATATCCCACGTTATCCGCGGGGAGGACCATCTTTCTAACACACCGAAGCAGATATTAATGACCGAAGCGCTGGGTTTTCCGGTGCCGGAATTCGGGCATCTGCCTCTGATTCTAAATGAAGATAAAACCAAGCTTTCCAAACGCAAGACAAAAGTAACCATAGACGACTATAAAGAAGAAGGATATCTGCCGGAAGCTATCTTGAATTTTATTTTGCTTCTCGGGTGGAATCCGAAAACCGAGCAGGAAATGTTTACGCTTCCTGAAATGGTTCACGTATTCAATATCGGCGGCGTTCACAAAGGCGGCGCGGTTTTCGCCAAGGAAAAATTGGACTGGATCAATTCGCAGTATCTGCGCAAACTGTCAGCCGAACAATTTCTGGAACTGGCTTTGCCGTTTCTGGAAAAAGCGGGGATTGATACCAAAGATAAAGAATATGTGAAGAAGGCAATTGTACTGGAACAGGAACGGATCAAAAAACTTTCCGACCTGCCGGAGATGGTGAAATTCTTCTTCAATGATATTTCATATGATCCGAAACTTCTGGTCTGGAAAAAATCTGATCCGGAGGTAATCAAAGCCAATTTGAAAATCGCGCTGGAATTCTTTGAAAGTATTGATGAAAAAGAATGGTCAAAGGAAAATATAGAAAAAGGGTTAATGAAACTGATTGAGGAAAAGGGATTAAAAAACGGCGAAATCCTCTGGCCAATCCGTGTGGCATTAACCGGTGAAGAAAAATCCCCAAGTCCTTTTGAAGTCGCGGGGGTTTTGGGAAAAAAATTAGTAATAAATAGGATTAATGTGGGAGTAATATAATTATGGTATTTGCTGTTGTTCCAAGTGTTTCAAAAATGGAAATCGATAGAGTTGGAGAATCTTTGAAGAACAAATCATCCGATGTTGATTTTTTTTCTGCAATCCAATTGGTAAATCAGTGGCGTGCATGTCATGCATATCCAATTAATACATTTCAATCAACGCTAAGAACTAAAATTCGAGATTATCCTGGAAACCCAATTGTTGCGCAAAGAC
>Ga0172379_10000654_pt1 | contig 83655 bp, 108 predicted proteins | sample GrowelOW334metaG_FD_119756 | JGI IMG/M metagenome (GOLD analysis project Ga0172379, IMG submission 119756) | Groundwater microbial communities from an aquifer near a municipal landfill in Southern Ontario, Canada - Groundwater well OW334 metaG | ecosystem: Environmental > Aquatic > Deep... | reverse complement strand
TAGCTGTGGAGGTGGTACTCAAACCAAAACAAGATATTGTAACAATCCTACACCACAAAATGGTGGTCCAGAATGCAGGAGAGGTAATGGTACATATACCACCCCTGGAGACAGAACAGAAACAGCCTCTCAATCCTGTAATACTCAGGCTTGTTCAGCTTACCTCAAAACCACAGGTGGTGATGTTCATGCTAATCAGTAAAATTTAGACACTATTTTCCCTCAAAATTTAACTTCCACAAAAACACATATAACTTAGAAAAAGTATGATATAATAGGAATAATCACTTATTATAGGATAAACCTATGATGAGTTAATCTATGAATTTAGATAAAAGTTTGGACGGATCCGTACCAACTAAAACTAGTAACAGTACCCTACCACAGATACTGGCGCTTAATAACATTACAGGAAAAACTCTTCTTGGTCAAGGGGGGAAACACTAATGGCCCTAGAAGAACTGTCCCACCTGTTTCCAAAATTACCCTCAAAGAAGCAAAAAATTATAGGCCCAACCGAGCAGGAAATTGAGGAAGCTAATTCCGGTCAATATAAAGATGGAATAATTACCAGATTTATTAAAAAACACCCCTATCTTTCAGCCATAGGCGCAACCAGTGCTGTTGCTGCTGTAGCTTATGAACTAGTACCAGCAATCCATCAGGAAGTGGACTCTCATGTTCAAGATTTATTTCAAGTTATCAATCTTGAAACTCCTGCTATTGCCGCTAATTCCCCTCGTGCTGAAAAATTACCAGCACCAGAAATGCTTAGCCCTGTAGAAAAAACATATGCAATGCTAACTGATATAAATCAAAAAATTGACTCAATTTATGAAATGAGAGAAAGCTGGAAAATAGGCACTCCTTATCACGTTCAAAAAGGAGATACCCTCACAAATATTGCCGAACAAAACAATACCACTGTAGATAAGATTATGAAATTAAATAAATTCAGTTCAACTAATCTTTTTGAAGGTCAAGTCTTCTCTATTCCCATTAACCCTGATCCCGCTCCTCATATTGTTACAGTTTTTAACCAGGCAAAGGCAGACTTGACTGAACTTGAAAAAATAAAAAAGGAAAAAGGAGAAAATTCAACTGAAGCAAAAACATTGGCAGCTAACATTGAAGCAAAATGGCATACTGCTCCGGCAAAATCTGAACCAGTTAAAACTCCCGAAATTATCGTTGACCCAAGTGTAAAAAATAGCGAGTTTATAGTTCCCCGTATCGAAAAGTTCAATAGCTATTTACTAAAAATTGGGCTCACAGTTGATAGAATTCTTGTTTTGCCTTGTGACCCATCTTTTCCCTACCCTATGGGTGCAAGAACATTTCCAGATAAAGGGGCTGAAGTCTTGGTTTATGAATATCCTGATTCAAAAAACAAACAAGATCTGTGGACAGAAAGACGTTTTTATACAACTCTTTTTCATGAATATAACCATACCATGGATCCATATGAACCATACGCCGCCCGTAATTTTACCCCTGAACAACTGGTTAATACTGTCTTTGAAGACACTCAAATTTCTAATGATAGCTACAAGGTTTACCCTGAAACTTCACGAGTAATGCTACATAGTGAAGCATCAGCCTGGGAGGGAGTAATTTTACTTACCACAAATCCTAAAGCTATATCTACCTCACCAGACAGAGAAATAGAAAAAAGAGAGCTTGATTATGCCAATAAACGACTTTCAATAATCCTGGAACCTGAAATAGCCTTCTCAAAAATAGGTGAAGAGCTTGGGGTACAACCTAATTAATTTTATGCTTTTAATCTTTTTTTAGAGGTTCCCACCGAATTCTATTTCTAAACTAATGTATTTGAAAAATCAAATTCTTTCTTAAACACTTTTTCAACGCTTTTAATTACATACTCAACTTCTTGGTTTGTCATAGTTGACCAAACAGGCAAGCACAGGTGTGTTGTACAAAAATGATCAGCTTTGGGAAATTTTTTATTCTTAAACATTGTTTTAAAAATTGGTTGTCGGTGAATCGGTATATCATATACTCCACCACCTAAATACACCTGATGTTCTTGTTCCAGGGTCTTTTTTATCTGCTGACAAATTTTTGCAGTAGGAAATTGAACAATAAATTTATATCCACTTGGAATCATATGCTCTGAAGCTGTATAAATCCTGATCTGGTTATATTTCCCTAGTACAGAAGCATATTTTTTCATAATTTCATTTCTGCGTTTAACGAATTTTGCCAAATGTTTAAGCTGATGAAAACCTAAAACAGCCTGTAATTCACTCATCCTCCAGCTATTTCCCCAAGCTACGTTCTGCTTTGTTACAGGATCTTTTCCCTGATCTCTTAAAATTAATATTTTTTGATAATCATTTTTATTATCTGTAACTATCATTCCTCCTTCTCCGGAAGTTATAACTTTAGTCGGAAAAAATGAGAAAGCCGCAGCATGACCAAAATTCCCTGCTGGTTGTCCTTTTAAAGTTGCTCCATGAGCATGGGCAGCATCTTCAATTAAAAACAACCCTTTGCTTTCACAATAACTTTTCAAATCATCCAGTTCATTTGATAAATAACCTCCAATATGAACAAAGATTATTCCTACAGTGGAGATATCCACGGCATTTTTTATGTCATCCAAAGATGGATAAATTCCACCATCAACTAATTTAAGCTTACCTCCGGCAAAAAGCACAGCTGCAGCTGTTGCATAATTTGTATTCGTCTGAACTATTACTGTTTTTCCTTTAACATCCTTTACTCTTAACAATATCTCCAGCGCTGTAGTCCCTGAATTAACTGCTACAGCATACTTTCTTTTTGTTAATAAAGAGAACTGATCTTCAAATCTTTTAGTCATGTTTCCTAAACTCAATTGACCACTACGTAAAACATGCTTTATGTCTGAAGCTATACTGTTGATGTCGGTTTCGGAAAAATGAATTTTTAGTGGAGGAACGTGCATTTAAAAAAATATTCTATTTATTGTCTTTTTTCCAGTCCCCCTCAGCTATTTGTAATTTCTTTTTTAGAGGTTCCCACCATGCTCTGTTATCTTTATACCACTGAATTGTCTGTCTCATTCCTTCCTCAAATTCAACTTCAGGAGTCCAACCTAATTCGGTTCTTATTTTGGAAGAATCCAATATGTACCTTCTGTCGTGACCTGGTCGATCTTGCACATACTTTTTCATTGAAGCAGGTTGACCAAGTTCATTAAGTATAATATCAGTAATTTCTTCTACACTTTTTTCAATTCCGCTACCCACATTATACGTCTCGCCTATTTTTCCTTTTTGAATTACTAAATCAACAGCCCGACAATGATCCATTACAAAAAGCCATTCTCTTCTATTTTGACTGCTGGTGTAAATTGGCACTTGTTGACCATCCATTAAGTTTGTCACAAAAAGAGGAATTAATTTTTCCGGAAATTGATATGGCCCATAATTGTTAGAACAATTTGTGGTCGTAACTGGTAATTTATACGTTTCCCAATATGCTCTAACTGCCAAATCCGAGCCTGCTTTAGATGCATTATAAGGAGTGCGCGGGCGGAGAGGTGAGTTTTCAGAAAAACTTTCATCAGAATCCAATGGTAAATCACCATACACCTCACAAGTAGAAATATGATGGAATCTGGCTACTTTATTCTGACGGCAGACTTCAAGCAAAGTTTGGGTTCCAATAACATTAGTCTTGAAAAATACACTTGGGTTTATTACTGCCCAACTGTTATGACTTTCAGCTGCAAAATTGACAATTACATCCGGTTTGAATTCTTTGATTGTTTCGTCTACTACCTTAAAATCTGCGATATCACCTTGAACAAAGCTATAATGAGGATTACTTTTTATGTCTGTTAAACTATCCAAATTGCCTGCATAAGTCAAAGCATCAAAATTCAGCACGTCATCCTTAGGATATTTTTCCAACCAATATCTAATAAAGTTAGATCCTATAAAACCAGCTCCACCTGTAACTATTATTTTCATTCTTTCAGTCTCTAAATTCATATTTAATTCTTTTTCGCTCACTTTGTCAAGCTGTACTATATTTAGAAAAAAACCAAATTTAGATAAAATACCGGTCAGAAATCTCCATACCAGATGATTCTTTCAAATCCTCTAATACGTCTAGATCCATCTTTCTAGCTTGCAATGCTAGATTAGTAATAACATTTATATTATGGCGAAGACAATATAGTGAACAATCTTTCTCACAATTCAAATTTTTTATTACCAGTCTTCGTTTGTTACTTTCCCAAATTTCTTTTAAAGAGCTCTTCAAAATATCACCAACCCTCAATTTTTTCGCTCCCCTCCAATTAGGACAAACATAAACACCGTGAGGAGTAATAAGTGGTACAAACTGTTGTGCTGCACAATATGAATATTTTTTATTTTGGTTTAACATTTTTTTGTTTAGAGCTGCTGTTAATGATCCAGTAACTAAAACACTAAATTTATCTGTTTCTTCTTTTTGCGCCATAGATAACTCTCTCCTTATTTTTGGTAATAGTGCATCATTGTAAAATTGAATAATTCGTCGATTTGATTTTAAAGGAGTATATTCCGGTTTAAATTGAATAAAATTGCATCCGATTTTTTTTGCAATTTTAGTCGCTATACTGATATCTGAAATGTTTTCCTTCATAACAACAAAAGAAACACCAACAGTGCCAGATGCTGCTTTAGCTAGACTCTTGGTGTTGGCAATAATTTGGTCAAAAAAATCCTTTCCATGCATCTTTTGATAAGTTATAGCAGTACCTGCATCCCAAGAAACTCTAGTCCAGGAGCATGTCTTACCAATAATTGGCACAACTTTGTCTAATGCTATCCCATTGGTATTAATTGCATAATCTATCCCTAATTTAACTGTTTTTTCTATAATCTCGTTTATTCCGGGATGAATCAGAGGTTCTCCGCCCCCAAAATATACGATACTTAAAATACCCATACTTTTAAATTCATCCAAAAGATCCAACATTCTTTTTGTTGGAATCTCTTTCCCGAAACGGGCATATTTATCAATACACCAAGGACAATCTAGATTACATCTATTGGTTAAGTCAACTAATACTGCAAACGGAGGAGAGGAATAATCATCAGAGGCAAGTTTATCTATTGTTTCTTTAAGTCTTGGTCTTAGCTCATCTTGAAGTAACTTAGTAAGCAAGCTTTCTGTTGTTTTTCCTGATTTAATTGAAATCTTAGGCTTATACATTATTACGGTCAAATGTGAGCACATGCTACTAAAAGCACGAACAAAAATCAACAATGACAATTGTAAGATCGAGTTGAATTGGTTTATCTTACTGTGCTACATTTAAATTATGCGAAAGCATGTTTTTTTTGCCTTTAGAATTCTGGTGTTCCTGCTAATACTACCTTTACTTGGAGTTGCTTTTGCCCCACCTGTTAAAATAAATGCTGCATGCGATACTGCTACCGGCTCACAAATTCAGGTAAGTGGTGGATTAATCTCTGCAATTAGTGTCAGTAATTTCAGTGCTTCTTCATCTGCTGATGTCAGCTGTGTGACAGGTGCTCCTGCAGCTATCCCCCAGTTTTCTATCCCAACTTACGATGATCCGAATGATCCAAATAATATGATAAAAAATTATTTTAATCAGGCAAAAAGTACATATAATAAAAAAACTCTCCAAGGAGATCAAACCCAAAATTCAGCCAGCGATCCCATTAATTTAATTTCTTACTAAAAAATGTTTGACTTTTAAGCTTGATTATGTCTACATTAAATTATGCAAAAATTTCTGTCTAAATTAACACATAAAACAATAATCCTAATGTTAGCCTTGATTATTGTAGGACTTGCTACTCCTGTAATTAACAAACAATTTAATATTGGTCCCAAATTAAGCAGGATGGGTGGTGAAGTTGCTGGAGTATTGATAGAAAATACCACTGAAAAGTTTTTGGGTACTGCCAACATAGTTGGAGCTGTAGGTACAGCCCCCTATCAAACAATAGGAGGTGAAGTTTCTATTGCAGGTGCGATACGTATGGATACCGGTGGATATATAATCGGAGAACCAACTTATGGAGTCAGACTTAATAACTCTTTAAACACATTAAATTTAATCGTTGCTAAAAATGACGGAACTGTTTATATGCCCAGCGGTAAGGTTGGTATAGGGATAACTAGTCCAGGGTATCAACTTGATGTCAAAGGGGCTAATGATACAGAACTCATCTCTTGGAAAAATGCTGGTGGATACCTATTGGGCACTCTAGGCAGGGCAACAAATGGAGCATACAATTCAGGAGGATTACAAATAAAATCAGATGGCACAACAACACAGGTTTATTTAACCGGTAGCGGGAACTCTTATATAAATCAAGGTAAATTTGGTATTGGAACAGCAACACCTACAGACAAACTGAATATTAATCAGAATTGGTTTGATAACAGCACAACTGATTGGGGAGGTGGTATTAAAATGGAAGGAAACAATCCTACTATTGGTTTTTGGGAAACAGATAATGGTGCCCATCGATGGATGTGGCATCTTTCTAGTGACATTATGAACCTTTATAGAAGACCTGTCGGAGGCGGATGGGAAAGGAAATTATATGTAGAGAATAATGGGAATGTTACTGCTACAAGTTTTACTGGTAATTTAAATGGTAATGCCACTTATGCTACCACAGCTGGTAGTGCTCCTGCTTCTGACGTACCCTCACAATCAAAAAATTTGAATCAATGGGTAAACACTGATTCTGCGCCTACTTTTGCTTATCTAAATGGAACTTCAATTCTTACGGAACCATATTGGTTCCATCATCAAGGCGATGCAAATTTAGTTATAAGAAATAGGTATGATGGTTTTGTCATGTGGGCTGCGTCTTACACCGGCACTGCCTGGAAATCAGATATCAGACTAAAGGAAAATATCAAACCGCTTGGTGACTCTCTGGATAAATTAAATCAACTCCAATCTGTTAGTTTTGACTGGAAAGAACATAAACCTGCTCCCTATCATGATAATGCTCCTTTAGGTTTTATTGCTCAGGAGTTAGAAAAAATATATCCGGAATTAGTTTATGAAGATAGTCTAACAGGTATGAAAATGATTGATTATGGTGGCTTAACCGCACCAATAATCAAATCTATCCAGGAACTGGATAATAAAATTTCGTATCTTTGGAATATGATAACCTCTGCTTCTGAAAGAATAGATGCTCTGACCAAACAAGTCAACAGCCAACAAAACGAAATTAATGCCCTGAAAGCTGAAATAGAAAATTTAAAGAAATAAGGTTATGGGCAAAATTTTAACTGTATTTATTACTGTCATCGTTTGTACTGTGGTGGTTGTTGGCGCTTACTTTTTTATCTACAAGAAAACCGGCGCTCCTTTACTCCAAAGCACTTCTCCTAATGTTCTATATCTTACTAACCCTGTTTTATCTTTTTCAGGAAAAATAGAATCAATCAAGGAAAATACTTTTACAGTCAGTCAGGAGATGATTTTAAATCAAGCCGTATCCTTACAAACAAATCCCAACCAAACAACTAAAGCACAAACAAAAAAAATAACATACCAAGTACTGGTAACTGAAAAAACAATGATTATTCAATCCACAAATAATGTTCCTTACTTGCTGAAACAAACTACCTCACTCGCCTCTCCTTCCGCAACCTCAAATAAATTAACCAACAAAGATCTGAAAACAGGACAATATATTACAGTAACCTCCAATACAGATCTTCGAACCCTTTTAGGAAACCAATTTGAGGCAAATTATATTAGTATTACCCCTAATATATTCTCAATCATTGGTAAAATTAACAAAATTAATGGTAATGAGATTAGTGTCTTAGGAACTGCCAATCCAGCTGCTTTTCCCACTTCAACTAATCTTCAAGCTTCTAAAGAAAAGGAATATACAATTATCATTGATCAAAATACAGAAATATCAGGAAGTATAGCAACAAACAACCCTACTATACCTTCAAAACCTGAAAAATATTCATTATCAGACCTTAAAAAAGACCTTCAGGTAATGATCTACGCTGAAGGTGATGTTAATTCAAACCAGAAAACAACAGCTTTAAGAGTCAGCCCCCTCTTTATAACCAACCTCCCTCTTACTCAATTACTCCAATCATCATCACCAGCTCAATCTACAAAATCCGGTACACAAAAACCAAAATGAGCCTAAATAAAAGTTTACTTGGATTAATTCTGGCGCTGTTTATTTTTCCAACAATAGCACATGCAGAGATTGCTACAGTAAAAGACTGGATTGGATTATTTCCTATAAACGTAACTGGGTATAGCAAAGCTGATACTTATGCCGGTTGTCCGAGTTTAGACCCAATCAATAAATATTGTTGGTTCTATACCAGTAGTCCAACTTGTAACCAAGTAGCTGGTACAGTGCCAAAACTGGCTGATAATCCTGCTACTTGCTCTTTTACTTTTAATCCTCTTCCCCCTGTTGGTTATTATGTGTTCCGCTTAATGGCTAATGACGAACAAACTATCGACGCTTTAATTGCCACATCAAGACAAATGTATACTAATGCCACTGCTTCTGCAACGCTCACGCCAACCCCAACCCCTGTTGCAGCCAATGGTAAACTTTACCGTATTACAGGAGACTTAACCTTAAATAGTGATATTACAGTCTATGAAACAGGAGTTATTTTTGTTGATGGTAATCTTACTATAAATACTAATATTCTTAACAACAATGCAACAAAGGGGCTTGTTTTTGTAGTCAAGGGTGAAATCTTTATTCAACGTGATGTAACAAAGGTTAATGCTTTTTTGATTGCCCACGGAAAAAACTCCAGCGGAGATGACATAACTCCGTTTTGTACGGCATACGATCCAGTTGATGGTTGTAATGATTACGCAGTTAATGCAACCCGTAAATACTTGGAGATTAACGGATCGATTATTTCTTTAAACCAAAATACTGCCTACCCTGCGAATTTTGCCAGAAAAAAATATGATGCAATATTGGCTGACAAGCCAGCTGAAACTATTAATTATGAAGCAAAATATTTAGTAATCATGAAGGATATTTTTTCCAGAGACTTAAGAATCTGGAGAGAAGTTCAATAGGATAAAGTCTAAATGACTTTCGAGTCCCATCTTATTTTTCCGAAAGGAAAAGCAAGCTTTGCTTATTTCCCAAAATTTCTTTTTTGATCCTGGTACCATTTTATGGCTTTTTTTAATTCTTCTGGGGTAAAATCAGGCCAAAGCACTTTCGTAAAATATAATTCAGAATATGCAGTTTGCCAAAGTAAAAAATTTGAAAGTCTCACATAACCCCCTGTTCTGATAACCAAATCAGGATCAGATTGTCCGCTGGTATATAAATGTCTTGAGATTATCTCATCATTGATTTTATTCACATCCACACCTTCTTTAATTAATTCTTTAATGGCTTCAACAATCTCTTTTTTACCCCCATAATTTAAAGCAACATTTACTTTTATCGCTTCATTCTTTATATAAACTTTTTTCAAATCTTCAATCACTTTTCTGACTGAGCCAGGAAGACCTTCAAGCTCCCCCAAGACATTGACCCTTACCCCTTTTTCAGCTAACTTTTTAACCTTATTTTTAAATCCAAACTTAAGCAAATGAAACAATCCAGAAACCTCCCTTTTAGCCCTTTCCTTAATATTTTCTGTGGAGAGCGCATAAACTGTTAAAGTTTTAACTCCCATTTTGGCTGCTGGTTCTATTAAATTCTCCAATGCATCTGCTCCTGCTTCATGACCTTTACCTTCAGGCAGTCCTTTTAATCTCGCCCATCTGCGATTTCCATCCATAATTATGGCAATATGTTGAGGAACATTTTCCGTACTCATACCCGCAAGATTAACAAATATTTCCGTAATCTTCAATCCGCTGTTACAATACATGAATGAAAATTGCAATCATGGGCGCAGGGTTCACCGGGCTGACTGCTGCTTTAAGGTTAGCTAAGTTAGGACATCAGATCACTGTTTTTGAAAAGGAATCTACTGTGGGAGGCCTTGCTGCGGGTTTTAAAGAAAAAGGTTGGGATTGGTTCGTGGATAAAACATATCATCACCTTTTTACCAATGATATATATGCCATACATTTAGCCCGCGAGGTAAACCAAAAACTGATTACCAAACAGCCGGAAACTGCAGTCTTGGTAGATAATAAAATGTCTGCTTTTGATTCTCCGATTACTCTATTAAAATTTTCCCATCTGACGGTTTTCAACCGTTTCAGAGTTGGGATTTGTACTTTTTATTTAAAATACTTAAGTTCAGCGGAAACTTTTGAAAGCCGTTTCGCCCTTGATTGGTTAAATAAATTTATGGGTGAAAGTGCCACAAAAACGATCTGGGATCCTCTGTTTGAAGGTAAATTCGGATCACAAAAATATACTATCTCCCTCACCTGGTTTTGGGCCAGAATTAAAAAAAGGACTCAATCATTGGTATACCCTGAAGGAGGATTCCAACATTTTGCAGAGAAAATCTCACAAGAAATTACTGACCTGGGCGGTAAAATTATCTTGGACACTGAAATCAAAACCCTTAAAAAAGGTTTTGATAAAACAATCATTACCTTACCGACACCAACTTTTACCAAAATTACAAAATTGCCAAAACCATATCAAAAAAGGCTTGATTCTATTCCCCATTTATCTGCATTAAATTTAATCATAAAACTTAAAAAACCTTTTTTTACAAACGGCACTTACTGGTTAAATATTACCGATAAATCCTTCCCCTTTTTAGTAATGGCGGAACATACAAATTTTATGAATAAAAAATATTATAACAATCAGCACATCTTATATATTGGCTGTTATTTACCGGCAGACCACCCTTACCTAAAAATGTCTGGCGAAAAGCTATTTAAAGTATTTGATCCTTACCTCAAAAAAATCAATCCAAATTATGCCCTATGCCCCAAACCTTTAAACCTGTTCACTTTTTCCAATGCTCAACCGATAGTTACACCGAATCACAAAACAAAAATACCTGCGTTCAAAACCCCACTTAAGAATGTTTTTTTGGCTAATTTAGATATGGTTTACCCTTGGGACAGGGGTGTAAATTACGCTATAAATTTAGGGGAAGAAGTTGCTAAAATGGTTAATGGGGAAAAATAAAAAGCATGCTTTTAAATGACTTACTATCGGAAATAAATTGGTGGTTAATATTGTTAGGTTTAGGACTCACCTTTTTACCACTCACCTCATTACTTTTTAAATCTTTTTTTGATAAGGGCTATGCATTTACCAAAATATTGGGGATGCTTTTTTTAGGATATTTAGTTTGGCTGACCGCAAGCCTAAAAATTCTTCCTTTTAATTTTTTCCAGATAGTTAGTATTCTATTCATATGCTTAATTATTAACCTCAGTTTACTTTTTAAATATAACCTTATCACTGTTTTTAAAAAACATTTCTGGATTTTTCTCTTGGAAGAATTGATTTTTCTAACTTGCTTTTTATTTTGGGGATACGTCAAAGCCCATGCACCTGAAATACACGGATTAGAAAAATTTATGGATTTTGGGTTTATTAATTCTATTCTGAGATCAGATTTCTTCCCTCCTAAGGACATGTGGTTAACCCCATTTAGTATTAATTATTATTATTTCGGGCACTTTGTATCGGCATTACTTATTAAATTATCAAACATTCCCCCTGAAATTGGTTATAATTTGATGCTAACTTCTATATTCGGATTGTGTTTTACAGCTTCTTTTTCCATCAGCGCTAATCTTTACCACTCTTTGTTATCACATAAACCTTTCGTGCCATCTCATAATACTTTATACACTATGCTTTCCGGCGTTTTCGGCGCCTTCCTGGTCACTATGGGTGGTAATTTACATACCATTTATATATTTTTCCAAAGTTATCAATCAGATAATCCGGCTCCTTTCTGGAATTTACCTGCGATGCTAAATTTAAACGGTTACTGGTATCCTAACGCCACCCGATTTATTCCTTTTACAATCCATGAATTTCCTATTTATTCATTTGTCGTGTCAGACTTACACGGACACGTTTTAGATATACCCTTCGTTCTTCTTTTAATAGCTTTATTAATAGTTGTATTTTTCCAACAAAAGCTTAATTCGTTATTCTTGCTTCTTATCTCATTATTAATAGCTATTTTCCTGATGACAAATTTTCTTGATGCACCAATTTATTTATTGATCATTTTCTGTATTCTATTGACCAAAGAACTGAAAATTGAAAGTTTTGTGAAAGTGGCTAAAATATTAGCAATCATCACAGTTGGTGCAATTATTGTATCCCTTCCTTTCTGGTTATCTTTTAAACCGTTCGGTTCAGGAATTGGAGTTGCTTGTCCACCGCAATTTCTGGCTAATATCGGTCAGATCGGTCCGTTAATATTTGACGGCAATCATTGTGCCCATTCCCCTCTTTGGATGCTACTCATTCTTTGGGGCTTTCCGTTATTTATTTTATCGATTTTTCTTGCAACTCATTTGGATTTTAATTATCTAAAAATAAATAAAAATTTTAAATTTAAAGACTTTAATCCTGTAGATATCCTGGTTTTGACTTTTTCATTAGCAGCTTTTGTTTTAATACTCATTCCTGAATTTTTCTATGTCAAAGATATTTATCCGGCTCATTGGAGGGCTAATACTGTTTTTAAATTCGGCTATCAGGCTTTTATTATTTTGGGGTTAATGTCAGGATATATGATTATCAGGTTGCTACCCATATTTAAAAAATATTTTCCAATCACGATAGTAACAGCGTTTCTGTTTAGTTTAGTTGCACTTTATCCTATGTTTGCAATTTATTCATATTTTAGTAATTTAGAAACTTACTCAGGATTAAACGGAACAGATTGGTTAAAATCCAGCTATTCTTCTGATTACTCAGCGATAGCATGGATTAATAAAAATATTGAAGGTACTCCCGTAATTTTAGAAGCTCAGGGAGAATCATATTCTGATTTTGCCAGAGTTTCTTCTAATACAGGATTACCCACAGTCATTGGTTGGACAGTCCATGAATGGCTTTGGAGAGGATCATATGATGAAGCAGGTAAAAGATCTACTGATGTAACAAATCTTTATGAAAGCACAGATTTAAACCTTACTAAACAATTAATTCAAAAATATAAAATAGAATATATCTTTTTAGGAACTTTAGAAAGACAAAAATATACAAAACTAGACGAACAAAAACTTCAGAAATTAGGGAAAGTAGTCTTCCAGTATGAAACCACTAAAATTTACAAAATTAATTAAAGTTTTTTGACTTCATCTATTTCATAAATCCAAATTTGTATAGTCCTTTGCCTGACAGGGTTTTTACCAGTTCCATCCCTGCCGTCAAATTCCAGCGCTGCTACCTCCTGATATTTTCCCAAGACAGGTTTACCATCCTCAATTGGCACAAATACAGACGGATGCCCGTATAACATTGATCTGATATGACTGGGGGCATTGTAATCTTCGTCAACTTCATTACAAAAAGGGTTATCCTGACAGCGATGGGTATATTCTGCAGTTGGTAAATCGAAACCTTCTTTTTTAGCCTGCCAAGCTCTGCTATCTGTAGGAACACAATGCAAAGCAAAATGTAACATATCTTTTAATAAATTGGGCTCAGAAATTTCCTGAATCACAATGGTGAGTGTGGTGTGTTTGGAATTAACCACCACAAAACCCTGTTTGACTTTGGATTTTTTAACAGCTTTCTTAACTTCATCCGTTAAATTCCGGAAGGCGGCATAATCAGTCGACGGAAATTCCAGTTCTTTTAAATATGCTTTCATTGGTGCTAATATATATTAGTCTATGGATGTGCCCAATACCCCACGCTCCTTCGAAACAGCTTACCGTAAATGCGCTCTACCTTTAATGAAATTTTTAATAAAAAAAATGGGTGGTAATCAAATAGCAGCAGAAGAAGTTTTTTCCAATACGGTTTTTGCAGCCTGGAAAGGATTTCATACCTTTGATCATAAATCAAAATTTTTTACCTGGATGTGCAGAATTGCCTTAAATAAAGCTGCCGATTATTACAAAGGTCAAATTCACAATGAATCACACTTGATCGCCCCTACCCTGATTGATTTGGCTAACATTAAGGATAAAAACTTAACACCGGAGGAAAAAGCTTCTTTAGATGAAATCAGAAATTGTGTTCATAATTGTCTAAACCTTTTACCCGATGATAAAAGGAATCTTCTTTATCTGAGGTATTGGAAAGATATGACAATTAAAGGAATTGCGGAAACTTTTGATATTTCAGAAAGAGCTGCAGAGGGAAAAGTTTACCGAGCCAAACTTGCTTTCCGGGAAGTTGTCAGTAAAAAATATCCTGACCTGAGAGATTACTAATTAATTCTTTTAACTAAAAAGTCAGCCATTTCTTCTAAGAGCTTAGCTTTTTCAGAATCTTTGGTAATTTGTGGAATAATCTTTTTAGCAATATCAACCAATTCTTCAGCCTTTTTTTGAGAATAGTCCGGAGCACCAGTATCTTTAAATACTTTTCTAATAGCATCCAATTCTTTATCTCCAATATTTTCCTTACCATAATATTTATCCAGTATTTTATTTTGTTCTTCTGAAGCTTTTTCCCTGGCATGGATTATCATCAAGGTTAATTTTCCTTCTTCTATATCAGAGGTTACCGGTTTGCCTATTGTTTCTTCTTTCCCAAAAACTCCTAAAATATCATCCTGAATTTGAAAAGCTATTCCTAAGTTAGTTCCAAACTCCTCAATATCTTTTAGTAACATTTGCTCCGCCCCACCCAAAATTGCCCCCATCTGCATCGGTCCTGTAATTGTATATTCAGCTGTTTTAAGTTTAAAAATAGTTAAAACATCTGAAGCGGTTTTTTCTCCTTTAAGATAAGGCAACTCCACATCCAATACTTCTCCCCAACCGGTGTTGATAGTGGTTCTGGCAAAACAATTTAAAGCAGAATTTTTGATCTTTTCAGGAAAATTATTGTCAGTTAGAAGTTTCATAGTCAGAAAGAAACCAATATCTCCCAAACAAATAGTTTGAGAAATACCATGATGATCTCCACCCAAAACTTTATACAAAGTGGGCTTGCCCCGTCTAAGCAAACTTTTATCAATAATGTCATCATGGGCCAAAATTGCAGTTTGAAAAATTTCAACAGCTACAGCAGGTTTTAAAATATCTTTAGTTTCCTTACCTGATGCTATCTCATAACCTAATTTAACCAAGGCTCCCCTAAGTCTTTTTCCACCAGAACAAGCCTCAATAAATGCTTGATTTAAAGGAATTAATTTATTATTTATTACCCCAACTTCACTGCTCCACTCAGTAAAAATGCTATCCATTTCCTGATTTATTTCTTCTGCAGCAATTTGCAAATAATTTTTAAAATCCATCTGTGCTAAATTTAACATATAATTTTGATATAATCCATCAATGCAGAAACCATTATTTATTATTAAATTAGGAGGAAGTGTTATCACTTATAAAGACAGCTCTATTCCCAAAATAAGAACTTCTGTTATCAACCGCTTAGCCAAAGAAATCAAACACATCAAAGATGAAATTAATTGTCGTGTAATTATTGTCCATGGAGTCGGCTCTTTCGGCCACCCGGCAGCTAAAAAATATAATTTGAGCAAAGGCATGACAACCAAAGAAGAAAAATACGGTTACTGCTTAATGGAGGCTCAGGACCTGGAGTTGAATTCAAAAATACTTTCAGCTTTTATAAAATTTAAAATCCCTGCAATCGGTTTTTCTCCTCATTCCTTTATCACAACTTCAAATAAAAATTTTTCCGGTTTTGATACCTCAATCATTGAAGGATATTTGCATCAAGACATTGTTCCTGTTTTACACGGAGACGCAGTTTTAGATAAAAAATTAGGTTGTTCAATTCTTTCAGGGGATATATCTGTTTCTTTTTTGGCAAAAAAATTGAAAGCTGACAAAATTATTTTTGTTTCAGATGTGGATGGAATATTCGACATAGACCCCAAAAAAAATCCAAATGCCAAATTAATTCCATTAATTAATAATAAAAACCTAAATGAAGTTTTATTAGGTTTAACTCCGAATAATAAAGATGACGTCACAGGAGAAATGAAAGGAAAGGTTTTGGAAATTCAGAAATATCTTTCAAATATTCCAGTTTTAGTAGTTAACGGATATAAACCAAAAACATTAATTAAGGCTGTCTCTGGTGAAGCCATCGGAACACAGCTTCTTTTCCGTTAACTCCTGAATCAACTAAACCATAAACTTCAGAAGGAATTTGATCAACTAAATCTGTATGTCCGTATTCTCCCGGCTTAAAATTGCTGGGGTTAGATTGTAGACGCATGTAATCGCTCACTGTCTCAAAAACCCCCGGTCTAAAACGTAAGCTTCCTTTTGACGATATTACTTCTTGCAAAGGAAGCCATTCAACCGGAGAAACTTCATCAATAAATTCTCCTCTCCCAACTAAATCTTTTGCAGAAATATTAACAAAATAATTCCGTAATTCTACACTAGGTCTGGTTTCTACTGAATTCAACAACACAAAATTTTCTGGATTAATTATTAATTTAACTTCTTCTTTGCAAGCCCTGCAAAGTGTTGCAGAGTCGTCTTTGTCAAAATCTTCAATAGTTTCCATTGGATGGGTTTGTTGACCTGCAATTTTGACTGATTTACGGCTGGTATTTTCTTCAGTCACTGCCGCAAACTCACCTCCACAAACTATCAATGCTCCAACTGCAAAAAGGGTTGGTTGAATTTCTGATTTCATGGCCGAAGTATATCATAAGCAATCATGCAAGTTAAATTTTGAACCTAAGAAGTGATATAATTCATCCACTAAAATGAAACATTTTCCTAATAAACTATTGCTCGCCTCTCCTCGTGGTTTTTGTGCTGGTGTAAAACGGGCAATCAATACCTTGGAAGGTCTGATAGAAAAAAATCCCAATAAAACCATTTATTGTTATCATCAAATAGTCCATAACAAAACAGTTGTTAAAGATTTTACAAACAAGGGCGTTATTTTTGTTGATGATTTAAGTAAAGTTCCTGAAAAATCAATTTTGGTTTTTTCTTCCCATGGTGTCTCCCCTGCTTTAATTAAACAGGCAAAAAAAAATAAATTAAAAATCATTGATGCCACCTGTCCTTTTGTTATAAAAACCCATAAAGAAGTTAAGGATTTTGCCAAAAAGAATTTTAAAATTATTTATATCGGACAAAAAGATCATGATGAAACAATCGGCACAACAGATGAAGCACTTAACCAGACTATTATTGTTTCTGATATAGAGGATATTAAAAGTTTAGATATTCCCAAAAATACTCAAGTTGCGATTGTTACTCAAACAACATTATCTTTTGATGAAACAAAAAAATTGGTTCAAGCTTTGGAGAAAAAATTCCCAGAATTAATAAAACCTAAACTGGCAGACATCTGCCAAGCTACACAAAACAGACAAAACGGAGTTAAAAAAATTGTTAAAATGGGTGCAGAGATAGTCATAGTTCTGGGTTCAAAAAACAGTTCTAATTCAAATAAATTAAAAACAGTTGCAGAAAATGCCGGCGCAAGAGCCTATCTTCTGGATGATATCACGGAAATAGATATTAAGGATTTAGAAAACATTAAATGTGTTGGTCTAACAGCTGGTGCTTCTTTACCGGAATATAAAATAGTAAAAGCAATCAAATGGTTTAAAAAACACGGAATAACGGAAATCGAAGAAGTCAGTGCTGCAGTAGAAAATAATTTACTTTGAAATCTTGATAGCAGAGGTCGGACAACTGGCTGCTGCTTCTTCTATTGTTTTTTCACTATCATAAGGACCTTCCTCTTTTACTACACTAATTGATTCACCATCTAACTCAAATGTTTTAGGTGCCATAAAAACACAAGAAGAGCAGGAAATACACTCTGCCCTATTAATGACAATCTTTAATTTATCTACCTGGTAAGTTTTTGTTTTATCAGCCATGTTGATTATTTTACACAATATTATTGACAAATATCAACATATTGATTACCATCTATATATATGAAATTAACTTCTGCTTGTTCAGGATGTTTTGCAGGTTTGTCTTGTAACACCAGAATGGATATGATCAGCCTTTTGCAAGAAAAAAAGAAACTAACCGTTTCTGAAATTGCCAAGCATTTTAAAGTCTCCCAACCGACAGTCTCACATCATCTGAAATTCCTGGAAGAAGTTGGAGTGCTTTCCTCTAAAAAAGAAGGTCGTAAAGTTTTTTATACTTTAGCTCCTGACTGTGATAATAAAGATTGTCATATTTTTGATTAAATGAAATCTATATATTTAGATTATGCTGCCACTACTCCAGTAGACCTGAGTGTTATCAAAAAAATGCAGCCTTTTTTTGATACTATTTTTGGCAACCCGTCCGAGATTCATAAATGGGGCGCAAAAGCGTCAGAAGGCATAAAAAATGCCCGCTCACAGATCTCACAGGCTTTGAACTGTAATCCTACTGAAATAACCTACACCAGCTGTGCTACAGAATCTATTAATTTATCCCACAAAGGTTTGATTGAAGCATTTTCTCACCCTAATCACCCCATTCCCCCAAATCTCCCCCACATCATAACTTCTAGTATTGAACATAAAGCAGTTTTGGAAACTTGTAAACATCTGGAAAAGTTAGGTTGGGCAAAAGTTACGTATTTGCCCGTTGATGAGTATGGCTTGGTTTCTGTTGCAGAAGTTGAAAAAGCTATAACCCCCCAAACCACCCTAATCTCCCTAATGTATGTTAATAATGAAGTAGGAACTATTCAACCAATTGCTGAAATTGGAAAACTACTTAAAACAAAATACCCCAAAATATATTTTCATACTGATGCCACCCAGGCTCTCCCCTACCTTGATTGTGATGTTAAGAAATTAAATGTAGATTTATTATCTTTTACAGGACATAAAATTTATGCTCCCAAAGGAATCGGCGGATTATATATAAAAAGCGGTGTACCGGTAATCAGACAACAGGACGGCGGCTCACAGGAAAATAATTTAAGAGCAGGAACTGAGTCTGTTCCGTTAATTGTAGGGCTGGGACAAGCAGTAGAGCTGGTAATAAAAAACAGAGCAAAAGAATCCTCTCGCCTTAAAGCATTACAAAAAAATTTGATCTCTCAACTTGTAATAGTTCCAGGGATACAGTTAACAGGTCCTAAAACAAATAGAGCCCCTCATATCGCGTCTTTTATAGTTAAGGATGTTGAAGGAGAGGCAATGATGCTGCTTTTATCAGATCTTGGGATTGCAGTTTCTACTGGTTCTGCCTGTAACAGCCAGATTTTAACATCATCTCATGTACTGGAAGCAATGGGAATTAAAGCAGAAGATTCCCATGGATCACTCCGCCTTTCTCTGGGAAAGGATACAACAAAACAAGATATTGAATATGCAATTTCCTGTGTTAAAAAAGTCGTTTTAAATTTAAGAAAAATGTCGCCCGTTTTTGACGAAGAAGAAAACGCCCTGAGCGAAGTCGAAGGGTTACACTAATATGGATTTATCCTACACAAAAGAAGTCTTAAAACATTTAAAGTCTCCTAAAAATATGGGAAAAATTAAAAACCCAAGTGGTGAGGGTATGGTAGGAAACAGAGTTTGTGGAGATATTATGAAAATGTATTTGAAAATTATCAAAAATGAAAAAGGTGAAGAAATTATCTCTGATATAAAATTTCAGACTTTGGGTTGTGGAGCTGCTATTGCTACCTCTTCTGTGTTAACAACTTTGGCAAAAGGAAAAACAGTGGAAGAAGCTTTAAAAATTTCCAAGGATGATATTATCAAGGCTTTAGGAGGTTTACCTGCCATTAAAGTCCATTGTTCAATCCTGGCAGACGAGGCTTTAAAAAAAGCTGTGGAAGATTTTAGGTCTAAAAAATAACAATATGTTTAATCACGAGCCGTCCGGTTACCTTTGTCCTTTTTGTAAATTAGCTCAGGGAGAAGAAGACGAAATTAATAAAAAAGAATATATTGTTTATGAAGATAAAAATACTCTTGCCTATGTTTCCCCTAAATGGTGGATAAATAATCCGGGAAACGTATTAGTCATTTCTAAAAAACATGTTGAAAATATTTATGATACTCCTGATGACCTTTTATGTGATGTTTACCTTACAGTAAAAAAAATATCAATCGCTGTTAAGAAAACTTACAAATGTGATGGAACTTCAACAAGACAACATAATGAACCAGCAGGAGGTCAGGATGTCTGGCACTTTCATGTGCATGTATTTCCCAGATACGAAAATGACGATCTCTATAAAAACCATGATAAAAAAAATGGGTAGATCTTGAAAAAAGAATGGTTTATGTAAAAAGGCTGAAAGACTTCTTCTCTAAATAAAATTACTTTAAAGCAGCGTTGACTGTTGGTTCCATTGTTGAATATGGAATAGCCCCTGGAAAATTGGTGGTATTCAAATAAAACCCTGGTGTTCCCTGAACATTTAATCCTTCTGCCAGTGCCGAATCTTCTTGTAAACGATTATCATATTTACCACTATCCAGACATGATTTCATAACGCTTGGGTCAAAAACTGAGGCAAGAAAGTCAGCCAATTCCCCTGATTTTGTCTTATCATTTTTGACTGTATTATTTAACAAATCATATCCTTTTTCGCTCATAACTAAGTTATGAACCTCCCAAAATTTATTATTCTCAAATGCACAATACATAGCTTTAGTTCCCATTTCACCAGCACCATGACCGTTATAATAAATCCAGGCAAAAGAAGCCTTACCAGATTTTACTAACTTCTCTATCTCTGCAACTGGAGCAACATATGTCCCACCATCTTTAACAAGAGTGAATTTGGATCCCATTTGTTTATTTAAGGCTGAATTTTGACCAGCAGCTGCCTGGCAATAAGGACAACTCGGATCAGATATTTCTATGGCAATTAATTTGCTATTTGAGTCACCAAATTTAATAAACGCTTTATTAAAAGAATTTTTGATTTGAGTTAAACTGAGTGGGGCTTGAGTGGGCTGTGCTTGAGCAGAGGGTGTTGGAGTCACAGTTGCTACACCTTTTACTCCTTTTGTTTCAAGTCTAATAGGAATAACTCCACCAGAAATTAAAATGGCACCAGCAATAACGATTGAACCGATTAGTATAGCGACAGGAGATGTTAAAAAAGATTCTTTTTGATCCATAATTTAGAAGGTGGAGCTAGTGTAACGAAAGTTTAAATTAGTGTCAACCCCAGTCTAGTTATATTGATTCTGGGCAGCTTCTAATCCTTTTTCTATAACCATTTCTGTGGCTTTAACAGCTTCTTTAATCATTGTTTTAACCTTGCTTTTTTCAGAAGGGATAAAATCTTCCACCACAAATCTATTGGCATCAAAATGTTTACCTGCCCTCTCTCCACCAATTGAATGAATATTTCCGATCCCAAGTCTTACCCTAATAAAATCAGGAGACCCCAAATCCTTAATCACAGATTCAACACCGTGATGTCCTGATCCCCCACCCCCAATTCTGATTTTTATTTTTCCTAAAGGTAAATCCAGCTCATCATGAATTAAAATAATATCTGATAAAGGAACTTTAAAATAATCTGCTACTAGTTTTACTCCCATACCAGAATTATTCATGAATGTCTGGGGTTTTACAAAAATAAATTGATCTGTTTTGGCAATATATGACTTGAGTTTTTTATTTTCTTCCCATGATACTTGATACTTAATACCTGATACATATTCATCCACCACCCTAAACCCCAGATTATGTCTGGTGTTTTCATATTTTTCTCCTGGATTTCCTAAACCGATAATTATTTTCATACAACTATAACATCATGAGAACAGAGCCAGCTGATCTTCAGAATTTTCTTCCGTCTCTGTACCGTCCCAAATTTTTATCACTCCATAAGTATTATCATATCCAGGCTTGATTGACAATTTACCCTGTCTGACCCTGTTTACCCCATCAGCTATTTTTTCACCTGAATATTGTTTGATTAAATCAATGGGAGTTTTGGTTAAAATCTTTAATTCGCAGTCCAGATTCATCACCAATTTATCATATTCATTTCTAACCTTTTGAGTACCAACTGATTTTTCGAAAGCTTCGGCAATAATTTTTTCTAAACCCACCAACATTCTAAATCCAGGTCTTTTGGGAAAAGCTTTTGACTTAATAACTCCATCAACCGTTTCTAAATCCAAGTCTTTAACAGATCTGGTAGCTAATTTTTCTACTCTTTCAGAAACACCGATAGTCATTTTTCTATTACATTTTGGACAAATTTCACCGTTTACTTTTACGTCCTCAGGTCCCATTATCACATCACAATTTCTGTGACCTGACCAGTGATACTTTCCTTCCTCGGGAAAAAATTCAATAGTACCCATTATGTTTTGAGTAATCAAATCGTTCCGAAGTTCATCAAACGTCAGACGACCTTTAAAAATCGTTGCTTCCCTTCCAAGGTTTGGTAATGAATGAGCATCAGAAAAAGATAAAATTGCTTTATTATCTAGATCTGCAATTCTCCAATTCATTGTAGGCTCACTAGAAAGACCTGTTTCAATTCCATAAATTGAATCCGAAAACTCACCAAAACATTCCTTAAAAAAATCATAACCAGACTCAGACCCAAAAAGAGAAAACCAAGGTGTCCAAATATGAGCAGGAATAATAATGGCTGTTTTTTCTATGCTAAAAACTATTTCACAAATAGTTTTGGCAGAAAGGCCTGTAATCGGTCTGCCATCTGACGCCAAATTAACTTTCCTATTAATAAGTTCTGCAGATAGCTTGGCAACAGATTCAAATGAAGGCATAAAAATTACCAGATGGATTCTTCTGCATTTTCCTTTATCTGTATAAATACAGGAAATCTCCGTTGTCAGCAAAAACTTAACTCCGTTACTTTCATATAACCCATTCCCTACTTCTTTTAAATTTTGTTTTAGTTCTGCAAACCAAATGGGGTGTAAAAAATCAGAAGTTCCCAAAAGATCTATCCCCTTAAATTTAGCCCACTTGGCCATGTTGGGAATATTTATCTGTGTTGAGCAGGCTCTGGAAAATCTGGAATGAAGATGTAAATCAGCTACATAAGCCATATATTAATTTATAATTGATAATTTAAAATTGATAAAAAAATTCTAAATTATACATTCTACATTTTTCATTTTTTGTATTGTTGTTTATACATTTCTGAAATTTCTTTGACAGTTGTTGCATCCTCAGGTCTTTTATCCTCTTCCCTAAATCTGACAAGTCTTGGGAATCTTAAAGCAAAACCCGGTTCAGAATCAGTTTTTCCTGCTGTGTGAGTTGGAGATTTGGTAATTTCATCTGCCAAAACTTCTATCACAATTTCTGGCTTAATCCAAACTGTAGGTGTAATTAAAGAATCTACCCTGGCTGGTTTATGATCTAAACTAATTTTATCTGATCTTGCATGAATTTCTTTCCACTCAATATCTGTTAACCCTGTCCCAATTTTGGAAACCGTAACAAACATATCTTTTTGTGCGTCATAAACTCCTACTAAAAGTGATCCAGCCCCAAAACCAGACCTTTTTCCTTTTCCAAAAATATATCCTAAAATTACACAATCAATTGTGTCATGTAATTCCCCTGCCGAATGCCTTTTTAGTTTTACCCAGTTGAAATTTCTGGCTCCTGCCTCATAATTTGAATCAGGTTTTTTAACAATTAAACCTTCCAAACCACGGGTTATGGCATCGTCAAACATTTGTTGGATATGTTCTGCAGAATCTGTTACTTCTCCTGGTTCTGGGATGAGTGTTTTATCACCTTTTACTTCTGAAGTTAAAATTTTCATTCTTTCATTCAATGGTAAATCTACCAAGGATTTCCCATTAAGATACATAATGTCAAAAACAAAAGCCTTCAGTGGGAGCGATTTGCTCATCTCCTCGATATTGTATTTTCTGCGTCTTTTGGTAGTTTCCTGAAATGGTAAGAATTCTTCAGAATCAGGGTTATATGCCAGGGCTTCTGAATCTAAAATAATATTTTTTGCTTTAACTTGTTTTAAAACTCCTTCAATAATTTCTGGCATCATTAAAGTTGTTTCTTCTAGGTTTCTGGAAAATAATCTGACTTTATCTCCATCTTTATGAATCTGAACCCTGAAACCGTCATATTTATATTGAATATGTGCTCTGCCCCCCATTTTTTCCAGAATTGTTTTGGCGTCAGGCAATCTTTCTGTGAGCTCCGAACGTAATGGTCTGCCAACTTCCACATCCAGTTTTTGAATACCTTCTAAACCCTTTTCCCATAAAGTTTGCCCAATAATTCCTAAATCAGATGTTTTATTGTAAGCAACTTCTAACTCTTTCCTTTGATTTCTGTGTCCTAATTTGCTTTCTGCAAAAGCATCCAAAATTGTTGGATCCCCTACCCCTAATCTTGAAGACCCCATGGGAATTCTGACTAAATGTTTGGCAGAAATAGGATCCATATTTTGCAGCAAATCAGCTAAAAGATTAACTCTTTTTTCTACAGTCCCTGCGCCATTAGTCTTTGCAATTTCCAGTAATGTGTTAAAAACATCAGAAACTGAGGCGTGTGATCCTTCGGCTCGTTTCACTCGCTCAGGATGACTCGCTAAAACGCTCGTCACTTTCCCTAAATCCCCCATCTCACTATATTTTTTCAGTACTTCTTCCCGGCTGACCCCATATGCTTTAGCAATTGCTTCTGCTACCAATTTTTCACTCATCCCAATTTCTATTGCTTCATAAAAAGGAGCTACCCTACCCTGAATTAGATAAACTACCTGGGCTATATCAGAAGTTTCTACTTCTGAAAAAAGTTTGGATAAAGTATTTATTAAAATTAATCTGGAAGAAGTTTCTTCTAATTGTTCTAAATAGCTTGCGAACGTACTAAATACCATCACAAAGATTGTAATCAATCCTTTTCTTAATGTAAAATGGGTAAAATGGATCAACAAGTAGAAATAGAAAAACCGCAATTACAAGTTGATTTAGAAACCTATTTATCAAAAATTCCTGAAGCAGATAAAAACCATCTAAGAAGTCTGGCAGATAATTTTCAAAAAGTAATGAAAAAACAAGGCAGATCTGGTTCTCTAGTAATAGTTGGCGGATCAATTACTAAACCATGGCCTAGAAAAGATATTGATATCCTTTTACTTCGTAACCGATCTCCTCAAGATGTTCCCAGAGGAGATCGTACAATATACAAATATACATTAGCTGAATATGAAGAACTTAAAAATATTATTGAAAAGATTGCCGCTAATACAGATTTAAAAATAGATAATGAGCATAGCGTAGAACCACTAATTGATGAGGAATTTGGCAGTGAAACTATTTTGCGTCACGATGGCAATATTGTTATAAAAAGTGATGCCGACAAAGGGATTCCACTTGAATTCGTCAGCATGTCAAAACGTGGGAGCTATCGTGATGGTCTTATTCAAGGAGGCAAACCTTTTGTAGTTTTAGCTGAAAATCTTTAAACATTTTTCCCAACCCCGAAGGATACAATTGCAATAAATTAGTTCTTCAATAAAAGAATCTATTGAAAAATATCTTCTATCGTAGTAATAATTAAAATAGTGAACGAAGCTGAACAGTCGCGCAACAAACTACATATTATTGATCTCACCAAAGTACCGGTGGAAGAAGTGTGTGATCTTCATGATCAAACTTTGGAACAAACACTCCAGCAAACAGGCACAACAATTAAAATCGGAGTTCAACAAGTAAAACGAAGATTTTTGAGCGGAGCTTCTGCTGATGAAATCACAGGATTACTTAACAGAGTACTTGAAACAGTTGAACATAATAACAGACTAATCCTGAACTTAAGAGATGTTATCATTCACCCTGAATCAGCCCCAATTAACCCACAATGGAGAAATGACCCCTCAGCTACTGAAGCACTTAATCACCGGGATGTTTATTGGTTGGGAGAAATCCCCAATGAAATTCAACCCGAAGATTGCTAACCTATTTCAAGACATACATGGCATTTTTAGTGCCACCTGTTTTTTTGACTAAACCTTTTTGTTTTAAGAATTTAATTTCCCTTAAAACCGTGTCATCTGAATAATCAGGAAAAATCTTTCTGAAATCTTTGTTCTGCATCTCCTTATGTCTGTGCAAAAATTCCATAATAATCATTTGTCTTTCATTCAAAGTTACCTGCTCCCCTAGCTGATCCTTAATTCTGGCATCTGCTGAAATTCTTTTAACTCTTTCTTTAATCCTGTTTAATTCTATTGCTACACCTTCCACAAAATAATCCAACCAAGGAGTCAAATCCCTTTCATGAGTGTCTAATACCAATTGATTAGAAACTGCCTGCAGGGTTAAATAATAATCCATCGGGTTTTCATCAAAATATTCTTCAAAAGAAAAAAATTTCCTGATGTCATAGTTATCCAAAAACATAACCAATGTAGCAACTGCCCTGGCAGTCCGTCCGTTTCCGTCAGCAAAAGGATGGATTCTAGCTAACTCATAATGAATAATGCCTGCTTTTATCACAGGATGAATATCTTTTACTTCCTCTGAGTTGATCCAGTTTATTAAATCCTCCAAAAGATACGGTACTTCTGCAGCAGGAGGAGGGGTATAAGAAACCTGCCCTGTTTGAGTGTTTTTAATTACTACTTGTTTAGTTCTGAGTGCCCCGCTTTTTTCCTCAGGTAAAATTTTATCTGTTGTTAATTTATGAATTTGTAAAATAGTGTCCAAAGTAACGATATACCCCACCCCTTCAGGAGCAGCAATTTGAGTCGAAACTTCGTCAATAAATCTTAGAACATTTCTATAATTTAAAATTTCCTGAATATCCCTATCGCGTCCTACTACATCTTCTCCAGCTAAAACCTCTTTTGCTTCTTCCAGAGTTAATTGATTTCCCTCCAAATGAGTTCCATGATGAACAGTTCTCTCGATTGCTTCTTTCCTGAATTTTGCTTCCCAGGCTGGGATTAAAGGAGAACTTAAAATTACTTCACGCGAAGCATCAACTATACCGATATTTCTTAGAATTTTATTAGAGATTGTGTATTTGGGGACAAACATGAAATCAATTATTGCACATTTCCCGCAAAAAAAGAAGAAGTTAGGCAAGCAGCATTTCTAAAAGTGCCATCCTAACAAATAAACCATTCTGAGCTTGTTTAAAGGGAATCACCCTTTTATCTACATCCACCTCCGGAGGCAACTCATCATTTCTGGGTAACGGATGCATCACGATACTGCTTTGAGGAAGATTTTCTAACATTGCCAAATCCATACGGTAATCTTTTTTATATGGGGTGTAGTCTTCACTCCCAGCCAATCTTTCATCCTGAACTCTGGTCATATAAACCACATCAGCGATCTTAGTTGCATCTTTTAAGGTTTTATTTTCAAAAAAAGGAACTGAGTGTTTAAAAAGATAATCTTTAATCCCTTGTTGTACTCCAAAACCGGGAGGAGACACAAAGTCTATACTGACACCTTCAAACTTTGCTAACAAATACGATAATGAGTTTATTGTCCGTCCATGAGCTAAGTCACCAACCATGGCAACCCGCAGTCCATTAAGTTCACCTTTAAAATGTTCATGAATTGTATAGACATCCAAAAGAGCCTGAGTGGGGTGTTGCCCTTTTCCATCTCCTGCGTTCAATACAGGAATATTTACGACACTCGCAGCACGGGACGCTGCCCCATCTTCTTTATGACGCAAAACAATTGCATCATGGTAGTATCCTTCAATAATCCTGGCAGTATCCTCCAGTGTTTCTCCCTTTATAGCAGAAGAAAATTCCGCTGCATTTTCTGTACTTAAGGCAGTTCCACCAAGCAACGTTGTTGCTGTTTCAAAAGAAATCCTGGTTCTGGTAGAGGGTTCATAAAAAAGATGACAGACAATTTTGTTTTTTAAAGAATGTCTGTCTTTTCTAACTGCTGCGTCCTTCATATCGTTGGATAAGGGGAAAAGATCCAACTCCAGGAAGCTGCGGTCAAATTGTTGTGCTTCAAGAATGTCTCTTAATTTTTCTACCATAAAAAAGTCTTCTTCTATTTATAAAGCACCCCACAAAGATGTCAATATGCTAAAATTATAAATATGGTTAAGCAAACTAAGGCAGTAACTAAAGCAAAAGCTAAAGTAAAAAGAAAAGAAAAGAAAATAGAAGAAAAAAGATTCCACGAAGAGCTGATAGCTCAGCTATTGACTCTGGCAACGAGTGGTTTTGGGTTAGTGGCAGCACTGGCCTGGAATCAAGCTATTCAGGCTTTTGTGACCCAATATATTACCCCCCGTATTCCTGGCTCAGGACTTATTTCTCAATTAATTTATGCAATTTTGATAACCAGCTTGGCAGTTTTTATTACCTATCAACTTTCTAAAATTTCTAATCACCTGGAATCTAAAAAGTAATCGAACCTTTTTCAACATTAATTTTTTGTACTTTTTTCATAAAACCGGCTGGGATTTGTTCGTTTTCCACTGCTGAAATAATAGTTTGCTGACCAGAAACTGCAGAAATTATATATTCACGATGATTAGTATCAAGTTCTGAAAAAACATCATCCAGCAAAAGTATCGGACAAGTATTTTTAAATTGTTTGATAAACTGCAGCTCTGCCAACTTTAAATCCAAGACAGCAGTTCTTTGCTCTCCCCTAGAACCGAAATGAGCCATATTTTTGCCCTTATTGTGAAAAACAAAGTCGTCTCTGTGCGGACCAATTAAAGTATTTGCTGCCGCAATTTCCCTGCCCAAATATTCCTGAAGCCTTTCTGCAGTTAAAACACTTTCTAAATAATCAAATCTAAATTGAGATTCATTTTTTAAATCATTTAAACTTTGAAAAAAGAGTCTCCTTTTTTCAGAAACCACAATTCCGAAATCAACTACCTGTTTACTCCAAAAAGTTAGTTCATCAGTCCTGGCAAGTCCTTCTTTTATTCTTTTCAAAATTCTATTCCGGGAAACAACAGCCTCGTGATAATGCGTCAAAGAATTTTTATAAAGTTTATCAATTTGAGCTAAGCAAAGGTCAATATGCCAACGGCGAAGGGCTGGTGGACCTGTCACTAAATTTATATCTTCCGGTGAAAAATGAACCACTACTAAATTACCAATATAATCAACAGAACGTCTGGGCACCCCATTTACCCTTACCCTTTTTTCCAACCCATTCCCTTCTTCTCTCAGTTGCATCCCAATTTCTAACTTTGTAGAATCTTCAACGGGTGGCACGAGTCGGGTCGCCCCATGATGGGGCCCCGCACTTGCTAGCGTAGTGGGTAAATCATGGGGCTGACGAGTGACAGGACCCGTTTCTAAAACTTCTCCTTCCACAAAACACCCTACCTCCCCATCTTTAATTAGCTGAATATCTTTTTCTGCTCTGGGAGATTTAGTGGTGGCTAAAAAATAAATTGCTTCTAAGAAATTTGATTTTCCCTGGGCATTTTCTCCAATAAGAAGAGTCGTTTGATTAAAAACAATTTCCAGTTTGGAATAATTTCGAAAAGATGTAAGTTTGAGGTTCTTTAAAAACATGTTCTCAGAGGATAATGCAGTATCTAAAAAGAATCAAGTTATTAACTTCTCTTTTCCCAATGACCAAGTCCTAAAAATTCCCGGCAATGATCTGGTAAATGCCATTCTTCAAAAAACCAACTTGGACGCATTGCTACCAAACCAATCACTAATGTTATTATTCCAACCACTACCATAATTGGTGAAGCGCCAAAAAGATCTGCAAAACCCCCAGCCAAAACAACTGGAACAGCAGAAAAAGCTGTCATTAAAACTGCCAGCATAGCGAAAACCTTTCCTCTATTTTTTTCTGTTGTTTTTTCCTGCAGGGATGTTTGAGTCGGAATAATAATAGAAACAGCACTAAGTCCTGCCAAAAAGGCCAAGATAGAAAAGTAAAAAGAAAGAGACGGTGCCCTTAAAAAATATCTTGGGCGGGTAATATAAGAAGGCAGATCTGTTGACTGCAACATATCTGCAATGGCTGGAATTACTCCCATCAGAAAAAAGATAATACCGCTGGCAACTATGGCTGGAATTACCAAAGTTCTTCTTGGTTTACCTGCAAAAAGTCTGCCTACCACAATTGCTCCAATTACCATTCCTAAACCAAGTGGCAACATCACAAAATAAGAAGCATCTGTTGCATGAATTTTTAATACTCTTTCCAAATATGAAGGCATCAGCACAGCCAACACTCCAATAATTCCCTGAACTCCTGCAAGTAATGCTATGGAAACTGTAATATCAAATCTGCTTCTTATAAATCTATAAGTGGTTGAAACTTCTTCCCCTGTTAAATCCAGTAATTTATTTAAATATTCTAAAGAAAAAGATTTTTTAATTTTTCTTCTGTTTTCAGTTCTAATCACTGGTAAATTACGGGATAAAATAAAAGCCAAGCCCAATGATCCTGCACCAAATAAAAATGCTGCATTAATTCCCAAGTGAGTTAAAATTGGTCCAGCTAAAGATGATCCTGCCATAAATGAAGCATAAAGTGTTAAGGAAAATAAGGAATTTGCTATAAATAATTGTTTTTTAGAAACTAGAATTGGAATAGAAGAACTTTCTGAGGGCATAAAAAATTGAGCTAATGAATTTATAAAAAAAGTATTTAATAAAATCAAAGGAAAATAACCCCTGATTGGAATAAATAACAAAAATGATAAAGCTAATAATAAATCAACAGTTAAAATAATTTTTCTTTTATCAGCCAGATCCACAAATACTCCAGCAAAAATACCAAAAATAACCACTGGTAAATAAACACAAAGTAAAAGCATGGAAACTGCTAAGTTTGAATCTGTAAGTTTGTAGACCCAAATAAGTAAGGCAAAGTTTAAAGTATTGTAGGCAAGCTGGATTAATATCTGATTAATCCATAAATATCTAAAACCCCGGTTACTTATAACCGAGGCAAATGTTGGTTTACTAGACATAAGTTTTCACAGACCAGGAAATATTATACCAAATGCTCCCAAAGTAAATGGGGTGAATGTAACAACCAATGATGATCCATACCTTTTAACACTTCTAGTTTGGAATAAGGAATAAGTTTATGCATTCTTTTTCCCTGCCATACCGGTACTAACAAATCCTTTTCTCCCCAAATAAGCACAGTAGGAACCTTTATTAGCCGACACTTATCTTCTAAATCTATATACTGAGAAATTTTGGTTAATTGCAGATGAATCAGTGGCGATTGCATTAATTTGAGTAAATCCACGCTTCTTTCCCAAAAAGCCCGTTTTTCATTCAGAAAAATATCTTTTACTAGGTGCCCAATTGCTTTTACAGGTGACTCTCTACCATTAATGCCCTCTGAATCAACTAAAAATAAATGCTCTATTTTTTCTGGATACTGAACAGTAAAGTGGATTGCTAATGCTCCTCCTAAAGAATGTCCAAGAAGATATACTTTTGATAAATTATTCGCTTTTAAGAAATTTAAAATGCGTTCACTTGCTTTATTCAGATCTATTTCAGGCATCAGTTGTGCTGGTGTTAACAACCAAATTTTCCAACCTTCAGGCACATTTTTATGCAATTTCCAGTATGAATTTTTATTTGAACCAAGACCACCAATCACAACTAGATTATTCATAATGAATTATTTTTGGCAGGAAGGGCAGAAGTATGTTCCACGACCAATCTGTTGGATTTTTTGAACAGTCCCAGGACAACTATTACATTTTTTTCCTTCTTTTCCATAAACATTGGCATAATCTAGAAAATATCCTTTTTTACCATCAACATCTACAAAATGAGCTCTGGTTGAGCCTCCTTTTTCTATAGAAACTTTTAAGGATTTTTGGATTCCTTTAACCAGATTTTTAAAATCATTATCAGATAATGTTGAAACTTTTCTTCTGGGATCAATTCGGGCACCAAATAAGCTTTCTGAGGAATAAATATTTCCTATTCCTGAAACAACTGATTGATCCATTAAAGCAACCTTAATAGGTTGAGATTTATGATGTAAGAGATTAGATTTAAGAATTTGCCAGGTAAATTCTTTCTCCAAAGGTTCAGGGCCTAGTTTTCCCAACACATTTTCAATTTTTAATTTTGAATTATCAATTAGCTTCACCCACCCAAATTTTCTTTGATCATTAAAAAATAATTTAGAACCACTCGAAAATTCAAAAATAACTCTGGTGGATTTATTGGGTAAATCACCTTTCATATCAGGAGTAGGATGACCACCAATTATTCTGTCTTTCTCAGTCTTATCCACATAAATTAATTGTCCTGTCATTTTCAGATGAAATAAAAGCGTTCCATTTGATTCCAGATCTACACCAAGCATTTTTGCTCTTCTCCAAATTTCCTCCACTTTCGCTCCTTCAGCTTTTTTTTCTTCCCCAATAAATGTTTTAGAATTTAAGACTTGGATCCTTGTAACTTTTAAGCCGACTATTTTTCTTTGAAGACCTAATTTAATTGTTTCTACTTCTGGAAGCTCTGGCATAGAAGTATTTTACTATAAATTAATAATTGTTTTATTTACTGTGGTATTAATTTTCTAACAACACGTTGAACGTGCCGAACAAAAGGAGCCACAACTCTTTCTAATCTAATTGGTGCTGGAAAAATATCTTCTACAAGTCGGGTAAATTCAGATTCTGTAAGTGATCCTACATCTACAGATTTATGATTATTATAAGCAGCTCGAGCCTTCTGTACTTCTTCTAGTCTAACATCAGCTCTTTGAGCTATCTCCATACCCATTACTTTAAATATGGCAAAATATTTTTACCCAGTCAACCCTGTAGTTTTTTTCTATCAGTTGCGAAATTTTTTTCTTAAATTCTTCTTTAGAAAACTTTTCTGCCTGTGTAACACAATTCTCACTCTCATATTTTTCAGGTTTAAATTCCTTTAATACCTCCATTAAAGATTCTGTCGTAGCTTTTTCAAAGAATTCTCCTGTCGCTCGTCCTGAGCTTGTCGAAGGATTACCCTCCACTACAGTTTCTAAAAATCCTCCAGCTCTTAAAGCTATAACTGGTGTTCCAGCTGCCATACTCTCTACTGGCACAATGCCAAAATCTTCATCTTCTGACGCCACAATTGTAGCTTTTGCCCCTGCTAAAATTTCTGGGATATCTTCATCTTTAATAAGCCCTAAAAATTCCACATTTTTTCCAGCCAGTTTTTTAAGTCTTTCTAACTCTGGCCCAGATCCTACAACTTTTAAAGGTAAATCTAACTTAGTGCAAGCCTCCACAATTATCTCTGTCCCCTTTCCTCTTACTAATCTACCCAGTGATAAATAATATTCTCTCTCTTTCTTAAATCTTAAATCTATATTCTTAAATCTCTTTACATCTATCGGTGGATAAATTACTTCTGAGTCTCTTCTATAAAACTTTTTGATTCTGGCTGCTATATTTTTGGAATTAGCAATTAGCACATCTGGCCTTTGGGCAATTTCAAAATCCATCAGTCTTAAGAAATGATTGGCTATTTCACCTGCAATTCTGGTCCACCAATGCTTTTTATAATTATAAGAAGTGGCATAACCATAAAGGTATCTGGGAGGTGTATGAATATAATTAATATGTAGTGCTTCAGGTGAAGTGATCACAGTATTGGCAAAATAAGATGAAGAAGAAGAAATTACCAAATCATATTCTGTTAAATCAAAACTCTCAAAAGCAGCAGGAGCCAAAACCCTTAAAGGAGAAATTAATTTGTTAGCAAAAGGCAAGTTTTGCATCCAAGAAGTTTTAATATTCCAATTCTTAATCCTTTGGGCATGGGGTCCTAACCCATTTAAATTTAAATAGCTAGTATAAATGGGAGCTTCAGGAAACATTTCATGCAATGCTTCCAAAACTCTTTCTGCCCCACCATATTCCCTTAAATAATCATGCACAAGTGCAACTTTTAAATTTTTATCCATAAAAATTTATCCTGAGCAAAGTCGAAGAACATTCGTTAATTTTACCAGAATTTGATTATAAAAGGTGTTATACCCTTTTAGGGTTCAAGCTACTTAACGAGAATTGTATTTTCGAGTTAAGTTAGCTTACAATAATTTTTAATGGTTTATCTTAAAAAACTGATTTTTGCAATTCCATTTCTTTTAAGTATTGTTGTTTTTTATATCCAGGCAGAACCGATCGTCAAAGATCCTACACTTTTATTTTCTTTTGATTTTAATCTTCTTCTTCAATTAATATATTTTGCTGTTTCTATTACTGCCACTTCATATTTTTTTATTACTTTTGCCTCTCTTACCTCAGACTGGAAAATAGTTGCTCCTATTTCCTTTATAGGATCCTCTCTAGTTTTACTTTTTATTCAACCTCCAGAAGCTTATTATTTGGGAATTGGACTATTTTTAACATTTTGTGCTATCTTTGCTCAACTTTTGAATAAATTAACTAAGGATCCCACCAGCTTTCATACTTCTGATCACATCAACAAACCTGCAAAACAACTTGTTACTATCATTGTACTTATCACCTCTGTAATTGTTTATCTATCTGTTACTACCTCAAGTCAGCAAATGGTTTCAAAAATGATTGATTCAGTGGTAAATCTTTCAACAGATTTTGTTAAAAATCAACAGCTAACTCCCCAATCTGAAGACAATACTCAAACCTCTCTTCCATCCCTTTCATCAGATCAAATTGCTTTATTAAAACAAAATCCTGATCTTCTTAAACAATACGGTTTGGATCCTTCCATTTTAAATCAACTTGATACGACAAATAAAAAAACTCCTGTAACTGCTCAAAGCATAGCTGCTGAAGCAGCAAAACCAATGATTACTCAACAGATAACAGATATGATCCAGCCTTGCTTACCTTTTATGCCCTTTATAATTGCTTTTATTTTCTATTTAAACTTTCAATTCTTTACCTCAATTACAACCCTTGTTCTCTCACCCCTAATTTACCTGCTTTTTTATATCCTAGAAAAAATAGGATTCATTAAATTTGAAATAACTACCAGACAAGTTAAAAAATTGGTAGTTTAAAGCAGTGTTTTACCCCATTGTCGCTATTTTTATTCTTTCAATAAATGAAGATGCTTTAGAAAATCTTTCATTATGAGCTTTCCACGCAGCTTTTTGTGAGTTTGGGTCTCCATTTTCCATGGCACATCGCAATACTGCCTCACAACCTTCTAACTGTTCTGGGATAAACTTATGTTTGAACCGATCTCTGACTTTTCCAATATGATCCAAATTTAACAGGGTAAAACATTGTTTAGATTTTCCTCGCTTCATTTCTACTGTTACCCGGTATGAGGAATCAGGCCACACAGAATCAGCCCGACTTACAGGTATAAAACCCGCCATTAAGGTTGCTTTAACACCTTCACCCACTATGGGAATGGGTAGAGTAAGAATTAATGCTTCGGTTAAAGGATGTTTCTTCGGCGCCAAACGATCCATGTTTAGAAGACGGCTATCAATACCAAATTTGTGAATTATGTCTGACACCAGATTATCAATTCGTCTTTCTTCTGGGGAGGGAAATTCAATAGGAACAGTTGATTGATTAATTGGCTGAATGCTCGCTTGTTCATTTAAAAAGGCACATGCTTTATTTATATCCTCTGTCATAGCGATAATTTAAACTATAGTTTTTATGCTGTCAATACTAGAGGCTGCATTTCACCCCAATTTGAACCTGTTTTTAAATCAACCACCACAGGCACAGATAATTTCAGTGCATTTTCCATTTTTTCTTTAACCATTAAAGCTATTTTTTTCACGCTAACATTATCACATTCGAACAAAAGCTCATCATGAATCTGTAAAATAAGTCGACAGCTTTCAGTATCGGCCTTCGGCCTGTCAGCTTTCAGACTGTCTGACGACTGACGACTGACGACTGACAGCTCTTTATCTATCTCCACCATTGCCTTTTTGATCATATCTGCAGCTGTCCCCTGTACAGGGTGATTGATGGCGGCTCTTTCGCCAAAAGATCTCATCATGTGGTTTTGGGCTTGAAGCTCTGGAAAGTACCTTTTTCTGCCACTTACGGTCTCCACATAGCCTTTATCTCTGGCTTCTTCCAGAGTTTTATTCATCCAAACCTTAATTTTAGGAAACTGTTCAAAATACTCATCAATATATGATTTGGCTGTTACATAATCAATTTTTAATTGTTGAGCCAAGGCATGAGCACCCTGACCATAAAGTGTGGCAAAATTCATGGTTTTACCCACAGCTCTTTGTTCTTTTGTCACATTATCAATAGGAGCCTTAAATATTTTGGCAGCAGTAGCAGCATGGATATCTTCTCCGCTTTTAAAGGCAGCTATTAAGGCTGGATCTTCAGATAAATGAGCCATAATCCTAAGTTCAATCTGTGAGTAATCTGCAGCTAATAAAATTTTACCTTTGGGAGCAATAAAAGCTTTCCTGATTTCACCACCCTGCTGCCCTCTGACCGGAATGTTTTGTAAATTAGGATCAGATGAAGAAAGCCTACCAGTAGCAGCACCTTCAACATGAAAGGTCGAATGAATTCTGCAGTTCTCATCAGCATATTTTGGTAATGCATCTACATAAGTTGAGACCAATTTATATAGAGTTCTATATTCTAATAGCAATGGAATTATAGGATTAACCTCATAAAGTTCTCTGAGAGTTCCTTCATCAGTTGAATACCCTGTTTTAGTCTTTTTACCAGCAGGTAGTTTTAATTCTTCAAAAAGCACTACTTGTAACTGCTTTGGACTGTTAATATTAATCTGATGTCCTACTTTTGAGTATATATCTTGTTCAAGATCAGTTAATTTGCTTTTTAAAAGCCTGCCAAACTTACTTAAAAAATCAAGATCTACCAAAACTCCAGCTGCTGACATTTTCTTTAAAACTTTATCTACTTGCGTGTCCAAATCTGTGGTTGCCTTATTCTGATTTTTTACACTATCGGTCTTGTCATTGTCATCCTGAGCGATTAGCGAAGGATCTAATTTAGTTATACCCTTCACTTTGTTCAGGGTGACAGGTGGAACGTTCAGAATGACAGTTTCTATTCCTGGTATTCTCTTAATCAAACTTTTAAATCCCAACTCCTCAAAAACTCCTTTGGCAACTTCTTTATCAAACTGATGTATTTTACTCTGCTCTAAATCTAATTTTATAGGAACTTCAGTTTCTATGGTTGCCAGTTTCTTGCTCATAAAACCAGAATCTTTACCTGCTTCCAGTAATTTTTTGGTTCTTTCAGGTAATTTATCCAGGTTTTTGAAAATTTCTTCCAAAGTTGCATATTCCTGAATTAATTTTGTGGCTGTGACTTCCCCTATTCCTGGGACCCCTGGGATATTATCTGAACTGTCACCAGCCAAACTTTTGTAATCAATCATATTTATAGGTTTAAAGCCATATTTTATGGCAAACTCTTCTTCACCATATAACCCAACATCACTTAAAGTCTTTTTTGGCATTAAAACTTTTACCTTGCTTGAAATTAGCTGCATTAAATCCCTGTCTCCGGTTAAAATTATTGTTTCTATATCCTTGCTTGATGCCTGTTTGGCTAAAGCCCCAATTAGATCGTCAGCTTCAAAGCCAGGTAAACCAAACTGAGGAATATCCATGGATTTTAAAACTCTATCCACAATATTGTATTGAGCAAGTAAAGCATCATCTGTTTTTACCCGGGTGGCTTTATATCCTTCAAATTGAACGTGTCTGAATGTGGGAGCTTTCTTATCCCAGGTTACAGCAACAAAGTCTGGTTTAAGATCACTAAGGGCCTTCAAAAGCATGGATGTTAAACCATATACAGCATTAACTAGTTCTCCTTGAGGAGAGGTTAAAGGAGGTGTGGCATGATAGGCACGATGCAATAAAGCATTACCATCAACAAGTACAAACCTTTTTGTCATGAGTGCATTTTAACAGAAAACATGGTCCCTTACATGTCTGAAGAAATTTTGAAGCCTATACTAATAAGTCCTAGCGTTGTAAGTGAGGTACCAACTATAAGACCCGGCCAGCCTAATTCATGATTAGATACAATACCCAGCCCTATAAAACTCACGGCAAGACTGCCTAAGTAAAAATTAGAGGCAATTTCCCCTATTTTACGCACTAATCTAATGGGTCTTTTAGGAGATTGTAAATTAATCTCTGATTTTTTTCTTTCTTCTTTTAAAAAACTGTTAATTTCACCAAGCAATTCTTTTTGTGAAATTACTTTTTCAGTATCTCTGTCTTTCATAATGCATAATATACTATACTATGAGACATTTCTCAAGAGCAAATTAACCCTTTAACTCACTTTGATGAACAATAGTGGCATAGTAACCATTTTTAGCCAAAAGTTGTTTATGGGTACCGCGTTCGATTAATTTCCCTTTATCCATCACCAATATTTGATCAGCATGTTGAACTGTTGAAAGTCTATGAGCAATGACAATTTTAGTTAAAGCACGTTCTTTGGAAATATCCCTTAAGGCTTCCTGAATTTGTGCCTCAGATACTGTATCTAAATGTGAAGTTGGCTCATCCATGACTAATATTTTAGGCTCAGCAAACAAGGCCCTGGCAATTGCCAGACGTTGTCTTTGTCCACCGGAAAGCTTAACTCCTCTTTCCCCTATTTCTGTTTGATATTTATCATCCAACTCATCAATAAATTCATCACAGTGGGATAATTTTGCTGCTCTTATTACTCTGTTCTTAACTGCAGCCCAGGTTTGTTTACCGGCAGAGTATGAAATAACTTCCCAAATTTTACGACTGGGAACAGGTGAATCCTGAAACACCACTGCTGTTTCTCTTCTAAATATATCAAGATCAATTTCTTTTAGATCATACTTGCCATCAATAACAATCGAACCTTTGGTTGGATCATAATAACGGCTGATTAATTTGGCAATCGTGGATTTTCCAGAGCCTGATTTACCCACAAAAGCAGTAAATGAACCAGCTGGGATCGTAAAACTGACATTTTTCAAAACCCTTCTTTTGTTATATGCAAAAGTAAGGTGCTTAAAAGAAATCTGCCCCCTAATTTCTTTTGGCTTTATTGCATTTGGCTGATTTTTAACTGTTGCTTCCTTTTGCATTAAAATAGTCAACCTGTCCACAGGCTCAGAGGCGTCCACTATCCTTTCGTAAATTCTACCTAAACGATAAACATTGGAATAAGCCCTTTCAATCAGGTTGATCAAAAAGACTAAGCTTCCGACAGTTAATAATCCATTTTGAATCTGGAAAATACCCATAATAAGTAAGCCAAGATAAAATATTTCTATTAATACACTTCTTCCAAAACCCAGTACCATATGCGTTCTAAACTCCCGCGAAGACAAACTTCTGATTAAATCCCAGATTCCTTTAAATGATTTTTCTTCCCTTTGCTCCTGAGCAAAAGCTTTGACCACGGTAATGTTTGACAAAATATCCCCTACCTCACCAGAGGAAGTCTCATATGCATCATGTCTTTTGCTTCGCAGTTTTTGAGTTGACTGATATGTTTTAAAAGTAATAAATACAAAAGGAACAATTGACACCACAAAAACCAGACCAGCTGTTATACTAATAAAGAAAATAGTAATTGAAGTAAAAATTATTTGTAAAACAACAGGCATAAACTCCCAAGAAAATGATTCCAGAAGCTGGACTAGTTTTTCTTTGCCTTTATTAACCAGATTAATTTTTGCACCTGTATTTTCCTTCTCATGGTAATCAATAGAAAGTTCCAGCATTTTAGAAAATGATGCAGTAGAAATAAACTTTTCAGTATTCCAAAGCATCACCACAATCAAAATATCAATAAAATAATCTAAAAACAGACCGATTATTCTGATCCCAACTAAACCACCAATCACATAAAATGCTGCTTCCCACGTTAATTTTCCCTCTGATTTGATCAGAAGGTCTAAAATTTTACCAAAAATATAAGGCACAGCGATTTTGATTAACTCAAAAACTGCAGTGAGTACTCCTATTTGGTATATCGCCTTATGAAATGGAGCTAAAAGCTTCCATACTTTGGTTATGAAATTCATATTTTTTCTATTCTTTTTCATATTATCCTTTTTACCCATTAAAAAACCAGCTTTTCAGCTGGTTTTTGTGTCTTTTTAATATTTGAGATTTGTTTTATATCTTAAATTTACCAAACACAAAAACCTCCCAATTTCTTGGATTGCTTTGAACTGAAATTTTTAAATTGGGTACATGCTTTGTCATAGCTTTTATCCGCCACCCGACAGATTTATTCATTTTATGGCTAAAAGGAATTTTTGTCAACTAATAACTATAGGACTGAAACTACGCAGAGATTTTTTTGCCTACAATTTTCTCAAATTCATCAGTATCAAGTGTTTCTTTTTCGAGTAATGCTGCTGCAACTTTATCTAACTTTGATTTTTCTTTTTTCAAAATGGCTTGGGCCACCTTATATGCGTCATCGATAAATTTCTTTATTTCAGAATCAACCTTGGTCTGCATGGTTTCTGAAATCCCACTACCCTCTTCCGGCACTCCCTGCCACAAACCAAATACAGATCGGGGCTTAATATTAATCGGTCCTAAATCTGACATCCCATATTCTGTGACCATATCGCGGGCAATTCCTGTCGACATTTCCAAGTCTGATGAAGCACCGGTGGAAATATCCTTAAAAATTATTTCCTCAGCAGCCCTACCTCCTAAGGCTGTAGCAATTTGCTCCAAAAGCCTTGATTTCCTTTCATTAGACCGGTCTTCTGTCGGCGGGAACATGGTAAATCCCCCAGCCATACCCCGGGCAATGATAGAAATTCTGTGAACAGGATCAACCTGAGACAAATTGTGGCCAACTATGGCATGACCTGCTTCATGGTAGGCAGCCAATTTCCGATCATCTTCTGACTGCATTCTTTTCCTTTGTGGTCCCATTTTTACCTTGGTAGCTGCTTCTTCTAAATCTATAGTGTCGATTGATTTTTTAGCGTCACGGGCAGCTAAAATTGCCGCTTCATTCAACATATTGGCTAAATCCGCGCCGCTAAATCCCACTGTTCTTCTGGCCAAACGCTCTATATCAACATCCGAGGTAAATGGTTTACCTTTCATATGGATTTCAATAATAGCTTTTCTACCTACTAAATCAGGCATATTTAAAACTACCCGGCGGTCAAATCTGCCGGGACGTACAAGCGCCGGATCCAGCAAATCTGGTCTGTTTGTTGAGCCGATCACAATTACATGATCATTGGGGGTAAAACCATCCATTTCCACCAAGATTTGATTTAAAGTTTGTTCTCTTTCATCATGTCCGCCGGAAATTCCATATCCTCTGGCTCTTCCTATTGATTCAATTTCATCGATAAAAATAATGGCAGGAGACGCTTGTTTGGCTTGTGCAAACATATCACGAACTCTGGCTGCCCCAACTCCTACTAACATTTCCATAAATTCTGATCCCGCAATGGAGAAAAAAGGAACTCCTGCTTCTCCTGCCAGAGCTTTAGCCATTAAAGTTTTACCTGTTCCCGGAGGACCTACCAGCAAGACTCCTTTGGGAATTCTGGCTCCAATGTCCTTATATTTTTGCGGGCTTTTTAGAAAATCCACCACTTCTTCTAATTCTTTTTTGGCTTCATCTACTCCGGCTACATCAGTAAATTTCACCCGGGGGGCATCTTTGGAAAAAACTTTAGCTCTACTCTGTCCAAAAGAAAAAATACCCTGACCGGAATCTTTTGCCTGACGGAAGATAAAGAAAAAGATAGCAATCATCACAATAATCGGTAAAAGTGATCCGATAATGCTCAGCCAGACCCCCTGCATAGAAGTATCCTTGATCTCGATAATGACTGATTTAGGATCAATGTCAGAGTTCTTTAAAACCTGATAGATAGACTCACCTGGTTCTTTTCTGGAAATCACAACAGGATCAGAATTTTTAAATTTAACATCAATTTGATCATTTTCCAAAGTTAATTTTTCAACCTTTTGATCTTTAATATCAGAAATTATCTGGGACAAAGGCACTTCATTTGCTTTCTTGCCCCCTTCAACAAAAAAAGAGACCACAAGTAATGCAGAAAAACCGATCAGAGCATAAATAAGAATAATTCGGGTCATGGACCACAATTTATTATTTTTGAGATTTTTATTATTTTTCAAGAGCGGATGCTCTAGAATTTTCTTTTTGCTGTTAGCCACGGAGAGATTATACCATGGCAAGTATGATAAAGACAGTGAGCCTAGCATCAAATGATTGATTTTGACATCTTATAGTATATGCACTACAATTAGATTTAGCTCTATGGAAAGATTATCTAAACGCGTTCGAAAAACCTATAATGCACAACGTCGTGCTCGCTACGAGGAAGATCTTACTGATATTCCTCTTGATTCTAATAACCCTTTAGACCGCAGGCTTCAGATAAGTAAAGAAAGCCAGCTTATTACTAACCTGCTAGTCAATCACTTAAGATCATCCGGGCTAACTGATGATTTCAAATTACGAAGAGCATCTATCTATGGCAGAGCAATTGATCAACTTTCTCTATTAATTTTTCGAACACCTATGTTTCCCTGGCTTAAGGATCAAGCAGATGAAGAATTATTAACTATTGCAACTACTTTAAGGAAGCTTTTTATGAGAGAGATTCCCCTAAAAATTCAACCAAATGCTACACACAATGACGAACAGAAAATAACTTATAATGGCTACTACGCATTAACTCCTGAAACACAAAGAAGGGTTATTGTTAGCCACCAGCTTCAGGATAGTCATTCCAGAATCAATAGGGTGAGTCGAGCCAACAGTCAAATAGAAATCAAAGATATTCTTGGCAGATCTTCAAGAGGAAAAGCAATCGCAGGACAGGATACAAACTTAAGAATTGGCCTACGCTATTCGGGCAAATTAGACAATCCCGCAATAACAGTAAGTATTGATTCTGGAGCAACCAATTTGACCACTGGTGATTTACTAAGCATACGTCCACTTTCTCAAGCAATTGAAGAAATTAATAAATCCTATTCCCCTGACACTAGCAGACCTTATACATTTCATTTTAATGATAAATTACCTGTTCATTTTTCTCCTCAACAAATAATTTCTGAGTTTTCAGATCTTAATCAGAATTTAAGCAAAGTGTTTGAAACTTTTGCTAAAAAATAATTATTTTACCTTTGCGCCAGGGGAAACTTTTTTAATAGGTTTAAGTAAAACAGGTTTATCATCTCCAACAGCCAAAATCATGCCGTTTGATTCCAGCCCCATCATCATTCTGGGCTCCAAATTTGTCACAAATGTTACCTGCTTACCTATTAAACTTTTTGGGGTATACCATTTTTTTATGCCTGAAAGAATTTGTCTTGGTTGCTCTTCACCAAAATCCACCTGCAATTTTAAAAGTTTATCTGAACCCTCAATCTCTTCTGCTTCCAGAATAGTTCCCACTTTCAACTCAACTTTAGAAAAATCATCAAAGGTAATCATTCAAAATAATCTATTTTCATTGCTTTTTTAACTTCATCTAAAGTTTTTTGGGCTTCTTTTTTAGCTTTTTCAGTTCCCTCTTTTAATATCCTTTCGACAAGCTCAGGATCTCGCTCATATCGAGCTCGATTTTCTCTTATTGGTGCAAGGAAATTATTAAGAATTTGGACCAGATATTTTTTTACCTCAACATCCCCTACCTGACCTGCTTTGTAATCCTCTTTGTATGTTTTTATTTGCTCCTGATCATCTTTTGTCCCAAAAGCATCAAGATAAATAAATACAGGGTTACCTTCTACATGCCCAGGGTCTGTGGCTTTAAGCCTGGTTGGGTCTGTGTACATGCTCATAACTTTTTTCTCCACTTCATCTTCAGAATCAGAAAGAAAAATAGCATTATTTAAGGACTTGCTCATCTTGGCGTCCCCATCTGTTCCAACAAGCCTGGGGAATGATCCAACTAAACCTTTGGGTTCATGTAAAACATTGCCATAAAGAGTATTAAATTTTCTGGCAATTTCTCTGGTTTGCTCAATCATTGGTAACTGATCTTCTCCAACAGGCACTAAATCAGCATTAACACATGTAATATCAGCAGCTTGGGAAACAGGATAGGCCAAAAATCCTAAAGTTAAATTTTCTCCATATCCTTTTTGCTTTATTTCATCTTTTACTGTTGGATTCCTCTGTAACCTGGCCATAGTCACTAAATTCATATAAAAAATAGTTAATTCTGCAATTTGAGGAATCATACTTTGAATAAAAATAGTGGTTTTTTTAGGATCAATTCCCACTGATAAATAATCTAAGGTTACTTCTTTGATATTATCCCGAACTTTCTGCGGATTTTCGAAATTATCAGTCAGAGCCTGAACATCAGCAATCATCACAAATTGTTCAAATTCATCCTGTAATTTCACACGGTTAGCCAAGGACCCGACATAATGGCCCAAATGTAACTTCCCTGTAGGTCTATCCCCTGTTAATATCCTTTTTTTCATAGTTTCTCCCTTAATTTAACAATTTCCTTCCAAAATAGCTAGTCTTTCCTCCTCTTTTTTTCTCATAATTAAATTTTAGTAAAGCGTTGGCTAAAATATTTAAAGAATCAAAAACCGGAATATTAAATCTTTTTGGAAAAATCAGAGGCAGTTCTGTACAGCCCAAGATAATTCCTTCTGCTCCCCTGTTTTGTAAAGACTCAGTAATTTTAATTAATTTTCTTTTATCCTCACGGATACTTTTTCCGGCAATAATGTTTCTGATAATATCTTCCAAAATTTTCATTTCTTTATTTGACGGTTTAATAATTATAAACTCTCCTTTCCGGCCAAACTAACCTTTCCCGGGCTAGTGCCTGTTGAAATAAACCTGATTTAAATGTTGTAGGTGAGGCTAAAAGCCCTACTTTTCTAATCCCACTGCCTTTAATCTCTCTAGCTATTTCATCAATCATAGAAATAAACAGTACTTTTGAAACATCTTGAAGCTGGCTAAGTAAAAGGTGGGCGGTGTTGCAAGATATAGATAATATATTAACTCCCATTTTATTCATTTTTCTAACCCGATCTTTTAATATTTTTAAAGCGATTTTTTTATTTTTTTCATTCGCAATAAAATCCGGAATTGGGACAGAATCAAGCACTATTTCAGGAAAATCATCGCAATTTACAGCCCCAAATTCTTTGGCTGATAAATCCACCAAAAGCTTGACCAAATGCACAGATGCTTGTGGTCCCATTCCTCCTAATATTCCTATAATTTTCTTTTGTTTTTTCATAATTTTAGTTTCTAAAATTTCAAGCTTTGCTTATAATTATTTTCCCTTTTTTCATAATTTCTTAATTTCAAGCTTTGCTTATAATTTTTGTACAAAAAAATCGCCCTGCCGGCGACTTGGAAAAAGCACAAAAACGCCAACAGGTTTAGTTGTTAATGTTTTGCCAATATTGAATTTCAGAATTTAATAATTCCATATATGTATTATATCACTTTTTCCTCTAAAACAGGATTAAATTCCATAATTCCAATTTTCCCTGTAACAAAAGCTCTTTTAGAAACTGTTAATATTCTGGAGGGAGCCTCAATCTCCATTAATACTACATCTCTAGATCTTATTTCCTTAAGAAGCACAGGATAAGTTTCCAACACTTTTCCGCCCGCCAAAATAGAGGCTTCAAATTTTTGCCCTTCTTCAATACTAAATTTTGGCGTTTCAATTCTTCTGTCCATAAAAAATCCCCAAAAAAAAGACCTTTCGGCTCTTTGGGATAAAAGTATTATAGTAAATTAGCTTTTTATAGTCAAATTAATAATATAGTAGCAGGAGTGGGGATAAGAAAATCTTGCGACCTACGGTCTTCGAACCTGCTTCTCCACTGTGTGGAGCGCATATTTCTCCCCAATTACCCCTCAAAACAAAAAATCCCGCATGAAGCGGGACCTTTTGTTTTGGTAGCAGGAGTGGGGATCGAACCCACGACCTCGGCGTTATGAGTGCCGTGCTCTAACCAGCTGAGCTACCCTGCCTTGTGCCACCGCTGAAGCTTTAGCAACACGCGGTCGCAAGAAGTTTGCTTCGGCAGGCAAGCCTGCTTGACGGAACTTCTTATGGCTAATTCTAACAAATTATAGGGAAATTAGAAAGTTTTCAAACTTAAACTTTAAATTGAACCTGAAGAGAGAGATTCAAGGCTACAGCTAAGCGTTTTAAAAAAGAAAGCGAAGGTGTGGTTTTTGCATTTTCAACACGGGAAATAACAGATTGTTTAGTATGTAGTTTCTTTGCTAAATCTTGTTGACTTAAACCCTGGTTTATTCTGGCATCAATAATAGCTTTGGCAATTTGAAACTCAAGCTCATTTTTCTTGAGAGCTTTTTGTACTTCAGGGTCTTTTAATAATTGTGCTTTATGTGTTTTCCAGTCCATATATTAGTATAATATCACATTTTTGCTATAATTACAAACTTTATTTCAATTACCTGGATTTATATTCTTTTAGTCTTACTAATGCTATGTCGACTTCCCTTTTATCTGTTTTCTGCTTTTTCTTATTAAATCCATGCAGTAATAAAAAGTTTTTCCCGGAAATAGCGATATACAAAATCCTTATATTATCTTGTCCAAGTATTCGAAGTTCCCATAAATCTGTACCAGTTAATTTTTTAGCATGAGGTGGACCAAGCCTAATTCCATAACTTTCTAATAAATTAATGGTATTAATTACTTTGTATTTAGCATTTGCATCTAAATTGTTAATGAAATCATATACAGGAGGTGTGCTTTGTTGGGGTGCCTGATAATATCGGATATTCCACCCCTCATCCATATCTAAATTATATCATTAGAAAGTTTTATAAAATTACAGAATATTCCTTGGATCTAAAGCTCTTTTCATCCGAAGACGTCCTTTTCTGTCTTCTTTCCCTATCCTTTCAAGCTCTAATTCTTCCTTTATTTCTGAATCAGACATTTTAAAAGATTCCATAACCACTGACATAAATTCATCAGATGGGTTTTCTTTACTAGCAATATGTAAAAAATCGGTTCTTTTTCTTGTTCCACGTCCATCCAAACGGATTTCTTCCATCATATCCTCCCATGATAATCTGACTAAATTTTTATCCGGAGTCTCAGGAGCAAGTTTGGTAATTTTTACAAAAAACACCCCACTACCATTGCAATCAGAACCAAGAGAAATAAAGTATCTGGGATTATAACCTTCCCCTATATCTAAGGGGTTGGAGAGTAAAAAAGCTCCACCTTCTTTTAATTGATCCACTCTTTGCAATGAAACTTTACGCAAATGAGCATACTCAGGATCCCCCCACTTTTCTTCTCTGGTTTTCTCAAGAAACCATCCTTGATCAATCGTCCAACCTCTTTTCTCAACCAAACCATTTAATATACCAGTGATTTCACCAATTTCTAATTTCTTTGCTAAACAATCATTAACTCTTGTTTCACTTGCCATCTTGAGGATATTATTACTTTCTATAGTAAAAATTGCAAGTTTTAGAACTCCAAGCTTCCAATTTGAGGCACAAAAGTGTATAATAGCTTCGCGGGGTAGAGCAGTGGTAGCTCGTGAGGCTCATAATCTCAAGGTCCCAGGTTCGAATCCTGGCCCCGCAACTTAGAACAGAAACCGTCCCTTGTGGGCGGTTTTTTGTTCAAAATGCGGACCGTAGGACAGAGAATCCGCGCTCCACGCAGTGGTGAAGCGGGTTCGGCAATCCACCACTGGTGGATTGGGCGTGTTATCCTGGCCCCGCAACACAATTCCTATCCCATAACAGTTGACTTTTAATTTAACAATTCCTATAATCCCCTCAACTATGGCAAAAGAACAAAAATTAGAAACTCAACAGGATTATTGGAAAGCAATTGAAGGACTTGGTGGCTTTGTTTGGCAACTTAATCATGATCTGGCTGATGGCCGAATCGAAGACCCTCAAGGCACAACTTCAAAAGGTATTTTTGATATGCAGCAAAGATTAGAAGGTATTGTTGCAGAACTATGTGATAAATATAATATTATTTCACCCAAAGAATCTACCAGAGTTGATTTTTATACACCTCTTCCTCCTGCGCCAGTTGGTAAAACTTATTACTGGGAGTGGTATAAAGAACAAAAAACCAGTTACTACACCCAAAGGTACAACGAATTAATTTGTTCCTCTTGCCCAATCGCCAGAGATATAGAAAGTTACCTCTCGGGCGGATATTCTGATCCCTGTACAAAATATATAGGCAATATATACAACGGCCGCACACCAAAATATGAATGTGCCATGACTATTTTAGGAGACTGGAGCAGAGACTGGTTGGAAAGAAATATATCGGCAGAGGGTGGCCCTGAAGCTTTAGAAAAATTTGTAGCCAAAGAGACAGAACTTAAATCACAATATCCCCAGGAAGCACAATAAATTAAGTTAAAAGTTCAATTGAAACAGGAAATTCTGTAAAAACTGAAGTCCATTCACCTTTTAAACGACCAAGTGAATCTTTCCACCGAGGAATATCTATTTTAGAAGGTACCAGAATCTCTTTTTGGATGTGTCCTGTTTGTGTCTTTTGTGAGAATAAAACATTTTCCCCGTTATCTATAATTGAATATAAAAGTTCACCTGCTATCATCTCCTGACCGTCTAACAAGTTCTGTTCTTCCGGTAATTTTTCTTTTCCTTTTGCAAAATAATCATATGTATACTCAAAAATATCCCTGACCTTATAGATAAACCATCTTTCTTGATCAATCCTTTTAAAGCAAACCAAAGGGTTATTGGGTTCTTCTTCCGGTGTAATTAGCCCTGCACCTCTAACTGCCTGTAATGTTCCATCCTGACCATACCAAAAACAACCATATTGTACGTTAAAAGATAATCTACCATCTAGTCGTTCAAAGACAGAAGAAAGATTAATAACAGCGGGATATTCTTTTTCCTTTTCCGCTTTTGTGCGTTCCAATGGCAAACCCAATCCAAATGGTTTCACCCAGTAATTATGATCATAATGCAAACAAATCCCCGGATCTAAACAGACAACAATATTATTGGCATAATGTAAGGCACCTGTTTCTTTTTTTCTGGATATTCGAGCATCAGCCCAATTATATTCTTCAAAAACAACTCTTTCCCCGCTATTATCGGTGTCTCCCATCTCAAAAGGCAACCCATCAATAATCTCCTTCGGAATAAGTGATTGCGTTGAAAAGCTAACTCTTTCTGCCATAATGGCAGATTATACACTATTTCCAAAACAGATTTAACCAGCCTTGATAGTTTGGAATAATTTCTTCTTTTTTCTCCAGCATTGTGCCTAAGACTTTATTTATCTCATCCTGGGAAATAATTACCACAGTTTCTTTTCCCCTGCTAAAATTAAGCCTGTCTCTGGCCTGAGATTCTATAAATTCATTACTATTTACCTGCTGTAGCTTTGTTTTTAGCTCAGCATTTTGCTTTTGTAGGCTCAGAAGCTTTTCTGTTTCTGTTTCTAATCTACCTCCTGCCTGCAGTGAATCTATCACCTGACTAATAAGGCTATAACAAATAACTATAACAAATATAAACCCGGCTATATAAGCTAATTTCCTATACATAGTTTTTATGCTGCATATTTACATTTATCCTATAATGTGGTAAGATCTTGAGATCAAACTCAAATATGGATACTACTTTAACTGATGCACGAGAACAATTTATCGCTTTTCTAAAAGAAAAAAGCCGCTCTTCCAGTACTATTTTAGCTTATGGGAAAGACATTGAGCAACTTGTCGACTATCTTAAGGCACAAGATGTTGTTACTCCAAACCAAATTAAAGCTGAATCTTTACAATCTTTCATGCAAAAACTAGCTAATGAAAGCTACACACCTAAATCAATCTCCAGAAAAACTAATTCTACTAAAACATTTTTTAAATTCTTAAAAAATAACAGCTTAATTGATTTAGACCCTGCATCTAGCCTGGAACACCCATCTTTTGAAACAAAACCACCAAGAATCCTTTCTAAAATGGAATACCGGGCCCTCAGAGATGCTGCCAGAGGAGACATTAGAATGTCTGCTATCATCGAGTTATTGCTCCAAAGTGGAATCAGAATTGGAGAACTGGCTAAAGTTACCATTGAAGATGTCAGACTTGAAGCAGAAAATCCAAATATTTATGTAAGAATCGAAGAAGGATCAACAGAAAGAACCATTCCTTTAACAAAATCTTCTATTGAGGCTATCAAAAAATACCTGGAAATCAGACCAAAATCACAAAGCAAAGCCTTATTTATCACTAAAACAGGCAGACCATTACTTGTTAGAAACATCAGAACAGCCATTGATAGATATTTTAGATTAGCTGGTATTAAAGGAGCTAAGGTTAATGATTTAAGACACACCTGGGTCACCCATCAATTAGCTTCAGGATTATCTTTAACTGTTATTTCTAAATTAGCAGGACATAAAAGAGTTTCTACCACAGAAAAATATCTCCAGTATGTTCCAGCCAGAACCTCAGAAGATAAGATAAAACTCGAAGAGCTTTAAACCTTAATTAAACTCCATGCGTCAAACAGCCCGCTTAGGTGAGAATGCAAGCGATATAGCATGGCTGGTTGCATTAGGAAGAATCGGTATTAGCGAAAAGACAATTTTAACTGTTTGGGATACCAAGGAAGAAGAAAGCAGAAAATCGAAAAATTCCGACATCTCTTAAATGGTGAAGCCGGGAGGACAACACACTTCCGCCTTCGGCGGATCCGAACCTCCAACCAGATGTTACATCTCAATCAAAAATTTGAGTGGAACTGTAGGACTTGAACAGTGTAGGCCCGGAAGGAGTTGAACCCTCGTCACGACTGTATAAGAATCGGGTATTAACCGTTATACGACGGGCCTAGGTGCTAATTATATCAAAAAAGACTATTTTAGGAGTGAGGAGATTAAAATTGTGATAGTAATTGAGATTACGATAGTTGATAAAACTGGGATGTAAAATTTCATTCCAATTTTATCTATATAAATATCCCCCCACATATGAAACGGAGCCTTGGTAATAAAATTAAAAAGGAGTGTTTCTAAAGTCCAAACAAGCGCTGTAATTGTCATAATCCTGTTAAAATCCATTAAAGAGATGTCCTCCTGTTTATATCTGCTTCAACCGTTGCTACATCCCTGCCATAAGTTAGTCTGGATAGTTCCTTAATTGCTGCAGCTATTTCCGGTCTTTTCATCCCGTTCCAGGCGTTAAAATCAATGGAAACTTTCATGGAAAAAGGTGGCACTGGTTCACCGTGAACCTGAGTTTTCATATATACATGCCATGCTTCCACATTTACCAAATCCTGCTCAGAGAATACCGGTGCAAATTCGTGCTGCAGGAAATTGGCGTCAGTCACACCAACTCTGTAAGAAATAACAGTACCCACATTTCCAAAGATGGCATTTTTAATATCTTCCGGCATCTGACCAATAAACTGATTAGCCACAATCAGGTCTAATTTATATTTTCTGGCCTCAGATAAAATGGTGGCAAAAGTGTCGGTGGCAAAATTCTGGAATTCATCTACATAAAGGTAAAACGGCTTTCTTTGCTCCTCCGGAATATTGGCCCGGGACATTGCTGCTGCCAAAATCTTTGGTACTAAAATTAGCCCTAAGAAGTTAGAATTTTCCTCCCCCATCATACCTTTGGATAAATTCACAATTAAAATTTTTCCTTCATCCATAATCTGACGAAAATTAAATGAAGATTTAGATTGCCCGATGATATTTCGAAGCATTCTGTTGGTGACAAATCTACCAAATTTGGAAACTGTATAATCCAACACTTCCGATTTATGAAAATCAGCAGTGTGGGCAATCTGGTCTGTCCAATAACGCCTGACTACCGGATCAGTTACATGAGGCAATAATTCTTTCACATACTCCGGATCCTGCATAATCCTCATCACTTCTACAAAGGTGTTTCCCTGAACCGACATGACAGTTAACATGGCGTTTCTAATACCGTGTTCAAACCTAGGCCCAATAATACCGGTTTTATTGGGGTCATAAAGCTTATACATCAAACCAATAATTTCCGTAGTGATAAAATGTTTTTCATCCTCAGAGATTGCTTCCATCATGTTCATGCCAAACGGCCTATCGACATCTCCCGGATTAAAATAAATCACATCTTTTGCCCTATGAGGAGGTATCAAAGACAACATCTCTTCAGCTGCATCTCCGTGGGGATCAATGAAAGCCAAACCTCTACCTGCCATAATATCCTGCAACATTAAGGTTTTTAAGAGCGTTGTTTTTCCTGTACCGGTACGCCCAATCATATACATGTGTCTCTGGCGATCGTCTTCGGAGATAAAAACAGGCCTTTCTGTTCCCCGGAAGATTGATTTGCCAAGATATAATCCTTCTGTGGGGATTTTTTCTGAAGCAGGAGCAGACCTAGCTGCCAACCAATTAATATGTGGCGTGGTAATTTGTTTATTGGGAAAATGATAAATTGAGGCAATCTCATCTGAAGTTAAAACAGGAGTTTTGGTAAACATCGGCATATAACGGTAAACAAAATCAGTCATAAATCCTTTTTCTGATTTTACTTTGGCGCCTGTAAAATTATTATAGGGACCGGAAAATTGCTCAAAAGCAGCTTTAATATTAGAAAGATGAGCTTTGGCGCTTTCTTTACTGGTGGAAGATGTCACGATTCTGATAGCCACATTAAAACCGGGTTTGGAAATTTTAGTTTCAACGGCTTCCAATTGTTTGGCATCCGGCGGTGGCTTAGGAGCATCGGGCTTGCCTGGTTCTTTTTCTTTTTTAACAAATTTTTTGCCTGCATCTTTCCATTTATTATCAGCCGGAGCAACAACCATCTGAATGACAGCTCCCTCCCCTGTTTGCATTTTTGCCAAAGCAGCAGTCAACGATGACAAAGGATCAGTCGGCAAATCTTTATAAGTTTTAATGGGAAAATAGTCAGAACTTTTAAGAGTATACATCGCATAGGCAGTCTGTCCTTGTTCTGTAAAAATATTATATTCAGGCATTACTTTGATTTCAGCATCAGGATAAGCTCCATGAACTTGTTTTTCAATTAAATCCTGTAAAGATTTAGGTACAGAAATATAAAAGGTAATTGCCTCATGTTGAGCCACAATTTCAAAGGAAAAATGTTGTTGAGGTGTAAGATTCATAAATCCACCTGATTTACGGACAGAATATAAAGCTGCAATCAGCTGTTCTGTGGCATCAATCTTAATATCGTTATCACGGGTCACAGCCACTTTTATTAATACTGAATTCAGTGAATCTTTTTCTCTGTTTCGATCTTTGTACCAAGCCAAAAAATACCTGCCAAAATAAAGAATTAATAAAACTACAGCAGCTAAAGCCAGTCCCAAAACAATAAACAGCATAAAAGCATTAAATATTTCAGGGATAGGTGTAGTTGTTGTGCTTTCGGTTACTTCCATAAATTATACTGCCTTCTGTTCATCAATTTTTTGTTGACGGTAAGATTCCATATTAATGATTTTTTTAGATTCAGTAGATCTATCTGTATCCCCTATTCCTTCTGGCAGCATAGCATTAAATTCTTCTTTAATATTATCCGTCGTTGATGTTATCTCTGCCTCGCCTTGATTTTCTTCAGTTTGGATCTGTACCACACCCTTTAAAAAATCTTCAATATTGGAAGTAGCTGCATTTTCTGCTACTTCACCTTGAGGGGTAACATCAGCAACTTTTACCCCAACAGCCTCAGCTATTTCTTGTCTTGTTGTTTCAATGTATTGGCTATGACCTACTCCCGGCACAACATTAGTCGACTTTAGAATTTCTGGGTCTGAATTAATTGGCATACACCTATTATATATACAATTTGAAAAAGAAGTTAGTCCAGAGTATCCAGGTATTGTTCCACATCCAGGGCTGCTTTAGCACCTGCCCCCACAGCTGTTACCACTTGTCTGTACTTTGGATCTGCCACATCTCCTGCTACAAACACACCCTTAACAGATGTTTGTGTTTCCCCTGTTTTAACAACAAAACCTTTTTCGTCTAAATCCACCTGTCCTTTCAAAAAGTCAGTGGCTGGTTTGTGACCAATCGCTATAAAAACACCTTCAACTTCTAGAGCAGATTCCTCGCCTGTTTGATTATTTTTAATTTTAACTCCGGTTACTTTTTGATCTCCTAAAACATCAGTCACCTCTGAGTTAAAAATAAATTTAACATTTTCTTTGGATTTAACCTGTTCCTGCAAAGCTTCCTGAGCTCGTAATGCTTCCCGACGATGAACAACTGTTACTTCCGAGGCTATTTTGGATAGATAAACTGCTTCTTTTAAAGCACTGTCTCCTCCACCAACTATTGCTACTTTTTTGCCTTTAAAAAACGGCCCGTCACAAACTGCACAGGCAGAAACTCCTCTGCCGATTAATTTCATCTCAGACGGCAATCCCATCCAGACAGGAGATGAACCGGTGGCGATAATAACTGCCTTAGCTTTGAGAGTTTTTGTATCAGTTGTTATTTCGAATGGTTTTTTGGAAAAATCCACTGATTTCACTTCTTCACGCACAAATCTGGTTTCAAATCTCTCAGCCTGTTTCCAAAAAAGTTGAGCCAGCTCAGGAGCTTTAACTCCTTCCGGAAAACCGGGATAGTCATCAATTTCTGTGGCCAACGATGGTTGCCCCCCAGGAACACTACCCGCAATCACTAAAGGTTTGAGCTCGCCACGGGCAGCATAAATTGCAGCACAAAGCCCGGCCGGTCCTGACCCGATAATAATTAATTTTTCTATTTCTTCCATTTATTATTTTACCTTTGTACCAGCTGCAGTTGAGGTCTTAGTCTTGGTGGGGGTCGGACTAACTTTACCGCTCTGTGTTGCTTGAGCTGATGCGCTTCCTATTACCTGACTGGTTGTTGGTGTTGCTTCAATTTTTATAACTGTGGGGGTAGGTGTTACAACAGCCTGATTAGTTAAGGTTTGAAATTTACCCCTCGTCCACAGCAAAAATACTACCATCAGAAGAATGATCAAAACAATAATTAATATTGTCACATTTCGATTCATCTGTCCTCACCTCCCTCTTGGCAGTAGATGCCTTTATTCTAGCCGCTCAACTGATTTTGAGCAAGACCTTGTCCCAACGCAAACTTGGTGGTAACATAGGAAAACATGAAAAGCTGGCATATAGTTATTGCAGTAATTATCGTTTTGTCAGGGCTGATATTCTTCTTATCAAAATCAACCAACTCATCAAATAAAGCTACTCTAAACCCCAACGCTTTAACCTATTTTTGGTCAATAACCTGTCCTCACTGTAAAAATGTAGCTGATTTTTTAAATACCTGGCCAAATACTGATAAACTAAACTTAGATAAAAAAGAAATCTCTGAAGACCGGACAAATCAAGTATTGTTTACTGAAGCAGGGAAAAAATGTAATATCCCCTCAGATCAAATGGGAGTACCTTTGCTAATAACACCGGATAATAAATGCATTTCCGGCGATCAACCAGTGATCGAATATTTTAAGAGCCTTTTCCCTGATGCTTCCATTTCAGCCACACCTACGCAATGAAAAAAATAATCACCTTATTTTCTACCTCAACATTTTTGCTCCTAACTTATCTTGCAACAGCCTTACCCGCTAAAGCAGTCTGTCCTGTTTGTACTGTGGCAGTCGGTGCGGGACTAGGATTATCCAGATATTTTGGTATAGATGATTCCCTCTCAGGAATCTGGGTGGGAGGACTAATTTTATCCACCGCCTTATGGACAGCTGATTGGATTCATAAAAGGGGTCTAAAAATAAAAATCAGGGTGATTAATATTGTTTCAATAATTGCGTTTTACGCCTTAACCATTATTCCGCTTTATTATTCAGGCATAATTGGCCACCCATACAACACAATTTATGGCATGGATAAATTGTTATTTGGCACAATTATCGGTTCCCTTGTTTTTACTTTAGGAATCAGTTTGGATAAACTGGCGAGGAAGAAATACGGCAGACAATTTTTTGTCTATCAAAAAGTGGTCTTTCCTGTTGTTTCATTAATGATCATAACTTTAATTTTGTATCTGGCAATTCATAAATAAATATGAGCAAATCCGACGACGTTAAAAATTTACTAAAAAAGGTTGAAGGTGTAACTAAAGAAAAAAAGTTAGACCTTTCCTCTGATGAAGATTTATCAATTGCCATCATGAATTTGATTTCAATTGAGGAGCATTTATTTTTTACCTCTCAAAAAACAGGCAAATCTTCTTACCTTGATCTTCTAAAAGAAGTAAGAGAAATGAGAAAAGATTTGCTCAAAGAAATCATTACAGATTATGAAGGTGAAGTTTGGTGTATTTCCAAACATTTATTGGCTTCATCCATGAGGCTGATGGAAGTAGGAACAAAAGAATTAGGAAAAGGCAATAAATCCAAAGCAGAAGGTTTATTTACCAAGGCATATAACCTCTACTCTCTTTTCTGGGGCATTAATTTAAATATTGTTCACACAGATAATGTTAAAAGAAATGATACTGAGATCAATTTTATGGATGAAAAAACACCGCAAAAAAAATCTTCAGGATCTATTTTTGATAAATTAGGTGAGGTTGTTAAAAAAGCAGTTGATTGCTGCAAAGAATAGCCTCTTTACTATCCTATAATTCAGGTTTATAATCAATTACTAATGAACGATTATCTGAGACCAGGTATTCCGTTAGATGCAAGCACCATACAATTAGTTGGCGCCAGAAACACCCCGCTAAATTTCCAAGCAGATCATTTACGTAAAAAGATCCAATTACAAGAATATTTAACTTCTATTGGTATTGATATTCCCTTAAATCCAGATCCAGATCAGGATACTCCAAGAACTTGGTTAGTAAGAGGAACCCCAAAAACGAATACCTTGTCTGAAAAACATTTATTACCCCAAACTGGTCAATTAGGAACTAAAGGTGTTTTTTTTGGAGAATGCCTTAGCCCTGTTGTGGTTCCTGATTGGGGTGTCGTCTTTGTTTATCCCAATACGATCACATCCAGGTGGTTAAATATAAAATCCAGAATATTCCAAAAACTAGTCGGATATGTTGCTGCAAAAAATCATTGGAACACAGCTAAAATTGGAGAAGGAGCAACCGCCTATGAAACAGTCTATTCTAAATATCCTATTTTTTCACCAACAGATGGAATATGCACTATCCCAAATGCATTGCCTGTCGATCAAGCGCAACACATAGTTATGGTCGGGCAAGGCAAATATAAAGATAGCGTTTCTGTCAAATCATTCCCAGAAGAAATACAAAATAAAATCTCCTTTTTTGCACATTAATTTCCTGAAATAATAAATTACTTACGCATTGTTAGAAGCATTTTGAACTTTTTTTTAGCTTTTAAGGCATGTGGGATATTGGCAGGCATATGAATTATTTCCCCTATTAAAACATTGTGTTTTTCTCCTGAAATTGTAATTTCAGCCTCACCATCAATTATTTGAACCAAAGCTTCAAAGGGAGTGGTATGTTCACTGAGTCCCTGCCCCTCATCAAAAGCAAATAAAGTTATAGTGCCAGATGGTGTTTTTAAAATTTCCTTACTCACCACAGCATCTTTTTGATATTCAATAGCATTTACTAGATTTAGTGGTTTCATATATGAAACTCCTGGCTTATTTTCCAAACACCTTTTTCTCTGAATGCCGGTATTGTTTGACGACGGGCAGCATTAAGAAGCTTAGAAGTAGATGTTTTATGTTTCCTGGCATAATCTACCAATGGCATTATTACCTCCCCTTTTAAATAGGTGTTCCTTTTATGAAAAGATTCTATAAGGGCTAAGCCTAAAATCTTTTCCATAATTTTTGTTTTTTTGTTATCACGGTATTCTACAAATGCCTGATAATAATCGCGCTTTTCTTTATCACGGATAATTAATATCGGAAATCCAAGTCTTAAGAGCTGGTAATTAATAATTACCCGCCCAATCCGGCCATTACCATCATTAAATGGATGAATAATTTCAAAATCAAGATGAAACTTAGCAATTTTGTCTAAAAAATAGGAGGAAAAATTACTGGTGTATTCTATTAAAGCAGCCTCAATCATCTGATCTATATGTTCTGGAGCAGGAGCAATATGCGTTCCCACCCTAACATATTCACCTTTTTTTCTAAATCGACCGGCAATATCATCATTAATGGCTCCAATCAGCATCTGATGTAATAAAAGAATTACATCCTTACTCATCTCCGCATCTTTTGATTTAGTACGGATGTATTCTATTACTCTAGCCAGGTTTTTTGTCTCATACACCTCTCTTAAAGAGACATCCCTGGATACTTCCATTTCAAGAAGAATTTTTTCTGTTTCTTTTAGGGTTAACGTTGAATTTTCAATAGCGTTTGAGTTATATACGCTCTCAGGAATTTCTGACTCATCCAGAAGTTGTAATAAGGACTCTTTTCTTTGACGTAAAGTATCATATTCTTCTTTGAGTGCTTGAATCAAGGCTTGAGTAGGATTATTGGTAGACATAAAAGAATTATATCATATTCACGCTTTTTTGTCAAAAATACGTGAATTTAATCTAAAAATGCCTTCCATTCACGCTTTTTTATAGTATCTATAACATGATATAATTAATTTGATGGACAAAGCAGATCTAACAAAATTTCTAATTGAGGCTAGAAAAAATACTTATGCTTCTTCTGGTGGTAAAGTTGAACCAGTTTTTCCAGGGTCAGAACAACTGGAATATAAAAAAGATAACTGGCTTTACAGAGATATTTTTAACATTGGTAATGGTATTTTCATGGGCCTTGAAACTGTTTATTTTGAGGATAAACCAGTTTTATCTGTCAGTTATTATGGAAACTTTAAAAGTATTACTGAGGAAGAAACAGATAATATTTTAAGAAAAGCTTTAATGGAAAATTCAGATACTGTTAGGTTGTGGAATGATGTGGAATGGACATCTGGAAATTATAAATATACCTGTACCATAGATGCACCAGGCAGTATTGATGAATTTACTGGTTCAGAAAGTATTACAAAAGACGGAAAACAAGTTTACTTCTTCTTTTACGCTGGTGGCTTTATTGGCTAAACTTTCTTATGTTGTTCTGGGAACCAAGCTGGGGTACATGGAACAAACATAGTTAAATTGCCTTCCCAAAAATATTTTTCATTTGGTTCTATTAAAACCAAATCTCCTTCTTTCAGGTTAATTTCATTATCCTCTACTATCACTTTCCCATTTCCTTTTATAATATAAGCCATTTCTTTACATTCTAAATTTACTACTCTGCCTGAATCAGGATATCTGCCGGAAACTTCTACCACTGCACCATTAATATCCTTGTCCCCTATTGGGTACTCGTAAGCTGTGCAAAGAGCACTATTTTCATGTCTTTTTACATCTTCCTTTTTAACAATTTTCATTCTGTAACTTTATTTACTCTTTTAATATTTCTCAGTCCCATAAAAAGCATAAAAATAAGCACAATTTTGGCTATATAATTACCATTTGGATCTAACAGCGTTTTCATAAAAGGTGAATGGACCTGAAAAATTAGATGGAAGATTACTCCAATAGGTAGGGTTAGCCACAACCAGCTGGATCTGGAAATTGAAATATTAAATCTGGCAAATAATTTGGAAAACAAAGGAGCAACCAGAAAAATACCTATATATGCTATTAAAGTATCAAAAAGAGTAAAAGGACCTACCCTATATTGTCTTAAAACTTCTATAAACCCCATAAAGTTATATTAACAGTTATCTTATTATACCAAGACCAAGAACTCCAATAATAATTAAATAAATAGCAATTAGATAATTAAGAAACTTTGGAAAAATAAGAATCAAAATACCAAAGGCGAGGGACGCCAAAGGACTTAAATTTGTAGTAGAAAAATCCATTTTTTCTCACCCCCTTATTTTTTAGTTGTAATATATCAGGTAGCAATTTGTAAATTTTGCTGTCTTGATACTTCATCAATTAAAAAAACCTGATTACTTCGTAAGAGTGGAAGATTATCTTTAGTAAAAAAACCATATTCAGATATTTCATGAGTTGGCTTAAATTCTCCACCAATCAAAATACCGCTATAGCACATATCTAATCTAGCACTGTCACGATCAGTGCGGGTTTTTAATGATTCATCAACGCTTACTACTAGGCCTGACTCCTCTTTTATTTCTCTCTCAAGTGCTTCACGAGGATGCTCCCCTGCTTTTAAATACCCTCCAGGTAAACTCCAAGCATGTGATCTGTAAACATGCTTAAAAAGAAGGATTTCCTTTTTATCATTAAAAATTATCCCAGTAACTCCAACTAAAAATTGATCCTGAAAAAAACGCATAATAAATAATTGTAGATTTTTAGATAAATGCAGAGCTTTCCAGAGTTTGGCAAGTAACGTTTTCATAAAGCATTTTTGTCTTCTACTACCGCACCTGAATCATGTCCTAATTTTTCATTTTCCAATTCTAATTGGTGAACCCGCTTGGTTAACTCCAATACCTCATCCTTATTTTCTTTGATTTCATTATCTTTGCCCCGAAGTGTAAAAGAGGTAGAAATTTCACGCACAAGATAAATCACATAAGATAATACCAACCCCACTACCAGTGAGCTGACAATGACATAAAATAATGGAATGTTTAAAAAAGTATACAACCCTAAATTAACTGATACAGGTATAAAATTATATTGCGATATATAAACCAAGATTGATCCAACAACCAAAAGTAAAATTAAAATTAACATAATTGATTATACTCTTTATACAGTTGGGTATGTGTAGTACGATTTTCTACCTGTCCGAATATTTACCTATAAATGGTACAGGGAAATTTTCTTTTAAATATTTAATATACAATTCCAAATCATCTGCATGATCAAAAGCTATTTGATCAAAATCTGGAAGATTCTCTAAATCAAACCACTCTAATTCTTTAACTTCTTCATCACTTTCCCCTACTTTACTTTTTGCCTCAGCAATAAAAACAAACTCTATATTCTGACGCTCTCTTTCTGCTGGGCGGTCAGGATTATCTTTGATATGAAGTAATTTTAAATCACCAACTTCCCAACCACTCTCCTCTTTGACTTCTCTCCTTAAAGCTTGCTCAACAGTCTCATCTCTATTTAGAAAACCTCCAAGAAGTGCCCCTTTTAGCCAACAACACCTTATTGTCTTTGACCACAATGGCATTAGTAGTAACATGCCTTAATTTTCCGGTTCCATTATCTTCAAAAGTACAGGTAATCATGCTTTAAAAACAAAAAATACTTCCGCAGGGTAAATCTCCATCTAAATACCATTTATTCTGGTATTTCACCATTTTAATTGTTTGACCGGTATTTACCTTACAAATTCCAAAATCTGCTTCTTTTTGTAATAGCTGAGTACACCCTCTAAAGGTATAGTAATCATCGAAAGTTTCATGGGCTTTTTGTACCTCAGTCACCCTATTTACTAAAGCCATAATCAAAAGTATTCCTATCAAAATAATAATTAATATTTTTTTCTGGTAAAAAATTTCATTTGTTAAATAATACTACAATATTTCCATTTGCCTAAATCAGAGTGATTAGTTTAGAATTGGGAAAAGAAACTTATGGATATAAAAACTTTCATTAGAGAAGTTCCTAATTGGCCTATTAAGGGTGTTAATTTTAAAGATATTACTACCCTATTACAAAATCCTATTGTGTTTAAACATGTTATCAATAAACTGGCTAAACCTTATCTAAAAACAAAGGTGGATAAGGTAGTTGGCATTGATGCCAGAGGCTTTTTATTTGCCGCACCTGTGGCCTTCAAAATAGGCTCAGGGCTTTGTTTGGTAAGGAAAAAAGGTAAATTACCATATAACACAATCGAACAAAATTTTAGTAAAGAATATGGTTTGGATGTTTTAGCTATTCACAAAGACACCATCAAAAAGAATGATAAAGTAATCATTGTTGATGATCTACTTGCAACAGGAGGCACGCTTTTGGCTGCCTGCAAGTTGGTAGAAAAATTAGGTGGGAAAATAGTAGGCATTAATGTTGTGATTGATTTGCCTTTCTTGGGTGGCAGTCAAAAATTAAAAAAATATAAAGTTAACAGTCTGATCCAATATGAAACAGAGTGAAATTATTGTAGGTATTATCGGAGGATCAGGCATGGATGATCCTCAAATTTTGGATAAACCCCAAACCCAGGTTATCTCTACTCCTTTTGGAAAGCCTTCAGACAAATTATTAACCGGAAAAATCAATGGCAAAAAAGTAATTATTTTACCCAGACACAATAAAAAACATTCTCTTAATCCCACCAATGTTCCCTACCGGGCTAATATCTGGGCTTTGAAAGAGGTGGGCTGTACTCATATCCTGGCTACCACTGCTTGCGGATCTTTAAAAGAAAAATTTGTCCCAGGAGATTTAGCCTTCCCTAATCAATTTATTGATTTTACCAAACTAAGAAACTTAACTTTTTTTAACGATAAGGTTGTTCATACTGCTATGGCTGATCCGTTTGACAAAGATTTAAGACTGAAGCTAGCAGAAACCGCCAAAAAATTGAAATTAAAGCACCATAAGTCAGGCACTATTATAACTATTGAAGGACCCCGTTTTTCCACAAGAGCTGAATCAAAAATGTTTCAACTACTGGGCGCAGATTTAATCAATATGTCCACAGTTCCTGAGGTTATTTTAGCTGCTGAACTTAATATCCCATACCAATCAATTGCCATGGTAACTGATTATGACTGCTGGAGGGAAGGTGAAGAATCTGTTTCTTTTGAGATGATTTTGGAAAGAATGAAAGAAAACACAGAAAAAGTTAAAATACTCTTAATCGAAGTTATTAAGGCTATTTAGTTTTCTTCCATCCCACAATTAAGGGTAAAATAAAAATTAAACAATAATATATAAACATCTATGAATTAAGTTACAATTTACTTTAAAATAGAGTGATGACTTACAGAAAAATTTTCCTTGGCGGTTTACTTATCCTTATTTTGTTGCTGATCAGAAATCCTTTTTCAGAAAACAATATTATTTCAAATTTAGAACCTTTTCCTGATACGATCCATTATCTAAACGCCTCTTATAACTTAATCCATGGAAATGGATTTAAAATTATCCGTGAAGGAAGGACTTTAAATCCTGACGTACCACCCCTCTACTCCCTAATACTCGCTCCAGCATTTTTGTTCCAAAATGATCCCAGGTTATTTTATTTGATAAATTCTTTTTTAGCTCTCGTTTCAGCAACTTTATTTTTTAAGATATTAAAAAATCTATTTTCAGATAAATATATCATCGGATTAATATTTTTTTTATTTGTGACAGATTATATCATTTATGCCTACCCCATGTTTCCCATGGCAGAGAATCTGATCCTGCCACTTTTATTATTTTCAATATTATTGTTAATCAAGAAAATGAATGTCTTTAGTTTGTTTTTTGCCGGAATCGTCATTACAAGTTTTTATGCAACGAAATACGTTTGCTTTCCCTTAAGCCTCATTTTTTTATTTCTATTTACATTAAAAATTCTCTTTATAAAAGAAAACGTACAAAGAAAAGCGCTCTATTCGCTATTGCTTACAACTTCAGCTCTAGTTCCTTTTATTATCCTCACGATTTTTGAGTCTTTGAACAAGGGAGTAAACACTTTATCTTACCTAAATCATTTTACTGCCTTTATATCCACTTCAAAAACAACCATAGAAACCACTGCTACATCAAAATATTTTTCTTACCACAATTTTGATAATAATTTCATCCAATATCTGGCGGGGTTGGCGGGCGGCCCCATCCAATTACTGAATTTTAATATTACGATGGTGCCTTTCTTTGTCGGAATACTTGGTTTACCGGCTTTAATAATCGGATTAATCCGCAAACAAACAAGATTTATCAGCTTTAGTTTTTTACTTTTGATAATCCTTTTTTTATTGGCAATTTCCGACTTCTATTCCTTTGATGCCAGATATATTTTTTATATGGCTCCTATTTTACTTTTAGCCTTTGGCATTTTGCTGACTGAAGCTAAAAAATTTCTGGATAAAAATGATCCTAAACCGCTTTTTTATATAGGTATAGCAATATTATTGCTTGTTTATTTATTTGCTTTTGGTAAGCAATTAATTAAGGATTCCACAAATGGTGATAAAGCATGGAATTATATTTATGTTTCAACTATGAATGGATATTTCACAAATGAAAAAATTACTAATTTTAAAAAACCAATATTAATAAGCGTCTTACCCCCTTATTATATTGATTATTTTTCAAATAATAATTATTCGATATTACCTTTATTCCAAAATCTTGCTTTTTCAGGATCAAAAGAAGCATTGGATATAGTTTATGGTCAAAATGATTATTCAGATTTACCGAAACTATTTCGTAATTACCTAAACCAGGGATATTCTGTTTACGTATCTAATTATGGAATGAACTCTTTCGCCATTTATGACGCGCGCAGATTAGGTATTGAGAAATTAAAAGAAAAGTTCAATTTAACAGAGGTTGAAAATGGTTGTTATGGTTACTGTAATATTTACCAATTAGAACATTATTAAAACGATGCTATACTCTAATAAGTATTCATGGCTACCCTTAGCACAAAAATAATTGCCACAATAGGTCCTGCTTCTATCAAATTTCCTGTTTTCCAGGAATTGGTTGATGCCGGAATTGATTATATTAGAATTAACTCCAAATACGGGGACGATAGCCAGTATAATCTGATTTTGGAAAACCTGAAAAACGCTCAGCCTCAAAATAGAATTGAGGTTATTTTTGATATTAAAGAAATTTCCAAGCTGGATTATGCCTTAAAACATAATATTAAACATATTGCCCTATCCTTTACTGAACAAGCCAAACAGATTGAGGAAGTCAGAAAAATAATTCCCAATGCTTTTGTTATTGCAAAAATTGAATCAGAAAAAGGTGTGCAAAATTTTGATGAAATATTAAAATCATCAGACGGTATTATGGTTGCCCGGGGAGATCTATCAATCTCAGTGTCTTTTGAACAAGTTCCTCCTTTGCAAAAAGAATTTACCTATAAAACTTTAAGGGAAGAAAAGTTTTTAATTACAGCCACAGAGATGCTGCTTTCCATGACAAATAACCCTGAACCAACCAGAGCAGAGGTGTCTGATGTGGCTAACGCTGTTTTTGACCATTCCTCTGCAGTCATGCTATCTGAAGAAACAGCTATTGGAAAATATCCTGTGGAAACTGTCAAAATGATGAAAAAGATAATAGAAGAGGCAGCAGAATCAATTAATTATCTGGAAAAATTAAAGCAGTTTTAAAAAATAACTAAGATATTGCTAAGCCCTTCCCCTAATAAATCTAAGCAAAAATACAATAATTGCTATAACTAATAAAACATGGATAAATGATCCTGCAATACCTAAAGAAAATCCACCAAGCCACATAATAAGTAAAACAATCGCGATGATCTCAATAGTTCCCATATACTCACCTCCTTATTAATTATTACTGTGTTTTAACATTTACGTTAATATCGCTGGGTACATTAATTTGCGGTGTTACCCCACCTGTTTGCACTTGACGTATGGCCGGAAGACCGTAAACATATCCAAGATATGCTAAAACAGCTATAACGACAAGAATAATAATCATTCCGATTGGTCCACCCGAATCATTTTGTGCTGGGGGATTGTTAATAATAGTTGCCATATTTAAATTCACCCCCTCGAGTTTTTTTACTGAGTATCTACTTTTTCTTCGACTTCTTGAGGGGTGGTAGGCTTAATAAGCTGCATTAACTGCACTAAAGCATAGCCGATTAACGCATAAACTATCATGGCCACAAAGGTTGACCATTCCAAAATTGCTCCCTGGTCTGCACTTATCGCAAAAATCCCTCTAAAAGGCAGCGCTAGCGGGTCAGTGATCGTATAAAGCAAGCTTACAAATGTACTACTTATATCCGCCCCAAGCATTTTTAAGACTACTCTAAAGGTCAATAAAACCTCTATCACTCCTAAAATATACCAAATGACTTGATAAGTTCTAAAAATAGTTTTCTTTTGTGCATAGGCTTTTTGTGGAGATTCTGGGTTAACTGCTGGTGGTGTAACAGTTTTAGTGGTTTCTGTAACTTCAACGGGAGCTGACTCTGAAACGGTAGTTACTTCTTTTGTAGTTTCTGTGTCGGGCATATATTTAGTATATCACACATTTTCAAAGTCAACATATTAAACTTTTAAACTTTATTTAAACACTCTAATTTATATTTCTTATCCTTTCTCCAAAATAAAATTATCAGTATCCTGGCTAAAACTGGCTGCTGCAATGATACTGGTGATTGGTACCGCCAAAATAAGCCCGATACTTCCAACCAGCGTCCTGATTATTTCACTTGCGATCATTTCATAATTGATGACTTCAGAAAAAGGATGCGGATTATTGATAAACAACAACAAAAGAGGCAAAGAGGCTCCTGCATAAACCAAAATTAAGGTATTCACCATTGAAGCAATATGGTCTTTGCCAATATCCATCGCCCTGCGGTACAATTCCTCCGGTTTCAACTTGCTGTTAGCTTCTTTTAACTGCTGAACAATCGCTGCCTGAGACACTGTCACATCATCCAACACTCCTAATGTACCAATAATAATGCCTGCCAAAAAGAGCCCCCGGATATTAATAGTTCCTTGTTTGATCGTTTGTAAAAAATTGGCTTCTTCAGAAATAAAACCTGTTAACTTGGCGGCTTCCACAAAAATATTGGCCAAAACCCCTGTTATAATCAAGGCAATAATTGTCCCAAAAATTGCGATAGTTGTTTTCCTGTTCCAGCCATGAGAAAGGTAAAAAGTAATTGGAATAATCAGCAATGACCCTAAAATAGAAATCAAAATAGGGTCTGCTCCTTCAGAAATTTTAGGCAGAATAAACATAAAAATAACCAGAAAAGATAACCCCATCCCAGCCAGCGAAGCAATGCCTTTCAATCTGCCAACAGCAAATGTTAAAGCAACAAAAATAAGCGCAAGCCAAAGTAAAGCTCCTCTCCGGATTTTATCTGTAATGTAAAATAAATCCTTATTATCCGGATCTTTAGTTTTTGTCACTACAACTTCATCCCCCGCCCCATACCTTTGAACATTAGCCATTGGCAAATTACCATTCTCTATCACAATATTCTGATCTTTTAAAGAACCCTGAGTAACAACTAATTCTAATTTTTGATAGAGCTGCTTTTGGCTGGAATCAGAAAGGCCGGGAACATCAATCTCTTTTTCCTCCAAAACCTTAACCACTTGAGCCTCTAATCTTTCATCAGGAATAATAAATTCCTGAGCTAAAACAGGGCTTTGAGAGAACCAAATTAAAATAACAGCAATAACTGAAAATAGAAATTTTTTAATCACCGGATAGGACATCTAAAAATTATATCAATTATTAAATTTTTTAGTGCTGCCTAATAAAAAGTTGACTATTTTTAGGATGCAAGTTCAAGGCGAATTCTTTAGTAATTCCTTTTGCTTACAAAGGACCATAACTCCCTAATGTTAGGCAACATTGCCGCAATTATTATAAATAAACAGCCCAAAAAGATACTTATGGAAAGGGTTTCGGAAAAGAAGATTACCCCAAAGACTACAGCAAAAATAATCTCCAGCAATCCAACAACGCTAGCAATGCTAGGTTCTGAATACTTGAATCCCAAGACAACCAAAAAGAATGCAAATAAAGATGAAACTGCATATCCAAGTACTGCAAGCCAGGAAAGATTTAGTGATATCGGTATCCATTGCTCACCCAATATTTTTGACAAAATAATATGTGATGCAAATATGACTGCCCAAGTAAAGATGCTCAATTCCAATGGAGAATAAGTATCCGATACCTTTTTGGTAAAGATCACTTCTATACCAGCAGCGCTTCCTGCAATTATCGCGGCGGCAGCGGCAATTAGTGTACCTCCGGAAACAGAAAGATTAAATATTAATAACAATCCAACCATTGCTAAAATTAGAGCGGCTATTTTAATGGGGGTCATTTTTTCTCCGAAAGAAATTACCCCAAATAAATACGAGACAATCGTTAGTGAAGCATAAAACATGAGGGTAGAGGGACCTATACCAATAATGTTAAAGGCATAAAAAATTGGCGCAACTGTAAAAGCACCAGCTCCAGCATAAAGTGCAATCCACTTAATGTCCCCTTTCTTAACGGACTTAATTTGTTTGGTGATAAAAGCAATTGGGATAATTACAATTAAAATTAATAAGCTCCTTGTCCATACCTGATAAAAGTTATCAAGCGATGTGCCTATTAATTTTGCCCAAATGCCATATGAACCAAAAAAGAAAGACGACAATAGAATATAAAAACTTCCTTTGATCTGATTGTTGACGTTTAATCTATTTTTCATTACTGACATTCTATCAATAATAGCTCAATTTAAGATTGTTAGGTAAATCCCTAATATAACCATTAAGGCTGCTATTACTTTCTTTAATCCGTCTTTACGCTCACCTAAAAATAAATAAGCCACAATAACATTCAATAAAACGTTCGTGGCTTGTAAGGGAACTACTGTCGTAACACTACCTAATTGAAATGATCGGAGCGAAAAGAAGATTGTCAAAGCCCAAAATACCCCAGTTAATATATAATACTTACGATCCTGACCATTAAATTCTGTCGCAACATCACTAATTTTTATTCTTTCACCAAAAACTATGAATAAAGCAGGGATAAAAAACGTGAGCATAATATAGATAGGTAAGTTAAACAGACCTGAAATTCCTATATCAACTGAAATTGCAGTAGCGAGAGCCACAGCAGCCAAAACTGCCATGCCAACATATTTGTTAATTTCAATCTTCCCATTTGAGTATCTTAAAAGTACATTCGCCCCAATAATAACCGCTGCACCAAGCAATTTTGTAAATGAGAATGGATCCTTAAAGATTGCTATACCATAAATAATCAAAAAAACAGTGTTTAACTGGTTTATTACTGTGAATACTGACACCTGTAAATGCTTTCGGGCTGTTGCTTGAAGTCGATCATTTAGTGCGTAAAATACACAAGCACCCGCCAAAAGCAAATACCACTTTATTTCGGTGGGAAACTTTATTGCAAAAAACGGGGCAAGAAATAAAACAGAAGTACCTGCTAATAATTGTAGTGTTACGGCTGCTGCCCCATCTCTTTTAGCGTTTTTTACTGCGAGCTTGTAAAACTGAAAAAACAAAACAATAGATATTAAATATAAAATTAGATTTAATTGCCAGGTATTAAAAATATTCATTTGTGTTTCAGTGATAATTTAGAAGATTTAAGAGTTTTGTTTGGTCACTGTCCATAATTTGATTACTTATCATTAAAATAAACTTGCATATATGGCTCTATTTCTAATTTTAAGATTTCTTCTTTGGTTTCCCATCTAAAAGCTGTGTGTTCCTTACTTAAGATTATCTCTCCTCCCTCATCTTTTGATTCATAAAGCACAAATTGATGAGTGGGATTTCCTGTATTCAAAACATCAATATTAGTTTTTGCTATGACTTTTACAGCCTTGGCTTTTAAGCCTGTTTCTTCTAAAACCTCTCTTTCAACACCTAAAAAAGGTTCTTCCCCTTTTTCTAGTTTTCCTCCTGGAAAATCCCAAAACCCAGGAAAATTAACAGCATCTGGAGATCTTTTTAGAATTAAATATTTATCCCCTCTTTTAATCACAGCCTTTTGAACAATAACCATATCTAGGATTATACCAAAATTTAATCAAGGCTTTTCAAAACTTTAGGTTCATGGCTCAAATCTGAGAAGAAATAGAAAAAGTTAAACTAAACCTTCTTCCTGTTGCTTCATAACTTCTTCCCTTAACTTCATCCATATTTTGCCTAGTTCGTTCCTTCCGTTTCTATCTTTCCCCCATCCCCAAAAAGCGTCTTTTGGGGAATCTTCAACGATCTCTCTATCACCTGTTTGTAACAATTTATGCATGATATACGGATTTTGTTCTAATTTATGTCTCACTATGTCTTCCATCACTGCAACTTTCTTCTCATCCCAATCTTCAGGTGCTCTGCCTGTATTTGCTTTAGCAATCTTAAAAGCTTCATGTGCTGATTTTGCAACAAATATTTCCTCTACTAATTCAGGAGTAGTTTCAAAAAAGTGGGATGCCTGGTATGCATGTTCTGACGTCTGCCAAACTCGACCTTTCCACTCAACCTGGAAACTTGAAAAATTAGAGAAAACGTAAAACTCACGTTCATAAAAGCCGACCACTTCTCCTGAGGTTTCAAGTTGTTGGTCTCTATTTTGATAAATGTTTTCTTTCATATATTTTTGGGTATATTAAGTGCCAACTGGCTCTAAATGTGAACGACATTAGAACCTATTCATAAGGTTTTTATATTTGAGGTAATCCTGTTCCTGCTGCAGTGTGAGTTCCACCTGTTTGACAATAATCATTTATAACTAAAATTGGTTGAATAAGAGTTAGTGGATTATATGAATCACCTAGTCTGTCTTGAAGCTCTCCCATTAATTCCCGAGTATTAATTTGACCATCTCTCAATAGCCTTTCAAGTATGATGATTTTAGAAGTTGTATCGTCTTCTAGGATTAGTCGTAAATCAGGATGTTGATAGCGACGGTCATCTTTTTCAATTCTTCCTCTATATTCTGTGAGTTTTGCTGTAAGCTGTTCTCTTCGCTCTTCTGGAAGAACAATTGTTGGCCAGGGTCTAGGGGGACTATCTTCTCCTGCATTCTTCCAAAGTTCTTGATCTTCAATCATATTATATTGAGCAGAATTAAATGAATTATATAACTTATAAATTTAATGTCAACAAAAAATGATTGAGGTTATTTTGCTCAAGAATTGTAACTCTACTATACCCACGCAATTGTCCTTTATTATCAAGGCTTTCTCTGATTTTAGCCACCTAAAGTCCTTATTTCTTATCAGGACACCGTAAACTATCTTCAACTAAAGAAATTAATAAAGGAAATTCTTTATATGGTTGTTTAAATAAGTCGGAACCCATATGCCCTTCTTCATTGATTATTAAAGTACCTCCGAGCTTATCGGACATCATTTTCCCCTGTTTGTCATTACAACCCCAAGGGTCATTTGCCGCATTGATGAATACAAACTCTTGGCAGTGTGCTTTTATCTTCTTCCAATCATACGATTCTTGTAAAAAATCTTTTTGCCATTTAGTAATTTTAGGATCATTTGTTGATGGCTCATACAGTCCAGCTACCATTATTGCCAGCTTGATTTTTACATCGATGTTTTCAAGAACACTAAATATAAAAGGAACTCCAGCAGAATGTCCAATCATTACTGTTTCTTGGTTAAATTCACCATTTTTCAAGATAAAAGGCAAAACCTCTTTAAGTTTGGGATTATCAATCCCTGGAAGCTGAGGTAGCCAAACTTTATAACCTCTTTTTTCTAATTCTTTCTTAGTGTACGGAAGCCAAAAAGATTCCTGAGTTTCTCCTGCCCCTTGTAAAATAATTGCGTTCTTCATAATTCCTCCTCAGATATTAAAGGATAAATATCAAAAGCCACCTCTTCGTATGGGTGAACCTTTTTGATTGCTTCGATTACCTGATGAGCCTTATCTTTTGGACAAACAAACTCAACTCTTTCTTCTTCCACCTCTTCGTACTTACCTACTTCTCCAATAGCTGGTTTTGCACCTTCTAAAGGCTTATATCTACCTGTACCAACCGAAGAAAAAGTGCAATGGCTATAATTACCAATTATTCCAGCACCAGCATCACCAATAGCTTCCCTCACAATATCTGTATGAGTTAATGGCACAAAAACAACAATTTTTACATTACTATTCATATCTTGGATTATACCAATAATAATCCATTCCCATATCTAAGATACTGCCCAGAAGTCATCAGCTCATGAATATAGGCATACCTCTCAAAACTGTTTCTCTGAGGTTTATCTGATTTTAAATCACAATATTTGATGATAGATGCCAAAAATATTGATAAAGATTTCCATTTAAGTTCATCGTTATCTCCTGTAACAAAATAGTGACCCCATTTTTCACCGTTTATGTCTTTTTTTGTAATCATACCTTCTCTTAAACAAAGTATTGTTTCTGGATATTCTGCAAACTGACAAGGTTGTTTTGACTTATACCATTTATTTAGTTTAGAGGGCGATAATTTTTCTCCACGAAAAGCAAATATTAACCCTCCTATTACTCCATGCCTTTCTGTATTGGCAATACTAATCTTTTTTACTTTCTGAATCAGGCTAGTTGAGTCAATAAAATCTTGTTTAGAAAAGGATGTTTTTATTTTTATAACACAACATACCGCTTCGGGATAAATAATTACAAAATCGTCATATCTAGCAAGAATACAACCGCTTTCATTTTCATCTATCACCATTAAATCTATCTGAGGGCTTATATTGTCTTTATCAAAATAAATAAAACCAGTTTTAAGTGAAAACCTATTAGGAAGAAAGTTTTTTATTAGATCCCTTAAAACATACTCATGATAACTTCCTTTTTCTGATGGATGATTGTCTATTAGAGAATTAATTCTATCAAGCTTACTGTCTAATTCTTTTGCAAGACTTTTAAAGTAATGTTCATCCTTAATAAGTGGCATTTTGTTTAATTTGGCAGATTAAAATAATAGATTTTTGCTCCTCGACCAGGACTCGAACCTGGAACCTTCTCGTTACAAGTGCCCTTCTGTTACCAAAAGGCTTGGACTATCTCATAACCGTGATCCACCAAAGTAGATTTTAGGTCCTAGGTATATAGTCTCTACACGTTTATCCTTCGACTCCGCTCAGGACTATAGTCCTAAACTTCGTTTGGGAATTTAGCTCGGGATTATCCTTCGACTTCGCTCAGGATCGTTGATCCTTTGATTAATCTTAAGGACTTCCCCGAATTAGCCCAGTTTCCATTCTGATATTTCTATCAGAAGCTGCGATTCCCACAGCGAGCCGCTCTACCATTGAGCTATCGAGGATTATATTTCAATTAAAAATTTATAATTTAGAATTGATAATTTATTTAAAGTGCTAAAACCATTACTCTTTTAGTTTCGACCTTTTTACAATCGTCACTAAGATTTTAATGATTTCTCTTGTCTCTTCTATGAGACTTGCTAATTTTACCTCAGATACGAGTCCACTTTCAACAATTATTCTTAACCAGTACTCTGTCTCCTTTGCTTCCTTTAAAGATATTGTTAAGGAACGGATAAATTCTTTCTTTGAACTACAATTTTGAGCCTCCTCAATATTGGCACCAACGCTGGTTCCGGATCTAACAACCTGACTGGAAATTGCAAAACCTACTGCATTTTTAGGAAGAGAGGATGCCAATTTAACAATTCTAACTGCAAACTTAAAAGTTCTTTCTCTAATGTCAAAAATTTTTCCTGAATCATTTGGCATTTTGTTTTAATTATACATTCTACATTATCAATTCTATATTGAATAAAGCTTGCTAAATAGCCTCAAAAAAGGTAAAATAGATTTGTTAGTTGATGCTAGAACTAGCACGTTCATAAGACTGAACTGTGCAAAGCGCTCAACCTTCTTGAGCAAAAGACACAGATCTTCCGAAGTATCGGAGGCATCGTAGCTGTAACCAAACAGCGTTGATGAGTGCCACAAAGCATCCGGTCGGATTTTCGATTGAAATGAAGGGAATTCTTCTATACCCTGCCCAAAGGCAGGCAGGTTTTCCCTTTTAAATAAAAAATATTTTGTGTTTTTGCGTAGCCATTTTTAAGGCAAGGAAGTTTATTATGGGAAAAGAAAAAGATTTAAAATACACAATTAGCTCTTGGGCTACTGCCGCTGTTATTGCCGGTATTTCTTACTTACCTTTTGCCAAAAACGCAGAAGCCTTACCGTTTATTGAAATGGCAGTACAACCACAAAAACAGCTAATCCCCCCTGGATATCATCCTACCCAATACACCTGGACAGGAGATACCAGTTATTACACAGAGGATGGCTGTTATGGTTGCAGGGCCGACAGATTAATGGCCAACGGCAAACGTTTTGATGAAAATGCTTACACTATTGCTTTTATGAGAGCTCCGTTAGGCTCTAAAGTACTAATAACTAATGTAGCAACTGGAGAGTCTTGTGTGGCTGAAGTAACTGATCACGGAAATTTTGAAGAGAACAATCTAATTGCTGATTTATCAAAAGCAGTAAAAGAGACTCTTGGTGGAAGCAAATTAAGAATAGCTAAGATTACCCTGCTGGAGCCAAACCCTCAAAACAGATATCGACTTCTTTGGGCTGATTAAAAAATGTGAATTTTATTCAAGATAATCTCTGAGTTTTTTGGCTCTGGTTGGATGTCTGAGTTTTCTAATTGCTTTAGCTTCAATTTGTCTGATTCTCTCACGGGTTACTCCAAATTCTTTACCCACTTCTTCCAAAGTTCTTTGTTTTCCATCTTCTATTCCAAATCTAAGTTGCAAGACTCTTTTTTCTCTTGGGGAAAGAGAGTCCAAAACCTCATCAAGATGAGCTCTAAGTAACGCACGGGTAGCCTGTTCATCTGGTTTTAAACCTGGTTCTTCAATAAAATCACCTAACTCTGAATCTTCCTCATCCCCTACTTTGGTAGCAAGTGAAGTTGGTTCCTGAGAAACTTTAATAATTTCTCTAGCCTTTGCTGGATCAATGCCTAATTCTTTAGCAACTTCTTCTGGGGTTGGTTCGCGACCTAAATCCTGCATTAATTTTCTTTGGGCTCTGTTAAATCGATTTATAGTTTCCACCATATGAACTGGAATACGGATGGTTCTGGCCTGATCTGCTAAAGCTCTGGTGATAGCTTGTCTAATCCACCAGGTAGCATAAGTTGAAAATTTAAATCCTCTTTTCCAATCATATTTTTCTACTGCCCGCATTAACCCCATATTTCCTTCTTCAATTAAATCGAGTAAAGACATTCCCCTACCTACATATTTTTTAGCAATAGAAACAACTAATCTTAAGTTAGCACTGATTAATTTATCTTTAGCTCTTCTTTCCCCTTTTTCAGAAGCTTTTGCTAACTCTATTTCCTGTGCTGCTGTGAGAAGTGAGACGCGACCTATTTCTCTAAGGTATTGCCTGACAGGATCAGTGACAGATCCTTCATCCATGGAGGCTAACATTTCCAATTCTTTTTCTAAATCAGTTGTTCCCCGCTCTGCTTCTGCCACCTCTTCTGTAGTACTTTCAAAAACATCAATTGAGGATTCAATTAATTTACCGTAAAATGCGTCTAACTCTTCTACTTTTTCCTCAGGTTTAGGGAAAACCTGTAAAATTTCTTCCTGGGTGACAAAACCACGTTCGTGGCCCAGCTTCAGGAGCTTTTTTTCATCTAAATCAGCGACTTTTGTTTTTGCTTTTGCCATATTTATTATTTATATTACAGATTTTTCAGTTTTAATGAAAGATCACGAAACCTTTTCGTTAAAACTTGTAACTGTTCCATTTTACCAAAACTCTGGGCATTTTTGATATCATCTGATAGTTTTTCTAAAGAGGCTTTAACTAAAGCCTTCTTTAACCCTGTCACTACCACATTGATTTCATCCAACCATGCCTTTGAGTTAGTTAATTTATCATCAATCTCTGTTAAATACAAGCCATCTACTATAGGTATTAGTTCCTCAGGCAGGGTTTTAACAAAATCCGTGATTGAAAATGCTGCTGCTTTGAAGGAAATTGCATCTAAATATAATACCAGCAAAACATACAAAGAACGATAAGCTTCTAATGTAAAGATTGTTTCAGGAAAACTCGGGATAAAAGTTAAGTCTGCCGGAATCTTTAGTAAAAGATTCATTAAATACTCTTCCAACAGCCCTCTTCTGGATTTGGACATCTCTTTGCTTCCTCCTTGTTTAATAATATTTTCAAAAGTCGGAGTATAACTGCTGCCAGCCTTAGCAATTTCACGACGCAAAATATCTTCCGGTAAAGCAATTAAAGCTGATAATTTTTGAATATAAAATTCACGGGTAACAGTATCGGAAATCTTAGCCCAAAGAGGCGCAATTTCTGCAGCAATTCGTTTTCTTCCTTCTGCTGTATTTCTATTAAATCTGGCTGCAACAGATGTTAGGTAGTAATCATAGATTGGTTCAGCCTCTTCCACTGCTTTTTTCCATAACTCCACATCTTTTAAGGATAGCTCAGCCGGATCTTTGCCTTCAGGGATTTTTATAACTTTAATATTTAAGCCTGCTGCATCTGCCATTTCTATTCCACGACGGGAGGCAGCATCCCCTGCTAAATCAGAATCAAAACAAAGTAAAATAGTATCTGTATATTTTTTTATCAAATCAATTTGCCCGGAGGTCAAAGCTGTACCTTTGGAAGCCACCACATTTTTTACCCCTGCCTGATAGGACATAATATTATCCATTTCCCCTTCAGTTAAAATAGCTGCGTTAGCTTGTCTGATTTCTCCCTTACTCAGATTTATTCCGTAAAGACAATGGCTTTTATCAAAAATTAAAGTTTGAGGGGTATTAATATATTTTGGTTCGCCCACTCCTAAAATTCTGCCTGAAAAAGCAACAATCTGACCTTTAACATCCAGTAATGGGAACATTACCCTGCCACGAAACCGATCATATCCTCCGGAATTAGAAGCAACAGCTAGCCCTGCATCAATTAAGTCAGTATTAGTAAAACCACGTTTTAACATAAATTTAAATAAGCTGTCCCATGAATTTGGGGCATAACCCAAATTAAATTCTTTGATAGTTTTATCAGTTAAGCCTCTTTTTTTAAGGTAAGCCAACGCGGGAGCACCTAATTTGTGCTCAGTTAAAATAAAATGAAAATATTGGGCTGCTTTTTGATTGGCGTCAAATAATTTGGTTTTTTTATCTTTATCTTTGGAAGGCTTACGGGAAAGTGTTACCCCTGCCCGACTCGCTAAATTTTCTAAAGCTTCCGTAAATTCCATTCCGTCTTTGAGCATTAAAAATTTAAAAATATCACCACCTGCATTACACCCAAAGCAATGGAAAATTCCTCGTTCAGGAGAAACTACAAAAGAAGGAGTTTTTTCATTATGAAAAGGACAAGGTGCTTTATAATTCACGCCGCTTTTTTTTAAGGGTAAATATTCTGAGATTAAATCAACAATGTTGATTTTTTGCTTTATTAAGTCGAGGTCATCCATAGTTTTATCAATAATCTGGTCGCCCGTTAACGTGGCCACAAGGGATTGATAAGCGGATTATAATCCAATTTAACCCAAATAACAACTTCTTACAGGAACTTTAAAAACTTATTTTCCTTGTCTACCAATATACATTTTGGGGCCAATGGTTTATCAGTTAATTCAAACCCAATTATAATTATTTCTTCACCTTTTTTAATTAGATGTGAGGCTGCACCATTCATGCAGATTACACCAGATCCCCTTTCTCCTGCCATAAGATATGTTTCCAGTCTGGCGCCAGAGGTATTACTCACAACTAAAACTTTCTCAAATGGCCAAAAACCAGCTTTATCAATTAAATCCTCATCCACAGTAATACTGCCAATATATTTTAAATTAGCTTCAGTGACAGTTGCTTTATGAATTTTTGAACGTATTACAAACCTCATATATTTATTTCTCAACTTGGCGGTGGGAGAGGGATTCGAACCCTCGATACCTTACGGTATGCGACCTTTCCAAGATCGTGCACTCGACCACTATGCGATCCCACCTAAACAATGCTTTGATCCCAGTGATTTTATCACTTTTCCTCTTAATAGAACAATTAGAAGAGATTTATAAATAGAATATTATACTTGTAGTATAATTCCAAACAAGAATTGTTGAATATGAAAAAACTCAAGAAAACTCTAAAACCCTATGCAAATTTTTTATTTGAGGTGGGAATCTTGGCTAAAACTCCACGCTCTGGCTTCCGTCACTTAGATGGTTTGAATCAATCCATATCTGAACATCTTTTAAGAACTACTTACGTTGGATTTACACTCGCTAATTTGGAACAGGAAAAAGGCGAAAAAGTGGATTTAGAAAAAGTTATAAAATGTTGCTTATTTCATGATCTTGGAGAAGCCAGAGCATCTGATTTAGACTATATCAGTCAAAAATATACTAAAACAGATGAGTTGGCAGCAATAAATGATGCTGTAAAGAATCTATCCTTTGGTAATATTATTTTAAGCATTTGTAAAGAAGCTGAAGAAAGAATCACCAAAGAAAGTATTATTGCCAAAGATGCTGACCAAATAGAACTACTTTATTCACTTAAAGAAATTATTGATTCAGGAAATCCTCAGGCAAAATTATGGATTCCCCCTTTACTCAAAAGGCTAAAAACAACTTCTGCAAAAGATCTAGCCAAACAAATCCTAAAAACAGATTCTAATGAGTGGTGGTTTGAGAATAAGAATGATGAATATTGGGTTAATGGTGGTAAACGGAAAAAATGAAAAAAAATTCATTAACTGAATTTGAAACCAAGGTTCTTGATTTTGATAAAGAAGAAATCATTAAAAAATTAAGAAAACTGGGAGCTAAAGAATCTCCTGAAGTTTTAGTCAGCCGTTATGTTTTTGATATTGAATCAGAAAATATGGAATGGATCAGACTTAAAGAAATCAATGGTAAAACTACCCTAACTTATAAACATAAATTTAGAGGAAACGTAGAAGTCGGAAAAACTCAGGAAATTGAGACTGAAGTAACAAATTTTGAAACAACAGCTCAAATTTTATTAAAAATACCTTTTAAGCGTGTTTTTTATCAGGAAAATAAAACCCATATTTTTTATCTTAATGAGATTGAATATTCAATTGATACCTGGCCCAAACTCGATCCTCACCTGGAAGTAGAAGCAGACAGTCTGGAAAAAGTAGCAGAGGGATTAAAATTATTGGATTTAGAAGGAAAAGATATCGGAGATATGGATCTTACATCAATTTATCAGATGAAAAATATTGATATCCACTCTCAAAATAAATTGAAATTCAATTAAAATTTGCACTCTTTACAACATGGTGTATGATATATACATGATGTGGAATTATTACAATTCAAACTCCAACTGGATGTACAACATGATGTTTGGTTATGGAAATGGGTTTGGTGTTATTGGCTGGCTAATGCCTTTGATAATACTTGATTTAGTCTTAAAAGGGTTTGCTTTATGGAAAGCAGGCAGAAATAATCACATGTATTGGTTTATTGCCCTCCTTTTAGTTAATTCTCTGGGCATCTTACCTCTTGTTTACTTAGTCTTTTTTGAGAAAAAGAAGGGAAAGTAAATATTCTTTATTTCCCCCTCCCCCCAATATAGGTGATTCTATTACATCTTCTACTTTAAAAAACATGCTCTCAAATTTTTCTGACACTTCTTTTCTAACCTCCTCAGCAATTTCCGGAGGGAGAATTCCTTTTACCAAATCTCTTTGATTGGCTTCATAATGAGGTTTAAGAAGTGCAATAATCCTTCCGTCTGGTTTTAAAAATTTCTGAACAATTGGCAAAATAAGTTCTAGCTTTGTCCAGCCCGCATCTATAGTGATTAAATCAACAGTTTCAGGGAGTTGCTCCAAACGAAGAATATTAGTTCTTTCCATGACTACCACTCTGGGGTCATTCCTGAGTTTCCAGGCAAATTCTCCATAAGCTGTATCTACTGCATATACCTTGGCAGCACCATTTTGCAATAAACAATCCACAAATCCACCAGTTGAGGAACCTACATCCAAAGCAACCTTACCTGTTACATCAATGCCAAATCTATCTATTGCTGCCTGAAGCTTATCTCCACCACGGGAGACAAAGTTAGAGCTGCTCATACATCTCCACAGCTTTTTTAAGCAGAACCTTATCGTTAGAAAAACTCAATTTTTCTAAGGCTTCATCAGGAGTATACCAACCTGAATCAGAAACTTCCCAATCATGATCACGAATATCACCTGAAACATACTTCATTAAATAAATAGTCACAATTTTAAAGATTTTTTTATTATTTAAAGAATAATAATATTTTGATTGTCCCACAGAATCAATAATTTCTGCTTCAATTCCACCTTCTTCTTTTACTTCTCTTAAACCTGCCTGCTTCATCCCCTCCCCTTCATTGGGCTTACCTTTAGGAAAACCCCAGTGTTTATTTGTTGAATGTTGAGTCACTAAAACATTCCCCTCTTTATTGAAAACTATTCCCCCAGCAGAAAATTCTCTTTTCATCTTAAATGAATATAACATACTCCAGTAAGATCTTTGGAGGAAGCAATTCTTTATTTAACGCTCCCAATTGGAATTAATAAAATTATTAGGACCAATTCGCTGGTCAATTGGTAAAATATCTTTCTGATAAGGTGGATTAAATAAATCTTTAACTACAAATATTAAAAGAGCAATAAGAATTATAATAGCAAACAAAACAAAAGATAACTTATACCAATACAATTGCAAAGATGCCCATTCAGCCATTGGTTGCAATGATCGCTCGATATTTTTAAGGGATTTATCTTTTACAGGTTTACTTTTCTTTTTCATGACAGTAAATAAATACTACAGAAAAAATATTCTTAGCGCAACACTATATTGTGCGTTTAAGACGCGGCGGTGGGGGTGAGATTCGAACTCACGGTCCCTTGCGGGACGATGCTTTTCGAAAGCATTGCCGTACGACCACTTGGCTACCCCACCAATAAAAATATCAAAATACCAACGTTCTGATACGCTGATCTGCCGATATGCTGATATTCTGAACTGGTGCGCCTGGAGGGGATCGAACCCCCGACTTCATCGTCCGCAACGATGCGCTCTATCCACTGAGCTACAGGCGCAATATGTGAATTTTACAACAACTATACGTAAGACGCTAATATCTTACTTTTGGGGATTTTCTAAAGGAAAGTGTTTTTGTAAAGATGAAGCCCAGGAATCCATCAGATTTTTAGGAGCAATTTCATGAAACGGCAGATATTTGGCAACTGTTTTTTTAACTTCTTCTATATGATCTGCTTTGATCAAAATTATTAGCTGACTGGGGAAACGTAGGTTTGTGGCAATGTTTAGAATTTTATAGCCTTCTTTTTCAGAAAACCAAAAGCTATTAAGCTCTGCCCAAAAATAAAAGTGGTCACCAATGGTAATTCCCTGTGTGGAAATTTTATATTCCACATCCTCAGGAGGCACAAAAGCCAATACATAAACCACAAAGGCAAGCGCCAGCAACACACCAATAAATATATATTCCCTGGCAAGCAAGGAAATTAATACCAATAGAACTAGGATAATTGCTGTGGTGGTGAAAAAAGATCTATCCCTTTTTCTAAAAGGTCTGGCTGGTGCTGTCCAAGTAAGATAAGTTCTTACAGGATCATCTTCCTGTTTTTGATTCTCTCTTTCATTGTTTTCAGTAGATTTATGGTAAAACTCGGGCATTAGAAATTATTATACAACAGAATGGATTATATACTCTATCTTTGTTACAATTAGCCACAAGGAGAGACCAAGTCTCCTGCGTAGTTTGGAGAGGTCGCATAGTGGTCTAGTGCGAATCGGTGCTAACGATTTGTACCCGTAAGGGTACCGAGGGTTCGAATCCCTCCCTCTCCGCCAGGTAATTAAAAATACTTCTTTACAAATAAAACCCGAAATTTTATATTTATAGTATGGGTTATCTTCGGCATCCTAACAATAACTGCCAAATTTGTAATAAGCCAGTTTAAGAAAACCTTCTGAAGTTAAAAAAAGCCATGGCCACATCTTCTGTAGCTTAGACTGCTATGGAAAGTCGTTGAGAAGAGAAAAACCATGCCTTGTGTGTGGCACTTTAATTATGGCCCACTTTAATAAGAAAACTTGCAGCAGGGCTTGTGCAAATAAGCACCGAGCAGGAATTAAGTATTTAGGAGGAAGAAGAAAAGATAAAGTTGTTCATTTTAAAAGATTAAAAATAAGACTGCTCGGAAATAGAATAAACCAATGCGCTAAGTGTAGTTATAATAAAATAGAAATCCTGCAAATTCATCACAAAGACAGAAATCGAGAAAATAATAATCTAGAAAACTTAGAATTAATTTGTCCAAATTGTCATTTTGAAGAGCATTTATTGGAAAAAAGCTGGCTAAAAGGGTATAATCAAGCAGTTTAATAGGGAGAGGTGCTTGGAGTGGTTTATCAGGTTGGTCTTGAAAACCAATGTTCCGCAAGGAACCGTGGGTTCGAATCCCACCCTCTCCGCCAAATTATTGTATTATCAAAACTATGAAATTTTTTCATACAGCTATTACTGTAAATAATATTGAAGAATCAACCCTTTTCTATAAAGAAGTTTTTAACTTAACTGTTAGAACACAAGGCGAAAGACCTGAATTAGGAGTAAAGTTTATCATGCTAGAGGACAAAAATAGCGTCGTAATAGAGCTTTTTGAGCACTTGCACCCTATTCCATTGCAAGATAACCTTATGGATTTTAGTAAAGTAGGTATTAAACATATTGCATTCATTGTAGATAATATCGACGAAATTATTGAAAAAGCTATAAATCAAGGTGCCAAAATCATTTGGCAACCCAAGAAGGGTATCACTGTTAAGAGAATTGCATTTATTTCTGATCCAAATAATATCCCAATAGAACTAGTTGAATTGTAAACAAATATGTTAGTTATCTAGCAAGTGTAATTGCCCAGACTGATTTAGCTCCATTTCTTTTTAAGATATAACAACATTCTTTTAAGGTTGAACCCGTAGTCCAGACATCGTCCACAAGAAGAAATTTTAAATTTTTAATTTCAAATTTTAAATTCAATGCGAAAGCATTGTTTATGTTTTTCTTTCTTTCCCAACTAGCTAAACCTACTTGTGGCTTGGTGTGTTTAGTTCTTTTTAGTGCTTCTGCATATTCTAAACCTATTTTTGAGGCTAATATTTTCCCCAACAGGGCAGATTGATTAAAACCCCGCCATTTTTCTCTTTTTGGATGAAGTGGAACTGGTACCACCACCCACCCTTCTCCTCTGTCTTTTTTAATTTCTTCAATAAATTGAGGGGTAAATTTTGCCCAATATTCGAGCGTCAGATCAGTCAGAGTATCGGCAATATCGGCAACAAATTTATACTTCAGCTTTTGAATGGATTTTTTTAATGGGTTCTGATAAGCAAAGCTTGAAACAGCTCCGCTGTTATAAATCCCCAAACTCCACAAACCATCTAAACCAAACCTTTTTTTACATAAGGGATGGACTTTCCCACCAATTGCTGGTTTTTCACAATTTGGACAAACCAAATCTTGCTGCAAAATTGTTTTAACACAAGAATCACAAAAATATGTACCAAACTTCCCACACCCACAACATTTTTTAGGAAAAAAGATATTCCAGAAAAAGTGCATAATTTATGGTAACAAAAATCCACCCGGAGGTGGATTTTTTTGTGGAGACGAGGGTATTGAACCCTGTCTGAATCGTTAATTTAATAACATCTACAAGCTTAGCTAGTATATTTTTAAAGTTTAGTTGTAACCTACTAGCAGGAAAACTAAACTTTGATTGAATCGTCTTAAAAAATTATGGATCAACCAACACCATAATCTTAGCAACCTGACTGTTGTACTTAT
>Ga0172379_10000653_pt1 | contig 83688 bp, 97 predicted proteins | sample GrowelOW334metaG_FD_119756 | JGI IMG/M metagenome (GOLD analysis project Ga0172379, IMG submission 119756) | Groundwater microbial communities from an aquifer near a municipal landfill in Southern Ontario, Canada - Groundwater well OW334 metaG | ecosystem: Environmental > Aquatic > Deep... | reverse complement strand
TGGCACAATTGATCAGGTCAAAAATGCCGGCTTGGCTCTAAACACTCTTTGGGTAAACGGCCAGGTGAAAATTACCGACGGTACCGAAGGTGATGGTAAGGTGCTAACTTCCAATGCGGCCGGTGTGGCTTCATGGCAAGCGGCACAGGCTGGTGGAGCCGGTGGTGGGTCTGCAAGCTTGGAGTACAAGACTAATACTTGGACGGCGTGGACTTTTGTTTTGCCGCAGACCATAAATTCTGGATCAGTAATAAAATACAACAATTCCTCTTATCAAGAGCCGATTGCCACCTGCTCAGTCGGTAAGAAGGTCATTGGTGGTGGTTGCGCCATGATTCTTAGATATAAACCAACATTCGGTCCGTATAGTATAAATATTACGACGGACATCGACGGATATGCAATTGGAGCCAAGCTGAACAAGAATTTTTTAACTTACTCGGTCTCTAGCGGCAGCGTCTTTTACCTCCAGTCACTGGGCCAGTTTACTGTTTACAGGTCAGCACCCACCTCAGATGGTTCAGGATGGGTTTGTGGGGCCGGGCCAACTTCGATTACGAGTGGGCCTAGTAGTACTGGGCCGATTGACAACACTTTGTATTCCTTGACCGCTACTGCCATTTGTCAGTAATGAGTGGCTAGTAATGAGTATGTAAAACCAAAAACCGCTCAAAGCGGTTTTTGGTTTGTTTGTGAATAATCGTCAAAGATTTCTCTGGTATAATATTAAGTAGGTTTTTGTTTTGATTTTTTAACTCCCGATTTCCTAACCTCTAAACTTCAAAACTTCCCAACTTCTAAACTAATCCATGATTATTGCTGAAAAACAACTCCACGACTTCATTCTCGACTCCGGCCTGGTTTCCAAGGCCGAATTTGAAGAGGCGATTGAAGAAGCTAAGAAAAAGAAAGTCAAAGTCACCGAACTTCTGGTGAATAAGGGCAAGATTACTGAAGATGATTTGCGTCGAATGCAGGCCTATGTTTTGGGCATCCCCTTTGTTGACCTCAAGAGTCAGAGAATCGATTTCAGTATCCTCTCGACCATCCCTGAACCGGTGGCACGGACTCATAATATTGTGGCTTTCAAAAAGAGCGCCGACTCCCTCGAGGTGGCAATGCTTGATACCGATGACTTAAACGCTATCGACTTCATTAAGAAAAAAGTTGGCCTCAAAATTCTGCCTCGACTGACCGATACCGAATCGATTAAAAGCACTCTGCTTCAGTACCAAAAAAGTTTGAAAGCCGAATTTGGCGACATCATTCAAAAAGAGGCACAAACTCTGAAAATGGTTTCCGGGGTCGGGGAGGTGAGCGAGACTTCAGAAAAAGATCTCAAAAAACTGGCTGAAGATTTGCCGGTGGTCCGAATTGTCGACACTCTGTTAAAGCATGCCATTCTCCAGGGTTCTTCCGATATCCATATTGAGCCGATGGAGAGTGAACTCCTGGTTCGTTATCGAATCGACGGTATTTTGCACGATGCCATGGTGTTGCCGAAAAATGTCGAGTCCAGTATCACTGCCCGTATCAAAGTTTTATCAAGCCTGAAACTCGATGAAAAGCGCTTACCACAGGACGGCCGGTTTAAAATCGAACTTAACAACGAAAAAGTTTCTTTCCGTGTCTCAATTTTGCCGGTTTATTACGGTGAAAAAACTGTGATGCGCTTGTTGCGAGAAAATGTTTCCGGTTTTACCTTGGAAGGTATGGGCTTTCATGGCGAGTCACTTGAGCGGGTGCACGAAGGCTTGAAACAAAAGACTGGAATGTTGCTTACGACCGGCCCAACCGGTTCCGGTAAATCAACCACCTTGTATACAATGCTGGAAATCTTGAATACTCCAGATGTGAATATTTCAACCATCGAGGATCCAATCGAATATCAAATGTCTAGGGTCAATCAGACCCAGGTTAAGCCAGAAATCGGCTTCTCGTTTGCCTCCGGTTTGCGAACCCTGGTTCGTCAAGACCCGGACATCATTATGGTTGGTGAAATCCGTGACAACGAAACGGCTGCTTTGGCGATTAACGCGGCACTTACCGGCCACTTGGTGCTTTCAACCTTGCACACCAACTCGGCAGCCGGCGCGATGCCTCGGCTTCTGGATATGCACGCCGAGCCGTTTCTCTTGGTGTCGACTCTAAATGTGGTCATTGGCCAGCGTCTGGTTCGGAGACTTTGCCAAGACAAAGAGAGGTACTTTTTGAGCAAAGCCGAGCTTGAACAGCTTGATAAAAACATCGATATGGACCGGCTTTTGTCTGAACTCAAAAAAGAAAATGTGATTCACAAAGACGATACTTGGGATAAAGTGCCGTTTTATCGGCCAAAGAAAACTTCCGAATGTCCCGACGGTTTTTCCGGACGAGTTGGCATTCATGAGGTTTTAAAAATGACGGCGACAATTAAAGAGTTGGTTATGAAAGGCGCAACTTCGGCGCAAATCGAATCACAAGCGCGTAAAGAGGGGATGCTCACTATGCTTGAAGACGGAATTTTCAAAGCCGTGCAAGGTATGACGACGATTGAGGAAGTACTCCGAGTGGTCTCGGAATAATGTAAAATGGAAATCTAAAAATGGAAAATGTCAAGGCAAAATTTAAAAATGAATTTAAGAAAAGACTATATTTTTGGGTTTTAAGTTTGGTCAAATTTATTGATAGATTGCCAAAGGACCAGGTCGGTTCAGTCATGGGGAAGCAGCTCTTGAGGAGTGGTACCAGTGTTCTCGCTAATTATGTGGAGGCTGACTCCGCATCATCGAGGAAAGATTTCATTAATTTTTTTACCCACTCTCTAAAATCTGCGAATGAGTCGAAAGTCTGGCTGACTTTGTTAAGAGATACTGACAAAGGTCCCAAAAATGAGCTACAATGGTTACTAAAGGAACTTGGGGGAGATTTCAAATATTATCGCTTCAAGTATCTTAACACTAAAACATAAACGGTAATTTTTTACTTTTTATATGTCTTTTTCCATTTTTAGATTTCAATTTTAATTTGCTTATGCCCGTTTTTAACTACAAAGCACAAAAAGCCGAAGGGGAGATTTATGAAAGTTCAGCCGAATTTTCAGATCGCTTTGCTCTGTATAATGATCTTAAAAGACGGGGCGAGATGATCCTCTCAATCCACGAGGTTAAAAGCAAGGCCGGTAATCGTTTTTCCTTTGACCAGTTGTTTGGCCGAGTCGGGACGCATGAGCAGATTCTTTTTGCTCGCAATTTGGGTTCAATGATTTCTTCAGGTTTGTCGCTTACTCGGGCGCTCAATGTGATTTTGAAGCAGACCAAAAATAAGGCTTTTCAATCCGTCATTACATCGATTTTAGGCGAAATTGGTCGCGGTCAGTCCTTAGCTCAAGCACTTTCCGTACACCCAAAAGTATTTTCCTCACTTTTTGTTTCAATGGTTCGGGCCGGCGAATCAAGCGGTAGCCTCTCCGATTCTTTAAAGGTTGTTTCGAGGCAGATGGAGCAATCCTATCTGCTCAAAAAGAAGATTCGTGGGGCGATGATGTATCCTGGAATTATTCTTTCTGTCATGTTGGTTATCGGTGTTCTGATGATGATTTATGTGGTGCCAACTTTAACAGGCACCTTTAAAGAATTGAAAGTGGCTTTGCCGGCCAGTACCCAGTTTATTCTAAATATCAGTAATTTTATTATTAACCACACTATCTTAGGTCTGGTAATCGTTATTGCGGTCATTGTCGGTTTCATCACTTTACTAAAAACCAAGCCTGGTAAACGCGGTTTTGATTGGACCATTTTGAAATTGCCGGTTATTGGAAGTATCACCAAAGAAACCAACTCGGCCCGGACCGCAAGAACCCTCTCGTCACTGCTTTCGGCAGGTGTTTCGGTGGTTGAGGCTTTGGGCATTACGGCTGAGGTGACTCAAAATTCTTACTACCACGATGTTCTCAAGCACGCGGAGGAGGCAATCCAAAAAGGTATCACAATTTCTTCAGTTTTTGCCGAAAATGAAAAGCTTTACCCAACCTTCGTGGCAGAGATGACGAGTGTTGGTGAAGAAACCGGTCAATTGGCACCGATGCTTTTGGAGCTAGCCACTTATTATGAAGCCGAGGTGGAACAGCGCACCAAGGATATGTCCACAATCATTGAGCCGTTTTTGATGGTGGTCATTGGCGCTGCGGTCGGCTTTTTTGCAATCTCGATGATTTCGCCAATGTACTCGCTCGTAAATACAATTTAACCTGAAGTGTGAAGTATGAAACATGAAACACCCAGGAAGAAAGTAAAATTTTATCAGGCTGTTTCAAGCTTCAAGTTTCAGGCTTCAGGTTCTCGTTCTCGAGGGTTTTCCTTTATTGAGACAATGGTTATTATTTCAATAATAATTATTCTCTCGGCCTTTGCTTACGGTGCGTTTGTCACGCTCAACCGTGATCAGGCTTTGGAAAAAGACACCAATTCAGTTATTTTACTTTTGAACCAGGCCAGAGCAATGACTTTAGGGTCTAAAGGGGCGAGTCAGTATGGTGTCCACTTTGAAGCTGATTCAGTCACGCTCTTCAAGGGGTCAACTTACTCCGCTTCTGATGCTTCCAATGTTGTGACAGCCATCGGTTCGCCAGTTGGGATTAGTGCCGTTAGTTTAACCGGCGGCGGTTCGGAGGTTTTGTTTGATTGGTTGACCGGGGACACCTTACAGAATGGTACTGTCACACTCTCACTTAATACCGATCCCTCCGATTCTAAAACAATAACCATCCATCAAACAGGTCTAACTGAATAGTTTGGTTTTGGTTGTATAATGTAGTCATTGATGTTTGATTTATTAAACAAAAAAAGGGCGGCGACACTTAAAAAGTCTCGAGGCTTTTCTCTTTTGGAAATTGTGATTGCGACAGCGATTCTGGCGACAGTTTTGTTGGGTTCAGTCGGGGCTCTGACTTTGGCGATCAAAATTGCTTCGGCGAATACGGCGAAAATTCAAGCGGCTTACTTGGCCGAAGAGGGCGTGGAGGCTGTCAGAATTTTGCGTGATAATGGTTGGGCGGCAAATATCGCTTCCCAAGCCTCACCTTTTTACCTGTCTTTTAATGGTACGACCTGGCAGGCTACCTCGGTCAATCAGTATGTTGACGGAATTTTTGAGCGCAAAGTGACCCTGTCTTCAATTTATCGGGATGGTAGCAAGAAGATTGTCTGGAGCGGTGGCACCTTAGATACTAACGCCAAAAAAATAACCGTCGAGGTTTCTTGGCTTTCAGCCGGGGCGACCACTACAAAGTCGATCTCCACAATTCTCGCTAACATCTTTAATAACTAGCTTATGATTTTTGCTCGAGTATCTAAAAAGGGCGGAGTGGCAAATGAGTGGGGAATCTCTCTTGTTGAGATTCTCATTTATGTGGCAGTGATGACGATGTTTTTGATTTTGATTGTGAACGCAGTCCAGTCCTTCTCGAAGTCTTATCGTTCTATGCATTCGGCTCAAAATGTAGAATTGTCGGCTGAAACCGCCCTAGAGCGTCTGACGCGGGAGATCAGGGGTGCGACGAGTGTTGACACGGCGCAAAGCACTCTGGGTTCGTCTCCTGGTATCCTGTTTCTCAACACCACTGATGATGCCGGCACGGCGCTTACCGTTAAATTTTTTCTTTCCGGCCAAGTTTTACATGTTAGTGAGAACGGGGTAGATCAGGGCCCGCTAACTTCATCGGCCGTGAGAGTCACTAATTTGGTTTTTCGCTCGATTACCGCGACCAAATCTAAGGCTGTTAAAATTGAGCTTGCCACGGAGAGTGGCAGTGGTTCGGATTATCGCTCCAAATCATTTTATTCGACAGTTGTAATGCGCGGTTCCTACCCGCTTCAGTGACTAATTATTTAAATTGAATGACTTTCTTAAGCACTAAAAGATCAAAAAGTCGGGAAGGCGGTCAGACCGTTATCCTAATCTCGCTCTTGTTTACTATCGTCACCACGACGGTTGTTTACGGGATGGTTAATCCGGTACTCAAACAATTTAGTATCGGACAGGATTTGCAAACCTCAAAGCAAAGCTATTTTGCGGCTGAATCCGGGAGCGAAGATGTCTATTATCGAATCAGGAATAATCAGACAACCAATTTCCCCGAATTACTCACTCTTGATGGCTCAACCGCGAGCTCGACTCTGACTGTGACAGGTAGCAACGAAAAGCAAATTCTTTCAACAGCCTACAACAATAATATTTTTAGGACAGTGGATAAGGACATCACTGTAACTGATGGATTTGCTTTCAATTTTGCAGTACAGGTCGGGCTAGGTGGTCTCTTTCTGAACGGTGAGGGTGCCCTAATCAGAGGCAATGTCTATTCCAATGGTCCCGTCTCGGGCCAGTCGACCAATATGATTTATGGGGATGTGGTATCGGCAGGAAGCTCAGGTAGTATCACTAATGTTCATGCCACCTCAAGTGCTTACGCGCACAGCATTTCTAATTCTGTTGTCGACAGAGATGCCTATTACACCAGTATCTCCGGCACAACTGTAAACGGCACTCTGTATCCAAGTAGCACCGACCAGCTTCCTGTTGATATGCCGATTGCCGACTCGCTTCTTGACCAGTGGGAAAGTGATGCACTTGCGAATGGCCTTACCAGTTGTTCCGGCGCGACTAAATATATTGGCTCGAGCGTCACTTGGAATGCGCAGAAAATAAATTGTAATGTTGAAATTAGTGGCAATAATACGATAATCACACTTAAGGGTTCAGTTTGGATTAATGGCAATCTCACCATTAAAAATGGTCCTAAATTTAAAGTCGATGATAGTGTGGGAAACAAGAGTGTTGCAATTCTGGCCCACTCCGCGTCTAGTCCTACCACTAAAGGGCGGATTCTCTTGGAAAACAGCCCGCTCTTCTATGGTTCTGAGACAAATGGTGTTGCTAATCCAGATTCTTATGTAATGCTGGTTTCTCGTAATACCGGTGCTGAATCGGGGAGCGGGGCGATAGCGATTATTGCCGGGAGCAACACTGCCGGTAACCTCTTGCTCTACGCTCCTCACGGAGAAATTCGGCTTTATAACAATGTTGTTCTGCGTGAGGTTACGGGCTACAAACTATCTCTGTTTAATAACACCGAGGTTCTTTATAACATTGGACTGGCCCAGCCTCTATTTACTGCCGGTCCGGGTGGCCAATGGAAAATCAAACGCTGGCGAGAAAGTCGTGAGCACTAGATCTCTCTTCCGACCCGTTTTAAGCACTTGTCTTTTTTGTTTTTGGGAGTAAAATTGTAAGTGGAGCAGCCAAGGCCTTCGGATTTTAGTCCGCCGTGTGTCAATCCGCGGAAATCTGATTGGCGAGTAGGCTGCCCACTGAAGGCAACCATAACCTTAGACCGGCGGATATTGCCTAAAAAATCGTTCTTATAGCGCCAAAGCACTTTGTGCTCGCGCCGATCACCTTCGGGTGAGCAATATCCTCCTTTTCTTTCAGGACCCTTTACTGGGTCCTTTTTTGTTTTACTGTTTCAAGTTTCATGCTCCAAGTTTCAGGTTCTGCTATAATTGATAAATGAAGAAAAACAACAAGATTTTGATTGCCAACTGGAAAATGGCTCCCGAGACTCCGGAAATTGCCCATGAAATTTTTGGAATTATCAAACGGAAAATGGCTAGGACCAAAAGAGTCGAGGCTGTCATTTGTCCGTCCTACCTATATCTCGAAAATTTTGCCAGCAAAGTCTCGGGTCGCCGATTTTCAATCGGGGCTCAAGATGTCTTCTGGGAGACAACAGGTCAGGCGTTTACCGGCCAAGTGAGTGCTCCGATGGTTAAGGCCGTGGGAGCCCAATATGTGATTGTTGGCCATTCAGAAAGACGCAGCTTTGGTGAGACTGATGTGATGGTCAATAAAAAGATTCTCTCCTCTCTTAAGGCCGGTTTGATTCCGATACTTTGTGTTGGTGAGAGTGAGCGTGATTCGCAGATTAATTATCTAGATTTTCTCAAAGATCAAATTAAATCGGCGCTTGTCGGAGTCAAAAAGTCAGGGCTGGTCAATCTGATAATTGCTTATGAACCGGTTTGGGCGATTAGCACTTTTCAAAAAGGCTCGATTAACCCAAGTGACCTTCACGAAGCTATAATTTTTGTGCGCAAAGTTGTCGCTGATCTTTATGATCGAGAAACCGCGATGTCACTTCGGGTGGTTTATGGCGGTTCAGTTAGTGAAGAAAATGTCGGGGCCCTGCTTAGGGGTGGGGAGGCTGACGGTCTTCTGGTCGGCAAAGCCAGTTTGAATCCGGAAACTTTTGGCGCTTTGATTAAAATTGCTGATTCATTCAAATGAATTTCAAAAATCTAAAATCTGCCGGAGATCTGTCTGGTAAAAAAGTCATAATTCGTTTAGATGTAAATGTGCCGATTGTTAATGGTAATATTCGAGACGATTTTCGTTTACGAAAAGCTCTGCCAACCTTGGAACATCTAAAGTCAGCTGGGGCCAAGACCTTGATTATTGGTCATATCGAGAGTTCTGAAACCGATTCTCTTCAGGCAATTTTTGATTACTTCAATTCCAAACTACCGGTTAAGTTTGCCACGGATTTAACCCAGGCGGCGGATTTAATGGCCGGTCTGAAGACTGGCGAGTTTGTTTTGCTGGAAAATTTGAGACGATTCAAAGGCGAAAAAGAAAATTCTCAATCTTTTGCTAAAGAAATTGCAGGTCTGGGGGAGATTTATATAAACGAAGCCTTCTCGGTTTCTCACCGACCCCACGCTTCAATTGTTGGTTTGCCAAAACTATTGCCAAGTTTTGCCGGTTTGGTGTTCGAGGCCGAATTTTCTAATTTATCCAAGGCCTTTAATCCGCCAAAGCCATTTTTGTTGATTTTGGGTGGCGCCAAGGTGGAGACAAAATTGCCATTAATTAAGAAACTTTTACCAAAGGCGGATACGGTTTTTGTTGGTGGAGTTCCGGCCAATGATTTTTTTAAGGCGAAGGGTTTTGAGGTGGGAGCCTCGGCGGTCTCACAGATTAAATTAGATGCCAACCTGTTGGCCGAGACGAAAATTATGTTGCCACTCGATGTGGTTATTGATGGAGGGGGTGGTAAATGCACGATTGCTCCGGAAGAGCTTGGTAAGAAAGATGAAATCCTTGATGCTGGTCTCGAAACAGTTGCTGAACTTAATTTTTTGGCCTCAAAGTCTAAATTTGTGCTCTGGAACGGTCCTTTGGGAAATTATGAGAGGGGCTTTGTCGAGGGTACTGAAAATCTGGCTCGGGCACTTGCTGAATGTGGGGCCGAGACGATTGTTGGTGGCGGGGATACTTTGGCGGCCCTGGAGAAATTAAATTTGTTTGATAAATTTTCTTTTGTTTCGACGGCTGGTGGGGCGATGCTCGATTTTCTCTCGAGTGGAACTTTGCCTGGGATTGAGGCACTTGAGAATAGTTTGGAAGTTTGAAAGCCCCGACGCTTGCTTCAAGGTCGGGGTCCCGACCGAAGCGTCGGGATTGAGAAGTTTAAAAAGGTGGCAGTGGCCCCTGTTGACGTCGTGGTGAGATTGTGCTATTTTGAACACAGTCAGTTCATCCTCTAAAGAAAGGATAAGTATGTCAGATTTGGGAATTCGGGTTGATTCTGTTTGGGCTGATCCTCATGAGTGTCATTGCATCTGTCATCAGCCGAGAGGAAACGCCATGCATTTTACGGCCTGCTGCCATCCTTGCCCAACCTGTGGTCGGCGGATTAAGACTCTTTTTGTCTCCGAACATCTGGTAGCTTGTCGGGCTCGGCATGACGCTTCAGTCAAGGCTACTGAGGCCGAGGCCAAGGTCCTGACGCCGATGCCGACCAATCTCCCAAGCGAGGCCTTCGACGACATTTCGCACGTCGATGACGGTCGGCCACCGGTCTGATTGGTTGTAGTTTACAGGCGCTTTAATCGAGCGCCTTTTTAATTTTCTCCAAAATCAATTTACCGTCAACAAATTCTTTGGTTGGCCAAAAGCCGGCTAAACCATCGTCGTGTCTTCTGGGCACCAAATGGATGTGAAAGTGGGGGATATCAACGCCAACTACCGAGACAGCGACATAATCGGCGTTCAAAGCCTTTTTGATGGCAATCATCAGTTTTTTGCATTCGACAAAAAGTTTGGACAGAAGCTCGTCAGGAGTGTCAGTCATTTTCTCGTAGTGAGCTTTTGGGATAACCAAAATATGACCATCGGAAACCGGGTGAATATCGAGAAAAGAGAATATCTCGTCATTTTCAAAAACTAAATCGGAGGGAATTTCTTTTTTGGCGATTTTGCAGAAGAGGCAATTCATAAAAAGTAGATAGTATTAAGTATAAGTCCCGTTAGAAGTAGGACGCGGACATCCAATCATTATACAACAAACTACGCTCCGCTATCTGTATTAAACATTTTCCGCAAACAGACAACTGTTGTTAGCGTCCGCGACTTCTAACGGGATAGGGTATATGGTATGAAGAAAAAAGCCCTCATCCGTTAGGTGGACGAGGGTCAAATTGATTTTACTTCATCCGAGTTGCTCAACCAGCATTTCCATGGCAGTTTCTTGGTTTCCAAACTTGGCCAAGACGGTTAGCATCTCATCGGTGTTGAAAGAGTTAGTTTCGGTGAAGACCACCCCGTAAGTTCGCTTTGTGCTCATAATTGCGATACACAGCCTGCTCTGTGAGTCGTGGACGAGGCAGAGGGTTGAGCCGGCTTTGTCTGTGGTCCAAACGGCCCGACCTAGGATATTGTCACCACCCAGAAGTTCAACAGTCTTACCCCTGATACCAAGACCGAGCGCGTCTTCGACTTTTCCAGTCACTTTCATTCGTCTAGCCTCAGTCTTTTCAACTCCGTTGGCATCGAAGATGTAAAGTGGGGCGCCAGACCTGGTTTCGACATACTGTCTGATTTCCGGCGCCCTCTTAAAGATTCCGTTAAGGATTTTTTCAGCTTTTGCCATAGCCTTTTGGACCATCGCCTTGAGCTGTTCCTGCTTTTTCTGCTTTCGGCTCTCGGCCAATTTCTTGGCTTTCAGCCTTTCTGTTTGTTCTTGTGTCTTTCGGTCGACAATTTCTCTGAAGCGATAGCCTAAACTTTTTCTCATAAAGTTCCTTTCCTTTGCAAAGGATAGTCAATTTTGGAAATGTGTCAATTGGTCTAGTTGCGGGATGATATCCCGTTAGAGATAGGTCATCAAGATGACCGTTGCTCACGGTGAATCTCTGGCCGTCGATATTTGGTGGGAATTTATCGTCCAGCTAAGGCTTCCTAACAAAAGATCTCTAACGGGATGATATAATCTAAAAATGAAAAAATATGCCGTCCGGGAGGAAATTTCAGATCAGGAACACCAACAGCTCGGCCAATATCCGTCTTTGCTTAAGAAGTTGTTAGCCTATAGGGAGATCAAGGGCGGCGATCAGGCCGAAGCCTTTCTCAATCCTAATTATGAGAAGCATCTCCACGATCCGTTCTTGATAAAAGATATGGGGAAGGCGGTGGACCGAATTCTGAAGGCTTTCCAATTGGGTGAAAAGATAATAATTTTTGGTGACTATGATGCCGACGGGATTCCAGGCGGAGTGATCCTGCATGATTTTTTCCGGAAAATCGGTTTCACTAATTTTGAAAACTATATTCCGCATCGGCACAATGAGGGTTTTGGGTTGAATGAAAATGCGATCAAACAATTTGTTGAGTCGGGGGCCAGACTTTTAATTACGGTTGATTGTGGCATCGCCAATATTTCCGAAATTAATTTTGCTCAAGCTAACGGTCTAGATGTGATTGTCACCGATCATCACTTAGTTAATGGTCACGGCGCGCCAGAGGCTTTTGCTATTGTTAACCCAAATCAGCCGGGCTGTGATTATCCCAACAAGAGTCTCTGTGGTGCGGGTGTGGCGTTTAAATTGGTGCAGGCTCTGATCTTTCGTCTTCAAACTTCTAAACTTCCAAATCCCGACGCTCCGGTCGGGACCCCGACCTTGCGGCAAGCGTCGGGGCTTGAAACTTGTGACTTGAATCAAGCAACCATTTCTCCCGTCCCAAAGGGATGGGAAAAATGGTTGCTCGACATGGCCGGCTTGGCCACGCTTTCTGACATGGTGCCACTTGTGGGCGAAAATCGAGCGCTCGCTCACTACGGGATGAAAGTTTTAAGAAAATCTCCCCGAGTCGGCTTAATGAAATTATTGCGAAAGCTGAAAATCAATCAAAGAACGTTAAACGAGGATGATATCGGCTTTATGATTACTCCCAGAATCAATGCCGCTTCAAGAATGGGTGAGCCGATGGACGCTTTCAGGCTTTTTGCCACAACGGATGAGGTTGAGGCTGACCAAGTAAGCGATCATTTGAATAAGATTAATGACGAGAGGAAAGGAATCGTGGCTTCGATGGTCAAAGAGATGAAGCACGCCGTCGCAGAGCGCTATGCTAATCGAGATAAAAAAGTAATTGTTTTAGGTAATCCAAACTGGCGCCCTTCACTTTTGGGTCTCGCGGCCAATACTTTGGCAGAAGAGCATTCTTGCCCTGTTTTTCTTTGGGGGAGAGATGGCGAAAATGTCATCAAAGGATCTTGTCGTTCAGATGGAGTCACCAGTTTAGTTGGCCTGATGTCAGAAGTTGCCCCGGGCATATTCTTGGAATATGGCGGTCACGATTTTTCTGGCGGTTTCAGTGTCGTAGCAGAAAAGATTCACCTTTTAGAGACAGAGTTGGAAAAGGCTTTTGATCAGGCTCGAGCTAATCGCAAGGCTCTGGATCAGACTGTCTTCGTTGATGCCAGACTAAGTTTTGATGGTGTAAATTGGTCCAATTGGGATTTGGTGGACAAGCTCTCGCCGTTCGGTGTTGGTAATCCCAAACCGGTTTTTCTTTTTGAATCGGCTAAGATTTTTGATTTAAAACAATTTGGCAAGGAGAAAAATCACTTAGAATTGGTTTTTAAAAAAGAAAATGGTGATAAAGTTTCTGCCATTGGATTTTTTATGAATCCCAAAGAGTTTAAAACTAAGGTTGAAATTGGTGAGGCGGTCAACTTGGTGGCGACAATGGAAAAAAGTGTTTTCAAGCAGTACCCAGAACTGCGTCTGCGGATTGTTGACATAATATAGCTTCGTGTTAATATCTAGAAGGACTGTACTTTGGCTGGTATTGTCCCGGAGGATCGGGTTTTTGGTGAAAAACTTGGAATCTTTCGATAGCTTTGCCCCCTCGTTTGATTATATATAGAAGTGCTAGCCCAGGCGGCGAGGGTAGTTTTGGGACTGTACTAAAGCATTTGCCGATTCTCGGGCGGGTGATACAGAAAGGTGTTACAGAGAAGATGGCCCCTGCGAACGTTTGGTTCGCAGGGGATTTGTGCTTTATGCTACAATCCTTGTTATCGACCCTAATTTATGACTGCCAATTCCGTTATAATTTTTACTGACGGTTCCTCCAAGGGCAATCCCGGCCCGGGTGGCTTTGGGGCGGTAATTATTGTTGCTGGAAAGGTGATGGAGCTTGGTGGCGGCGATCCGCATACTACCAATAACCGCATGGAGATTCAGGCGGCTATCTCGGCTCTGGCTTATATTGCCAATCTTGAAGGTCGTTTGCCAATTACTGTCTATACTGATTCAGCTTATCTTTTAAATGGCATTACCAAATGGGTTTTTGGCTGGCGTCAGAATGGTTGGAAAACTTCAACCAAACAGCCGGTTGAGAATCAGGATCTTTGGGAGGAATTGTTTGATATCACCAAAAGCAAGAAAATTAATTGGTATCTGGTTAAGGGCCATGTCGGAGTGGCTGGCAACCACCGCTGTGACGAAATCGCCACACTATTTGCTGACGGCAAACAAATGCAACTTTATTCCGGAGCACTAGAGAATTATTCGATTAAGGATATTTTAAATATTTCAGCTAACCCGGCAGAAGCCGAAAAGAGAGCTGATAGTAAATCGCGCAGCCGTGCCAAAGCTTTCTGTTATGTCAGTCTTGTTGACGGTGAGGTGTTGGTCCACAAGACTTGGGCAGAGTGTGAAAAACGAGTCAAGGGTAAATCGGGGGCGCGTTTCCAGAAAGTTTTCAGTAAATCTGAAGAAGACAGCCTGGTCAAAGAGTGGGGCAGTTAATGTAAGGACTCTCGGCTCGAAAGGTGTGAGTAATAAAATTATCTATACTCTAATAGGCGGCTTGGCGACCGGGATTGCTCTTAGCTCTTTTGTTTTGGTTGGTATCTTTGGAGCTCTCGCTCTGATTTTAGTCGGAGCCATTATATTTTTTTATTTGACAGTGGTTGAAAATATGGGGTGGCGCGCAAATCTTGCGCTTTTTCTAGTCCCACTATTTTTAATCTCAGCCGGCTTTGGATTTTGGCGGATGACTTTTCAGGTTGACGGCGTCCAGAACCCCAAGCTTGACCGTTTGGTAGGCGAGAAAGTCACCCTTACCGGAATTGTTTCAGATGAGTTAGATGTCAGGGAGAAAAGTTCTCAAGTGACTCTTTCAATCTATGATCAAAGTAGTCCAACTTCAAAAGGTGATTTTTTAAGTAAGGTTTTGGCGAGAACCGATAATTTTAATAATCTGGACTACGGTGACGAGGTCGAGGTTAGTGGGAAATTGGAAAAAGCAAAAAATTTCTCAAGTGAGACCGGTCGGACTTTTAATTATGAAAAATTTCTGGCCAAAGACGGCATCGGCTATATTATTAATTTTGCCAGGTTCAAAAAGGTTGATTCAAACAAAGGGAATTTTGTTGTGGCAAAACTCTTGGCCTTTAAGCATGCCTTTACTGCCAATCTAGCGCAACTTATCTCTGAACCGCAGGCCTCGCTTTTGGGTGGTCTGATTGTCGGGGCCAAAGAGGCACTTGGTAAAAATCTGCTTGATGATTTTCGCAAAGTTGGAGTGATTCATATCGTGGTTCTCTCTGGTTACAACATTACTATCGTGGCCGAGTCGCTAATGAGTTTCTTTAAAGTGTTTTTGCCGAATGTCTTCGCAACTTCTTTTGGGGTATTATCAATAATTGCTTTCGCTTTAATGACCGGTGCCTCGGCTACGGTCGTGCGGGCCTCGATTATGGCGCTTTTGGTGATTGTGGCCAAGATCGGCGCTAGGCGTTATGACATTACTCGTGCTCTTTTGCTTGCCGGTCTTGTGATGCTTATCAATAATCCGGCGATTTTGGTTTTCGATCCTTCTTTCCAACTTTCTTTTTTGGCTACGGTTGGTTTGATTTTTGTCTCACCGATTGTTGAGAGATGGCTACAATTTGTGCCTGAGAAATTTAAAATGCGCGAGGTGGCCGTGGCGACACTCGCTACCCAAATTTTCGTTTTGCCCTACATTCTTTATCAAATGGGCACTTTTTCGGTTGTGGCTTTGCCTGTCAATCTTTTAATTTTGTCAGCAATTCCTTTGACAATGCTTCTCGGTTTTCTTGCCGGGATTTTTGGTTTCGTTTCACTACTTTTGGCCACGCCTTTCGCTTTCGGGGCCTACATTTTTTTGGCTTATGAACTCGGAGTGGTAAATTGGTTTGCTAAATTGCCCTTTGCCTCGTTCTCCGTCCCAGCATTTCCTTTTTGGTTAGTAATTCTGGTTTATGTCGGTTACTTTTTCTTATATCAGAGACTAAAAGTTAAATAATTTGGGAATTATTAAAGCAAAGACTCGACCTTACTTAAGTCAGGTCGAGTCTTTGTGGAGAAATTATTTAGTTGCCATGGAAAAGTTTTTTTCGATGACCTCCCAGTTTAGGTTAGTGAAAAAGTCCTCGACATACTGCTTTTTACCGCTTGGTTGATAGTCGGCAACATAGGAGTGTTCCCACATATCAAGCATCAAAATCGGGGTGGCGCCGCTTAGTTGTCCCAAATGCTGTTCGTCTACCCATGAACCGATAAATTGTTTATTTTTCTTGTCATACCAAAGCACGGCCCAACCGATACCGCGGGTCGCCGCCGCCATATTTTTGAATCCGGCTAGGAAATTATCAAACGAGCCCGCTATGGCCTCTATCGCTTTCCTAAATTCACTTCCGGGTGATAGTGGTTTTGCTCCGCCTTCCAAAGCAGAAAAATACATTTCGTGGTTACGAATGCCGTTGTATTCAAAACTGAAGCGGCGATGCAATTCCCCGATGATGTAGGAATTTCCCGTCATATCTTCGGTATGATATTTCGCGAGCATATCCAAAATATTGTTGGCATTTTTTACATAACCGGCGTAAAGCTTCAGATGCTCCTCGATATTTTTAGTTGAGATGCCTTTAAGGGCAGGAATATTGAATTTTTGTTCTTCAAATTTAAGCATATTTTACAGAGTTAGCTGTTAGTAAATCGATTATATCACAAAATGGTATACTGAATTTCGTGGTATTTATTAGGAAAAATCTGAACTGGCTGATTCTTGGCATTTTGGTTTTAGTCAACGCTTTTATTTGGTTTGCGGTCTTAAAGGAGGATCGTGGCGGTCAATTACGTGTTTATTTTTTAAATATCGGGCAAGGTGACGCAATTTTAATCGATGCTCCGTCCGGCAACCAAATGCTCATTGATGGCGGGCCGGACAAATCGGTTTTGAGTGAGTTGGGCAAAGTTTTGCCTTTTTATGATCACAAGATTGAGGTGGTGCTTGCAACCCATCCTGACCAGGATCATGTTGCCGGCTTAAATTATGTTTTAGATCGTTATCGGGTCGATCAGGTTTTGGAGCCTGGGGTTTCGGCCGAGACAGCAGTCTATCAAAATCTGGAGAAGAAAATTGGTGACAAAAAAATTTCTAAAATTTTAGCGAGAAGAGGGATGATTGTAGATTTGGGCGGTGGTGCAGTTTTCAAAATCCTTTTTCCTGATCGGGATACGATTGGCTGGGAGACCAACACCGCTTCGATTGTCGGCCGCGTAGTGTACGGTGGTAACTCCGTAATGCTCACTGGTGATTCGCCTCAAGCCATCGAAAATTATCTGACGATTTTAGATGGCAAAAATCTACAAAGCGATGTTTTGAAGGCCGGACACCACGGTTCACGCACCTCGAGTAGTCAGAGTTTTGTCGGCTTTGTTAATCCGCAGTACGCTGTTATTTCGGCCGGTAAAAATAATAGCTATGGACATCCACATCAGGAAGTCCTGGATTTGCTTAAGAAATTTCAAGTCCAAATTTTAAGGACTGATGAACTGGGCATGATTAAATTTTCATCTGATGGGGGACTCTGGTCGCTAGACTAAAGTTTTGCTTGCCAAAGTGAATATTTAATGGTAGCGTAATTTTAGAAACGAACCTTTAAAAAGGCTATCAATGAAATATACCGCATCTTCTTTAAGTCGGGCCGTAAGCCCGACTCTTTTGGAAGATACCTGGTATCTTCCAACCCAAAAGCCCTCAAAAGCTTGTTTGGGCCGTTTGGCTAAAATGGCTTCAAATCGTCGGTTTTGTCGTACTGCCCAAATTAGGCCAATTAATCAAAGCTGGCTGGGCGTCTACGCGCCTCTCCAGTCGGCCTACGAAAGGCAACGCCTGGAGTCTCAGGTTGAGCCGGCTTGGCTTCGGAGTCTTGAGCCGGCCATAAAGCGATCGCTCCAATTTGATTGGCTGATCGGTGAGGGGACAGACCCTTTGGCGATTGTGCCCAGACTTGATCATGCCGGTTTTGGCTACATCATCTCGGATGAAGGCTTGATTGCTGACACCTCGCACGCCTTACGGTTATTCCGGCTTCAGGGGATCAAGCAATTAGCATTGCTTCATGACCCGGTCTTGCGCGAAAACAATCGGGAGGTTGGAGCGATGCCGTTTGACCATACTCGCTGGCTCCATGTTTTGACGGCGAGTGCCATGGCGACCCTGATTATTGGAAACAATCCCACTCTGAAACCGATTTCAAATCTGATTAGGGTGGCGGCTCTAAGTCATGATGCCTTGACGCCGGCAGGTGGGGACACCACCAAGCTGATTGATCCGGATCTCTTTGATGAAGACAAGCATTTTCCGGATTTGTTTGAGTTGCCGGATTGGCCGAGTTTGCGCGACCGATATTATTTGGATGAGGCGGAACTGTATCAGACAATTCAGGGAGAAGGGGTGGCGGGCCAGGTCCTTGATGTCGTGGATAAACTCTCTTACACCAATCATGATCTTTACGCTTACTTAGGCCGGTCAGTTGTCCGGTTTACGGAAAGAAAAGAATTGGACTCGGAAAGTTATTCGGCCGGGTTTTTCCAAATTCTGGATCATGCCACGGCGCACCGCAATATTTGCGGGGTCTGGGATTCGGTGCGGATTGTTGGTGGTGATGTGGTATTTAGCAGTCCGGAACGCTTGGCCAACTTTCTTAAGTTGCGTGTCATGATGTTTCGCCAGCTTTATCATAATCCTGTCAGTCGTTTCTTGGAGTATTTGGTTTCGAAAGCGATTACCAAGGCGATGTTTCTCGACGGTTTCGTGACTCGGGAGGAACTGTTGACATATGGTGATGCTTGGCTGGAAGGGCAAATCGATAAGTATATGGGGAAAAACTTCTGCATCCCGATATATGGCTGGACCGGCCAGTATAAGCTCGAGCATTTTCCAAATGAGGCAGCAGCCCTGACTGAAGCGATCAAGTTTAAAGCCGACGATAGGACTATGGTATTGCTCGATGACTTCAAGTCGAATGTTAAATCAGGAGCTGACAAGTTCTTGGTCAGACGCCGAGGCAAAACTGTGACCTTGCGCGAAGCTCGGCCGGATTTGGCCGAAGAGATGGACGAGCTCCTGGTCAAAAAAGAGGGAGTCTTCCTGATCAAGGCCTCACTTAAGGAATTAATGATGCCAAAAGCTATGCGACTAAAACTCAAGCGAGTAGCCGAACCGAAAAGTCGCTAAAAACAAATCGCCCCTCACTTGCGGACAAGTGAGGGGCTTTAATTTGTCTAGTTTTTTATTTACTTAGACTAAGCCGGCTTTGCGGAGAGTCTGGAAAGCGCCGTTTTTCTGGATAGTTTTCAAAGCGCGGGTGGAGAGGGTAAGGCGGATTGATTTCTTAAGCTCCGGAATGTAGATGGTCTTTTTTTGCAGGTTAACTTGCTTCCGAACTTTTCCGGTCGGGTTGAATTGGGTGGCACGAGTGCGGTTTGAGTAGCCACCGGCCATTCTCGAGCCTCTTTTTGTAACTGGGCAGATTTTCATATATTTAGATTAGGTGCTCGCTATGGTATCATAAAGACAATAATTTGCAATCCTAAATGATTGAGGTCCTTTTTTCTATCATCATTCTAATATTTTCCGTAGTCATTCATGAAGTTTCTCATGGACTGATGGCTGACCGATTGGGCGACCCGACCGCGCGTCTGGCCGGCCGCCTGACTCTAAATCCGATTAACCATTTGGACTGGTTTGGCTCGATTATTCTCCCTCTTTTGACCTACAACCTCGGCGGTTTCATCATCGGCTGGGCCAAACCGGTTCCGTATAACCCTTATAATCTGAAGGGTCGCTTTAGTGAGGCCTGGGTTGCTATCGCCGGTCCAATTTCAAACCTGGTGCTGGCAGTGATTTTCGGTTTAGTGGTTCGTTTCGCACCGGTCTGGGGTTTGCCAGGTTCGCTTGTCCAGATTTCTGCTGCGATTACACTAATCAATGTGATGTTGGCGATTTTCAATTTGGTGCCAATTCCGCCCCTCGACGGTTCCAAGATTTTATTTAGCTTGATTCCTTATCGGTTTAGCGAAGTTAGAGTCTGGTTGGAAAAATACAGTTTGGTTTTGGTGATGGTTTTCGTCTTTTTCATCTGGCAGCTAATAATCCCGGTTGTCGGTCTGATTTTTCGCTTAATCACGGGTCTTTGATTATGACTAAAATTCAAAAATTAAAACTCATCGCGATTGTTCTGGGAATTTTTTTGCCGGTTTTGGCTTCGGCATCGACGACCGATGGGACAGTGAGCAGTTCAGCAAATGACAAAGCTCGGTTTGAGAATACTTCATACGGCTACATCAATTTTGGCGCTACTAACGGGAATGTGCACATTACTGACTCGGCTTTAACCGGCTATGCCTGGGGTGAGACTGTCGGTTGGATCAATTTGGCCCCGACGGGTAGTGGGGTGGTAAACAGCAGTGGCACACTTTCCGGCTATGCCTGGGGCGAAGTGACCGGTTGGATAAATTTTGCTCCGACTAACGGCGGAGTCACGATAAATTCCTCCGGTGATTTTTCCGGCTATGCCTGGAGTCAAAATCTTGGTTGGATTATCTTTAATTGTTCGACCGACAATTCTTGTTTGGCGACCAATTACAAAGTTAATACTGACTGGCGTCCGCCCGCCAATCGGATAGCCTGTAATGATAGTGCAGACAATGATAGCGACAGCAAGATCGATTATCCGAATGACCCAGGCTGCTCTTCCGCAGGTGATAATGATGAAGCGGATCCTGCTGGAGGTGGCGGTGGTGGCGGAACAATACTTCCACCCCCACCTTCACTACCACCCCCACCTCCGTCTCTGCCTCCTCCACCACCAAAAGAGTGTGTGGGGTGTGAAGTTGTTTTACCTCCTCCGCCCCCACCTCCACCATGCACGGACTGTGGCATTACTTCTCCCGGTGGTGGTGAGGGTACTGGTGTTGGTGCGGGTGGTGCATCAGGTGGCGGCGGAGGCGGAGGGGCGATTTTTCAAGATCTAATTTCTCAAGTCCAAGATAGCGCCAGATTTGTTGTGGAGACAGCGACGGCGGTGGCGCAAAATGTCAAAGCCATCGTCAACACCCCGACCGGTTCGGTGGTGACCAAGACCGTGGCAACCGCCGGTGCAATCGGCGGCGGTCTGGTGACGGCTTCGGCCCTGTTCGTAAACCCGGTGTCCATTTCGGAGATTTTCCTTTTGCCTTTGCGACTCTGGGGTCTGCTCCTGGCCGCTTTCAATCTGAAAAAACGGCGCTTGCCTTGGGGTACTGTCTATGACAGTGTCACCAAACAACCGCTCGATCCGGCTTATGTAGTTCTCTATGATATGAATGGTAAAGAAATCGACACCTCGATCACCGACCTCGACGGTCGCTATGGTTTTCTTTTAAGTCCTGGCACTTATCGAATCGTGGCCAACAAAACCAACTATGTCTTTCCGTCGGATCGTTTGGCCGGAAGAGGTAAGGATGAACTTTACGGTGACCTTTATTTCGGCGAACAACTTACCGTCGATAATCTGGGGGCGGTGATTACTCGGAACATTCCGCTTGACCCACTAAAATTCGACTGGAATGAATTTGCCAAGAAAGATAAGGGTCTGATGAATTTTTACTCGAGACATGATCGTTTGATTCGCAAGATTACCGACTGGCTTTTCGTCTTTGGTTTTGTCGTTGCTGTGATTGCGCTCTTTGCCGCGCCACAGCCTTACAATATCGGAATTTTTGCTCTTTATATCGTCTTACTTTTGCTTCGTGTCTTCGGTCTTGGCAACAAACCTTATGGAGTGGTGAAAGATAAGAACACTGGCCTGCCACTCTCGTTTGCCTTGGTTCATGTTTTTGACTCTGGCACCGATATTGAAGTGATGCAGAAGGTGACCGATCAGTTTGGGCGGTATTTCTTGTTAGCTCCCGATAAGACTGGCACTTACATTCTAAAGTTTGAGAAGAAAAATGACGATGGCTCATATTTGCCGGTTTACACTTCGGAGCCGATTGCCGCCAAGAAGGGGATTATTGATCGAGAAATCCTAATCGGTTAGATCAGAAAACTAAAAAACCTCCGAAGGGAGGTTTTTTAGTTTTCTGATTTCTACTTAATGCTTGAGATAGCCTTGGTTGCCTCTTTGATGATTTGGTCGAGTGAGACTGTGGCCTTAATCATGAAGTTGTAAGCGCCGAATTTCTGAGACTTTTCGAGATTTTCTTTTGAGCCGAGATTTGAAAGCAGGATAACCGGGATGGCTTTGGTGCTCTCGTCGGCCTTGATCTGACTCAAAACTTCAAAGCCGTCAGTCTCCGGCAAGAGGACATCCAGAAGTACTACGGCTGGCTTCTCGGTTTTAATAATAGCAATTCCAGACTTGCCGTCGTTGGCAAAGAGGACTGCGAAGCCGGCTTGGCTCAAGCGCTTGGCCAAGAGGTCGATAAAAAATTTATCATCCTCGATAATTAAAACTTTAGCTTTGGCCGCGGGAGTGTTTTCCATACCAATAATATACCGCTCTAAATGTTAAATAGCAAATCACCAATTCACGGTAGAGCTATCAACAGTTTGGCTAAATCCGGCTTGGGATTTTGCTGTATAATTATGGCAATGCGGAAGAACTTAAATTTAGTTGCCCGTGGTTATTTCGATTTACTCGGTCCGTCGCTGCTCGCGTCTCTGTTAGTAGCGATGCTTTTTCTAGTCGTTGGTGTCAGTACGGCGTTCGCGGCGCCCTTTGCTCCAGGGGAGACTCTGGATCCGGGGTGTACGCCAGGCTCGGCTAATTGTACGGTTTTGCAAATTGCCGTTGACACGACCACCAACAAATATGGTATCGGCACCAGTACCCCATGGGCCAAACTTTCAGTCGCCGGGGTCTCATCCTTGGGTACCTCGCCATTGTTTACTGTCAGTTCTTCAACCAATTCAGCCACTAGCACCGTGTTTCATATTGATTATACCGGCAATGTCGGAATCGGGGCGACCACGACCCCCGGCACACTTCTCAGTGTTCAAGGGGTCGCCAACTTCGGTACGGCCACTTCAACTTTTCGTTCGACTGGCGGTATCAATTTGTTGAGTGGTTGTTTTGCAGTCAACGGGTCCTGTGTTGGCGCAGGTGGCGGCTCAGGAACAGTGAATGCCGCTACCTCTATTGGTCAAGTTCCATTTTATGCCGCGGCTTCGAATGCGGTGACGGCGACCTCAACTTTATTCGTTTCGACCGCGAGCAATGTGGGAATAGGGACGACTACGCCGGAAGGTAAATTGGAAGTAGCCGGAAATATCTTCCTGTCGGGCTTGAGTTCGGGGTTGAGAAAATTTCAAGTTGGAACGACCTCGGCGGATACGGATGTTAACGGTACAGACCTAGATATTTTGGCCGGTGGTGCCGTCTCGACCTCGGGTAATGGTTTTGGCGGGTCACTTTTGATTATGGCCGGTATCGGTGGTGGCAATACTGGTAGCACGGGTGGTTCAGTGACGATTCGAGGTGGTAGCGGATACACCGGTGGTGCGCTAACGACCCACGGCGGAGATAGTAATATTGGTGGGTCGGCCACTTTTCGTGCCGGCGATGGTTCGTCCGGGGCTGGAGGCACACTTACTCTTAAATCTGGTGGAGGCGGAACTGATGCTAGTAGCAATGGTGGTCCGATCAATATAACTGCCGGTTCAGCTCAAAATGGAAATGGTGGAACAATCACTATCACTGCGGGCGACGGCCTTTCGGGTAGCCCGGGTGATGTACTAATCAAAGCCGGTGGCGCCGGTGCAAGCGGTGGAGGCACGGCAACTCTTCAGGGCGGAGATAATACTGGCGCAGGCGCCGGGACGGCGGTTTTGCGCGGTGGCGATAATACATCAGATGCCGGTGGAGCGGTGACTATCAGGGGAGGAAACAGTAATACCGGTAGTGTGGCAGGCGCCAATGTTTCAATTTACGGGGGCTCCGGGCTCACGGGGGGAAATGTAATTTTGGCGTATACCGGTTCAGTTGTTCAGGGTCTGGTTGGTATCGGCACTTCGACTCCTTTGGGTCAGCTTTCTGTTCACGCTCCGGCCGGTACTCCTAGTTTTGTAGTCGGTTCTTCGACTAGAACCTACTTTATAATCAACTCAAGCGGTAATGTCGGTATCGGTACAACTACTCCAACTCTCGGGCCATTAACAATGGATTCCGGGGCCTATGTGACTACTGGTGGATCCTGGACCAACGCTTCTTCTCGTGGGCTCAAGGAGAATTTTACCGAGCTCGACCCACAAGATGTTTTGGGAAAAATTAATTCCCTGGATATTACTCGCTGGAATTACAAAACTGAACCGTCTGATGTGACGCATATCGGTCCGATTGCGGAAGATTTCTACCAGACTTTTCAAGTTGGGGGACCTTCGGGTGGTAAATCAATCTCCAGTATTGACCCGGCCGGCGTGGCGCTAATCGGTATTCAAGCGCTTTCGGAAAAGGTGAAGGCTCTAGAAAATCGCGGCTATGCAAGTGGCATTTCCTTCGACTCGGTTGTCGGTTCCTTGCGGGATTTGGGCACTGATATCACTTCCGGTCTGGCGACTTTCAAAAATATTATTGCCGACACACTAACAGTGAAAAAACTCTGCGTTGAGGATGTCTGTATTACCAAAACCGAACTCCAAGAGCTTTTGAATAAAAACGGTCTCAATCAATCCGCCTCTGTCGGAAACTCCGTCGCCTCCTCCACTTCTTCTAATGAAGCTGATCAAGCTAACGAAGCTTCTCCTACTGATTCAGAACCTCCGGTTATTACGGTTGCCGGCAATAATCCGGCCACTGTCGAGAAAGGGAATAGCTACGCCGATCTAGGTGCTACTGTCACTGACAATGTGAATAACAATTTGGGAGTCACTACTTCTGGGGACGAAGTCGATACTTCGATTGTCGGTGCCTACACCGTTGTCTACACCGCCACGGACCAAGCCGGCAATGTGGGAACTGCCGAGCGAGTTGTTAATGTTGTCGAGCCGTTAAATCCCAGCTTCAACTTGACTTCGGAAAGCTTAACCACGGCCACTACGACCCCGTAGACGGCGTACCCTCGAGATTTTGACACAAGGGGTTGCCCCCGTTAGAGACAGGTCGTCGGGGCGACGAGCTGTCTCTAACGGGGTTGCAATTATTATTGAACCATAGTAGATTAGTGCCTACACAGCCCTTGGGCTAATTTTAGTTTAATTTGAGATCTTATAATTTTTCATTTTGAGATTTCCATTTTCCATTAAATATCGTGCCAACCATCAATCAACTAGTTAAAAGACGACGGACCAAGACCTACCGCAAACCAAAGTCGGTGGCACTTTTGCGTTCTTTCAATACTGTTAAAAACCGACCGGTCTTTTTCCCTTCGCCTTTCAAACGAGGTGTCTGTACTAAAGTGACCACCAAGACTCCGAAAAAGCCTAACTCCGCTATTCGAAAAATTGCTCGCGTTCGCTTGACCAACGGTTTGGAGGTCACCGCTTATATTCCAGGTATGGGCCACGCCCTTCAAGAGCACTCTGTGGTAATGCTTCGTGGTGGTCGCGTTAAGGATGTCGGTCTGCGCTATCAGGTTGTCCGTGGCGTCCTCGATACCACCGGCGTCGAGACTCGTCGCAAGGGTCGCAGTCAGTACGGTACCAAGAGACCGAAGAAAGCCTAAAGTCAGATTCAGGATTCAAGATTCAGGAATGAAAAGTCTTAAATTCTTGAATCGTGAATCATAATTCTTAAATCAATCTAAAACATGCGTAGAAAACTTAAAACCAAAAAGCCTATTGCTCCAGATTTAGTTTATAGCTCGCCAAAAGTTTCCAAGTTGGTGAATTATTTGATGTTTGACGGCAAGAAAGTGACCGCCCGCAAGGTGGTTTATGGCGCACTCGCCAGCTTGAAGGAGAAGGCCAAGACCGAAAACCCACTCGAGCTTTTTGAAGTTGCCTTAAAGAATACTTCACCTTTGATGGAGGTTCGCTCACGACGAGTCGGTGGTGCCAACTACCAAGTGCCTCGAGAAGTTCGTCCGGAGAGACGACAGGCCATGGGTATGAAATGGATTGTTGATGCGGCTCGCTCCAAAAAGGGCAAACCAATGGCTGAAAAATTAGCTGAAGAAATCATTTTGGCATCTAAAAACGAAGGTGAGGCGGTTAAGAAGAGAGAAAACACTCACAAGATGGCAGAGGCGAACAAGGCCTTCGCTCACTTCGCCTGGTAAACTCGCTTTGACTAATTTCAAAAAGCACGGATAAATTTCTGCTGAAATTTTCCTCGAGCTCGTGCCGTCGCACTCGCTAGTCTTTTTGAAATTAGTCGGCACTCGTCATCGATAAGAAGCTTGAGCAAAAATTCCTGACGCGGCTCGAACTTTCCTCAAAACTAAATAAAAACAGAGTAAAACCGCCCCTGGGCGGTTTTACTCTTGTGGCCTCATTTTAGGGCTATAAATAAGGCGGGAATAGTGATTGACAAGTCGGCTCAAATTTGATATAATACACATAGAAAGTCAGAAAACAAACAAAACAAAGAGAAAGGCAAAAGCATGAACATCGAAATGATCAAACCGGTTGCTGTCACCGTCATGTGCATTATGGTGATGGTCGCGATAATTCGCGGCTGGGCCGATGTAGTGAGCGGAAAGGACAATCTGTGGTGGCGGCGACCCTTGGCAACCACAGTCTGTCTACTGTCGGCGGGCACGCTCTTCATCGTTAGTCGATGGCTCGCCGGGTATGTTGCCGTTAATTGTCAGACATCTGCCGATTGGACCGTGTCCTTTGCGGTGCCACTGGTCGCCCTTGTAGCGGCGATGTGTTTTGGCACAGCCGTAGGTCTTGTCGGTTTCGCCATTAAAACACTGCTCGGTAGCGGTGATGATGTCAGAATGGTCTGCGGACTGGCCTACGAGGGCATCTCCTAGGGTTGCCTGCATCGACAAGCAAAAACAAAAGGAATGCTATGGAACGAAAAAGGTTTCAGGAAATCGCGGACCAACTTCTGAGGCAGATGGTTCTTGGCGCCGAGGCGGTTGATCCGGTCAAAGGATTGGTCGCCAAGGTTCGCAAAATGTGTCAAGCCGAGAGTGCTGTCACTTTGGCAGAAGAGGTGACAGTGATTCTGTCCAAGGAGCTCCACAAGCTGGTTGCTTCTGGGGCGATAACCGCCGGAGAGGGGCTCGAGTTTGGTGGCAGTCTAGGTCGGCTCATTTTTGAGTCAGCCTTCAAGGATCGGGCTGTTCATTTGTGACAGTTTGGCCCGCGGAATCGGATTCCGCGGGCCTTTACATATCTGCTTTTTTCATACCATCTACCATATACTTTATACTCCATACCATCTGCTACTTTGCATTTTTCCGGCCTTTCTTGTAATCTATAGGTCTAACACGGCACCTTTGTGCTTTTTTAATTATTATCATTTATGAATCGTGATTATCCATTAGAGAAGGTTCGCAATTTCGGTATCATTGCCCACATTGATGCCGGCAAAACCACTACCTCCGAGCGCGTTTTGTACTACACCGGCGAAAGCCATAAAATCGGCGAAGTGCACGAAGGCAACACTGTCACTGACTGGATGGAGCAGGAGAGAGAGCGAGGTATCACGATTACCGCCGCCGCCATTACCTGTTTTTGGAACCCGAGCTACATGGGGAAGGATATTTCTCAAAAACAGCGTTTCAATATTATCGACACCCCTGGACACATCGACTTTACTGTCGAAGTTAAGCGTTCACTCCGAGTCCTCGACGGTGCCGTGGTGGTTTTTGACGGCGTGGCCGGTGTTGAGCCTCAGTCAGAGACCAACTGGCGTTATGCGGACGACGGCAAGGTGCCTCGAATCTGCTTCATCAACAAACTAGACCGAATGGGCGCTTCTTTCGAGCGCTCCTACGCTTCGATTCTCGACCGTCTGACCAAAAGTGCTGTTCGGATGCAGATTCCAATCGGTTTGGAAGAACATTTTGCCGGTATCATCGATCTTTTGACTATGAAGGCCTACTATTTCGAAGGCGAAATGGGCAAAGATATTCGTATCGCGGAAATTCCAGAGGAGTACAAAGCGGAAGCGGAAAAATACCATCACATTTTGCTTGAAAAGGCGGTTGAACACGATGATGCCATGATGTCCGCCTATCTTGAGGGTAAAATTCCGGCAGTCGAAGATTTGAAAAAAGTCATCCGCAAGGCCACGATTGAAAACAAATTTGTGCCGGTGCTTACCGGTTCGGCCTTGAAGAACAAAGGTGTGCAGTTGGTACTTGATGCTGTTGTCGACTACCTACCTTCACCTCTCGATATGCCGCCGATTCACGGCCTTGATCCAAATACTGGCGAGGAGATTTATCGCCATGCCTCTGACACTGAGCCTTTTTCTGCTCTGGCCTTCAAGCTGCAAAACGATCCTTTCGTCGGTCAACTAACTTTCTTCCGAGTCTATTCCGGCACCATTGAAGCGGGTACCTATCTTTACAATTCCACCACAGGTGAGAAAGAGCGCTTGGGCCGAATCGTTCGCTTGCAAGCTGATAAAAGAGAGGAAGTTAAAAAAGTTTTTGCCGGTGAAATTGCCGCCGCTGTCGGTCTAAAAAACGCTAAGACTTCTCACACTTTCTGCGATGAAAATAGTCCGATTATTCTTGATCCGATTAAATTCGTTGATCCGGTGGTTTCACTTCGTATTGAACCAAAGACCAAAGCCGACCAAGAAAAGATGGGTATGGCCTTGAAGAAACTTTCTGATGAAGATCCAACCTTTAAAATCAGCTCCAACACCGAAACTGGCGAGACGATTATCTCGGGAATGGGCGAATTGCACTTGGAAATCATGGTTGATCGAATGAAACGAGAATTTACTGTCGATGCCAATGTCGGCAAACCTCAAGTAGCTTATCGAGAAACCATTATGGGTACTGCCGAAGCCGAACATAAATACATCAAGCAGTCCGGTGGTAAGGGTCAATATGGTCATGTCAAAATTACTCTCAAGCCGATGGAACCGGTACCAGAAGGTAAGAAGATTCCGAAAAATGTTAAACGCTATGATGACTTTGAATTTATCGACTCGATTAAAGGTGGTGTGATTCCTCAAGAATTTATTCCGGCGGTTGAAAAGGGTGTCCATGAGGCGATGGATCGCGGAATTGTGGCCGGTTTCAAGATGGTCAATATTTCTTGCGAACTGACTTTCGGTTCTTACCACGATGTCGACTCATCGGAAATTGCTTACAAGATTGCCGCCTCACAGGCTTTCCAAGAAGCCGCCAAACGAGCTCGTCCAGTCATTCTTGAGCCAGTCATGAAAGTTGAAGTCATTGTTCCGGAGAAATTTATGGGCGATGTCACTGGCAGTTTGAATTCCAAACGAGGTCAGATTGAAGGCTTCGAGGAGAGGGGAATGAACAAGGCTATTAAGGCCAAAGTGCCACTTTCTGAAATGTTCGGCTATACGACTCAACTTCGCTCGATGACCGAAGGTAGGGGCAACGCCATGATGGAATTCGATCATTATGAAGTCGTACCTCCAAACGTTGAGAAGACGATTGTGGAGTCAAGAAAGTAGGTCGAATGATTCAAGAATTTAGATTCAAGATTCAAGCGCACAATCCAGAAAGCCAAAAGCCGCCGAGAGGCGGTTTTTGGCTTTCTGGTAGCGTGGTATCATTTAAAAATGAAATTAAAACGGTCTGTCGCATTTTTGGTCATGGCCGCCGCTTTATTTTTTCTGTTTTGGTCTTTGTCGCCCGGCAGTTTTGGTAAGTTAGTGTCGACTCTTAATCCGAAAAACTTTTTGGCTTCGGTTTTTTTCTCGGACAGTATTACCGAAGAGGCTTTGTTTGCTAGGTATGACAAATCTAAGGCGGGCGCCCGGCCGATTCGAATCATAATTGTTCCCGGCCATGACAACAATTCTGGTGGGACCGAATTTAAGGGTGTTCGCGAGGCCGATATGAATTTGGAATTGGCTCAAGATTTGTCGGCCATGTTTGCAGACGATAAAGAATTTGAAATTATTCTAATCAGAGACAAAAATGGCTACAATCCGGCTTTTTCCCAGTTTCTAGTCAGTCAAAAGGATGTCATCTCGGGTTTTTTGAACCGGAAAAAATCTGAAATGGGCCAACTGGTTGACGAAGGTCTAATTAGTAGCAATTTAGGTGGGGTTTATCATAATTCGGTTGACTCGGAAACGGCCACGAGGCTTTATGGTGTCAATCTTTGGGCCAATCAATCTTATGCCGATTTGGTTTTGAGCATCCATTTCAATGATTATGCCGGCCGGCCAAAGTCGGCACCGGGTGAATATGAAGGCTTTGCGGTCTATGTACCGGAAGGTCAATATTCAAATTCAAAAGCCAGTCAGGCCGTGGCTCAAAAAATTTTTAACCACTTGAATAATTATTATGCGAGGAGCAATTTACCAAAGGAAGATCGGGGGATTGTCTCGGATCAGGAATTGATTGCTGTCGGTGCTTTCAACACGCTTGATCCGGCCGGAATTTTAATCGAGTATGGCTATATCTATGAGCCGAGATTTCTAGATGCTAAGGTTCGCAGTCTGGCAATCAAGGATTTGGCCTACCAGACTTATCTAGGGCTCAATGATTTCTTCAAAACTGACAGATTTGCCAGTCTGCCACCTTCCGTGCTTCTGGTTCCAGAGCTTACGAGTGTCGAGAGTGGGACAAAGTGGAGTCCGGCTGTTCTTTCGCTCCAAGCGGCTCTGGCGACCAAACTCTTTTACCCACCAGCAGGGAAGGACAAGCATGACTGCCCCATTTCTGGAAATTTCTTGAGTTGCACAGAAAAGGCCCTAGTAGCCTTTCAATTAGCCAACGGTTTAAAGGCTGAATTTGGCGGAATCGGTCCGGAGACTCTGCGTCTCTTAACCTCCAAGGGGTCTATTTAAGCTCGACCATTGCATCTTCTTAAGCTCTTTGTTATTATACCCAGACGCGTTTTACGCATCCTTACCGGTTCGCCGGTTGTTTTGTTTGAGGTTAATCAAACAGGGAAATTTATTAATTATTAATCTAAGGTTTTTATTCTTAAAATTAAGTAGACGTTCTCGCGCGCTTAATTTTGGGAGGCAAAACTAAAAATATTATGGCAGAAGCATTTGATCGCTCAAAGCCACACGTTAACGTTGGTACTATCGGCCACGTTGACCACGGCAAAAGTACTTTGACTGCGGCTATCAGTCGCGTACTTCACGCAAAAGGTCTAGCCAAGAAGACTCTTTCAGTCGGTGACTTGGACAAGAGCCCTGAAGAAAAGGCTCGCGGTATTACCATTTCGATTCACCACTCTGAATACGAGTCAGAAACTCGTCACTACGCCCACATCGACGCCCCGGGCCACGCTGACTACATTAAAAACATGATCACCGGTGCCGCTCAAATGGACGGCGCTATCTTGGTCGTAGCCGCAACTGACGGCGTGATGCCTCAAACCCGAGAGCACATTCTTTTGGCCAAGCAAGTCGGTGTGCCAAAAATCATCGTTTTCCTAAACAAGTGCGATATGGTTCCTGATAAGGAGTTGATCGACTTGGTTGAAGAGGAAGTTCGCGATCTTTTGAAGAAGCACGGCTATGATGACTCACCAATTATTCGCGGTTCCGGTCTTAAAGCTTTGGAAGCTACTGGCACTGACGATGAGTGGTCAAAGGCCATCTTGGAATTGGTTAAGACTCTCGATACCTACATCCCGTTGCCAGTTCGAGAAATCGATAAACCATTCTTGATGCCAATCGAAGACATCTTCTCAATCGAAGGCCGAGGTACTGTTGTCACCGGTCGTATCGAAAGAGGCCAGGTCAAAGTCGGTGAGGAAGTTGAGATCGTCGGTATCAAGCCGACCGCCAAGACTGCCGTCACTGGTATTGAAATGTTCAACAAATCTCTTGCTGAAGGTATGGCTGGCGACAACGCCGGAGTACTCTTGCGAGGTACTAAGAAGGAAGATGTGCACCGTGGTCAGGTCTTGGCCAAGCCGGGTTCTGTCACTCCTCACACTGACTTCGAGGCTGAAGTTTACATCTTGAAAAAGGAGGAAGGTGGCCGACACACTCCTTTCTTCAAAGGCTACAAACCGCAATTCTATGTGCGAACCACTGATGTCACCGGTGAGGTGACCTTGAAAGAAGGTGTTGAAATGGTTATGCCAGGCGACACTGTCACCTTCACTGTCAAGTTGGTTGCTCCGGTCGCTCTTGAAGCCAAACAGCGCTTTGCTATCCGCGAGGGTGGTAAGACTGTCGGCGCCGGCGTGGTCACCAAGATCATTGCTTAATAAGCGGACTAATAGCGAAAGTTATTAGTTAAAATCATGCCTAAAACTACTAAAACAACCGAAAAAGTCGCCAAGCCTAAAGCTGTCAAAAAGGCAGTTGCCAAGAAGGACAAAGAAGAGGGCATTGGAAAGCTTCGAATTCGGGTCAGGGCCTACGAACACAAGGTTCTAGATGCCTCGATTAAACAAATCATGGACACCGCTTTGCGTTTCGATGCCGAAATGCTTGGCCCGGTACCATTGCCGACTGAGATTAAGAAGTACACGGTCAACCGTTCAGCTTTCGTCTACAAAAATGCGCGAGAACAATTTGAGATGCGAGTTCACAAGCGATTGATTGATATCATTAATCCGGCTCCGAAAGTTATCGAAGCTTTGACCAATCTTTCGCTCCCATCTGGCGTGAATATTGATGTGAAAATGTTGTAGAAAATTGAGCCTCTTACTGAAAAGTAAGGGGCCAATTTTCTTAACCCCGACAAATTTCTTAATTTCGTCGGGGCGGTAAGATCAAAAAACCGCCTTTCGGCGGTTTTTTGCTACTCAAATAAATCCGAATGGCTACCGATATCAATAATAGTTAATTCTCGTTCTGATTTGTCGATTTCGTAAATAAGCAGTAGGTCACTTTTCACATGACACTCAAAACAACCGGCATATTCTCCGTTAAGCGGGTGGCTTCGATACTTCGGTTCAAGTGTTTTACCAGAAGCAAGCAGGTTGAGAATTTTGTCTAAGTCTCCGATCCTAAATCGGCCAGACATTGCCAGTTTCCTAATGGATTTTCTGTATTTTGCCGTGGGTTTAAGAGAGTACATTGAATGCCACTATTTTTTAAAAATATCAGCATGCATCTTTTCTGCCGTCGTGTACCCCTTACCTTTTTTTGCTTCCGCTATTTCTATTTTTAGTTGCTTCCAATTGCGAAGCTTATAGCCTGCCGGAGTAACGGCGGAAAAGGGTATAGATTGGGTGGTTATCACTTGCTCCAAAAATAGTTTCACTCCGGAGGAAATATCCAGCCCGAGGTCCTTGAGAGTTTTTTTAGCCCTCTTTTTGGTGTTTTCGTCGATGCGAATTTGTAATGTGGTCATGAGTTCAGTATATACAATGTAATTACATTGTCAATATTTTACTCCTCGAATTTTGTTAACAATAAAAAACCGGTCGTCTGGTGACGACCGGTGGGATTTGGTTGGCCTAGGCGGCCTTTTCCTTTTCCTCGTACGGTTGGGTGATTGCTTCAAGCTTCGAAAGGAGCGCCACTTTAGCCGGGGAAGTGACCTCCTTGTTACCGAAGCCGTAGTAAGTCTCGGTCATTCTCGAGCGGATTGCTTTAGCGAGTTCCGTCAGAATTTTCGGGTACCGTTTTTTTGTCATTTGAAACAGGGCATCGATCAGTTCGCCGAAGGCCAAGTAAGCTTCGGTTCCGCGCTGGTTTTGAGCGAAGTAAGCGATGTAGTAATCGAGCAAGGATTTGCCGAAACCATTGCCCTTGTCTCCGGTTTTGTGATCGATTCCGCCGTTGACCTCGAAGTCGGTCAAAAGCCCGTTGAGTCCGAGCATCTTTTCGTCCAGGTCACCCCACATGTGGGCGGCCGCGAAACACCTCATATAGATATTCTCAAGCGGGTTGACGATGATGTCGTGAAGGGGGCTGGTTATTCCGTAGACGCACTCCTTGTTATAGATTTGGATTTCCAAAGTCTGGGCGTAGGCCCAAAAACCGGCTTGGAGCATCTTCTGAATGATGTCGCGGTTCCTCGGGCTTTCCGGGTTGGCTTTGTCGAGCGCTTTCCAGGCTTGGTTGAGTTCTGACGCGAGTTTCTCCATCTTTTTTCGGAGGCGACCGAGAAAATCAACGAGGATTTCTCCGCGATATTTGATATGGTAGGCGCCACTGCCGTAGCCATAAAGAACCGGGCCGCATTGGGGGAGTGACAGGTCGATGAATCGGTCTTTCCTTTCAACCTCATTTTCTTTACTCACATTTCGCCTTTCATTTGATGTTTTAGAACTGGATGTCCTTTTTTAGACTACCACAGGGTTTATATTTGACAAGTATAAGATGGATGAATAGTATGACGAGAGAGGATTCACTTAAAGAGAAAGGAAAATGTGAAAGCAAATAAATTGATCCGTCTGTCTGATTTAGACGGTTGGCGGTTGATGGCTGGATTTTCGATTTGTCTTGATCACAACTGGTGTCCGCCGGCTCATGTAAACATTGGTCGTGGTCGCGCCAGGTGGCGGGAATTTGTGTGTCTTAGCAAGGCTGATGTCCGGTCGGCTATCCGATTTTTACCAAGAAAGGAGTTTCGAGTTGTTGAAAAATTGATCCTGGTCAATCCGACACGCAGCCAGGCCTTCGATGTTCCTGAATTGAGTGAAGAGTGGAAGATGTGGCGAAACTCACGAGCGCTTATTGTTCTCGATTCCTTGTGTCTGGTTTTGGCGAGACAGGGGTTCAGAATGTTTCGATGGAGCCCGGAAATCCCAGGAGAAAAGCTCAAAAAGGAAGTTGATCTTGATCGCTATGCTCAGGAGGCCATTTCTTCGGCTTGCCGTTAGCTATTGGCTCAGAATCCTGCCCTTCGCATACTTGAAGCCGTTTTTCCGGCCCACGCGAATCCGATTCGTGTGGGCCCTTTACTTTTTTGGGAGGATTTGCTAACCTTGTCCCATTGCGGAATTCTCTTCTGCAAGGATGTTTAAGGAAGTTCGCGAACCGCCGGCCATGTGCCGTGTTCAATAAAGGAAAGGATTTAAGTTCCGTTAGAGATAAGACAGTTAAGAATTACAGTTTAATCTCTATACGCGACAAACTCTATTGAATGGCTTTAGTTGCTAAAGGCTAGGAAATGGCCTCCATTTCCAATCTCTAATCGGAATGAAATTTATCTTAGGTACAAAACTAAATATGACCCAGGTTTGGTCTGATGCCGGCAAAGTGACCCCTGTCACCCTTATTTCGACCGGTCCGGTTATCGTCACTCAAGTCAAAACTTCTGAAAAAGACGGTTATGATGCTGTTCAGGTTGGTTTTGGTTCCAAGCATGAGAAGAATTTGACCAAGGCTGAACTCGGCCACCTAAAAACTTCCGGAAAGTTCGCTTTGCTTAAAGAATTTAGAGACGTTAAAGATTTGAAAGTTGGTGACGAGATTAAGCCGGAAACTTTTGCGGCCGGGGATTTGGTCACCGTTTCGGCAGTTTCAAAGGGTAAGGGCTTTCAGGGTGTTGTGAAGCGACACGGTTTTAAAGGTGGTCCTCGATCTCACGGCCAGAAGCACTCCGAGCGCGAGCCGGGTTCAATCGGCGGTGGTCTCCGAAATAAGGTTCCAAAAGGTATGAGAATGGCCGGTCGAATGGGTAGCGATCGAATCACCATTAAGAATTTGAAGATTGTCGAGGTTAATGCGGCCGAAAATGTCATCGCGATTTCCGGTGCCATCCCAGGACGACGAGGAACTTTAGTTGAAATTATCGGATAATTCCAACTAAATGGAAAATGTAAATCTCAAAATGAAAAATTATAATTTAAAATTTAAAACTTTTCCGAATCCAATTTTGACTTTTACATTGTCATTTTAAATTTTGAGATTTTAATTTTGATTTATTATCATGGAGACAACAATTTACAATCAAAGCGGCAAAGAATCAGGAAAGTTGAAACTTCCGGAGAGCGTCTTCGGCTTGCCTTGGAATGGCGACTTGGTTCATCAAGTCGTGACTTCGATTGAGACCAGCCAAAGAACTCCGGTTGCTCACACTAGAACCCGAGGTGAAGTTCGTGGTGGTGGCAAGAAGCCATGGCAACAGAAGGGTACCGGCCGAGCCCGACACGGCTCAACTCGTTCTCCGATTTGGGTAGGTGGTGGCGTGGCTCACGGTCCTCGAAACGACAAGAATTTTTCTCGTAAAATCAACAAGAAGGCCAAGGTTAAGGCTCTTTTCACCATCTTGTCCCGCAAAAACAAGGAAGGTGAAGTCTTGTTTACCGAAAGTCTTTCAATCAGCGAGCCAAAAACCAGGGTGGCTGTTGAAACTTTGTCCAATTTCTCCAAAATCAAGGGTTTTGAGAATGTCTTGAGAAAGAATAATAACTCGGCTTACATTGTAAGCGATGAAACCAACAAGAATCTTTCCAAGAGTTTCAGCAACTTGAGCAATATCAAGTTTGATAATGTTCGAAACATCAATCCGGTGGATGTCCTTTCCTACAAGCATTTGATAATCGTCGGCGCCGAAAACAGTTTGGCTTTTCTTCTAAGCAAACTTGAAGGCAAGGCTGCTAAAAAGGCGGAGACCAAGTCTGCAGAAATAAAAGAGACTAAAGGTAAAGCAAAAACTGTCAAAACTAAGCCAACCAAGAAAGTTGCAGCCAAGAAAGCTAAAACCGCAACCAAATAACTAACATGGGAATTTTAAATTTTAAAAAAGAAGAGGGAGCCGAGAAGCCAAAGAAAGTCGCTAAGACCAAGGCTTTAGCGGTAAAAGCTAAGCCGGAAGTTGCCGTTAAGGCCAAGTCGGCAAGTGCGGTTAAAGCGCCGGTCGCGACTGATGTCATTATTCGACCCCGCATTACGGAAAAAGCTTCGTTCTTGGGTGCTAATAATGTCTACGCTTTTGAGATTACCACCACTGCTACCAAGCCGGCCGTTGAGCGAGCGATTACCGAGATGTACAAGGTAAACCCGGTGAAAGTTCGGATTGTCCGAAATCCCGCCAAGCAAAAGATTGCCAGGGGTGTTAAGGGGGAAATCGCTGGTGTGAAAAAGGCCTATGTTTTCCTCAAGAAAGGGGATAAGATCGAAATCATATAGTAACGCTTCGCTTTAGTTCTGAAGTTCAGAAGTTAAGAGTTAAGACTTCCAAACTTCCAAACTTTTAAACTTAAAACTAACCATGAAAACTTACAAACCTACAAGCAAATCGCGCCGACACATGACTTCGATTGAATATCGAAAGTTCATTACCAGTTCGGAGCCGCATAAAGGTTTGACCTCGGGAAGTTTCCGATCGGTTGGCCGAAACAACCGTGGCCGAATTACCACTCGTCATAAGGGTGGTGGACACAAGCGTCTGCTTCGAGATGTGGATTTTCTATACGAAAAATACGATATTCCGGCCAAGGTTTTGACCGTTGAATACGACCCAAACCGAACCGGTTTCATCGCCCTCGTTGTCTATGCTGACGGTGAGAAGCGCTACATCTTGGCTCCAAAAGATTTGAAAGTCGGCAGTACCTTCATCGTTTCTGAAAAAGCTGAAATCAAGCTTGGCAACCGTTTGCCTTTGAAGAACATCCCAGTTGGTACCTTTGTTTACAATGTTGAGCTCAAGGCTAGGGGCGGAGGTAAAATTGCTCGCAGTGCCGGAATTTTTGCTGAAGTGATTGCTCATGACGCCGGTTCAGCTCACCTTAAGATGCCGTCGACTGAAGTCCGAAAGGTCTCTGATCAGGCCTGGGCGTCAATCGGTTCTGTTTCCAATGATGAAAATTGGTTGGTGAATATTGGTAAGGCGGGACGATCTCGCTGGTTGGGCATTCGACCGACTGTTCGAGGTTCGGCTCAAAACCCGGTAGACCACCCATACGGTGGTGGTGAAGGTAGGCAAGGCCGAGGTCTAAGACGCGCCAAGACTAGATGGGGCAAGCCGTCAGGCAAGGGCCAAAAGACCCGAACTCCAAAGAAGTATTCAAACGTTTTCATTGTTTCTCGAAGAAAAGTGGGGAAGAATCGAAATCAAAAGTTGTCTTAGTTAGCTTGATTAGCCGGATAGCTTCATTAGCCCCGACGCTCGTCGGACGAGGCCGGGGTCCCGACCAAGGCGTCGGGGCTTACTTAGAAGAAATAAAAAGGCCCGCGACTGCTGTCGCGGGCCTGTCCGTTTGCTACGCCACCTGCCTAAAGTCGTGTGGCGCTGAAGAAGATTTCCACACGGTGTGGTTCAGGGTTGCTGCTCACCGTGACCCGGACCAGGCCTTTCCAGGCCTTTGCCAGTTGGGCGCAGACCCCCAAGACATGCGCCGAGTCGTTCAAAGGTTCACCAAATCGCATCTGACGGCTGGAGAAACCATAATGGAAAAGATCATCAATCACCCCATTTTCGTGAATCCATTCGCGAACTGAAGGTGGGGCGGTATTCAAAAGGTATTCCTTGATAGGCTTGTCTCGCGCGTCCTGCTGCAGGATCTTCGCGGCCATTTCTGTTGCCAGGCCGGCTCGAAAACCAACCGATGCGCCGACGCTTCCGGGGGCGATGTGTACATTGTTCATGTTGTCTCCTATTCGTTTTTTGTTTGTTGCCAAATTCCAACTCTATTAGTATTTTATCATACAATATGTCAGATTGTCAAGTGCGTGAAAACTCCCTTATTTTGAGCCTATACTTATACTTTATACCTATACCAGCCCAGAGTTGCTCTTTAAAATGACTTATGCTAAGCTATCCGTCTAGCTCGTTTGGAGCTTTTTACATAAAGGGCGTAGTTTTGGTGTTGTCTCTGATAACTACAAACTACTCACTACCAACTAACCTATGACACGATCGCTTAAGAAAGGACCATATGTCGACGAAAGGCTGCTAAAGAAGATAGCAGGCAAGCGTCCTGAAAAGTCTGAACCAATTAAGACTTGGTCTCGGGCCTGCCAGATTTCTCCAGAAATGGTTGGTTTTAAGTTTGCCGTTCATAATGGCAAGGATTTTATTGAAGTTTTGATTTCTGAAGACATGGTTGGCCATCGATTGGGCGAATTTTCTTTAACCCGCAAGTTCGTTAAGCACGGCGGTAAGATGCAGAAGGAACTCGAGGCTGCCAAGAAGCAAGCCGAGATTGCCTCTGCGCAGGCTGCTAAAGCTTCAACCGAAGCTAAGAAATAGTTAAGAACCCTTACGAATAGGGCATGCGAATAAAACAATGACAACAATTACCGCAAAACTGAATAATTACCGACAATCACCACGTAAGGTTAGACTTGTTGCCGATTTGATCAAAGGCAAGCCGGTTAATTTGGCGATTGCTGAATTGGATTTTTTGGCCAAGCGAGCTAGCGCCCCGATTAAAAAATTGCTAATGTCAGCGGTAGCCAATGCCAAGAATAGTCAAAACCTGTCCGCCGAGAATCTTAAGGTTAAAGGTGTCACTGTCGATGCTGGGGTGATTTTAAAGCGAATCATGCCGCGAGCTCGAGGTAGCGCTTCCGGTATCAATAAGCGAACTAGCCATATTACCCTAGTTCTAAGCGAACTGGAGAATAACCAAACACCAAAAACCAAGAAACAAATTAAGAGCAAAGGAAACAGTTAGTTTGGTGATTGTTTCTTGATTATTGATTATTTAACTATTATGTCCCACACCGTTCACCCATATTCACATCGTCTAGGTATCATTCGTGATTGGAAGTCACGCTGGTTTGGCGTGGGTGATATGTACAAGAAGTCTCTGAAGGAAGATATCAAGATCCGCGAATATTTGGCCAAGCGGCTACGCGGATTTTTTGTTAGCTCGGTAGAAATCGAGCGAGGCACCAAAACTTTGCGAATTATCATCAAAACTTCTCGTCCGGGTATGATTATCGGCCGAAGCGGGGAAGGCGCCGTCAAGTTGAAGGAAGATTTGGCCAAGTTGGTTCTTAAAACCGGCAAGCCGATTACTCATCAAGAGCTCAAGCTTGATATCGAAGAAATCCGCTCACCGGAATCAAATGCCGCGATTGTCTCTCAAATGATTGCCGAAAGCATTGAAAAAAGAATGCCTTTCCGTCGCGTGATGAAGCAGGCGATTGAGAAAGTTATGGCTAACCGAGATGTTAAGGGCGTTAAGGTTTACTTGGGTGGCCGTTTGGGTGGTGCCGAAATGGCCCGCTCAGAAGAGCTCCGCAAAGGCCAAGTCCCACTTCAGACTTTGCGTGCGGATATCGATTTTGCCAGAGAGAAAGCTCATATGGACTACGGTGATATCGGCATTAAAGTTTGGATTTACCGAGGTGAGATTTTTGCCGACAAGAAATAATTTTCATTTTAATTTACTAACATGTTTGTCCCAAAGAAAGTAAAATTTAGAAAATGGCATACTGCTCGTAAGAATGCCGACTACTGGCTAAGGCCGGAAACTCGAGGACTCAAATTGTCTTTCGGTTCTTTTGGTTTGAAAACTTTGGGCCACGCTCGTATCAGGTCAAATCAGTTGGAATCGGCTCGAAAAGTTATTTCTCGCTCACTCACCAAATCCGGCAAGATGTGGGTTCGAGTTTTCCCGGACCGACCATATACTCAAAAGCCGGCCGAAGTGAAAATGGGTAAAGGTAAAGGCGAACCGCAGGGTTTTTGTGTTGAGGTGCGCCCAGGCCGAGTGATTTTTGAAGTCGACGGTATTCCGGAGGTTGAGGCGGCCGAAGCTCTCCGCAAAGCGGGTTCCAAGTTGCCGGTCAAAACTAAGTTTGTCAGCCGAGTCTAATTTGAAATAAAATGTCCAACGAATTTAAAAACAAAACTGATGCCGAGCTTGTTGCGATGCTTTTAGAGAAGCGCGAAGCTGTTCGAGCTTTCCGTTTCGGTATTGCCGGTAGCAAGAATCGCAACATGCGAGAGGGGAGAAACCTGAAGCGAGAGATTGCCAAAATTATGACCGAGCAGAATCAAAGAAAGAACAGCAAATAGACAGTTTAACTGCTTTAAGCTAAGATACACTTTCATTTATTATGAAGCCAAAAACCAACAAACCAACAGAAACTCCTAACCGTCGCCCTCGGGTTATTCAAGGTGTGGTCTCTTCAGACAAGATGAAAGACACTGTTTCGGTTGTGACCAATCGCTATGAAAAGCACCCGAAATACGGCAAGTACATGAAGATTTCTAAGAAGTACTTGGCCCACGATCCGGGTAATACCAAGAAAATCGGCGATAAGGTGACCATCGAAGAGTGCCGCCCGATTTCCAAACGCAAATCTTTTAAAATTGTCTAGGTATTTTCTTTTCTTCAACTACAAACTACAAACTACCAACTACTCACTACTAACTAACCAATATGATTCAACCACGCACCATTGTGAAAATCGTCGACAACTCCGGGGCTAAAATCGGACGCATTTTCAAGGTGCTCGGTGCCTCCAAAAAGCGCTACGCTTCAATCGGTGACCAGGTGGTTTTGTCAGTTCAGAAAGCCGAACCAAGAAAGGCGGTAAAGAAAAAGGATGTCTTGCAGGCGGTAGTGGTTCGTCAGACCAAGGCCCTAAGACGCCTGGACGGTTCCTATGTCCGTTTCGATGAGAATGCTGTGGTGATTTTGGAAAAAGGCAAGATGGATCCGATTGCCGGCCGTGTTTTTGGACCGATTCCTCGAGAATTGGCTGAAAAGGGTTACCAGAAAATCGCTTCTTTGGCGGCTGAAATCGTATAACACGACACCAATTCACTAATTAAGACGAATGACACGAATCTAAGAATACATATATGAGAATCAAGAAAAATGACAATGTAATGGTGATTGCTGGCAAAGACCGGGGTAAAACCGGTAAGGTGCTTGAGGCGCTACCTGCCGAAAACCGTATTCTGGTTGAGGGTGTCAATGTCAAAAAGCGACACCAGAGACCGAGGAAGAGCAATGAGAAAGGTCAGATTATTGATGTGACCTTGCCGATCCATGTTTCCAATGTTCAGTTGGTGGAGGGTGGCAAGCCAGTTCGAGCCGGTAAGAAGTTGATTGACGGCAAACTGATTCGTGTCAGTAAAAAAACCGGTTCAGCCATCTAGCTTGGGTAATCTTGAGACTTCCAAACTTTCAAACTTTTCAACTTCTAAACTAACTAATTATGAATACCAAAGAAAAACAGAATAAGGCTTTTGAATCGCTGAAAGGTCAGTTTGGCTTCAAAAATCCGATGCAAGCGCCACGCCTCTCCAAGGTGGTGATTTCGACCGGCGTCGGCTCTCTTAAAGATAAGAAAAAATTGGAATTGATTGCTGATCGTTTGGGTAAAATTACTGGCCAGAAGGCCGCTCCTCGTTCTGCCAAGAAATCAATCGCCACCTTCAAGTCTCGAGAAGGCGATTTGGTTGGTTATCAGATCACGCTTCGGGGTGCTCGGATGTACGGCTTTTTGGACAAACTTTTAAATGTGGCCCTGCCTCGAACCAAAGACTTTCGTGGACTTAATGCCACCGCCATTGATGATATGGGCAATTACACTATCGGCATCAAAGAACACACAATTTTCCCTGAAACTTCCGATGAAGAGTTGAAAGATGTTTTCGGTCTCGCTATCACAATCGTCACCACTTCCGGCGACAAAAAATTGACCAGAGCTTTTCTAGAATACTTAGGTTTTCCTCTCAAGAAATAGAATTAGGAATAAAGATTCATGATTTAGGAATAAGGACAGACAAAAACGGCCAGTAGGCCGTTTTTGTCTGCTTGGCTTGTGCCGATTTATCGAGGCCTTGGTTGCTGATGAGCTTTCTAGGAATATAGGGTGAGAGTCAAGGCGCGCAACGCAGTTGCGCGCCTTTTATCTTGTCTTCTCCCGTGCTTTTTGACTTTTGGACCCATTTCCCATACCTATACTTATACCTTATACCTATACTTTTGCCGGCTGGCCTATTCGTGTGCCCTATTCGTAAGGGTTCTCAACCTGCCTTGCATTCTTCTTCTTGGTTTGCTAGTATACGCGGACAAGCTTTTGCAAGCTTTTTTAATTTATTATGGCAAAAACATCAGTAGTAGCAAGATCGTTAAAGAAACCGAAATTTTCCACTCGGGCTACTAACCGTTGTTTCCGCTGTGGTCGCAAGCGCGGCTATATGCGAGACTTCGACCTTTGCCGTATTTGCTTCCGCGAGTATGCCAACGAAGGCATGATTCCGGGAATCAAGAAGTCATCATGGTAGTGGAAAATGTAAATCTCAAAATGAAAAATGACAATGCAAAATTGAATAATTTTCAGAATCTAATTTTAGATTTTAAATTGCAATTTTCCATTTTGACCTTTCAATTTTAAATTATTTTATGGATCCAATCGCTGATTTTCTAATCAAAGTTAAGAATGCCGGCCTCGCAGGTCGGGGAAGTGTTGTGGTACCTCATTCGGCGATTAAGGAGTCAATTGCAGATATTTTGGTTAAGAACGGTTTTCTCAAATCAATTGCCAAGAAGCGCAAGAATAACCACAAGATTTTGGAGGCTGAAGTCGAATATGCCGAAGGTAAGACACCTCGAATCAACGATGTGGCCCGTGTCTCCAAACCGTCCAAGCGCGTTTACCAGGGCGCCAAAGAAATCCGATCTTTCAAGAGCGGTTTAGGCTTGATCGTGCTCTCGACCCCAAAAGGAATTTTGACCGATAAGGAGGCCAAGAAAGAAAAAGTCGGTGGCGAAGTTTTATTTAAAATCTGGTAATAGTTGAGAACCCTTACGAATAGGGCACACGAATAAATTAATTATCATCATGTCCAGAATCGGCAAAAAACCAATTGCAATCCCAAACGGCACGACAGTGTCGGTTTTGAACAATGTTGTGAAGGTCAAGGGTCCTTTGGGCGAGCTCTCAAGAAACTTCCGACCGATTATCGGCATTGCTATCGATAATAATCAGGTTATCCTTACTCCAAAGCGCACCGGCGTTGAGGTGAGTGCGATGTGGGGAACCGCTTCTTCGCATGTCAACAATATGATTAACGGCGTCAACAAGGCTTTTGAGAAAAAGTTGATTTTGGAAGGTATCGGTTTCAAATCTGAAGTCAAAGGCAAGAAAATGGTTTTTAGTCTTGGTTTTTCTCACCCGGTGGAGATGGACATTCCGGAGGGTCTAAAAGTGACTGCCGAGAAGAACTTGATCACTGTTTCAGGTATTGATAAGGAATTGGTCGGTCAGTTTGCCGCCAAAGTCCGCGATTTGAAGAAAGCCGAGCCTTATAAGGGTAAGGGTATGAGATATGAGAAGGAAGTCATTCGTAGGAAGGAAGGCAAGAAAGCAGCCTAGAGGGGTATATAGTATTAGGTATATGGTATAAGGTATGAAAGCCAAAGATAAAATTCAATGAAAAAGCCAACATCAAAACTAAAAAGAGATCGACGCCATAAGAAAATTAGGGCCAAGATTTTTGGCACCGAAGCCAGACCGCGCTTTTCGGTTTTTCGTTCCAATAAATATATCTACGCCCAATTGATTGATGATGCTACCGGTAAGACTTTGGTAGCCGCTTCCTCAATGAAAGCTCCGGGTAAAACCGTTTTGGAAAAAGCTAAGGCTGTTGGTTTAGAGTTGGCCAAATTGGCCATGGCCAAGAAGATTAAGACTGTCGTCTTTGACCGAGGAGGCTTTATTTACACCGGCAAAATCAAAGTCTTGGCCGATAGTGCCAGAGAAGGCGGTTTAGTGTTTTAATGAGATTGTAATCGAAATTTTAAGTTAAGAACCCTTGCAAATAGGGCACACGAATAAAAACATTATGAAAGACGATACCAAACAAAATGCAGATGTGGCGAAAGTTGCCCCGACTACTCCCGGAGCTCTACCGGCTGCCGATTCAAGAAATGCTCGACCGGTGAGGGGCGGTTTTGGTAATCGTCCGGAAAGACGAGGTGGTCCGCGCCGTGGTGGTACCAGGCCGGAGAGAGTAAAGCCGGAATTTGATCAGAAAATCATTGATATTAGACGCGTTTCCCGAACCGTGGCCGGTGGTAGACGCTTTGCTTTCAGTGTTGCCATGGTTATCGGTAATCGCAAGGGTCAGGTTGGTGTCGGATTGGGTAAAGGCGGCGATACTGCCTTGGCGATTGAAAAGGCTAATCGTGAAGCCAAGAAAAATTTAATTACTGTCCCGATGACAAAGAGCTCCTCGATTCCTTTTGAAGTTGCCGCTAAGTATGCAAGCTCGCGAGTGATGATTATGCCGGCTCGAGGTAAGGGAATGGTTGCCGGTACTTCTATTCGAAATGTTATCGAGCTTTGCGGTTTGAAAGATGTTAACGCCAAGTTGCTCTCTGGTAGCAAAAATCGACTGAATAATGCTCGCGCCGCCATGAAAGCTTTGTCGGAATTGAGCCGACGCAAAATGATTTTGAAGAAGTTCGAAAGTGCTAAAGTCAGTAAATAAATTTTATGCAACTCCATAATTTAAAACGACATACTAAGCGTAAAAATTGGCAGCAAATCGGCCGAGGCGGTAAGCGGGGCAAGACTTCCGGCCACGGTGGTAAGGGTCAGACCGCCCGCGCCGGCGCCAAGGTTCGCCCGGAAATTCGCGATATGATTAAGCGTATTCCGAAACTGCGCGGTCGTGGCCGAAACAGCAATGTTGGTATCCAAGTGGCTTTTGTGCCGGTCAATGTCGGCTCACTTGATAAGTTTTTCTCGGCCGGCGTCGCAGTTACTCCGAAAGAAATTTTAGCCTCTGGTTTGATTGCTTTGAAATCCGGCAAGTCGCCAAAAATCAAAATCCTAGGTGATGGCGAATTGACCAAAGCCTTGAATATTTCCGGTTGCGCCTTTTCAGGGAGTGCCAAGGCCAAGATTGAAAAGGCGGGAGGCAAAATAGTCTAACACGACACCAATTACGAATTTAAGCGAATGACACAAATAAATTCAAACCCAAATTCGTGTAATTCGTCCTCATTCGTGGATTAGTGTCGAGTGCCAAAATGAACAACTTTCTAGCCAAAACCAAATTAGTCCTCCAAGATAAGATTTTGCGCCAAAGGATTCTTTTTACTTTGGTGGCTTTGGCAGTTTTCCGACTATTTAGCGTGATCCCAATCCCGGGTGTTGATGCTTTGAAGCTCGAACAGTTCTTCTCGGGCAATCAATTTTTGGGTCTTTTGGATGTATTTTCTGGCGGTGGTCTATCGACTTTGTCGATTGTGATGCTTGGTGTCGGCCCTTACATTACCGCTTCAATCATCATGCAGCTTTTGACGATTATGTCACCGAAGCTGAAGGCGATTTACCATGAAGAAGGGGAGGCTGGCCGCAAGCGTTTTGCCCAATACTCAAGGCTACTTACAGTGCCTCTGGCTTTAATCCAGGCTTTTGGTTTTCTTCTTCTCTTGGAGAAACAAGGGGTTGTGCCAGGTCTTGAAACTTTCGGATTCGTGACTAACATCATGGTAATTGTCGGTGGCTCAATCCTTTTGACCTGGCTCGGTGAGCTGATTACTGAATTTGGTATCGGTAATGGTGTTTCTCTCATCATTTTTGCCGGTATCGTGGCCAGAGTACCGGTCGCAATTTCCCAACTATCTTTTACTTTTGAAGTCTCACAAATCCCAGTCTATTTGGCATTCTTAATTATCGGACTCCTGGTGATTGTGGGTGTGGTGATTATTACTGAAGCCGAGCGGCCGGTGCCGATTACCTATGCCAAGCGGGTACGGGGGATGAAGATGTACGGCGGGCTTTCCACTTACTTGCCTTTGCGAATCAACCAAGGCGGTGTGATTCCGATTATTTTTGCCCTTTCAATTCTTTTGTTTCCGCAAATGATTTTCACCTTCTTGGCTAATACCGGCAACCCGATTGTCGTCTCAATTTCGACTTTTATGGTTCAACTGCTCTCACAAGTTTGGCTTTACGCTCTCCTGTATTTTATTTTGGTTGTTCTTTTCACTTATTTCTACACGGCTGTCACTTTTGAGCCGGAATCAATCGCGACCAATCTCCAGAAGGGTGGAGCTTTTATTCCAGGTGTCAGACCGGGCCAATCGACGACCGAATATTTGGCTAAAATTGTCACCAGAATTACGCTGGTCGGTGCTGTCTTCTTGGGTGTAATTGCTGTTTTACCACTTGCTGTTCGAGCCTTTACCGGAATTTCCGCTTTGGCTATTGGAGGTACGGCGCTTTTGATTGTGGTCTCCGTGGCTCTTGATTTGATTAAGAAAATTGATGCCCAGATTTCGATGAGGGAGTACTAGAAGAAGCCCCGACGCTTTGTCAGACAAAGGTCGGGGTCCCGACTTCTGACATCGGGATTTGTAGTGAGTAGTGAGTAGTGGGTAGTTTGAGATAGAGAAAAACCGCCGAAGTCCCTTTGGGACTTCGGCGGTACTGCTCTATCTTTTTATTGTGAGATGGTTTGCGGTTTTGGCCTTGGCTCTCATCTCATCTCTTTTTTGATGCTCGGTCACTGATTCGAAGACCAAAAAAAGAGTTAGGATGAACATGAGGCCAGCTACGCTCGCGTACAAGCTTTCCCATTTTCGGTTTTTGGCCTCGGTCAGTTTGTAGACGAATATCAAGCAACCAAGGAAGCAGCCAATTCCCAAATAATCAATCATTTTTGCCCTTTCTCACACTAATTTAGCCAATTTGGGGCCTTTGGTCAATTAAAAACCGCGCTCGCTTCCGGAGAAGCTCGCGCGGGATGTGAATCGGTCACTTGGCCGTAGCCGCAGCGACATTGTTGGTGGGGAGCTTTTCCGCCACGAACATGAAGTATATCGGGTGGTTATTAACCACCACCTCGACGGCTTTCATTACAATCGGCTCGCCAACCTTGAGTCCGGCGTTCATGAGGACAGGTGTCTGGCCAAGATCGGTCTTTCTGTCCGAGCTGTGGATGATCACTACCCCCAGGCCGATTCCGTCGGCAATGTTGGTCGGGGATTGTAGAACATTGCCAGCTCCCCGGTACTCCGAGTTAACCTCGAGTTTGTAATCTGCCGGCAGATCACTTTTGGCCAGATTAACGTTTTTGGACCCGGCCGCCGAGCATAGAAGCAAAATGATCCCAGAAGCAAAGAACAAGCCGGCCATCCTGATGCTGTTCTCTTCGCGGATTACCGCCTTAAAAATGAGGCCGATACCAATAAGTGCTAGGATCTTACCGACGATCGTCGTAATTACCACATAGTTAGTCATATTGATTTCCTCCGATTTCTGTAACCCGCTTGGCGGGTAGGTTGTTGAGTTTCTGTGCACTAAAATGCTAAAGGACTTTACTGCCTTTGAGTGTATCATAATATCGGCAAAAAGTCAAGTCCTATTTAAGTCTCCAGTTTCTTGTTATTATGTCTCCATTAACTACTCACTACCCACTGCTAACTACAAACTAATTCATGCATTCCTTCATCTTCATCGGCCGTTCCGGCTGTGGCAAAGGTACTCAAGTCGAATTGCTTGGCGAATATTTAAAAAAACAAAATCCGGAAACGGAAGTTTTTCATTTGGAGAGTGGGGCCGAATTTCGGGAATTTATTAAGGGGGATACCACGACTCAAAAAATTTCCAAGCAGATTTATGACGATGGCGGTTTACAGCCGGAATTTCTCTCGGTCTATATGTGGGCCAAGATTCTTTCGACCAAATTTAAAAACACCGAACACTTGCTGATTGATGGCACCCCGCGCCGACTTCATGAGGCTGGCGCACTTCATTCGATTTTCGGTTTCTATAAAAGGGTCAAACCCTATGTGATTTATATCAATGTTTCTCGAAAGTGGGCCGAAGATCGCCTTTTGGCGAGGAAAAGAATCGATGATAATGCCGATGATATCAAAGCTCGTTTGGATTGGTTTGAAAGTGAAGTGATGCCGGTAGTTAAATATTATCAAAGTCACCAAGACTATAATTTTTTGGATATTAATGGCGAGCAGACGATCGCAGATGTTCAGGCGGAGATAGTAAATAGGCTTGACTTAAAAGTTTAACTCAAAAATTTGAGAATTAAGATTAAAACCGAGGCTGAAATTGCGATTTTGCGGGAGGGTGGGAAGCGCCTGGCTTTTATCCTGCACGAAACTGCCAAGCAGGTAGCTCCAGGAGTCAAAGTCAAAGATTTAAACACCTTTGCTCACAAACTGATGGTTCAAAACGGTGATTCACCGGCTTTCCTAAACTACCAGCCGTGGGGCGCGAGTCGACCTTACCCGGCTTCTCTTTGTGTCTCCGTAAATGACGAAGTTGTTCATGGTATTCCAAATGAAAGAGACCGAAGTCTTGAAGATGGGGATATTGTGAGCTTGGATGCCGGTCTTAAACATAAAGGACTTTTTACTGATATGGCGATTACGGTGCCGGTAGGAGAAGTTGATCCGGCGGCTAAGAGGTTGTTAAAAACTACCGAACAGGCCTTGAGTATCGGTATCGCGGCGGCGCAATCAGGCAAGCGAGTCGGGGAAATTGGTACCGCGATTGAAAAATTTGTGAAAGGTAAGCATTTTGGCATTGTCGAGACTCTTTCCGGTCACGGTGTCGGTTATCAGGTCCACGAAGATCCTTATGTGCCGAACTTTAAGATGCAGGCCCAGGGTCCAATTATGCGTCCCGGTCTCGTGATTGCGATTGAGCCGATGTTGAATGAAGGAACGGCCGAAGTGATGCTTGGTCGTGACGGCTATACCTACAAAACTGCTGACGGCTCGCGGAGCGCTCACTTTGAACACACGGTGGTAATTACCGAAAACGGCCCGGAGATTTTGACTTCATAGGCTTCTTCAAAACCGGCTAATTCCGGTTTGATTGAAAGCTTTATTTTTGATATCATCTGTTCATGACAAACAGAGAATTTACAGCTGTTTATAAAAAAAGCGGTAAGTGGGTGGTTGCATGGGTGGAAGAAATCCCGGGCATCAATACTCAGGGCCGAACCAAAAAAGAAGCTTTGGAAAATCTGAAAGAAGCGGCACTTTTAGTTTTGGCTGAAAATAGAAAAATTATTTCATCAAAGTCGAGAGGTTTTTCACGAGAGCTGTTCTCTGTCAGTCTTGCTCGCTAGGTAATGAAGCGGCGCGATTTAATTTTGTACTTGCGTCAAGGCCATTGCCATTTGGTCCGCGAAGGCAAAAAGCATTCAGTCTTTAGAAACTTGGATAATAATAAGATTTCGACCGTTCCGAGACATCGAGAAATAAATGATTTTCTAGTTTCTAAAATCTGCAAAGATTTAGGGCTGGAAATTGGCAGATTTAAAAAATAATCCCATGGAAAGATTTGACGATTTAGTAAAACCTGAAGGTTTGGAGACCAAAGCTGAATTTGGGGAGATTTTTGCTGCTATTTCTGAAGCGATTGCTGAAGGCCGTTCACTGGATGATTTTTCTAAAGCTCGGATTATGCTCACGGAGGCGAAAGCCAGAGCGGAGAGACTGACTGATGAGGCCGATCAAGAACTGAAAGATCAAGTTAAGTCATTGATTGCTGACTACGAACAAGTCATTACTCCTTAGGTATTTAATACTTCGGCACACGACACAAATACACGAATTGAGACGAATGACGCGAATATCCGCACGACCTATTCGTAAGGGTTCTCAACTGTCTTTTTATTCGTGTGTGCGTATTCGTGGTTTCGCTATTCGCGTACTTTATTCGTGTGCCTTATTCGTAAAGGTTCTTAACAACTTTTGAATCCGCGCCAAGACGCGGTATAATTTTGTTATGGCCGAGAGCCTTTTGTCATCTCCGGAAAAACCTTTTTCTTCACCTCATGAAGAGATTGCCTTTTTGCGCAGTGAGTTGGCCAAAAAAGAGAGTTTGGCCAAGGCCTCTTCCGTTGAGCGGCTGGAGACAGAAAAAGAAGTTATCCGTGCTTACCAAGAAATGCCGGCTACGGCGGTAATTGCACCGGAAAGGGTAATTTCCACTGAAGCGGCCGAGGCGATTGTGCTCAAACTTTCCCCCGAAGCTCACGATCGGAAAATCGAAGAATTGTTGGGTATTTTGCAAGAGAAAGGATTGAAGAATGCGCTCACGATTTTGGACAAGCTCGATAATCTCCACCTCGAAGACGACTTTCATCGTTTTATTTCCGAGTACCTCCGTGCAGGTTATCCGATTGCCGGTTTCGAACCCAAAAGCGCACTTTGGCGACCACTTCACCTGACCCTTTTTGAGATTCTTTTACCTGAGGCCAGCACCGAGGATGGCAAGAAAAATCTAAAAGAGCAGATTTCCAGCATGGAGCAACTTTACTCCGGACTTTTGGCAATCACGAACGACGGCGATTCCGACAAAAATTACTTTTCTTTTGAAATTGCGAATTCCAATGAGAGCGAAGAGTCAGTGATTTACGCGGCGGTGCCGATTAGCAAAGCCGATTTGTTTGAAAAACAAGTGCTTTCAGTTTTTCCTGATGCCAAAATCAGCGAGAAGCATGATGACTACAATATTTTTAATGAAAAAGGGGTGGCGATTGGTGCCTACGCGGATTTGGTCAAAGAATCGGCCTTTTCTCTCAAGACCTATGAGAATTTTGATTACGATCCTCTCAACATTCTTTTAAATGCCTTCTCCAAGATTAGAAAAAGTGGTGAGGGTGCGGCCGTCCAGTTTTTAATCAGGTCGTCTGATGATTTTTACATTAAGCGCTATAAACGGGCCATTGCCAAGATTCAAGAAGGGGTGAAAGTCAGTGAGGCGGTAGTCGGCTCAAAAGGCCTTGGGACACATTTCGTTGAATTTTTCAAAGGTGTGGAGAAGCCGAAGAAAAAAGATGATGGCACGCCACCGATAATTGATAAACAAGCCGTCGACAACATCACGGCCAAAACTAGCAGTACAATCGCGGAAGTGGTTATCCGCATTGTTGTTTCGGCGGATACGGTTTTGCGGGCCCGAGAAATTTTGTCTCACCTGGAGTCAGCCTTCAATCAGTTGGAAGATACTCACGGCAATAAAATCCAGTTTATCGAGAAAAAAGGCTCGATTCAGAAATTGTTGCTTAGGAATTTCGCCTTCCGAGTTTTTACCGAAGATCAGATTATGCCTCTCAACTTAAAAGAGCTTACTACTCTCATCCATTTGCCGACGACGAGTGGTAAGGCCTCGCCTCAACTCAAACAGACTAAGGCTGGCACAGCTCCGGCACCACTCGAGCTTTCTCAAACCGGCACGATTATCGGGGTTAATCGCCACCGCGGAGCTGAGACCAAAGTTTTCATGGCCAAGGAGGACCGTCTGCGCCATTTCTACACTATCGGCCAAACCGGTACCGGTAAATCGACTTTGCTCAAGAATATGGCGGTGCAGGATATTCTAAACGGAGAGGGTGTTTGCGTGATTGACCCGCACGGCTCTGATATTCAGGATATTCTGGCAACGGTCCCGCCAAACAGATACGAAGATGTCATCTATTTCGATCCGGCCTATACCGCGAGGCCGATTGCTTTGAACATGCTTGAATATGATACCCGCTTTCCGGAGCAAAAAACTTTTGTAGTCAACGAGATGATGTCGATTTTCAATAAGCTGTTTGATATGAAAACGGCCGGTGGTCCGATGTTCGAGCAGTATTTTAGAAATGCCACGATGCTCGTCATTGAAGATCCGGAGACGGGGAATACTTTGCTTGATGTTTCGCGTGTGCTTTCCAACAAAGCTTTTCGTGAGCTGAAACTTTCCCGTTGCAAAAATCCGATTGTCGTCCAATTCTGGCGCGAGATTGCCGATAAGGCCGGCGGGGAGGCCTCGCTTGCCAACATCGTGCCTTACATCACGAGCAAATTTGATGTCTTTTTGTCTAACGAAATCATGCGCCCGGTGATTGCTCAGGAGAAATCCTCCTTTAATTTCCGGGAAATCATGGATAAGAAAAAGATTATGCTGGTCAATCTTTCAAAGGGTAGGCTCGGCGACATCAATGCCAACTTGATCGGCCTCATTTTGGTTGGCAAGATCTTAATGGCCGCCTTGTCTCGTTCAGATTCGTTTGGTCAAGATTTACCGCCTTTCTATCTCTACATCGACGAATTTCAGAATATTACCACCGATTCGATTGCCACTATTCTCTCCGAGGCGCGCAAATACAAACTTGGCCTAAATATTGCTCATCAGTTTATCGCTCAACTTGATGAAAAGATTCAAGATGCCGTCTTCGGTAACGTCGGTTCAATTGCTGCCTTTCGGGTTGGGGCCGATGATGCCGAGTATCTGGAAAAACAGTTTGCTCCAGTTTTTACGGCTCGCGACATTATGAATTTGGACAACCGCAATGCCTATTTGAAACTCTTGGTAAACGGGAAGGCCGTCAAACCTTTTAGCATCGAGACTTTGCCACCGGCTAGAGGCGATTTGGCTAAAGTGGAAAAATTGAAGGAGCTTTCTTATCTCACTCACGGCAAAGACCGGGCCGAGGTGGAAGCGGAGATTATGAAGAAATACCAGAAGGGAAGTATATAGTATTAGGTATAGGGTATATGGTATAGGGAAAAGAATTAAAAAAACCGGCGCGCGGCGCGCCGGTTTGTGCTGAAACGATTCCTATTCGAAGACGCCGGCGACAGTAAGCCGTCGTGTTTCCCAATCCATGACCGATTTCAAGTCTCCGATTAAATCATCGTTGCTGAGGTACTGCTGAGCGGCCTTTAACCACCTCTGGCTCCTCTCATAAGACTTGAGCTGTGAGGCCGGTTTTAGGGTGTAATTGGTTCGCAGATTGTCGAGGCGGTCGGCAGTCTTGATTTTCAGAGGGTCAAGGTCGCCGTTTCTCGCGCACATTACAACCCGAACGAGAAGCTCGTCTTCGCCACTCTCTGTGTCTCCAAGGACGGGGTCGAGGGTGCAGGCCTGGGTGAGAGCCAAAACTCGCTCGCCAAACAGTCGGTGAATCTCGACGGCAGTGACCGCAGTGTCCTCGAGTAGGTCATGGCAGAAGCCGGCAAGTACTACCTCAATGGGGCAAGCGTAGGTGATTAGGGAAAGCCCGACTCGGAGCGAATGGGTTGAAGCGGGAATCGACATCCGGCCGGTCCGGATTTTCTCGGCAAAAGCTGTCATTACCAACTGCATTGCCAAGTTGATTTTTGCAGGAACATTCATAGTATTCTATCCTTTCTCTTTGGTCACCCTAACATACTAGGTATCAGATGTCAATCCCTCGTCCTGAGGTAGATTTTGAGCTAGAATGTCTTCATGTCGTTTCTACTGACTACTTACTACTAACTACTCACTAACTTATGCCTCATCCCAAAAACGAAAGAACTCTAGTGGTTATCAAGCCGGATGGTATTCAGCGGACTCTAATCGGCGAGATTATTAAACGTTATGAAAGGTCCGGGCTTAAGATGGTAGCCCTAAAAATGATGACGGTTAGTCCGGAGTTTGTCGAGAAACATTATACTCTTGATCCGGAGTGGCGAAGACTTACCGGCGAGAAAAATATTAAAGCCTACCAGGACAAGGGGATGAAGCACCCTTTCGAGGGCAATCCTTTCAAAGTGACGGAGATGATTTTAGCCAAGCTCAAAAAATATCTTTCTTCCGGCCCGGTGATTGCGATGGTCTGGCAAGGGGCTCATGCGGTTGCAATTGTGCGCAAGATTACCGGCGGGACCGAACCTTTGACCTCCGATGTTGGAACGATTCGGGGGGATTTTGTTTTAGATTCTTACAAAATGTCCGATGATGATGTTCGGGCGGTCCGCAATTTGGTCCACTCGGCCGGCTCGGTTAAGGAAGCGGAAAATGAAATCATGCACTGGTTTAAAAAAGATGAGCTTATTGACTACAAATTGGTTCAAGAGCAGATTCTTTACGATGCTAATTTGGAGGGAATCTTGGAGTGAACACGACACAAATACACGAATGGAGACGAATGACACGAATAAAAAGTGGATAAAGCCGTAACCGGCTTTATCCACTTTTTGTGCACAGCTTATACACCGGTTTATCAACTTTTAGTGTTGACAAATCGTTTTTTATGCTATAATGGGAAGAGGATGGTTAACTGCCAAGATATATTAAAAAATTTTTAGGGATTCAAACTAAAGCAAACAGCTGAGCGTCTCCGGATCTTCAAATGTTTGTCTTTGCGAAGCCCACTTAAACTTAACCTTGTGCAGTGCTATCCTCCACTTACACAGCAACCACAGCGATGTGGTTGCTGTCTAAATTAGAAACTTTCTAAACATCCGCTCATGCGGTTTTTTCTTTACCCGAACAAATCTCTGAATTTGTTTTAAGGTCTCCCTTCTCCATACCATATACCATATACCTAATACTATATACTTCTGCTTGGCCGCGTGCTTTAAATTGTTATCCACTGTTCTATCGTGACACCCACGGAGTTATAATAAGTTGGGTTACTGAAGATTAACTCTCTAAATAAATTTTCAGGGAGTCTGGAGTTGGCAATTACCTTGGTCTTTGCCACAGGACACCCACCTAGCTTTACTAGGGAATAATCTTTGGTAACCCACTTTAGACTGCGAGCTTCGGCTCGCAGTTTGTATTTGGTATAATGACTAGTATGAAAGAACGCGAAAAACTGGCGCTTTTTTTATTAAGCCTGATCTGGCTGGTTTTAACCTTACATCTTTCGGCGCTTAACTTGTTTCTTTACTGGCGACTGTGGTGGTATGACAACATCGTCCATTTTTTGGGAGGTTTTTGGCTATCTGGCGCCACCATCTGGTTTATTTATTACTCCGGTTATACCAAGTGGAGGCCAACCTTGAGTCGTTTGTTGCCGATTGTCCTCGGTAGTGTGCTTCTGATTGCCGTCGGCTGGGAAATTTATGAATACGCATTGGGGGCAACCTACGGCGGTGAAGGCTATATTTTGGATACCACTTTTGACCTAGTTTCGGATATTGTGGGCGGGTTTATCGGCTACTATTTGGTTTCTAGATTTACCAATCATTTGTTAATTAATCAGCAAAACAATGTCTAATAAAAGTGCGATTACTTTCTACGGCGGGACGGGGACAGTGACCGGGGCGAATTTTCTTTTGGAGACTGGCGGACGAAAATTTTTGATTGATTGCGGGATGTTTCAAGGTACGCCTGACTCAGATACGCGGAATAGTCAGCCGTTTGATTATGACCCCAAAGAGATTGAAATTTTGTTTGTCACCCATGCCCACTTGGATCATATTGGTCGGATTCCTTTTTTAATTAAAGAGGGTTTTAGGGGGAAAATTCTTAGCACGCCGCCAACTAAAGAGTTGACGGCTCTGATGCTTGAGGACACGGTTAATCTTTTGGACCGAGAAGCGAGGGCGAAAGGCGTTTTGCCACTCTATGGCAAAGCGGAGATGCTCCAGGCCCTTAATCTTTGGCAGACTTTTGATTATCACGAAACGAAAGAGCTTGGCGACGGCCTGGGCGTCACCCCGAAAGACTCGGGCCATATTCTCGGTTCAGCGATGTACGAATTTACCAAGAATGGCAAGAAAATTGTTTTTACCGGGGATTTGGGTAATACCCCGACACCACTCCTTAAAGATACCGAACCGCTCAAGGGTGTTGACTATTTGGTAATGGAGAGTGTCTATGGCGATCGTAATCATGAGTCACAGGAAGAACGGGTTAACAAATTAAAGCAGGCGATTGAGGTGACCGTCAAAAGGGGAGGAACCTTGGTGATTCCGGCCTTCTCGATGGAAAGAACCCAGGTCTTGATTTATGAGATTAACAAAATGGTTGAAAGTGGTCAGCTAAAACCGGTGCCAGTTTATTTAGATTCGCCGCTCGCTATTCGGGTGACCGAGGTTTATCGCCATTCGCAGGAAAATTTTAATGATGATGTAAAAAAGGCCATTTCTCTGGGTGATGAAATTTTCAAATTTCCGCTTCTGAAATTGGCCCACACAACTCAAGAATCTTTGGCGATTAAAAGGCATGATGGGCCAAAGGTGGTGATTGCCGGCTCCGGCATGTCGATGGGTGGGCGGGTTTTGATGCATGAAAGAGACTATTTGCCGGATTCGAATAGTATGATTCTACTCCCGGGTTACCAATCGGTCGGAACTCTTGGGCGAAAATTGCAGAATGGTGAAAAGGAGGTGGAAATCGAGGGGGAGAAAGTGGCGGTGCGAGCGGAAATCCGTGAGATTCATGGCTTTTCTTCACACAAAGATTCGGAACATCTTTTGGATTTCGTGGCCGAGACGGCCGAGTCACTTAAGAAAGTTTTTGTGGTAATGGGTGAGCCGAAGGCAGGTATGTTCTTGGCTCAAAGGATTCACGATTATCTAAATGTGGAAGCAATTTATCCCGAAGTCGACCAAAGATCCGAAATAGATTTTTAGGAATTAAAAAACGGCGGAAGCGAAGCTTCCGCCGTTGGTCTTTGAAGAACCTTGAGTGCCTACCTCGCGTAAGGTTTGCACACCCGAGTTTTGGCGCCCCAGAAGGTGACACGCACCACCTTGCTCGCTTGGCCAGTGATGGTCAGCGGTTTTGGCAGGTGACTGGTGTCAACCTTGGCTGGCACCGATTTAAGAGACATCTCTTTCATCAGCCAGTTGGTGTAAGGATCAGGTTTGGCCAGTTCCATCTTGGCAGCCTCTTGAGCGGCCTTTTTCTTCTGTTCCTTCTGTAGGGTCTTGATGGTCAAGCGGTCTTGTCGGTATTTTCGGTACCAACGGCCCAACTTATCCCAACCCGGCATTACTGGCACAAACCGCCAGATCATGATGGCCAGGAATGCCACAACGAAAATTGTGGCAAAACTTAGATTGAAGCTCCTGGTGACATGAGACATCTCAACATTCCGCAAGATGTTCCAGCTTATTAAGCCAGCGAGCAGTATCAAGGTTGCCTCGATCCCGGTTACCGGCATCGTAGCCTGAACTTTGTACGGATAACTCGTGTCGACTTCCCAGACACGATATTTGTAGTTATCGCCCCGATTGATGTTCATATCTCCCAATGTCCAATCGAGGATCGGCCTCGAGAAGAACATTGAGATATTCTCCAAAATTCCGGCCGGTCTCCAGCCGAGATAGAGGACGAGTAGGCGGAGACTTATCGCAACTGCAGACACAATTGTCCCGACCGTGAGACTGAAGGCCCAGCCGATAAGCCAGATGAGGGTTTTCGGTAAGGCGTAAAACAAAAGGCGCTTGCGATATTCACATTGGTCACGCGGGCCCTTTGAGCACCAACGGTTGGCGCACCGGTAGAGAAATTTCATGACCGGATTCTCACTCACCTTGGCGAAGAGATTTTCCGGGACTTCAATTTCCGCGACTGCGGCGCCGACACAGATCCATTCGCTCTTGCTGTCATCGTTTGCTAGCTCGAGAATCGCTCGCCAGGTAAGACTGGTGCGGTATTCATAACTGTTTCTGCATGTTACGAGCAGGCCTTCCAAATTTTGTCGGAATATCGCCGCCTGCTTTTCAGGCGGGTCGTAGGAATTTTCTTCCTGGCTGTTCGACAGAGCGACGACGGCAATTCGGTGTTTGCCGGGCGAATAAATCTGGAGGTACTCAATCACCCTTGAGACTGGGACAATTCTTCGACGTCCCGAATCTCCCCGAAATGTCTTTTCCTCGCACTTTGCCTCGTACTCGGTCTGCTCAATGATGAGTAGGTGAGTCGGCTTGCGTTTGGCGACAGCTTCGGAAAAGCCCCACTGGATTGGTATGGTGGCCGAGTCCATTCTGGTGCCTCCGCCGTTTAAGACAATCTTCATGCCGGTTTGTACCGGTTTTGCTGGTGCTTCAGTTTGCATTTTTTGCTCACTTTCTTGCCCGAGCAGGTCAGACCTGCTTTAGGGCCTTTGTTTTCAAAGCCTATTTTTAGGCTTACGGTTCTGTCCCAGAAATACACATTTAGTTAGTCTTGTCAAGATAAAACGGAGCGCACCAAAAAACCGCTTCCGAGCGGTCTTTTGGTGCTTATTCCTGAATCATGAATCTTGAATCCAAATTCTATTTGCTCTGTTCCACGACTCTCTTGAAGGTCTCCGGCTTAAACTCGGCCAGGGTGGCGAGAATTTTTCTATCCAAAGCGATATTTTTCTTTTTCAAAGCCCCGATAAATTTGCTGTAGGAGGTACCGAGAGTTTTAGCTTGGGCGCCAATCTTGATGTTCCAAAGTCTTCGGAAATCACCCTTCTTGTCTCGTCGGTGGGCGAAGGCGTAGGCGCCGGCGTGGAGGATGGCGTCTTGAGCGGCTCGCTCAGTCTTGGATCGTCGAAAACGAAAACCCTTTGTCATCTTCAAAAGGTTTCGGCGGTATTTTAGAGCGTTTACGGCTTTTTTAACTCGGGTCATGAATTAGTTAGTAGTTAGTAGTAAGTAGTGGGTAGTGGGGAAAATTAGATGCCGGAAAGGAAACGAGAGCGTGATTTGTTGCTCATCACGACTGACGACATTCGTCCTTTGGTTGATTTCTGACCTCGGCGTTCCTTGGCATTAAAATGGTTTTGGCCCTGTTTTCGGGACAAGATTTTACCACTTTTGGTCACTTTTAACCGCTTTTTGTAAGACTTGTTGGTTTTCATACGGGTTTAATAACAGACTGGAATATTACACTATTGGCTTAAAAAAGTCTAGATGTGAAATACTAATCTACTAATCTTATTCCAATCTACGAATATCCTAATTCTACTATTCGTCATTAGTTGATTGGCGTTGAATTAGTTGATTGGTATTATTATTTTTTCTTCTCAATCATCACCGACAAGCCTTTTAGGCCTTTTTGGGGGGCTTCGGTCATTTTGTACTCTTCAGTGACGAATTTAAGTACTCTTTCCAGTCGCTCCTCCAAGAATTTTTTGTCTAGATATTTGGCTCGGCCCATCAAGAACAATTCGATTTTGACTCGGTTGCCTTCCTTCAGCCACTCTGAAATTTTCTTGGCTTTCAGGCCAAGGTCGTGTTCACCAGTACCGATTTTAATTTGGATGGTTTTGACTTCGACGGTGTGGGCGTGTGATTTAGCCTCTTTTTCTTTTTTCTTCTCGTCGTACTGGTATTTTCCGAAATCCATAATCTTGCCGATTGGCGGATTGGCGTTTGGAGAAATTTCAATTAGGTCTAAACCGAGGTCGGAAGCTTTCTTAATGGCTTCGGATAGGGTAATGACGCCTAAATTTTCGCCCTCGGGGCCGATAACTCGAAGTTCACTGGCTCGGATTTGGTGATTGATTCTGGCTTTAATCAAGTGAGATTTTTATTAGGGATTCAGTTTAGCATGCACCCTCAGTTTTTTCAAGCTAAGGGCTTGACGCTGTGGCCAGTCGGAGTACTCTTATAGCGGAAAGGTTTTTTACATGAATGAAACTGAAATTTCCGAAGAACAGCTGGAACGACTTAAATGGGTCTGGGCCTACTTCCAATCGTTGGAACAAACCCGCGCCTTTCTCGGTCCGGAAAATTTTCCGACTGATTCGCAAATTCGCGGCGAGCTCGATCTCCTGCGGGGGACCGCCGAAAGTTTGTTTCTCCGCTGGCACCGAATCTTCAAGTTGATCCACGAGATCCAAAGCAAGTGCTGTCACCAGTTTCTGGAACATCGGGTTCGGAAGCCTGGCGAGTCCGTCTTGACTGCCAAGGTGTGTAAACACTGTAAGCTGATTGTGACCAAGCCACTCGCTGGTCCTACTCAAATTTGTGCAGTCTGTTGGGCTCCGATGAAATCTGGTGGCATTTCGCCCGGTTGCGGTTCGAGAGTTCATTATTACGAATGCACCAATCCGGATTGTCGTCACTCCGAAGAGCGCACCTAGCGTTTCTTTCGGACAAGAAAATACCCCTCCCTGCATGCAGGTGAGGGGTTTTACTTTGCCTAAGGGTCAAGCAGACCTTTGGACCGATTATGGTCTTTGATTTCGGCCAAGGTGTAGATCCGATGGGCCCAGAGGAAACCCTGGATAAAGCCAAGCCAACGGAAAGTTTTTTCCAACCTTCCTTCATGAACGAATCTAACCATTGGGTCCAGCATGCCGTGGCAGTGCTCAAATCCGGCCTTGTCATTGTGTTCGGCTAGGGCGAAAACTCGCCTTGACCAGAGGAAACCTTGGATAAAGCCGAGCCAGCGAAAAGCTTTTTCCAACCGCCCTTCTTGAACAAACTTGACCATTCGGTCCAGCATTCCGTGGCAGTGTTCGAACCCGGACTGGTCGCTGGTTAGAAGTTCGTCGTGCAGGTGTTCAGTTTTCTTGAAGCCTGATTCGACGAAGAATTTCCGGTAGGTTTCGATTGCCTCAAGTAGTTCTTCAGGAATCGCTCCTTCCTCTCTAAATGGCGCCTCCGCCGTCCTCACCTGTGGGAAGGCCGGGAGCTCGTCGTGCAGTTGCCCGGCCTTTTTGAAACCCGACTCGACAAAAAAATTCTGATAGATTTCGATTGTCTCAAGCAGTTTTTCGGCAGTCATGAGGTTTCCTTTCTAAAGAGCCCCTTCACCGTCTTCGTTGGTGCGAATTCGGATCGCGTCCTCGAGGGGAGAGACGAAGATTTTGCCGGCGCCGATTTTTTTGGTGTTGGCTGCTTCGCGAATAGTCGCGACCACCTGTTTCACTTGGGACTTTTTGACCATCAACAAGATATAAATTTTCGGCACGAAATGGTAATCGTATTCACTACCCCGATAGATTTCGGTGTGGCCGTGTTGTCGGCCGAAGCCTTTGGCCTCAAAAACCGTCATGCCTTCCACGCCGATTGCGATGAGCGCCTTTCTCACATCATCCAAAGTGTGCGGTTGAATTACGGCCTCGATTCTTTTCATGAGACGAGTTTCCTTTCCGGTTCATATACTACGCTCCCATGTCTTTCTGTCAAAGAAAAATCCCCGAAATCGGGGATTTGTGATTTGGATCAGGTTAAAAAGTTCGGGAGCTCCTCCAGCTTTTTTTCAAGTTCGGCCAAGGGGTGCCAGCCACCACCGAATGGCACAAACTCATAGAAACCCGTGGCTGTCAGTTCCATACTGCCACTGTGGCCGAAGGTGACGGCGAGTCCGACAGAGGACTTGGGCGGAGGGGTCTGTTCGTCGGGGAGGCCGACAAGTAGGCACTCCGCCTCGTCTGGTCTTGGTTGGAAGAAGCCAGCACAGCGTCCTCGCCACACCGCGAGGCCTTTATTGGCGGCCACGATTCTCGCTACTTTCTCTGCAACATCAAAGAATTGTTCCGGATTTATGCCACTGAATTTACTCATAATGAAGCCCTTTCTGTTTTTGATACTACTCCTTCTGTCTCGGATGTCAAAAGAAAACCCCCGCGCTTGCGCTTGGGGGTTTGATTGAAACTGATTACCACGACAGGGCGTGGCAGACCGAGGCCAGTTTGGCCACAAAGCGTGGCTGTCTGGCTATCGGCTGGATGACTTCAAAATTGCTCGGGAGGACCAGCCCGGCGTTCCGGAAAAGCTTCTTCTCGTCGTCGCCATAACGAAACACTTCCGGCTCCCAAAAGCTTATCCACCAAATTCGGTAGTTGCTCATCGGCCGATCATAGGAGATGCCGGAGATGTGGTGGCACCGCTCACAATTTTTGAAGATGAAGTTGCCGTACCAACCGGGGCGGTCTTTGATCCGGAATACTCGGCGGGGCCGTTTCAAAACGGTGTGGTCACAGACGGAACATTTCCGGCTCAACACCCGAAAAAGATGCGGGGCGAAAAGAGACAGAAAAAGGATTGTGAGCACCCCGATAAACAAGCCGACCCAAAATTGGTCATTCCCGATATAGTAGAGTAGGTTGTCCATACAGCCCTTCTTTTGAAGTTGAATTGTCGAACTACAGAATTAGTACTTCTTTCTAAAAATATGATAACATAGTGGGGTTATTTGGTCAAATATGGCAAATCTAATCGAAAATCGAAAAGCCCACTTTAATTATGAAGTTCTGGATAAATACAATGCCGGGATGGAGCTTTTAGGTTTGGAAGTGAAATCTTTGCGTAGTGGCCAAGGCTCGCTTGAAGGTTCGCATATTACAATTAGGGGCGGTGAAGCCTATCTCATCGGTGCACATATTCCGCCGTATCAGATTAATAACACCCCGAAAGATTACGATTCACGCCGAAACCGCCGGCTTTTGCTCACGAAAAAAGAGATTGCCGAGCTTTTGGGGAAGGAGAGTAAGAAGGGTTTGACAATCGTGCCACTTTCGGTGTATAATAGTAAGAACCTGATTAAACTCGAAATTGCGGTGGTCCGCGGTAAAAAGAAATTCGACAAGCGCGAGACAATCAAGAAGCGCGAAGGCGAGCGAGAAATCAGACGAACCTTGAAAAATAGTTGAGAAGGTGCGCTCCGCTTCAGTTTGGAAGTTTGGAAGTTTTGAAGTTAAGACTTTAAAACTTTAAGCGAGTCGGCGAGCGAACTTTAAAACTTATAACTAATATGGGGATGACCGGCTTTGACGAAGAAAGATATTAAGCCGCGCAAGCAGAGCCGAGATAACTCTTTAATCTGTCTCAAAGATAACTGCAAAAACTGCACTATCAAAGGCTAAGTCTGTAGTTTCTCCGTTTTTCGGAGCACAGGATTTCGCTTTCGCTTACGTTCGATCGTAAGCGGCGCCAACTGCCAGATGTCCGATACGGCAAATTTGGTGTCATAAATTCGGAATAGAATCTAAGCTCGTTCCGCCTTAGGTTCGAAAATTAGGAATAAAGCCACAGGCATGTTGCTTGTTATGTAGTCTGTGGAATATCAAACAAGCTAAGCTTGTAGATCCGTCTTTCTATCCTCTTTGCACGTGGGTTCAACTCCCACCATCTCCACTAGTGACGATTTTTGAACCTCTGGGAGGGTAAATACCCTTAAGGGGAGCGACAAAATAGCGGTTTCAAACCCGCTATTTTTGTTGTAGGCCAAATTCTGCTCAAAAACCAACTTTAAAACCAACTTCTTGGTATGAATGCTACCCTTCTGCCATTGTTTTAAGGGGTTTTTAAGAAAATCAAAAACAATATCTAAAGCAGTTTCAATGTTTGGTTTATGTTCAGCCATAGACATCAAGGAATTTCTTAGAACTACCTCACTTTCAACAAGAGCACCGATTTTCTGTTCGTAAGAAGCTACGACATTTTCATTAGTAGCCCTTGAAACTAACTGAACAAATCTTTCCTTGTCATCTTTAATCTTACCTATCTCTCTTTCGACCTCCAACCTTTGATTAACACCTTCAGCTTCTTTCTTGCGCCACACGTCAGTAACAATTGCCTTGGTTAAATTCAAGACTTGCTCGCTTGGTTTTATTCTTCCGAGAATAGTTTCGAACTCACTCTCAATATCCTTTTTTCTAATACTTTTATTATGTTCTGCACAACCTTTTGTTTTACATCTGTAATAAGGAAACTTTCCATTACTACCTCTACTCCAACTCGCGGTAACTGGCTTTTTACAAACACAACATAGGACAAAACTCCGAAGTGGAAAGTCTTCATTCAGGATATTTTTTGTATGTGTCGTCGTTCTACCTTTTAGTTTTTCCTGTATTTTTTCATATGTCACCAAATCAATCAGGGCTTCGTGTTGTGCTCTTCGCCTACCAACCTCCCAGGGTATATATTCGATATAACCCGCATAAAATAGTCTTGTGAGCATTCTTTTCACGTACTCAAGATAAACCGGCTTACCCTCTTGAATATCTCTTGCTTCTAGAAACTTTCTGACATCTTCTTGTTCCATAAATCTTCCCGAAGCATAACCCTCTAGAGCTTCTTATCGATAATGACGCGTGAATATGCTTCGTTCATAAAATTTATTTTGTCTTTGTTTTCGTCATAAACCTCTCAAACTCAGTGCGATCAATCCGGTACTCTTTGCCGATCTTGTGAGCAGCCAGCCGGCCGGCCTTGATGTACCGGTAAATAGTCATAACATTGACCGACAGGAGTTCGGCTAATTCCATTGGCGTGTAGTATGCTTGCGGTTCTTTTTTCATGGCTTTTGTGTCTCTAAATCATACTTTACTTTGATTGACATTACAATACCTCGAGGAGTAGAATGTGTTCATATTATGATCGCTGAAGCATTCCAAAAGCTAAAAACAAACCTCGAGTTGAACGACACTTTTAATGTGCTTATTCAGCAACGCCACAATGCGGTACGTAGCGTTATCGAAAACAACATGGGCACAGTAAATACAAAGCTGATTGGTTCATTGCAACGTCAGACGCGCATCCAGCCCAAGCAAGGCGGTAATTTTGACATCGACATTTTAGTGATCCTCGGGAGTTTTTATAACTGGCTTCCGTCGGGTGCACCGGGTGGCGTTACACCATCGGCTGCCATGCAAACCCTCCACGGAGCGGTGAACGAGAGCGATCGCTACAGCGCAATGGGACCACAACAAGATCAACCAACGGTGTCATTTGAATACAAAGACGGCACAAAAGTAGAGTTTGTGCCCGCATACATCGACCAGATAGGACAGTCTGCAAATGGCATCACACACAGCCCTAAAGGGCGTGCATACTGGATACCAAAAAACGGTCAGTGGGTTCTTGCCGATTACGATCACGACGCCGCACATATCACAACTGCAAACGATAACTCAGACGGGTATCTGATTCCTGCAATTAAAATGTTGAAGGCAGTTAAGCGTGAGCATTTTTCTACCATGGACTCTTTTCATTTGGAGTTGGTTGTTGCCGAGTGGATTCCGGCTATCGTCGCGTGGCGAAAGAAAAACTCTATGGCTATCTCGTACCCAGCTCTCATAACCGATTTCTTCAAGTACTCAAAGGACTCACTCGCAAAGCAGATGCAGGTTCCGGGAAGTCATACGCCGCACGTTGCGCTGGACACCATTACCCACGGAGCCGTGTCGAAGAAGTTTGACGACATAAAAGTATTTTGCGAAGCCATCGAAGCCAAGAGCGATACCGAGAAAATGAAGTCGTGGCGTATTTTATTCGGTGAGGCTTTCCCCACACAAGTATGAAAGATAAATACATAAAAGAGTGCGAAGCGATAAAACAAAATTGCACCTATACAGGTGAAGCTCACCACATTATCGCAGACAAACAAAAGCGCCTAGCGGGTTATTTCCAGATAATTCCTGCGGTTGTCGCTGCAGTTCTTGGAGTTTTGGTTGGTAGTGGTAGCGTTCCAAGTTGGTTTATTTGGTTGAGTGTTATCTCTGCTGTTGTTGCAGCCGTAGGGAATGTACTTAACCCACTAAAGGATTATTACGATAACCTAAATGCTGCAAAAAACTTTGTCACTCTCAAACAAGATGCAAGGTCTCTAGAAGAAACTTTTTCCGCTGCCATGAGCGATGCTGAGTTTGCGACTGCCACAAAATCACTTCATGATCGTTACAACGATCTTGTCCGTTTTGCGCCTCCTACTGATAAAAAATCATTCGAAGAAGCTCAAAAACGTGTGAAGAGTGGCGTGCACGAACTAGATTAAGAACACCAAGATCAGTAACTTATATGGAACAATTACTCATTCAAGTAGTCGGAGGTATAATCGTAGCGATAATTGCGGGATGGTTTGGTATTGGTGGGACTACACGAGTTGTCGCCCACGGGACAAAAATCCGCCGGACTGGGAAATGGATCATTCTCATTTCGGTCGTTATGATTTTTACCGGACTCGCTTGGATGGGCAATGGCCATCCGCAAAGTATGAATGATTGGTTAAAGCCACCTGCTATTTATGGCTTCACCCTCGCTCTTTATGGATTCCTTTTCTTTTTTATTGGCAAAGTGGTCGCATGGTTTCAAAAAATATAATCGTATAAAAATATGTTTGGAGAAGATGACGAAATTAAAAAATTGAGAGAAGAGTGGCCTAATATGTCTTACGAAGACAAGGTCGATAAATTTTTATGGAAGATGGTTTGGTTCCATCATACAAAGCATGTGCCAGGATCTCCCTCACAACCTATTTGGGATTTGGCAAAAGTTCTTGAAAAGGCCAGTGATTCATCTGAGAAGCTAACTCGTTCTATCCGGACCGCCACATGGGTGGCGGCGATTGTCGGAGGTCTTGGAGTTATCGTGGCAATAATAGGCCTGATCTCCAAATTGTAACCAAATGGCTCGACGTAAATTAGTTAACATAAGTTTTATAGTCGAAGATGATTTTACCGCCCCATTTACAGTGAATGGGTACACTTTTCATCCTCAAGCACCTGCACAACGTCAAGGTGCTATTAATGTCACTACGGCTAGCCAGATCCTTCGCGACAATAGACGTAATATCCAGAATGCCTATGTTGAATATATCGGTCCACAGAGATCGTCAGTGATATTCCGAAGTGGTCGAGTTGGTGCGAATCCTCAGAATAGCAGGGAGAGGAAAATCCTAGAGGATCTATTAGTACTTGGGTCTGTCCTTACCGCACATAATTGGCAGCTATTTTCTTACAAGCGCTATGTCCAGTATCCAATCGTCTCTCGCAATCATCTCGAGTACATTAGTAGAGATTCAAATCAATGCCGAGAACACATGGAAACAGCCACTGCATGCCTTCTAGATCAAAATTGGCAACGACAATTTCGTAACGGTTTTCATTTGCCCATGCTTCTTAACCACGCCAACATTCTAAATGCTGAGAGTAGATTTCTCTCAATGGTCGTCTTGTGGGAATGGCTATATCCACACCTGCATAACCCTCAAGGTGCCACTCCAAACGACGAGTCAAATGATTTGCGGGAGATATTTTATTTTATACTCAATTATTTCTGGCCCAATCAGGTTAATGTTTCTTTAAGGACATCAAATATCTTCCATGTGCTTCGCAATCAACTTGCTCATTCAGGCAAACTACCTATCAATCGTGGATACGCAGACCAGTGGATGACTCAATTACAATGGGATCGCACCACGACAGCGAGAGGTATTAACGAATATCTTAAGTTCTTTGATCGATTGACGCAGGTAGCGGTGCTAAAAACGCTTGGCATTCATGGAGAACAATCACTCGCTGCATTCAATTTTCCTCAACAATTACAAACGTTCCTTTCTACTGGGAAAATATGAAAATGAAGTAACAATCGCGCCGCTCGTTAATACTTCTCCTACTTCAAACTCATCATGTGACCTATACTGCCGCTAATTCCTTGCTGAAATGGCCTAAATTGGCGCCCTTGATCAATTCGTACGCTTCAAAAACATAGCTTTCTAGTTGGTTCCAATTTGTCGACAGGGTGTCCACCACTTCGCTCCGTAGTCAGAACTACGGAGCTTCGCGGTGTAAACACCATAATAAAATATAGATAACAGTGGAAAGTGTACTGCGAAGTGTCCCGCAAAGCTTTCTTCAGAGAAAGCGACGGGGGATAATTTCGGTATGTATTACTGCTATGTTCTAAAAAGTCTTAAAGACGGCAGTTTTTATGTTGGCTCAACTCAGGATTTAAAAAGGCGGATAGAGAAGCATAACAGAAAGGAGGTAAAGTATTCTTCAACCAAAGCCCCTTTTCGATTGGTATGGTATTCGGCGTTTATAACAAAAGAAAAAGCTGTCAAATTTGAGATGTATCTAAAATCTAGTTCCGGGTTTGCTTTTAGGAATAAACGACTTCTATGAATTGACAACAGCTAGATAAAGTTATAACCTCCGAAATAGGACAACAACCTTATAAAATATGAGCAAACCGTACATTCCGTTTATATCCGCTTCCGGCGAGACTGACGAGCGCAGATTCCGAGCCTGTCTGGCCTGGCTTCAGCGGGGAGAGTTCATTTTAAAAAGAGATGGTGGCCTTCCTCTGACACCAGACGAGCATGAGTATGCCCCATCAATTGGTGTGATATTTCGAGTGCTGAACCCCATTGAATCTTGCGGGAATGTCCCCAACGGAGAGAAGCATTGCCCCCTGCTTGAACCTGGTATCTGGATGACCACAGATCACAGATCGCCAAGTATGATCAGCCCAAGTGCTGTGAGGGCCACCTTCAAAAGACTCGACCTGTGTGGTCCTTCGTCAGAACGAATAGTGTCTCTGACTGTTGCCTACGAGGCAATAATGCTGAAGCCTAACGCGATTATGGTATGGGAAGGCAACATTGAACTCGTTAAACGCCAGCCTGTAAGACGATGAACGGTAGAGGCCCCGCATTTTGTGGGGCTTTTTTATTTATGTAGGAATAGACATTCCTTAAATTTTGTGTAAAACTATAGACTCTATGGCGATGAATTTTTCACCAAAAAACAAAGGCAATAAAGGCGGGCGCAAAGGCGGGCGCCGGAATATCAATCCTTTGCCGCCGAGCAATTTTTGGCGCCAAATGATTACCGGCATCATGATTTTTGTCTTGATTGCCGCCGCTTATTCTTTAATTGCTGAAAATCAAAAAACTATTCCGGAAGTTTCTATTTCCGAGCTGGCCGGTGAGATCGGGAAGGGTGTGGTGACCAAAATTTCAGTGAATGGGGACGATCTCAATGTCACTTATAAAGACGGTTCGGAGAAACATTCGAAAAAGGAAAGCGAGGCATCTCTAACTGCCACTCTCTCAAATTACAAAGTGCCGGCGGATAAACTGTCGGCTGTTTCAATCGAAGTGCTGGGTCCATCCGGTTTTGGCTATTGGTTCGCCAATTTGGCACCATTCCTTTTGCCTTTAATTTTCATCGTTCTTTTCATCTGGCTAATCTCGCGACAGGTGAAAGGTGCCGGCATGCAGGCTTTTTCTTTCGGCCAATCGAAGGCTCGCATCACTTTTCCGGATGACAAAAAACAAAAAGTGACTTTCAAGGATGTGGCCGGAGCGAAAGAAGCCAAACAAGAACTTTCGGAAATTGTTGATTTCCTAAAAAATCCGAAAAAGTTTTTGGAAATCGGGGCGGTGATTCCAAAAGGTATTCTTTTGATGGGTGCTCCGGGTACCGGGAAAACTTTGTTGGCGAGAGCCGTGGCAGGGGAAGCTGGCGTGGCTTTCTTTTCGATTTCCGGTTCGGAATTTGTGGAAATGTTTGTAGGGGTAGGTGCTTCACGAGTTCGCGATTTATTTAAAATGGCCAAACAAGCGGCGCCGGCGATTGTTTTCGTGGATGAGATTGATGCTGTGGGTCGAGTTCGGGGTACTGGAGTTGGCGGTGGTAATGATGAGCGCGAGCAGACCTTGAACCAGATTCTTGTTGAGATGGACGGTTTTGAACCGAATGAAAAAGTAATCGTGATGGCGGCGACCAACCGACCCGATGTTTTGGACCCGGCGCTACTTCGCCCCGGCCGATTTGACAGGCGAGTGACGATTGATCTGCCTGATCGAGATGACCGCGAGGAGATTTTGAAAATCCATGCTCGCACAAAACCTTTTGCCGAAGATGTGAATTTGCGAACGGTGGCCGAAAGAACCCCAGGTTTCTCCGGTGCTGATTTGTATTCTTTGATGAACGAGGGCGCGATTCTGGCGGCTCGAGAAAATCGCACCAAAGTGGCGCAATTTGATTTGATTCGTGCGATTGAAAAAGTCATGCTCGGTCCGGAGAGACGCAGTCACTTGCTTTCCAAAAAAGAAAAAGAAATTACCGCTTATCACGAAGCCGGTCATGCTCTGGTCGCCTCAGTTTCGCCTTTTGCCGATCCGGTTCACAAGATTTCCATAATTTCTCGCGGTCGTGCCGCCGGTTACACTTTGCACTTGCCCTTGGAAGATCGAAAACTGCAGTCGAAGCGAGAGTTTCTTGATGATATTGCCGTTTCACTTGGTGGCTATGTGACCGAGAAGATGATTTTTGGTGATTTGACGACCGGCCCGTCGAATGATTTGCAAGTCTCGACCGCTTTGGCCCGCGACATGATTACCAAATACGGCATGTCGGAGAAAATGGGACCGGTCGCGCTAGAGGGTGAGGGTGGCCGAGCGCTGTTTGGCCGAGGTGTTGGCGATCAAGAATATTCCGAGCGAGTTGGCGCCGAGATTGATGCTGAAGTTTCTAGAATTATGAATGAGGCGATGGCTAAAGCTGAAAAGATCGTGACCGAAAATCGCAAGGCGCTCGATACGATTGCTAAAAGATTGATTGAGGTGGAAACAATCGAGCGCGAAGAGTATGAAAAAATAATTATTGCTCACGGGATTATGCCGAAGAAGAAGCAGGATATCGAACATCAGGCGTAGGAACGCTTGATGTTCGGGTATAGGGTATTAGGTATATAGTATATGGTATGGAGAAAAAGATAGGATGCGCCTTTTGCGAGTTGTCGGAAATTAAAAATCGTGGATTGATTATCCAAAATAATTTGGCTTGGGCTTTTCTAACCAATATTCCGATAGTGCCAGGGCATCTTCTCATTGTGCCGAACCGGTGCGTTGCCAAAGTTGAAGACTTAATGGCACCAGAGCTAGCCGCCATTTTTGAATTGGTCTTAAAGCTGAAGCCTGCTATGTCTGGACTATTTGGGGCAACAGGATTTAATTTCGCTTGGAATGACGGTGTCTCGGGTGGACAAAGTGTGCCACATTTTCATCTGCATATGATTCCTAGGTAAGAGGGTGACACTGGCATTACGGAGTACGAACCTCGAAAGTTTCTTTATCGTCCAGGAAGTCGCGAGACAAGCCCGGGGGGAGAATTGCGGACAGTTGCAGATCTAATAAGGTCGGCTCTAGTTGTTTAATCTTTCGCTTTTTTCCTTAATGGCGTAAACTGATTTCATTCCGCCCTTAGCTCAATGGTGGAGCAAGCGTCTTATACACGCTAGGTTCTTGGTTCGAATCCAAGAGGGCGGACAAGATAGAAAAAAGCGGACTGCTCCGCTTTTTTCGATACTTGTCCGAGCCGGAGCGGTGCCGAGCCAGCAGGCGAGGCCGCGAGGCGTGGTCAGAAAATTTTGTGAGCGACCTAAATCTCTTTGAGCGGAGCGAATTAGAGATTGGAAGTACTCTTGTGGTGCGACGGCGAACAAAATATTTGTGACGACAAGTCCGATTTCGATACTTGTCCGAGCCGGAGCGACCTAAATTTCTTCGAGCTATGCGAGTTAGAAATTGGAAGTGCTCTTGTGGCGCCATGTTTTGTCCCTGCCTACCGGCAGGCAGGTGCTGACAAAACAGACGAGTCCGGGGCCGGATAATTCATTTTCGACGGGAAATGAATTGTTGTGGCCGACAAAATAAAGGACCACCAAGGTGGGTGGTCAACAAGTGATGGTTACTGTGCGCCGGATGCCTTTTTCTTGGCATCGGCCACTACAGCGAAAGCCTGCTCTTCAGTTAGCTCAGTTTCCGGTAAGATTTGTTCCAAAATGACGATAATATTATCTGGTAAGTAATTCTTCACTTCTCGTAAAAAATACTTTTTTGGCATCGGGAATTTGGCGCGGCTTGAAGCGGCTACCGCACCTTTTAGTTGGTCGAGTGATAATTCATCACCTACGTATCCATCATGCGTGCTTGTTTTCATGAGTAATACTTTCTGCTTCAGATTCTATACCTAGGGATTTTCTTTGCAAGGTATTATTTAAAATGAACCTCTGACTGCGCTCGAGAAGCGCGGATGGCTTGCCTACATCTCATTGATTTTAATCCGAGGTTTGCTATACTATAATTGTAATACAAATTATTACACTAACTTAGAAAATTATGCGAAACATTGTAAACATTTCAGTACCGGCCCAAATGGCAAAAGATATCAAGCGGGAAGTTAAGGTGGGGAAGTTTGCTTCCACCAGCGAGTTTATGCGTCATTTGATCAGAGTGTGGAACACTAGAAAACTGGCTGAGGAATTGAAGAAGGAACAATCCGCATTTCGGGGTGGTCGCTATAAAGTGCTCCGGTCCTTTAAGAACTTAAAGTAATATCTTTGTGGAAATTCGCTACCGGCCACGCTTTGTTCGTGAATATAGAAAAATACCGGCTAGCTTGCAAGGATTGCTGAAAAGGAAAGTATCTTTGTTTAGAATAGACCCTTTTGATGTTCGGCTAAAAACTCACAAACTTCATGGTGATTTGAGTGATTTTTATGCCTTTCGGATCGATTACCGTAATCGGGTTATTTTTGCTTTCGTTGATAAGAAAATTGTTGAATTTTATTCTGTCGGCGACCACGATATTTATTAATAAGAAACTTTACTCAAAATGGATTTCGGACTGCTCTCGCACCGCGAGGGCGGTTTTGATTTGGGGGAATTTGGAGAAGGTAGGGTCGGTGGAGATTAGGTGGAGCGCCTCATTTCTGGCGGCTTCAACCATTTTTAAATTTTTTAGTGCTTCCATACCGATGTCGGTGATGCCCCATTGTTTGAGGCCGGATAATTCGCCCGCGCCTCTAAACTGCAAATCATATTCGGCGAGCTCAAAACCATTTTTGGCGGTTTGAAAGGCCTTGAGGCGGTCGATAGTTTTCTGCGTCTTAGTTTCGGCAAAAACATGGCAGTAGGCTTGGTGGTTGCTTCTGATGACTCGGCCGCGAAGTTGGTGAAGTTGAGCGAGGCCGAATCTTTCGGCGCCTTCAATAATGATTGTCGTGGCATTTTCGACATTCACTCCGACTTCGACAACCGAAGTGGCAACCAAAATATCAATTTCGTGTCGTTTGAAAGCGAGCATCACCTCGTCTTTATCATCCGATGACATTTTGCTGTGGAGAATTTCGATTTCATATTCCGGAAAGATTTTGGCCCTAAGCCTTTTGGCCTCTTCTTTGACTGATTTGGCCAAAATCGCCATTTCTTTGGCCGGGTCCGGTTCGTCAATGCGCGGGCAGATGATGTAAGCTTGCTGGCCGGCTTTTAATTCGGCACGGATTTTTTCGTAAGTCTCTTCGCGTTTATTCGGTAAGACGATTTCAGTGATAATCGGTTTTCGGCCGTGAGGCATTTGGTCGAGAAGCGATAAATCAAGGTCGCCGTAAATAGTGAGGGCGAGTGTTCGGGGGATTGGCGTGGCCGTCATTGATAAAAGGTGGGGTGCGAGATTATCCTTTCGAACCAGCTTGCTTCTTTGGGCGGTTCCAAATCGGTGCTGTTCGTCGATGATGGCGTAAGCCAGGTTTTTGAATTTAACAGATTTGGAAATTAACGAGTGAGTGCCGATTAAAACTGCAATTTCACCGTTTTGCGCCCATTTCAAAAGCTGTGTTCGGGAAATATCCGTCCAGCCAGAGGGATTCAATTTTGAGGGAAATTTTCGGCAACCGGATGAAGTGATGAGGCCGATTTGAATTGGTAAGTGTCTGAAATATTGAATAAATGATTCGAAATGCTGGGTGGCTAAAATCTCGGTCGGGCACATATAGGCGACCTGAAGGGTACCAAATTTGCGATCTTTAGGTGGGGTGGTAATCGTGGCATAGGCAGTCGTGGCGGCGACGGCAGTCTTGCCGGAGCCGACATCGCCTTCGAGGAGGCGGGACATCGCTTTGCCAATTTTGAAATCACTTAATACTTGAGCGATGGCTTTTTTCTGTGCCAGAGTAGCCTCAAAAGGGAAGCGCGAGGTAAACTTGGCGATTTCTTCGTCAGACTTGTTGATGATGAAAGCACTGTGCTCCTGCCACTTCCTTTTTTCGAGCTGGCGAGAGAGTTGAATGAAAAAAACTTCCTCAAAAGCGAAACGCTTGCGAGCCGACATGGCGTTGTCCTGATTTAGTGGGGCGTGAATCCAGACTAGTGCGGTTTTCAGAGTCGGTAGATGATATTTCTCTAAAATCTCGGCGGGTATTGGTTCTGGTAAGATTTCCAAAATGCCGGACTTCAAAACTTTTTGGATAGCGTGGTAAAACCAGTTTGAAGTGATGCCTCGGGATTCCGGATAGACTGGGTAGAGTGAATGAGTCTCGCCAGCTTCCCCGAATAATGAGTCGCCGACACCCGTCGGCAGTTTTTCAACTCTTTCAATTTTTGGGTTGCTCAAGTAAAGCTCGCCGTTTTTCTTACGCGCCGAAACTTTACCTTCGGCCCGCACAAAAGAATTTTCGGCCAGCATTTTGGCCAAGTAGGGTTGGTTAAACCAAACTGCCTTGATTTTGCCGGTATCATCCTCGATTGTGCCATCAGCCATCGGGATTTTGGTGCGAAAACCTTTGCCGGTTTTGAGGCCGGAAATTTTGCCGAAAATCACGGTGGTTTCGCCTTGTTTCAAACTGCTGATACTTTTCATTTCCGAAGTATCACCGTAACGAGTGGGGAAGTGATAGAGCAAATCCAAAACTGTCTTCAGCCCAAGTTTTTTTAGAGCGGATTTTTGCGATGGTGATAGACGGAAACTGCTTTCAATCAAATCGTGTGGCTTCATGAGGTTATTATGCCACAAATTTTGGTCTTGATTTAATTGATTGATCTAAGGCCTTGATTCAGGCCGAAGATGATATCTTCAGGGGCTTCAAAGCCGACTGACAGTCGAAAGAATCCGTCGGTGATACCAAGAGAGTCTCTGACATCTTTCGGTAAACTTTTATGACTCATAATCGGTGGGTAGGCGATGATGGTCTCCGGGCTGGCCAGACTTTCGCCGTAGATAATTGGACTGCGCTTTTGGACGGTGTCTATAAACTTCTTGAGTGATTTGATGTCGCTTTTTTTGAGGATAAAAGATAGCACCGCGCCGTAGCCACCCCGAGTCTGCTTCTTGGCGATTTTATGATGGGGGTGAGATTCAAGTCCCGGGTATAACACCTTTTCAATTTGCTTGTTTTGTTCCAGATATTTTGCTACCGAAAGGGCGGTTGAGCTTACTCTCTGCCAACGCAATTCCAAAGTTTTGACTTCCTGTAAAACTCGATAACATTCGTCTGGGGATAGAATGGCACCTAGAGTATTGTGGAGGAAGGTTAGTCGCTCGTAGAGTTTCTCATTTTTAGTTATGACAGCTCCGCCAATGATATCGTTGTGGCCGGCGATGTACTTGCTCAAACTATGAATAACTGTTTCGGCGCCAAACTCAAAAGCTCTGGTCGCGCAGGGTGGAGAAAAGGTGGCATCGACCGCGAAAGGGATTTTGGTAGCCTTAGAGATTTTGGCGACTAAGGACAGGTCGATGATATGGAGAGATGGGTTGGTCGGAGTTTCCACAAAAAGATATTTGGTTTGGGGCGTAATTTTGGCGCGGATGTCAGCCTCGTTGCCGAAATCAGTAAAGTCGCAACTAATTCCGAATTTGGATAAGAATTGGTCGAATAATCTGAAGGTGCCGCCATAAATTTCCTGACAGCAGAGGACCCGGTCTCCTGGGTTTAGTGTCAGAAAGAAAGCGGTTTCGGCGGCGAGGCCGGAGGCGAAGACTCGGGCCTCGCCACCACCTTCAAGTGCAGCCAGTTTTTCCTCAAGTTTCTCTCGGGTAGGGTTTAGACCTCTCGAATACTTGAATTTACTCTCGCCCCCGAATTCTTTTTGGGCGAAGGTCTTTGACCGGACTAAGACCGGAGCGACCGCACCGGTTTCTCTATCCGGTGCTTCGCCACTGTGCACTAATTTGGTAGAAAATTGCCACTGACCGCTCTCATTTTTCATTTTGCTCATAATTAAGTTATTAACTTCTGGTAATACAAAAGCTCTTCCGATAAAGGAAGAGCTTAAAGTCTTGAAGTTAGACATCATCTTTCCCTTACGGGCTAGATTGAGCACTTACTTCTTTCGAAGAGTTGCCGGTGGTTCGCAGAGCTAGTTCTCTCCCCACACTCTTGATAACTATTTTGTTGTCAGCAAAGTATGGCACAGCTAATTTAAAATGCAAACCGGTGTAATTTTTATTTGACTTTTACTAGAAAATATGTATATTTATCCCAGATTAGTTTTTTAAAAACAACTCAAAAGAAAGGCTGATTATGGGACTCTTATCGTTTCTTGGTTTTGAGCCGGTGCCGGGCACTTCAGAGTGGGAAAGTAAGCAAGTCAGGGTTATCAAGAGAGCCAACCTGGCCAGCTGTGTGAAAATCCTAAAAGAGTTGGGCGACTCGCCCAAACTTGTTTCCTGCGCGGTCGAGAGGATTAAGACTTTGGCGGTGAGTTTTGATGACTATGAGCTGGTTCTTTCGAAGGTCCCTTTTCACCAAGGTCTGACTGAACTGATGGTTGGCAAAATGCTGGCCTCGGCCTATGACAAAGATCAACTCTGGCGATTCCTCGATGTTTGTCCGGAAGGTCTGCCGATTCGCCTCAAGGCTATTGAACGCCTGTGCGACACGACGAATACCTTTGTGAGTTGGCTTCGGTTGGCCGAGGAAGTCCGCTGTTATGATCCAGGTTTGCCACTCAACCAACGAATTCAGCAAGGTCTAAGGAGGACGGCGCAAACCGAAGCAAATTGGTGGACTATTGCCAGTCAATCCCGCGATCCAGTTGAGAAGCAGAAGATTATCGATGGGCGACTAAATGGGGCAAATAATCTCTCGGCACTGGTCGATCTTTTTTGGGCGGTGCCGTGCGAGCTTGAAGATGAGATTCTTGGTCGGATTCGCAGTTTGGATTTGCCACGCAGTGAGTGGCGCGAAACTTATAACGACGAGGATGCGGATCACAGCGCGCGCATCGACGCAATTCTGTTCGCCAAGGCCTTGGAGAAAAGTTGCTCGGTCGCTGAGGTCCTCGACCTTTATGACTTGGCCGAGGAACAGGATGAAGAGGCGCTGAAAGAGAAAGCGACTATTCGGTTGGTTGAGATTCAACCGAGTAAAAGTGAGTTGGAAAAGATTAAGGATGATTACGATCTCTCTGGCGACAAGCTAGGTGAGGTGGTGTTTCGACTACTTACGGATTTGGCCGGGGATACTCCCAAACGGATAAAGCTCTATCTCGATTATGTCGAGGACGCCGAAGGGGAAGGTGATGAAATCGCCCAGTCGATCCGGGATGTCTTGGTGGCGAAAGTGACACTCTCGGAGTGTTATCTCATTGCGGCTCTGACTGATCTGGACGACCTGCGTTTAGCGGTTGAGAAGCGGTCGGATGAGCTTGTTGGTTTGGAGTCGTAATTTTGAGTTGATAAGGATGCCCCACTCTGCTAGCAGAGTGGGGCTTTTAAATTCTCGTTTGGGTCGTTCACTACTTAATTTTGTTTCCGCGATAGCCGATATAGGCGGCTCCTGCGGTAATGAGAAAAGCGGTGAAAGCCATCAAGGGAATGGTGATGTAGCCGAATTCCATGAAATAAACTTTGGCGCAAGAAACAGCCGTGCCACCGGCCGCGCAAGGCAAAGGCGAGGAGACGCCGTATTGCAACAAACTTTGATAGCCGGAAATGACGGCGCCGATTATTGACAGCCAAAGACTGTAAAGAAAAATATTCCGGTCATTTTTCCAAGTGGCGATTCCGGCCAGGATGACCTGCGGATAAAGAAAGATTCTCTGCCACCAGCACAAAACACACGGTTCGAGACCGATATAATCTGAATAATAGAGACTAAGAAGCGTTCCGGTTAGGCTCACGCTGAAGATAATAAACAGAGCATACTCCTCAACTAATTTCAGAAAGCAATTTGATTTACGATCTTGTTTTCTGATGAATAGGAAAATAATTCCGGCGACGATGCCGATTTGGCCGAGTACTGTGAAGCTTGCTAACACTGTAGTGAACAAAGATGACATCTGGATTGGTATAAGGTATTAAGTATATGGTATATGGTATCGAGGAAAAAATCAAAAAAACAAGCCAGGGCCGGTGGCCTGTTTCTTGCCTATCAACTACAAACTACAAACTAGTTGTCGTGCCGGTTGTCGCCGTGGTTGTTGCAAGGTTGCCCGATAGAGGACAAGAAGTTTTTTCGGCCAATTTTTCCGGAGTAATTTCGCCGATTATTCTCTCACCGTCGGCAAAAATCCAAGTCGGGTAGCTCTCGATCTTGGCGTCAGTGCAAGTTTGATACTGGGTGCGACCGTCCGGCTTGGAACATTCAACATAGGGAAGGAGACGGGCCGATTTTCCAAAAGCTTTCTTCTGATTTTGACAGTGTGGACACCAAAAAGCGCCGTAAAAGATTGCACCTTTATCCTTGAGGCAGACTGCTAAGGGGTCATATTGTCCGGGCGTATTGTTGTAAGAAGTGACGCTCCAAATAATGCCGATAACGACTAAAACACCAATTATCATTGAAATGATGGTGGCTTTTTTCATATTGGTGAGATTATAGCACAAGGGCATGAAGCGTAGAACATGAAGCATGGAGCATTAAAGAATGAGGAAAATTTGTAATTTAGTCTCTTTGGTTGTATCTTGTAAGTTGTCAGTTTATTTTATACGGAGGAGTGCGTGAGCCCTGCCTGCCGGCAGGCAGGGGTTAAACGAAGCGAGTGATACAACATAATAAGGAGGAGTGCGTGAGCGGTTAAACGAACAGGTTGCTAACCTGTGACGGGCCTAAAACTCGTCCGTGGGTTCGAATCCCACCTCCTCCGCTTGAGTCCGCGAAAGCGGAGGAGAGCAGTGCTGGGGAGCACTGCGTGTGGGATTCGAAGCCTTGTTGAGTATAAATTTGAGTTCGTCTGCGAACGATAAATTTATCCAACAAGGGTACTGACCCTGTAAGGGTCGAAATTCCCACCTCCTCCGCAACTAACAGCTAGCACGAGGAATTTTGTTGGGAGATATCTGTACGAGCTTCTTCCTCTTGCGATAAACTTAAATAGAGACCTAAAATAGAGACATGGAAGAAAATTTATATTTAAAAATTTTAGAGTGGGCCTACACAAAAAGGTTTGAGCCTTTTACTGAAGAAGAACTTTTTAATGAGTTCGCGGAGCTACGAGAAGAAAAGATGCGAGATTGGTACCTGCGAGTTTTCCGAGAGTGCAACAATTGTTTAATTGATGTTTACGGTGGAGGAGACACTACGCAATATTTGTGTCTCACAGCCAGAGGAACTTCTGCTACAATTGACTATCTTGGCTTAAAGGAGGCAAAAAGAGCTAGTTTACAAAGTGAAAGTTATTCCAGATGGGCTATAGGTATCGCTGTACTTACCATAGTTATAACCACTTGTCTTCAGGTCTCATCAAATAATAAAACTCAACTTGCACTCGAATTGTCTGCCGAGCCAGTGCTTAGTGTGGTTCTTGGTAGCAATAATGTACCGATGTACGCAGACCCTGTCTTAATTGAATACGGTTTTCTTCCTGCTGTGGCAAATACAATAAATCTTGCTTTGGAAAATAACTCTTTGCCAAAGGTTGAGGATGTGTCAATTAATATGACCCTGTGGCAGTATTATGTTAATCGAGAAAACAAGCATTTGACTGTGTGCCCTGTAGGTTATGTAGAAAACATAGAAAACTCAAAATTTCAAGTCTCCACATCTAGTTTACACACTTCTAACAATTACTCACCATCACTTGCCAGTTTTGAATTAGAGAAAGGCGAAAGACATAATTTTAGCTTTGACTTCAGCCAAATCAGTCGTATGCCATTACAACCTGAAGGTTCAGAATTACTATTAAAAATAGATACTAAGTACATTAAATCTTCAAGTCAAACCGGACATGATTATGTGAAACTGTACACACTAGATTTGTTTAACGAACAGATTATTGATGTAGACAGAGCTCCCAATCATGCTTTAAGTCTCAACGATTTTAAAAATAACAGAGATGTAAACGGTTTTAAACAACCATCTTTTGTGTATCCGTTTCGAGAAGAGGAGTTTCTTAGTTATTTTCACAGTGTTCCAAATGGGCTTGATTTTTTTAGTGTGTGCTCAGAGTTTACATTTGAAAAAGTAAATAAAACAATAAAATATTAAGTGCACGAGGAACCTTTAATTTCCATCTTGAAAAAGCCAAAATAACCTTACGGAGCTTGACCGTCCACGGTTCCAGCCCGAGGTAGCCAACACAACCTCTACCCAAAAAACCATGCCCTCATACAAGCACACTCAAATCGGATATCTAATGCTGGTAATTATGCTTGCCGTGACGGCGCTTTTCGTATGGGCTCACATCACAGCTCGAGCAGAACCTCCTTCTGTCGACTCCGGTACGAATCTTCTTGTCACTTCTGTAATGGTATTAATTTTGTTTATTCTTGCGTCGTTTACAACGCTCGCAACATCTATTGATGAAAAATATCTTCGAATTAAATTTGGCTATGGAATTTTCAGAAAAAAATTCTTGCTCAGCGAGATAGCTTCAGTAAAGCAAGTAAAGAATCATTGGTACTATGGCTGGGGAATAAGGTTATGGTTATGGCGAAAGATGTGGATTTACAATGTTTCCGGTTTTGACGCGGTTGTAATAATTATGAGAAACGGAAAAATTTACCGCATCGGGACAGATGTTCCCGGAGAATTGGAAACGGCAATTAAGCAAGCTGTAAATATCTAAGTGCGAAAAGTCTTACCACGGAGGCAATGCCTCCGTGGTACGGACTATCTAGTTTGTAAAAAATAAAAAACCCCGCGGAATTGCTCCCGCAGGGTTGACGATCAAAAATCTCGCTGATCCCAGGCACAGAAATGCACATGCTCAAGCGCTTGTTTAAGGCGTTCGACTGTGGGAGCTTTGAATTTCTCCGGAGTCATATCCACGTCGTTCCATTGAAGGTGGTCAGACATGTTGAAGTATTCGGATCCGGCGCTGGTGCCAGCGTCGAGATCTTTAACTTCGTGATCCCAACTGGAGAAACCCAAGGAACCTGCATCCTCATCAGTGGTGAGGTTATCGGCCACGACCACAAAAGAACCCGGTTCTTGCTCCTCGACCTTGACCCACCATTTCGTTTTCGGATAAGCCGAAGCTTCTCCGGTGTAGAATGCTAGCAGGTTTTCGGGCGACAGACTGACACCTCGGCTAACGATGATTTTGTAATGTTTGAATTGTTTGGTTTTGGTCATAGTTTTGGTCGCCAGGGACCGGCTGACCGCCAGCTTTCAAACATTACGATGACCTGACTAACAGGATAGCATATGCTGCTTTTTTGTCAAGCCCGTCCTACTCGTTGATTGGATAGGAGAAGCCTGAAAATAACTAAGGGTTTATTGGTCTATGAAAAAGGCCGCATGGGCTATGTTCATGCGGCACTTACATATAATTAACGGTTTTTATAAGCAATGGTTTTTGAAGAACTCGGCCAAGTCGAGCGACAGCTTTTGCCCAAGGGCGCGAGCGTCGCGCATCCGAAACCGTGAGTTAATCTCGACCTGGATTACACTGACGCCGTGTTTTTCCGAGTGGTGGCGAGTGGTAAAGTCGGCGCTGAAATAGTCTTCTTCCGGCCCTAGATGTTTGTCCTGAGGCAAGAAGACTTGATAACCCCGGTCGGTCAGATGTTTGGCCAGTTTCTCATCGATATTGCCATGATGAATACTTGCCCGATTGCCGGTGCCGAGAATTAAATCAAAGCCACCTTTCGGTGCGTAGGGTGGTTGCTTGTTGAAGCCGTGAAGGTCGACTAAAAGAACTTTGGTTCGACCAAATTTTTCAGTTGCCGAAATCAGAAAACGGTCGATGGCCGCGTGGTATTCCTGATAGGCCTTAAGCAGTCTTTCGTCATCAAGCGCCGTGTGGACTTCCTTCTGGGTGAGGGGGTAGTAATTGATGCCAACGGGCCAAGCTCGATTGTAATCGACTAGCGCTCTTGGCATCTGGCCCCAGACAGCGTTTACTCGCGCCGACAATAGAATATCTTTGGCCACCGGCCAAACATTCAGATCTCGGCCCCGATAACCAATCTTTCTTGGCTCGAAAAATCCCGAGAGAGTCTGGAAAGGGAGGCCGTCGTGGGGGATTGAAATGATAACCGGGCTTTCCGGTTTGGCCTTGAAGATAACCAATCCGTGTTCCATCAAGATTGTATAATTTTCAGTCGCAATCATTCGGGTGCCTTTTTGATTGTTGAAGTTTTCTGAACACAGTTAAGCATTATGGGAATGTCGAGTCAAATTAAAAGGCTCGCCCTTGTGGGGCGAGCCGTGAGATCAACAATCAATATTTGAATTTGACCGGGTCAAGATTCAGCAGTGGCGTAGATTTCCAGCCAGTTCTCTTTGTAGAACCAGTCCGGGATGGAGGCTCTGTCGATGCAACCTTCTTGTGTGAGGATACGATGCGCCCACACACAATCAGCCTCGGAACCGCGTGGACGCGGGTCGTCTTGTCCTTGTCTTGGTGACTGCCGTTTGAGTTGGAGTAGTCGGTTATTGGGGGAAGGCAGTGGAGCAGAAAATCCACCAATGATCGAGATGTATTCGTTGTCGAGTTCCAAGGATGCACGGAGTACGCTTGCCAATTGGTTGACACCCTCGGCCGAGATAATCCTCAACGACATGATTTGGATTTCCACGGAATTTCCACTGGCGTAGAATGGATGCTTGGTTTTGTCCCAACTTCCAAATGAGTAGCGAACGGATCCTCTGCGTGCGTCTTTGGGACAGCGGATACCTCGGATAGTTTCACCAGTAATGAAGGCATCCGTGTCACCATTGAGAGAACCGGCACTTTGCCAGCCATTCATTACGGGATGGTAGTGGGGAACGAGGTGTAATTGCCAAGGATCTTTGTTGGGATGGTCCAGGCTTTTCCAGAATTTGAAATGCTGGGGCTCTTTCACCGAAAAGCGGATAAGCACCGAATCGTCGTAAGGGCTTTGCGTATCCGAGATTTCGTAGCTCAGTCCTGGAACATTGGCTTTTGCTAGTGCGGCGTCTAGGGCACTCCCGAGTGTTTGGTAGATGGCCGTAATGATCTGCTGCCGAGCCGAGTTGATTCTTTTGGTGACTGAACCCAAATCGAGCTGTCTGATTTCTTCAGAGATGGACTTGAGGGCATCTGATAACTCCTCGTCCTTCCAAATCCCGTCGCCCTTAGAAGCGACGAGGTCAAGAATCTGGCGCCGAGTTTCCGTAGAGGACCCCCCGGCCAAGACAACTGATTCGGTTTGACCCTTGTGGCTAAGGATAATGAGACCGACAACATTGTCGTTTTCGTAAACTGACAGCATATACTGGCCTCTTCGGGCAATTCGGAGACTGGCTAAGCTTGGCGCGAGTGCGGTCATAGTAAACCTTTATTTTTGATTGTTTTTTTTCAAGACCAATTTCTGGTCTGGATGCTACACCGAAACAGCAAAAAAGTCAAGTAGTCGTAATGTATCATGACCTTCGCAACACCTAGAGAGTAAAATATGGAAATGTCATACACACAAAACCCTAATATGCCAAAGGTAAGGAGAGATGCAGTGAATCTGGTGAAATATCGCCATTGGT
>Ga0172379_10000652_pt1 | contig 83743 bp, 81 predicted proteins | sample GrowelOW334metaG_FD_119756 | JGI IMG/M metagenome (GOLD analysis project Ga0172379, IMG submission 119756) | Groundwater microbial communities from an aquifer near a municipal landfill in Southern Ontario, Canada - Groundwater well OW334 metaG | ecosystem: Environmental > Aquatic > Deep... | reverse complement strand
TATTTAGACAGTTTTAAGTATGGAAATGAATGACTCGTTGAGGCCTGACGAATCGGGATACATTGCTCATGATCACTATTTTCTTCCTCCCGGAGAAAGATTGAAATATCATGAGGCCGGAACCTCAACCGTTGAATTAGAAAAAGAATTGGAAGATCAAAACGTTTTAGTAACCATCGAGGAAATTTTGGCATGGATTCAGAAAAAGGTAGAAAACCATGAGAATCGAATGAACGTTCATAGTTTGAACAACAAGGCGGCAGTCTTAAGAAATCGAGCAGATATGTTGTCATCAGAAGAAATTCCGGCAAATAAAAGATTTAGCGGAACTTTCGGTGAACTAAAGAAAAGAGAAGATCTGCGTGGAGCGTATGAAACCATAATAACCGCTTTAGCATATCTTCATAAAAGAATTTTTTGATAAATTATGCCAATTAATCTCGACGACATTAAAACTTTTCAAGATGCCGTGGTTACGGTCATGGGTCTTGGTCGTTTTAAAAACGGCAGCGGCATTGGGGCCGCCAAATGGTTAATGCGCCACGGTGCGCAAATAGTCATTACCGATTTGAAGAATAAGGAAGAACTAAAAGAATCGGTTGACGAAATCATGGGTTGGTACGAAAAATATAAAGAGCAATACAAAGATCGCGATATCTACAGTCCGGTTTTTGTTTTGGGTGAGCATCGGGCCGATGATTTTACCGATGTTGACTTAGTTGTACAGAATCCTGGTGTGCCGCGTGAATCAGAATTTGTTCAGCTAGCCAAACAGCACAATATTTCCATTGAAAGCGACATGAGTTTGTTTTTTCGTTATTGTCAGTTTCCTCTTTATGCCATCACGGGAACCCGCGGTAAATCAACTACCACCGCGCTTTTGGGCGAAATGTTTAAATTGGATAATCCAAAAACCGTTGTGGCCGGTAATATTCAACGCTCGCCACTTGAGGATTTGGATTGGTTGTTAGAAGAACCGGCCCCGGTGCCGATTGTTTTGGAAATGTCCTCGTGGCTTATCGACAGTATGATTACCGCTCCACGCATGCCTGGCGTGGCCGTGTTTACCAACATTTTTTCCGATCACTTAAATCGTTACGCCTCCTTTGAAGCTTATAAGGAATCAAAAGCCGCTCTGTTTTATAAACAAGCAGCGGATCAGGTTGGGATCTTTAATTTTGATCAGGCTGAGGTAAAAGAAATCGGTAATAAATCACCTGGTAAAAAAGTATGGTTTTCCAAAACTAAATTGCCGGATGGTTTTGATGGAACCTTTGTTGAAAATGGTTCAATCGTTTATAGAACAGCTGGGCAAGAGCAGACAATTATTCCTGTTTCGGAAATAAAGCTGCAAGGTGAACACAATGTGGCTAATGCCATAGCCGCTGTGGCTGCAGCTAAAGTGGCCGGAGTAACAGATCAATCAATTGTCGGAGCGTTAAAGGCCTTTGGTGGCCTGCCAGGACGTCAGGAGACGGTGCGTGAGCTGAATGGGGTAACTTATGTCAACGATACCACGGCAACCTCACCTGATGGCGCTATCGCCGCTCTCGATCGTTTTGGCAAACAACACAATGTTGTTTTGATTGCCGGCGGGTCTTCAAAAGATTTGCCAATAGAAACACTTGGAAAAACTATTCAGACCACTTGTAAGTTCGTTGTATTATTCGAGGGCACGGCGGCCAATGATTTTGCCGCGGCTATTGGAACGACCATTCCGAGTGTTCGTGTTGATTCCATGAAAGCGGCCATTGAAGCCGCTTCTGAGGTGGCTAAGCCAGGCGATACGGTTTTGCTTTCGCCAGGTACAGCTTCGTTTGGAATGTTTAAAAACGAATTCGATCGTGGTGATCAGTTTGTTGTGCAGGTTAATAAACTGAAATAAAATATGTCGGAAAGATATGTTCCAGAGGAGGCTAGAATGGAAGAAAAAAAACTAGAGTACGACGAGATCGGTTGGGGAAACTTTACAGCGACCGAAAATGGTTTTGGTACTTTAATTAGCACCGGCGAAAGGATGAAAATTCCAACAGAAAAACTTCATGAATCCGTTAGGAATTTGGTTGAACGGTTGTTAGGCAGAGGTGAGTTAGAAAAAGTTTTTCTTTTTATGTCTCGGGCAAAAACCGGCAAGACATTATATTCAGCCGAAGAAGCTAGAGAAGTGGGCATAAGAGCTTATACCGAATCGATGGATAAAGGGGATTTTCAAGGGGCGATAGGACTGGCCTACAGTATTTTTGGTCCAGATAGTCAAGAAAGAAAAGCAGCCATAGCGGCCGACACTGCTGCTACGAAAAAAACTAGAATTTTGGAAAAAGAGAGAAGAAAAAATAAAATTGAAATTTTAAAAGCAGCTAGTTTTTCTGCTCTTTTTTCAGTTCTTGAATCAGTTCCGGAAGAATTGTCTGATTTATTTTATGGTGAGTTAGTAGATAATTTTGATCCTGAAATTGCTGAAGAATTTGTTGAAAGGTTATCTGGAACGAAACAGAGGGAAAGTGCTAATTCAAGTTTTTTAGAATTTTTAAAAAGTCGCGGTTATAACCAGAAGGATGTCTTAAAAATCTTGCCACTAAAATTTATTTAAAAAAATAATCGTTTAACAACTAGGCTGATTGGCCCGGTTATTAATGTTTTACCCGCATGAACCTAAAAAAAACGGTCAGAAAATTAGTCCCCACGCCGCTTTTGTCGCTTTATCACTGGTCGCTGGCCAAACTTGCGGCCGTGGCTTTTGGGTTTCCATCGAATAAATTAATTGTCATTGGGATCACCGGCACCTCGGGTAAATCAACAACTGTTCAGTTCCTGGGCCAAATGCTCGAAGCCACGGGAAAGAAAGTCGGTTGGGCTTCGACAGTAAGCTTTAAGGTTGGCGACAAAGAATGGACCAATGACAAAAAAATGACCATGCTCGGTCGGTTTCAAACGCAAAAATTATTAAAACAAATGGTGGCGGCCGGTTGTGAATACGCGATTGTGGAAACTTCATCACAGGGAGTAGCCCAATTCCGTCATGTTGGAATAAATTTTGATGTTGCTGTTCTTACCAATTTGTGGCCCGAGCATGTCGAGGCTCACGGCGGATTTGAAAATTACAAGAAAGCCAAGGGTAAATTTTTTGAGTTTGTTGCCAAAACCCCAGAAAAAAAGCTGAATGGAAAAGTAATCCACAAGGCGTTTGTCGTCAATATTGACAACGAGTTTGCCCCGTACTTTTTATCTTTGGCCAAAGGAAATTTGTTTGAGTTCAATGTTGATACCGAAGAGGTTAAGTCGTCGGCCGAAGGCTCGGCGTTTAATTGGGAGGATAAACCGGCTTTTATTAAACCAATCGGCCTACCCAACGTGTATAACGCCGTTTGTGCCGCTACGATTATGAAAGCTCTTGGTTTTTCCGTTCAGGAAATAATTGAGGTCGTGAGTAAAGTTAAGGCTGTGCCTGGCCGTCTTGAAACAATCAACGAAGGCCAAAATTTTTCCGTTATTGTTGACTATGCCTTTGAGCCTAAAGCTTTGGCCGCTCTTTACGAAACTGTTCGCCTTCTTCCACATCAAAAAATTATTAACGTGTTGGGTTCAACCGGTGGTGGCCGTGATGTTGCCAGGCGGCCGCTTTTGGGAAAATTGGCCGGGGAAAAAGCCGATATTGTTATTGTGACGAACGAGGATCCGTACGATGACGATCCACAAGAAATAATTGATCAGGTCGCGGCCGGTGCGCTTGAAGCAGGTAAGCATGAAGGCGAAAATTTGTTTAGAATTCTTGATCGGGCCGAAGCTTTTAAAAAAGCCGTTGGTTTGGCCGAAACAGGTGATTTGGTTCTTATTACCGGGAAGGGGAGTGAACCAGTTATGGCTGTGGCTAATGAAAAAACCATTCCCTGGGATGACCGCGAAGCCGCTAGAGACGCTTTAAAAAGATTGTAAATTTATGGGTGCTGAAAGTTTAATTAAACTCCGTTTAAACGAGAAAATTTTGGAGATTGTTCATGAAGATTTTGTTCCAGCCTTACCTTGGTGGATTTTTTTGTTTTTTTGGATTGCCGCACCTTTTTTCTTTCTTGTTCCCTTAATTCAACGCGGCGTTGAGGGCGTGCTATTTTTTGTCGTCGTGGTTGGTATGGGCGTTTTTATGGTTTCGCGGTCATACTTTGCTTGGCAACGAACAGTTTTAATCGTTACCGATCAACGAATTATTGATCTTGTCCAGCATGGTTTTTTAGAAGGTGTTGTAACCGAGGTCGAACTGAAAGACATCGAAGAAGTCAGTTATCATATTAAAGGTCTTTGGCCAACGGTTTTTCGTTACGGCACCATTTATTTGCGTACGGCCGGCGATCGAGCCGATTTAGCTTTCCGTCATACTCATCGTCCGATCGAACTGTATCATCTTTTGAACGACCTAATTAAAATATGTCGTTATTAAGACAGGGTTCAGGTTTATCGCGACTTTTGTCATCTCGGACTTTTTTGATTGCCAATTTGGTTATTTTTTCGCTTTTGGTTTTTTCTTTTGGCCGTGAATTTGCTCGCAATTATATTATTCAGCAAGAGATTGCCGAACTGACGGCCGAAAAAGCGACCATGGAAGCGGAGAATTCGGAATTAACAACCTTTATGTCTTCGGTTCAAACCGAAACTTATATTGAACAAGAAGCCAGAATAAAATTAGGCTTATCTAAACCCGGGGAAAGCGTGGTTATTCTTTCCGGTCTTGATTCAGTTTCGCCTTCGAATAACGGCGACGCTTTAACCGCGGCCGAGGTTGATAGTCTTTCTGTCCCGGATTTAAATGCTCTTGCCAACCCCCTTAAATGGTGGTATTACTTTTTCGACATTAATAAATTCGACATGATCAAAATTTATGGAAATCACTCCACTTAATGAGTACAGTCCGTCGCCCGTAACCCCGCCTCTGAAAAGCACCAATAAGAAGTTTCGTCTGTTAATCGGCCTTAGTTTCGGGGCTTTGCTTTTGGTAGTGTTGGCCGCGGTGTCAACGGCTGTTTATTTTTTACCGGCTAACGACATGCTTGTTCGTTCGGTCACGGCCGTTGTTCCGTATCCAGTAGCTTTGGTAAATTTACAACCAATATCTTTTAAAGATTTTTATAAAGAGTACGATGCTTTAGAAACTTTTTATGAGGCCAATCAAACACCCGAAGAAGAACAGTTGCCGGCAACGGAAAGGGCTTCTAATGTTTTAGACAGCATGATTGACCACATTGTCGTGTCTCAATTGGCTAAGCAATATTCAGTCGAGTTGGATCCGGTAAAGGTGGAAGAAAATTTACAAGCCGCCTTTACTCAAAGCGGTTCAGAAGAGGCTTTTTACACGGAAATCGAAAGAGTCTTTAATTGGACACGCCAAGATTTTTTAACGCACGCTTTGGAACCTTTAGTTTTAGCCGATCAGGTTGAAGAAAAAGTTTTATCCGACGCAACCCTTCAAACCGAAACAACTGATAAAATAAACCAAGCTTTGACCAGAATTAAAAATAACGAAGATTTTGCGACCGTGGCCGGCGAGGTTAGTGAAGATACCACCGCCGCCAGTGGTGGTGACTTAGGTCATTTAACTGTTGCCGAAATGCCGGAAGAATGGACAAACTTTGTTACCACTGCCGAACTGAATGTTATTAGCGAAGTTATTGATGTTGGTCAGGTTTACACTTTGGTTATGGTTACGGAAAAGGTTGAAAGCGAGGAAGAGACACAATATAACATTAAGGCTATCGTGGTTTATAAACGCGGTTTGGCTGAAGTAATGGATAGCTTTTTGGAATCTTCAAAGATCTGGAAGTTAATGCAAGTCTAAAAAATAAAAATATCGGCTGATAAGGCCGGTATTTTTTTATTTAATTTATACTGTCCCACTTCGCTCTCACAAAAAACAGGTTCGAGCTTCGTTGGGGACATCCCTCCGAAGCCCCACGTTCGCTGGGCGAAGGGGGATGGAGCCGAAGGCGGGGATTGCCCCGCCGTCGCTTCGTTTTGGCGGGGTCCCGCCAGAGGCGGGAAACCCGCGACTCGACTTTTAAAAATGGAGCCACTTCCGGGATTCGAACCCGGGATCTTCGCTTTACGAAAGCGCTGCTCTGCCAACTGAGCTAAAGTGGCATTTTTTAAGGCTGGAGCGGGTAACGGGAGTCGAACCCGTCTCTCGACCTTGGGAAGGTCATATACTACCGATGTACTATACCCGCTTTTTAAACAGAATCGCCCCGCCGCCGCTTCGCTTTGGCGGGGTCCCGCCAAAGGCGGGAGACTCGCGACTACTGCTTGGGAAGCAGTCGTTTTACCACTAAACCATACCCGCATTTATCCCAAATATTTTTTTGTCTCTTATTTCAACGCGTGGTATCATATCAGAAACAATGTCTTTTGACAACCATAAAGGGGGTATGATTCGGCTTAAAAACGTCAGTAAAATTTATCCGCCCAACATGGCGGCTTTGCAAAACATAAGCTTGCACATTAAACCGGGCGAGCTTGTTTCGATTGTTGGTCAAAGTGGTACTGGAAAAACCACCTTGGCCAAACTTTTATTTGCCGAAGAACAGCCTTCGCAAGGCGAGGTGATTATCGGCGGGTGGGATATTAGTCGAATCAAATCATCCGAGGTGCCATATTTACGCCGGCAGTTGGGTGTGGTTTTTCAAGATTATAAACTTTTGCCACAAAAGACGGTTTTTGAAAACGTGGCCTTTGCGTTGGAATCGGTTGGCAGCACCGGGCAACGCATAAACGAAACAGTTTCCCAGGTTTTAAAAATTGTTAATTTGGCCGATTGCAGTCGTCGTTATCCGCGCCAACTTTCCGGTGGTGAACAGCAACGGGTGGCCATTGCTCGCGCCTTAATTCATAAACCAAAAATTATCGTGGCCGATGAGCCGACCGGTAATTTGGACACTATCAATACTCACGAGATCGTCAATCTTTTAAAAAAAATAAATGAATTTGGCACAACAGTGGTTTTGGTAACCCACAATCGCGATATTGTTAATCATCTTCGGCACCGCGTCATTACTTTAAGTGATGGTCAGATTATTTCTGATGAAGAAGGGGGAAGATATCGTCTATGACCACGTTTTTTAGAATAATAAAATTCGCTTTTCAACATTTTTTCAGGAATATTTGGTTGTCTTTAACCACGGTTAGTATTCTTGTTTTAACCTTGTTAATTCTGGATGTTTTGTTGGTTTTGAATTTGGCTACCGGCGCCGCCATTAGTAATGTCGAAAGTCGAGTGGACGTTTCCGCCTCGTTTAAAGTAGGCACGGCCGCTGACGATGTACAAAGCGCGGCTGCTTATTTGCAGAGTTTAGTCGAAGTAAAAAGCGTTTCAGTCGTTACACCCGAGGAAGCTTTGGAATTGTTTAAAATAAAACACGCCGATAACCCGACGATTCTTGCTTCGCTTGATGAAGTTGGCGGAAACCCTTTTGGCTACCAGTTGGTAATTCGCGCCAATTCCGTTGATAACTATCCCATGATTTTGGAAGCGCTTGACCACCCATCTTTCCGTGACGAAATCGAAGAAAAGGATTTTACCGATCACGAACTTCTTTTAAATAGATTGTCAGAAATATCTTATAAAGCCCGACTCTTTGGCTCACTGATTTTTGCCATCTTTTTGTTAATTGCCATCATGATTATTTTAAATACCGTGCGCGTGGCCATTTTTGTCCATCGTGAAGAAATTGCCATCATGCGACTGGTCGGTGCGACCGGCTGGTTTATTCGCGCGCCGTATTTGGTTGAAGCTTTAATTTTCTCCCTCTCAGCCACGATTATTTCCGCCGCCATAATTGTGCCGGTGGCGATTGCTCTTGATCCGTTACTTACTTCTTATTTCGAAACCCCGGCTCAATTAAAAGATTTTTTTATTGGTCAGTCACCGTTAGTTTTTGGCCTGGAATTTTTGGCTGTTGCCGTTGTTTGTCTGGTTTCCACAACCTTTGCCATGCGTAAACATTTGCGTGTTTAAAGTTCATCGGAGCCAAAAGTTAAAACTTCATTAATCTCCGAAGCCCCGGTTAAAATCATAACCAAACGATCAATGCCCATGGCCATTCCAGCGGCCGGGGGCATTTTTTTTATGTCCTCTAAATATTTCTCGTCGACAACAATCGGTTTCTTGCCAAGGCGTTGTCGTTCGGCTTGTTGAAAATCAAATAAAGCTTTTTGTTTCTCAGCATCACTGACCGTGGTAAAACCATTAGCGATTTCTAAGCCATTGATGTAAAGCTCGCTCCGATCAGCGGCTTCAGGATTGCCTTTAACCGGCTCGGCCATGGAAGTTTGAAAAATTGGCCACTCGTAAAGCCAAGTTGGTTTTTCAAAACCCAACTTTGGAGAAATTTTATCAATTAACCAGGAGAAGAGAATACCCTGATCGTCAAGAAAATTCTGCGGGGCATCAAGACCGGCTTTCTTAATCTCTTCAACCATCGAGGCTAGCGAAAAATCCAGGGCAATATTAATTCCCAGATATTTTTTAAAAGCCTCGCGCACGGAAAGCCTTTCAAAAGCTCCCTCACCCCTAACCCCTCTCCCGAGGTGAGAGGGGGAAACGTCCTTTAAGGCCCCAACCGCCGCCAAAACAATCCCCTCAGCCTCTTTTTCAATAACCTCCATGCCAACATTGGCGGCCTCCCATTCCAACATAGTGAATTCGGGATTATGCGTCTGGTCTTTGTCGCCGGCGCGGAAGTTTGAGGCAATGGTGTAAACCTTGTCGTAGCCAGCGGCCAAAAGACGAAGAATTTGGAATTCCGTCGAAGTGGTCAAATAACCACGCAATTGGTCGTTTTCAGTAACTTCAAAAGAGGTCAAGAATGCGTCCGGGTTGGTGCCGCGGATTAAAAGGGGAACTTGAACTTCAAGATATCCGGCCTGAAACAAGTAATCGCGGACAGCTCGGAGAATGATTTGCCGCTGTTCTAAAGCGGCTTTTTTGCTTAATAAAGACATAAAAAAAGGGAGGGGTACTAAATCATTAAACCAATTTCGTAGTTTCGTAGTTTTTCGTAGTTTCGTAACCCCATTAAACACGATTTTGGCTAGGTTGACAAACCGGCGACTTGGTGTTATCTTATTTCGTCCGTCTCGTGTCTAATCTTGTATTTTCGAGGAGAAACGAACAAATGACCAGCACTGACCACACCAGCCACGCCCACAACCACCTCGAGCGGTTTCGGACCGTCAAGGAAGAATGGCCCGGTTTCAACCTCTACCGGAAGATTCTGTGCTGCCCGTGGGAAATCGTCGAGCAGCTGGCCGCTTTCCGCCGCGTTCTTCTCTCCAACCTCAAGGATTTGGAAAGCTACATCGGACGCGGCGGATTCGACGTTTGCGATCCGGTGGACTGCGACTGCGATGTGAAGCCTCTTGATCCGAAACAGGTACACATCGAGGTCGCGAACCTTGGGTCTAACCCCAGCCAGAACGAACTCCGCAACCTTCTGGACCGCGTCCCCTTGGGCAACGATGCCCGCCGCACGATCCGGGAGACGATGGTCAGGTTGTACGGTGTCGCGTGTCTCGACGAGATCGATGAGGCCGAGGCCGTAGCCTGGCTTCACCACAACCACAGGGGCTACAACAAGGCCGTGCGACAGCTCATCATCACCACTGTCGGCCTCGCGGTCTTCCGTGCCATCCTGGTCCGCGACCTGGCGGCCACGGACGATCCGGAGTGGGGCCACCTCCTGCGCAAGAGCTACGCCCAGGCGGTCATCGCCAACTTCATCGACAGCGAGGAGTGGTGCTGACGACCGTCGCCGAACCTCCTCATCACCCTTGGATCGAAAGATCCGGGGGTTATTTTTATTGTCTCGGGTTTTTAAAAGGAGTATACTTTTGCTGAACGTAAAAAATATGAAAAAAAATATTTTGTGGCTTGGTTTATTTTTGACCTTGGGTTTTATTGTCTTAAATCCTGTTCATGCCGAAACTTTGGCCGATCAACTAAGTGGTCGCATTCTTTTGCAGGTCGAGCAACACGGCGAAGCTTGGTATGTTAATCCGGCGGATTCGGTTCGATATTATATGGAGGATGGCGCTGTGGCTTATCAAATGATGCGAAATTTTGGTTTGGGAATCACTGACGCTAATTTAGCTGCCATTCCATTAGTCGATGACACGACCGCGGCCAATTCGGTTGGTAATGTCTGTTATTCTCATTCCTTAGCTAACAGTGTGAAAGGTAAAATTTTACTTCAGGTCGAACAGCACGGGGAGGCTTGGTACGTTGACCCGGATACTTGCTACAGAATTTATATGAAAGATGGCGATTCGGCTTACACCATCATGAGGTTTTTGAGTTTGGGTATTACTGATTCAGATTTGGCCACTATTCCGTCTTCTGACGACGTTTCGTCGTCTTCTGGTCAAAGTACGACTTTTATTAGCCATTATCGAGTGGATGTGACGACTCAAGCCGGCGGCGTTTGGCCGACCAAAGACGGTGGATATCTTTTAAACGGACAAACCGACGATTTAAACCCTTTCTTTCCGCCCGAAGGTTTTTTTCTTAAAACAGATTCTAACGGCAAGGTTGTTTGGTCAAGACTTTTCCAGTCGTTTGAGTACACCACTGATCCAATGGCCACTCCGTACGGCTCTGAAAACGGCAAGGAAATAATCGAGCTGTCAGACGGCAGTATAATTGCCGTCGGTGATCTTATTGGTTTTACCGACGACGAATACGGCGAAAATAAAGAAAATTGGTACGATGTTTATATAACCAAATTTGATAAAGACGGCAACCATATTTGGACCAAAATGATTGGCGACTATGGCACAGACGCGGTTGATCAGGTTTTTAAAACAAACGACGGCGGTTTTATGGTTTCTCTTAAGGTCGATCAGTTGTGCAATTGTTCCGAGCCGGTTGATGCGTATAAAAATTACGTGCTGGTAAAATATACTGCCGATGGCGAAAGGGAATGGACTAAAAAAACCAGTTTTATAAAAAGTTCCCTTTACACCGATCCGTTTATTATCAGACCAACTTCAGACGGTTATATTATGATCGGTCAAGCCGAATCGCCTGAGGATGATGGTTTTATGTCTTCGTCCATGTCCACCATGGTTAAAACGGACAGTAATTTGAATATTATTTGGGAAAAAGATTTGGAAGCGGTTTCCCAGCAGTATTTAAATGCTGTTCCTAACGCCGATGGCACCTTTGATTTGGGCTACACAACCATGCGGATAACCGCCGGTGATTTTCAAGATGTCGAGACGACTTCTGATGGTGGCTATATTACTTTCGGATTTTTTAGCGACTTAATTACTCAAGGAACTTACGCGACTTTTACAATATCCACAGATATCGACCTGGCTGCCGCCAAGTTTGACAGTGATGGTAATTTGCTTTGGGTTAAAAGCCTTGATAGCGATATTCAAAAAAGAGAAAATCAACTTTACGCTGTCAAAACCACTGACGGAAATTTTGTCATAATGTCAAAAGATTATGTCGGCAGCGAACATTTTGATGAGTATTTGGATGATCCGGATAAATATCTTTCATTTTTTTACTCTTCCGGCGCTTTTTTAATCAAAACCGACGAAGACTTTAATGTTATTTGGTCAAAAGAAATTGGCGGAGTTGATTATATTGATCCGCAAGATCTCGAGTCGACGGCCGACGGCGGGGTGGCAATTTCCGGTTATTACATCACGCCCGAAGTGGCCACGGTTCGTTTTGGCGAAAATATTTATTATCAGGACGCGATTTTGATTAAACTGGATATAAACGGGGAGGCCTCTGGCGGTGCTGATTGGATTGAAGATTATTCGACATTTACAACTGCGGATGTCAGTGAATACGTCGTAGCTCACGATTTGCCAGTAACTTTTGAAGATTTTGCCTTTCAGGTCGATGAAGCTCCAACGCCGGCCGTCCCAAACCATACGGCCACGGTTGCTAACCTTGTTGCTCCTGCCGCTTCGACAGGCGTTGCAAAGGGTGGCTCGTTCTTGGCCGAAGTTCCTACACCGGGTACGACCACTGAAACTAAAACTTGGGCGCAAATAAATTATGATGATGTCATACCAGTGGAAACGACAAACGCCAAAAGCCAGGCGGTTGACGAAGACCTCTTGCCCGGTCTAAATGAAGTTTTTAATAACGAGGTTAAATTAAGGGATAATATGGGCGGTTTTTCTCTTGACTATGTTTTCAGTCGCGTCGTCACAGAAGGCGACATGGCGGCGGTTCAGGCGTATCTTGAGGATCTTGGGTACACCACTTACGATTCGAACACGTGGCAACTGACGATGATGAAAGTCGGTTACACTCTTACCATGACCTTTTCCATTGGTAATCAGAACAAGGGAACACTAAGTGTAACTTTTTAAACATTTTGATTAGTGCTAAACTGTAGATAATATTTTTCGATTATTAAACCCGATCAGCTTTGGCTGTTGGGATAAACAAGTCTATGGAAAAAAATAAAAAGGCGATAATTATTGTGGTGAGTGTCCTGGCCGTGATAATAGTCGCCGGTTGTGCCAACTACGGCTACAACCGTTGGCGCCAACAAAAGTTGGTAAACGAGTATTATCAGGCAATTTACGGCATTAATGCCCCAACAGGTATGGGTGGTTTGATGGGCGGCTTGGCCGGTGGAACCGGCGGCTTATCGGCCGATGCTTTCAGCGAGTTGGCGCGAATTGCCGCCGAAGAGGAAGCTCAAGCGGATGCTGATGAAGCCGAGGAAACAGCCAAAACACCGGCACAAAAGTTTAACGAAGCCACAACAGGCTATCTTGACAAAGACACTTCGTCACTTTTTGATCAAGTGGCCAGGCCGGAAGTTGAGTCGGTTTTTGATGATTGTAAAATTATCGGGTTTAGTCTTGGTTACGGAGTGGCGGGTTTTGCAGTTCAGGTAATGGTGCCGGAAAAAGTAACTTCGGAAAGTTTTGGTAAGCTGGTTGAAAAATTTACCGACGAAGGGTATCAGTCGGCTTACGGTGAGGTGAATACTGAAGACGGTACGGTTATGTTGGAAAAAGGTGATGGTAGCACAGTCCTCACTCTTGCCTTTGACCTTAATAGTGAAGAACAGGAGATAACCGTCATGTACTCAACAAACGAATAATTTAATTTGATAATATCCATTTTTTATGGCGCAAGCTTCTCAAAATACGGTCATGGCCGTATTGGCGTACATTCTATTTTTCGTTCCGCTTTTGACCGGTGATGCTAGCAGGGACGAATATGTTAAGTTTCATACCAAACAGGGGTTGGTTTTGTTCCTATTCAGTGTGATTATCAATGTAATTCATTGGATTTTGCCTTATCAATTGTATTGGTCGTTTAGTTGGGTGTTTGGGTTGCTCGGTTTGGCCACCCTTGTTCTCTTAATTCTTGGCATAATTAATGCTGTTAATGGTAAAAAGACACCTCTTCCGGTTATTGGTGGGCTGGCAAGCATGTTCAAATTTTAAGGAATCAAAAAACCACCCCGGATATTGGGGTGGTTTTAGTTATCCCCCTTTTTCAAAACAAAAATCTTGTTTTGTTGTATTTTACATATAGATGGATTGTGGTAAGATATTTTAAGGATATTTCTGTTTTTTAAGTTATGTCAAAGAAAAAACCCGTTAAAAAAATTTTAATAATTGAGGACGACGCCCTTTTATTAAGAGTTCTTTCCGAAACTTTTGCCAGAGAAAATTTTGAGATTGCCATGGTTGAAAACGGTTTGGAAGCAGAAAAAGCCGCCAAAGATTTTTCGCCGGATATGATTCTGCTTGATTTGGTTTTGCCGGGTCTCGACGGTTTTGCTGTTTTAAAAAATTTAAAAGCTGGCGAGGTAACTAAAAAAATTCCCGTAATCATTCTTTCAAATTTAGAAGATGTTGGCGATGTAAAATCAACTAAGGTTTTGGGGGCCGAGGAATATTTTATTAAAGCCAATACTGAGGTCGAAAAAGTTGTTGATTACGTTAAAAAAAGATTAAAGGTTTAGAAGACTATGGTTAAGAAAGAAAAAAAAGTCATTTTGATTATTGAAGACGATGAAGTGATTTTGCGAGCTCTTTATTTGTTGTTTCACGAAGAAGATTTTACCATTGCCACGGCCACGGATGGCGAAACTGGGCAGAAAATGACCGAAAGATTAAAACCGGATCTGGTTTTATTGGATTTAATCATTCCTAAGTTAAGCGGTTTTGATTATTTAAAAAATATAAAAGCTAACACAACTCTCAAAGCAATACCGGTAATTGTTCTGTCTAACTTAGGCGACCGGGAAAGTATTGATAAGGCAAAAGATTTGGGGGCGATTGACTATTTTGTCAAAGCCGATATTGATTTAAGTAAATTAGCCGAAAAGGTAAAAAGTTTTTTGGCTAGCTAGCATCTTTTAATATGAGGTCCGCCTGGTTGGGGTTGGTACTGCGAATATCTAATCGCATCTATCAAAAAAAACAACAGGTAATTGTGACCGAGGGAATAAGGGCTGTAGGGGTAGTTTTAGAACTAGTCGTTTTAGAAATTTTGTTGGCAGGCGTGTCTTTACCGCTTTATTTTAGTTTAAAGCCGCAATCGGTTGTGGCTTTTTTTGAAGAAAAAGGCAGCTATGCCAAGGTGTCTTTTGATTATAACTTGCGCCGCGTTATTACCTTGACCGGCGTGAGTATTATTTTGTTTATTTGGTTGATGAAATTATTACTAATTCTTGTTGTTCCAACGGTTTTTGGGCCACTTAAGTTATATAGTGTTTCGGAACTTCGGCCGCCTGATATTTTGGCGGTTGATACCCAGGCGCTAACGGTTGAAGCCGGTATACCAGCTGCTTCGATTGTTTTTGATTTGGCTGTCCCGGAATTAACCGGAATAAGAAAAAGCAATGGTCAGGATTATGTTTTTTATGGAGTCGGCCAATCCGGCTCAACCGTGGTTTTAATGCTTTCCGGTCAGCAGACCGCTGTTTATACAGAACAGGTTAAATCGGACGGAACCTGGCAAATCGAGCATCAACAAAAAGAATTTAAATTAAACGAAGGCAACCATTCGGTTTTGGTTTTTACATATGATGAAGCAAATCAAACCAGAAGCGAGTTTTCCAACGAGCAGTTTTTTAGGGTTCAAACCACCTTTATTGATTCGCTTACAAGAAACGTCGATGTCTTGGCTAACTGGTCGGTGGTGATATTTATTGTTGTTGGTGTCTTTTTGACCTTTTTAACGATTTAGATTCCAATTTTAAAAATATGGAGGTAAATTTACTAAATTTATTTTTGCGTTTATCCGGAACCACTCACGCTCTCAAAGAAAAACTAGTTAACGCAAAAAATATCGCCCAAATGTTATGGTTAGCCATTCTTTTGGTAGTCGTGGAGATCATTTTTTTGATTGTTTCACTGCCGCTTTTTTTTCTAGTTTCACCAAAAAAAATACAAGAAAAAGGTTTTTTGTTTCCGACTAAAGAAAAAAACCAAGTCCATTATCACAATTACCTGGTCAGGCGAAAAATAGGAATAATCACCCTGTTCGGAGCTGGCGGGATTTTGGTTTCCAAAGTTTTATTCGTCGGTGTAATCTCTTTTTATCTGCTCGGCGCCCAGGTTTTGTTGGCCGATACGCAAGATTGGACTTTTGACACAGCCGGTGACTATGCCTACGACGTGGCAAAAATTGAGGTAACAGGTGGCGCGGCGGGGCTAAAAGCAACGAACACAGTGTATTCGGGTGCCACAACAAATCCTGATTTTACATCAAATGCTAATGGTTGGACCTATGCGGACTGGGATCAAGGGGCGGGGGAATCTAATGTCGACGGTGCTCGTCAAGCGGCCGGGGGAAATCCCGGAGGTTGGATTCGTATCCGAATGCCGGTTGGAACAGGCGATCAATACGGCGGTTATTATTATCAAGGATTTACTACCACCGTGGCAGATCCAATAACTACCTTGAGTTTTGACTGGCAAGTGAGTGATTATGATTCAACTCCCAATCCAATCACTTTTAAAGCTCTTGTATTTGTTGATACTGGAACCGGTGCGCCGGTTATTGGTCAGCAAGTTTGGGCATCGTCAGAAATAACCGCAACAAGTAGCTGGGCGGGGGTTGTTAGTTTAGATGTGTCATCTAAGGTGACGGCGGCCGGTACCTACTATTTGAAGGTGGCAACATGGATTGAAACGAACACAACGAGCGGCGGACCTTATTCGGTTGGCTATGATAATGTTCAGTTGAATTGGAGTAAGACCGTAGCAAGTTACGATACAAGCAAACCAACAATTTATCCAAATTCGTCGCTTACAACAACCCTCTCGACCACCTGGGATTCATTCACCGAAACCGCCACAAAAAATGGGGGAGAAATTTATTATCAACTTTCCGATGACGATGGGGTTACCTGGCAATATTGGAACGGTTCGGCCTGGGCCACCGCTGGGTCGACAAATTACAATAATGCAACGGATGTGAATTCCCACATCTCGGCCTTTTCTTCAGTGAATAAAAAAATTAAATGGAAAGCGTTTTTGGAAAGCAATGGATCACAGCAGGTAATTCTTAGTAATATTTCGATTGGGTATACCGAAGACGAAGCTCCGAGTGTGGCCAATATTTCCCCTGCGCAAAATACTGCCGCGGGATATGTATTTGTGGAATATGATTTGTTGGATGCGGAAAGTGATACTTGCAGCTTAGTCTCGTACGAATATTCCCTCACCGGGGCTTTTGCCGGTGAGGAAGTAACAATGACCCCAGTGCCGGCCGACCCGGCTCATAGTGGCGTTACCGGTCTTTCCGCCTCGCCAACCGGCGTGACCCATACCTTTGTCTGGGATGCGGCTTCGCAAATCGGTGATCTTTACGACACGACTGTTTACGTTCGATTGCGGCCTAATGACGGCATTGTGAACGGAGACTATACCGCGTCTTCTGCCTTTGTGGTTGACGCGGCAAATCCGATTGTTTCAAATGTTGTGGCTTCGCAGACGGCCGGGGTGGAAACGGTTTCTATTTCTTATGATTTGGCCGACGACACCTCAGACACGCTTTTAGTTGAACTGGATATTTCTTCGGATAGCGGGGGTACGTGGACTGTGACTGATATTTCGGTGACAGGAGCAGTTGGGGCAGGGCAGACCACTGGTACCGGAAAAACTATTACCTGGAATGCCGGGGCGGATTTTTCCGGTCAGGATTTGGCGACAATGCAGGTACACCTTCGTGCCACCGATGCTTTTCAAAATGTCGGCGATTATGAGCCGTCGGTTGATTTTGCTCTCGATACCGCCGATCCTGTTGTGCTTGCGGCTGCGGATTTAGAAATTCAGCCACACGGTGGTTCAACTAATGTTGTGCTTGCCGGTAGCTTTACGGAAAATAATCCGTATACAAACGATTTGTATGTCGCGATAAATGATGGGAGTTACGGAACGGCCACAAGTGGGACCGGCTATACCGCGTCGCTTACGAATCAAATTGTTGATATGGGCGTTACTCTTGATGGTAACGATTATGTTTCTAAAGTTAAAATTACGGAAGCCGATACTTTTGGCCATAGTGCTGAAAACGAGAATGTCGCTCCAAACACCATATATAAATATGTTCATCCATATACACCAAGTTCACCGGTTGTGAATAATCTAACCGAGACCAGTGTTAATGTTCAGGTAATCGCAAATCCGGCCGAAGCTCCTGGATTGGAGTATGCGATATATGCAAACAACGAAACGAGCTGGGTCCAGGCCGATGGAAGTTTAGGGGGAAGCGAAGTTTGGCAAACAATCGCGGCGTGGTCCACAATTACGGTTACCGGGTTAACTGCGCCGGCTTCTGGTGACACTTTTCAAACCAAATCACGCAACTCAAGCGATGCCGCGCACGCTTTGACAAGTGAAAGTGCTCTGTCTTCAGGTGCCTCTGCCGATAATAGCGCTCCCGATATTCGTATGGATTCAGCGGCCCAGGTGAGTGGGGAAAGTTATGTAATGATTGAATATACTGGAACAGATTTGGAAGGTGACTTGGTGGATTTGGTTGTTGCGGAGTATTCTTTGGATAATTTAACCTGGTCTGAAATGACCGAAAAGTCCGGTGTTGATTCGGACGGTAAAATCGATCTTCCGTTTGCAGCGGGTGGAACAGCCCTTACTTTTGCTTGGGATGCCGGAGCAGATCTTTCTGATGTAGAAGACGATTCAGTTTATGTTAGATTGCAGGGAAATGACGGAACCGCAGATGGTGACAATGCCGTCAGCTCGTTATTTCCATTGGACTTAAAAGCCCCTGAAGTGAGTAATATTGTTGCTCTTCAAACTTCTGGTTCGGATTCCGTGGTTTTTACCTACGACTTAACGGATTTTAGTACAACGAATTTAACTGTTGACCTTGAGATTTCCGAAGATAGCGGAGCCTCGTGGTTGGTGCCTGACACATCGGCAACCGGCCATATTGGTTCTGGCCAAAGCGCCGGGGAGGATAAACAAATTATTTGGGACGCTGGAACTGATTTTTCCGACGAAGACGTGGAAACCATGAGAATTCATCTTATAGCCTCGGATCATTTTAATAATACCGCTTTACCAATTGCCTCGATTGATTTTGCTTTGGATACAAAGGATCCGGTCGTATTGGCAACCGCGGATTTGGAAGCCCAACCATTGGCTGGGGGTTCGGAAGTCGTGATTGGCGGAAGTTTTACCGAGTCAAATCCAAACACTAATGAGTTATTTGTCGCATTAAACGGAGAAGCGTATGGGACCGCTGTTGATGGTTTAAGTGGAGCGGCGACACTTACCGGTCAAGTTGTTGATGTTGGAACCGTCCTGCTTGGCAATGATTACGTTTCTAAAGTAAAAATTGTCGAAACCGACACTTTTAGTCACAGCGCTGAAAACGAAAATCTTTCACCGGCCTCGGCGTATTTATACGTAAAACCGTATATACCGAATTCACCAACTGTTTCAAATCCAACAACAGACACCGCGGACGTAGTTGTCAACAAAAATTCTTCAGAAGTTGATGGGTTAGATTATGCGATATTTGAAAGTTCAACGGGAAAATACGTGCAAGCTGACGGCACCTTGGGTGATGATGCAGTTTGGCAAACAACGGTCGCGTGGTCCACGATTACCGTGACAGGGCTAGCTTCGCCGATTTCAGATTACGTATTTTCGACCAAATCACGCAATCCAAGTGATGCTGCGCATGCTTCGACAAGCGAAAGTTTACTTTCGGCCGGGGCTTCGACAACACCAACTGTAGCTCCTAGTAGCACAGGCGGCGGCGTTTGGGTCGATACAGTTGCTCCAAATAAGCCGGTCTTGAATCCAGTGGCTACACCTACCGACCAAACCACGATTAGAATTTCCGGCCTATCCGAACCATTCGCGCAAATTGATTTGTTTGATAATGATGTTTTTGTTCAACGACTGCCAAATCCGGTTGATACCAATCGAAATTTTTCTCTGTCTTTAACTTTCACCGAAGGAAGTCACAGCATTACTGTTAAAGCGACTGATGAAGCCGGTAATATTAGTCAATTTTCTGATCCGTTAATTTTCCTTATCGACTTAACTCCACTGGAAGAGCCGGTTGTTCCCACCCCAGAAGTTATAACTCCACCAACAACCGTTACTGAACCAGAGGTTGAACCGACCGAGGTTGTACCAGTCGAACCGGTTGTTGTTCCTGAAGTTGTCGAAACCATTCCGGAGGTAACAATTATCCCCTTACCGACAATTCTCCCTATTCCTCCGGCCGAAGTAATTTTAGAAGAAGCCGAAGCAATCGAGGTTCCGACTTTGCCGACGCCGGAAGTTACCTTAACTATGGCCTCAGTCGGTGGAGATGAGTTTATTTTTCACGGCACAGCCATGCCAAAAAGCGATGTAGCGGTTTATATCCATAGTGATCAAGCCTTGGTTTATCAAACTAGAGCTGACGAGAAAGGCGATTGGCAAATCGCCCATTCACAAGATACGACCGAACTGTCGTCCGGTGATCATACTATTTACGCTGTAGCCGTTGATCCGGAAGCTAAAATTAAAAGTCAGCCAGGGCAGGTTATGATTTTTACCGTTGAGAAAAATTTATGGGCCAGTTTGTTTAGTTATCTGAATTTGCAAACCACTGTTATTACAGTTTTTGTTCTTTTAGTTTGTAGCTGGTGGCTTTTAAGGCTAAAAAAACGCGGGGTAGCCGTCTCTTAATTTCATGATTTATGGATAATCAATTATTTGCTCAACTTTTTGGTCAAAGCCCTGAAGCTATTTTTATCGAGGACCTGAATGGAAAAATTTTAGATTGCAACACCGCGGCCACCAAGCTGTTGGGATATAAAAAAGCCGAGTTGTTACAATTGACGATTAAAGATTTGGTGCTGGCCAAAGCGATAGCTAAACATTCCAAATTATCTAAGGAACTTTTAAGAAAAAAAGAGATTTCGATCGAGGCTTTTAGTAAGCGCCGGGATGGCACTTTGGTTCCGGTCGAAGTTGATTTTAAATTGGTTAGTTTAAGCAGAAAGAAATTGATTCTAGCCTTAGCTAGAGATATTTCTCATCACAAAAAAATTGAAAACGAGTTAACAAAAGAAAGAAATCAACTTTTTGAATATCTGCAAGTCTCCGGGGTAATGATGGTGGCAATAGACAATAGCGGTAAGGTGACAATGATAAATAGAAAAGGTTGTGAAATATTGGGGTATAAAAGAGAAAAGATAATCGGTAAAAATTGGTTCGATAATTTTATTCCGATCAGGTTTCGTAAACAAACCAAGGTTGTCTTTAAAAAAGTTATAAATGGCCAGGTTAAGTCTGTAGATTCTTTTAAAAATCCGATTCTTAACGCCAAGGGTCAAGAACGAATGATTGCCTGGCGCAATACGGTTTTGAAAGATGCGACAGGAAAAATTTACGCTTCTTTAAGTTCCGGTGAAGATGTTACCGATTACAATGATGCCTTAAAAAAAAGAAACGAATCAAACGAAAAATATTCCTCGATCGTTGAAAAAACCAGTGACGCCATTCAGATTTTATCGCCGAATGGTCAGGTGTTGTTTGTTAATCATGCTTGGTTAACAAAAATGGGTTATAGCCGACAAGCTTCCTTAAAGTTAAATGTTTTTAAAGATCTTATTGATCCGGATACTTTGAAACACTGCCAAGAAAAGTTTGCCAATATTTTGAGAGGAAAAAGTTTGAGTCGCATGGAGATTACTTACCGAAAACGCGACGGTAAAAAGATTTTTTTTGAGGGTAACGCCGTGCCAAAAATTGAAGATAAAAAGGTTGTTTCCATTATCTGTATTTTACGCGATGTGACTGAAAGACGGGTAAATGAACAAATCTTGAGTAAAAATGAAAAACGCTATCGTATTACCGCCGAAAAAACCGGACAATTAATTTATGAATACGACGTGAAATCTGGCAAAATTTTTTGGGCCGGGGCAATTAAAAAAAATACCGGGTATACCGAAAAAGAATTTGCTAAAAATAGTATTAAAGATTGGTCAGCCATGATCCATCCCGACGATCGTAAAAGAGTCAACGAGACGTTGGCCAAGGCTTTAAAAAAAATAGGGAAGTTTGAAACCAATTATCGTTTTCGCCAAAAAAACGGAAACTATATTGAAATAGAAGACCGCGGGATTTTTGTGAAAGGAGTAAATGGAAAGACTGTGGTAATGTATGGTTCGATGGAAGACATAACCGAAAGAAAGAAAGCCGAAGAAAAGATAGAGAGGAACGAAGAGCTTCTCCGGACCATTAACAACAGTTTGCCTTTGAGCATGGTTTATCAGATTATTAGACAAAAAAACGGTAAAAGAGCCTTTACTTATTTGAGCGACACGGTCAGAAGTTTTTACGGCATTTCTCCGGCTCAGGGTATAAAAAATTCTGCGTTGATTTATGACCGAGTTCATAAAGATGACCGAGATCGAGTTTTTAGAGAAGAAGAGCAAGCCCAAAAAAAATATTCCAACTTTAAAACCGAAGTCAGGGTTATTGGCCCAAACAAAAAGGTCAGGTGGTCTTATTTTATTTCCACGCCGACCAAGCTTTTAGACGGGACGACTCGTTGGAACGGGGTGGAAACCGATATTACTGAATACAAAAAAATCCAAGAAAAATTAAAAGAGAGCGAGGAAAAATATTTAAACTTGGTCGAAGGCAGCAACGATGGGGTGGTAATAATTAGTGATGGTAAAGTTAGGTTTGCAAACCATGTTTTGGCAGAGATGGCCGAAACTTCAGTGGAGGAAGCCCGCAATCGTTCAATTTTATCATTTATTGCTCCTGAATATCGGAAGTTTGTTTTAGACAGAAATCGTCGACGTCAGCGCGGTGAACACCTTGAATCAATATATCAATTCGATCTTTTATCTAAATCTGGTAAAAGAATTCCGGTTGAGGCCAACGCTTCAATGATAATGTTTGAAAATAAACCGGCTTCCATGGCGGTGATTCGTGATATCTCGAAGGCTAAAGAATTGGATAAACTGAAAACCGATTTTATTTCCACGGCCTCGCATCAATTGCGCACGCCATTGACCGGAATTAAATGGTTTACCGAGCTCTTGTTAAACAAAAAAGCCGGAGCTCTTACGGAAAAACAAACCGATTTTTTGCAGCAAGTTCATTTAAGTAACGAACGAATGGTTAAATTAGTTGATGACCTGTTAAGTGTCGCGCACATTGATAGCTCCGAAAAGTTTAGAATAGTAAACAAAAAAGAAGATCTGATGAAGATAATAAGGGAGGGTATAGTTAACCTAGAGGGAATGGCGGAAAGCAAGAAAATTAAAATAATCGAAGAAGAAGGTTGTCCGCCGCATTTGATTGTCTCGATTGACCGTGAAAAAATTTCTCAAGTTTTTCAAAATATTGTTAGTAATGCCATAAAGTATTCGCCAGAAAAGAGTATAATAAAAGTTGACTGTGAACTTAAGGAAAAAGAAGTGGTTTTTTCTTGTTCCGATCACGGTGTCGGTATTCCCAAACATCAACAAAATAAGGTTTTCCAAAGATTTTTCCGAGCCGATAATATTATGGGTACGGAAACCGGAACCGGCCTGGGGCTTTATATTGCTAAGAATATTGTGGAACGGCATAAGGGAAAAATTTGGTTTAAATCGATCGAGGGTAAAGGAACAACTTTTTATGTTTTATTACCGATAAAATAATTAATTTTTAAAAATATGACGAAGAAAGAAGTTATTGCTGATCAATTATGGAAAGTCGCCTGGACGTATATTAGGACAGTCGTTGATACTGTTCGGGAACCTTTTTTAATCCTTGATGAAAAATTGACAGTAATGTCGGCTAATAGAACTTTTTATTTGTTTTTTCAGGTTGAAAAAAAAGATACCGAGGGTAAAAGAGTTTATAAATTGGGAAACGGCCAGTGGAATATTCCCAAGTTAAAGATTTTATTGGAAGATATTTTGCCAAAAAATACTCATTTCGAAGATTTTAAAGTTGAATATATTTTTCCAAAAATCGGGCGCCGGGTCATGATGTTAAACGCTCGTCAGATTTTTACAGCCAATGAAAAAAAACCCATCATGCTTTTGGCCATGGAGGATATAACCAAACAAATTGAGCTTGAAGATAAAATGAGAGAATATACCAAAGAATTAACGGCCGAAGTCGCCAAAAGAACGGCTGAACTCGAAGAACGGGTGGAGGAACTGGAAAAGTTGAATAAAGCCATGATGGAAAGGGAAATAAAAATGTTTGAATTTAAAGAAGAAATTGAAAATTTGAAAAAAATAATAAAAAATATCAAGAAGTAAAAACAAACAATTAATTAAAAATTAATCTATGTCAAAAATTTTAATCATCGAAGATGAAAGCACCCTTTCTAACGCACTTCATGAAGCCCTGATTAACGGAGATGAAATTGAAATAGAGGCTGATGGCAGCAAGGCTTTTCAAAGAGTCAAAGAATATAAACCCGATCTTATTTTATTGGATTTATTTTTGCCGGGAAAACCGGGCGAAGTTATTTTAGAAGAAATAAGAAGCGATGCTGAAACTAAAAATATTCCGGTTTTGGTGGCCACGGTTAAGGCCGACAAAGAAGCGCGCGAGATTTGTCAAAAATTAGGGATCAGCGGATATTTTATTAAAGCTCACCATACTTTAAAAGAAATAGCGACCGAGGCAAAGAAGATTTTACATAAATAATTAAAAAACTCTTCGGGGGTAAGCCGGAGAGTTTTTGTTTTCTTTTAAATTAATTTAAATTGGTCTAAAAGCACCACCACGCTAAACACCCCAAAGAAAATAAAGATTATTCCCAGCAAAATTTTTCGCCACAAAGCCGGCTGAAAAATTTTCGGCAACTCGCGGCGGTTTAGCCATGACACCAGGCCGATGTGAACAAACATAGCCACGGCATTTAAACAAGCCCCAAGAACGATTAAGGTTTTTGGTTCGGTCGCGCCAAGGAGAAAAAGAATAATGCCGAAGGCGATTTGCGACCAAACAAAAATAAAATATATTTTGGAAAGATGAATAGTCTTTTTCCCACTTCGTTTCATTTGAGCAATGGCCGCGTTCTCCGCCATAATGCGTGAAGTTGAATCCATTACGCCAAGTTGTGTCTGAAACAACATGAGAGAGACAACCAGCAAAAAGGCGGCGCCAACGCCCGGGAACAGCAGACGCCCAATGGCCGCGCCTTCGTTTATAACAAAGTTTATTCCCGAGGCGTTGTCACTTAAGCCGAAGGTCGTGGCATACGACAAAAGCATGAGTAGGGAAATGGATAAGCCGCCGATAAACCAAAAGACTAAAGCGTGTTCTAATGATATTTTTTTCCACCAACCGAAAAAGTTTTTTTTGGCTTCTTCAGTCAATTCGAATTTTTCGCCTTCCAGTTTTATTTCTTGTACAACGCCGTCGCGTTTAAAAAGTCCGGCGATTTTTTGAGCATATTTACCCATGCCATAACCTTTTTCTTTTACATAAATCGATTGAGTCAGGTTAAGATTGCCGCCGGCCCCGGAATAAGCAAACGCTCCGAGGAAGGTGGCCAGAGCAATGCCAGCCGGAAGAAAAGTAAAACCATCACCTTGTCCAACCAAGCCTTGAGCCAAGGCCAGCCAATCAACTGGGTGACTTAGTATGATTGCTAAAATAAAAACAAATGGGACGCCAAGTAAAATAATTGTTTTGGTCAGTTTTTCCATTAAACCATAAACGGTTTTGCCGGCACTTAAAATTAAACCAATTAAAAGTAAAAAGCCAATAGCCACCCAAACAAAATTTTCGATTCCCAAAACCGAAGAAAAAACTTTGGCCGAAGCGGCAATAATGCCCGGCAAGCCAAAGCCGATAAAAGTCGAAAAAATAAACCACAGCGGCGCCAGTTTCCAAAATTTAGCAATGCCAACAAAAACGCTTTCACCTTTAACCAGGGCATAGCGTTCAATTTCCATGTTTATGAAATATTGGAAGGTAATACCGAGCAACGCCCCCCAAGCGATGCCAAGCCCATAATTTGAGGCAAGGAAGGGCCAGAGAATAACTTCGCCCGAACCAAGGCCCAAGGCAAGAATTACAAAGCTGGGGCCGATTAGCTTTTTAAGAGCTGGCGGGGGAGGGAATGATTTGGTTTCTTTTGACATAGCCCTTTTATTATAGCAAAAAAATAAAAACCTCGCCGTTCGACGAAGTTTTTATGATGTTTTTTTATTCAACAAATATTTTTATCAACCAACCAAATAAACTGAAACCCTTGCTTGATTCTTCCACAGCCTCGGACAATTCTTCATTTGTTGTCTCAAGTAGGCCAATTTGTTCAATAAGGTTTTGTTTGTCGCTTTGATTTGTCACCTGACTCATTAGCTGTGACATTTCTTCCAAACGATTTTGATTTTCTTCAAGCAGTTCGCCGGTTCTTTTGACCTCGCCATAATTAGGACCGAGGAAAAATTGGATAATACCACTGCGTTGTTGAATTTTTTCTAAACCGTCTTCGGCTTGTTCGTGATTTTGATTCTGGGCTTGAGCCATAACCCTTATTTGTTCGCCAATACCATCGGTTTGTTCCGTTACCTGAAGCACTTCTTGAACTGCATTGGCAACGATACTGCGGCGTTCCACTGCTCGGGAGTTTGTTTCGGCTGTTTCTTTTTCTTCTTCGATTTCTTCACCTTCATCGTCTGTTGTTATCTTTTCGCTGTTTTCCTCGCCCTCTTGTTCTGTTTCTTGATTAGTTAAATTTTGTTCTTCGCCCTGATTTTTAATCTGGTTTTGGTTTTCTTCTTGTTCGTCGTTTGTTTCGGATTCACCTTCTTCATTTGAACTATCTGAATCGTTTTCTTCCGAGTCTTCTTCTTCTTCTTCTTCTTCTTCTTCCGTATCCGCTGCTTCGTCAGCCGCTACATCTTGTCCTTGATTGGGGGATGAATCATTAGTACTATCCTGATTGTCGGCTTGGGCATAACCGGCCATGGCAAAAATCATTAAGCCGGCAATGATAAAAATAAGTTGTTTCATATTAGTATTGTTTAATCATTTTTATCATCTTAACATAAAAAAAGGCCAAAGCCCAATTTTGATAGTTGCCAAGATAAAGAAAATCGGCTATTCTATCCGCGTATTATTCCGAGATCGTCTAACGTGCCCTCCGAAGCTATAAAGCCCCTAGTCTGAGGCAAATAGCGAAGGAGGGTGGCAGATTATCCTGCCATCTTACGATCTTGGTAAAAGAATACTCCGAGATCGTCTAATGGCAGGACAGCGGCCTTTGAAGCCGTGAATCGTGGTTCGAATCCACGTCTCGGAACCAGAACAAAAACCCCATCAATCAAGATGGGGTTTTTGTTTAAAAGCGACTTTGGCGACGGCGTTTGCGTTTTTGTGAGCCGTTTTCATGGCGACGGCCACCGTCGGGGAACCTTCGGCCTGTCGGGCGTTCCGACATAGACATCATGACCGGCACTTCTATACCTGACAATTCCGGTAATGGTTTAACCGGAAGACGAATTTTAATAAGATTTTCAATTAAATGAATATCGTGTTTTTCTTCCGGGGCGGCGAAAGACACGGCTTTACCTTTAAGACCGGCTCGGCCGGTGCGGCCAATGCGGTGAATATAATCTTCGGCTTGGTCTGGTAAATCAAAGTTAACCACCAGTTCAATTCCAACCACATCGATACCACGAGCCGCAATGTCCGTAGCGACCAAAACGCGATACTTGCCGGTTTTAAAACCAGACAAAGCTTCGCGACGTTGGCTAAGCGAACGATCAGAATGAATTTCCGCGGCGCGATGACCAAGTTTGCCCAAAATACGATTGATTTTTTTGGCACCGTGTTTGGTGCGACTAAAAATCAAAACCGTACCTTTATATTCCAAAAGCAACTGTTGCAGTAATTTTATCTTGTCTTCCTTGCGAACAATAAAAACTTCTTGTTCAACTTTTTCCGCGGTGGTGCCCGAAGGAGCAACTTCAACCCGCAGTGGTTTTCGCATGTACTTGTTGGCAATCTGAGAAATTCTTTCCGGCATGGTCGCGGAAAATAGCATCGTCTGACGTTGTTCCGGAACAGACGAAAGGATTCGTTTGATTTGCGGTTCAAAGCCCATGTCGAGCATGCGATCGGCTTCATCAAGAACCAAAATGCGGACTTCTTTAAGAGAAATGGTTTTTTGTTGGATATGATCATTCAAGCGACCTGGGGTAGCAATAATAACATGGGGGCCGCGGCGAATGTCCTGACGTTGACGTTCCATGGAGGCGCCGCCAATCAGCACGGCCGTACGCAAACCAAACGGGTTGCCCAGTTTACTCATGGCTTCTTCGACCTGAATGGCTAATTCGCGGGTGGGGAGAATTATCAGCCCCTGTCCGCCGTTGGCCATGATCTGTTGTAACATTGGAATAGCAAAAGCCAAAGTTTTGCCAGTACCGGTTTGGGCAATACCGATTAAGTCTTCGCCGTTGATACCACTAAGAATGGATTTTTCTTGAATTGGTGTGGGAATTTTGAAATTCAAAAAATCAAGGCGTTTCAAAATATCCGGGGCAATGCCCAAGCCATAAAAAGAGGTCGAATTGTCAGGGTGTTTAGTCATAACGAAGTCCGTCCGAAGCCCCGTCTGATGGGGCGAAGGCGGATAAAAAATCATGTGACCCAATTCCTTCAGGCGGCATGATTTTTCATGTGACAAGAGGCTCGAGTCAGACCAGCTTAGCTGGTCGAATTAAGGTAAGAGATTACCATTAAAAAAGGTTTATGTCAAGGAAATTCGCTATAATAAAATAAAAAGACCCCATTACGGGGCCTTTTTGATTTTTCATCTTATACTTATACCGAACAGCCACCTTCTTCGCCGCAACATTTGCAATCGTTGCCGCACTTGCACCCTTCGTTACACTTGCATTCACCCTTACATTTACACTCTTCGTTGTCGACCCCACACTTACAGTCGGTTTCGCAACCACAGGCGCATTTGTTTTCTTCGTCCATAGGTTTTTTAGTTAATAATTATTTATTAATTTAAATGTTTGAAATATCGCTAAACCACGGATTTCTTCCGGTGAGGTCTTATTTGGATTATAGCTTATTTCGAAGGTACTGGGTATTTTAAAGTTGATCGCTTCAACACCACTATCTTTTTTAATTCGTCGATGATAAGCGGAGCGTGGCCAGGGGGAGTTATCCACAACCAGTTCTGTTTGCCCGGGCAGAGACTTGATTTGCTTTACTTAATAAAAAAAGTTAAAATAAAGACACTATATGAGTAAAGAAACTTCTCTTTTTATCGGTCGTTTCCAACCATTCCATAATGGCCATTTAAGCGTGCTTAAAGGCATGGCCAAACTAAGCGGTAAAATTTATATCGGTATCGGTAGTTCCGGACTTCATGGCACCCCCGACGACCCGTTTACTCGCGAGGAACGTCGGGAAATGGTTCAGCGCGCTTTACAGGAGGTAAACATTATTCCCATGTTTGATGTAGTCTTCGTCAATTTGCCTGATATGGAAGAAGATGTCGCCTGGGCCAAAATGTGTTTGGAGCTTTGTGAAAACCAAGTGACGACCGTTTGGACCGGCAATGAATGGACTAAAAAATCTTTTGAAGGGGCTGGTGTGAAAATTCAAGATATTAAAGAAGTCCCAGCGATCAGTGCAACTGAAGTTCGCCGCCGCATGGGCAAAGGTGAAGATTGGAAAGAGTTGGTGCCCCCGGCTGTGGCCGAGTATTTAATTGAAATTGATGGAACAAATCGTGTCAAAAAATAAAATTATAAATAAAAAACGTAAACTTTAAATTTACGTTTTTTTATTTGCAGTGATATAATATTGTCATGAAGGCGAATAATCGCGATGTTCTAAAAGTTTTTTGGCAACACACTCGCAAGTACAAAGGGAGGGCTTTTTTAGTTTTCTTTTTAATTATCCTGGCGACAATGGTTGATTTGGTTACGCCGTGGGTTTTAAAAGATTTGATTGACACGGTTTCCAGCAATATCCCCAGTTCGTCTTTATGGCCGGCTTTGAATAAAATTCTTTTATCCATGCTTGGCCTTTACGCCTTTGGTTTTATCTGTTGGCGCAGCCAGGGGTTTATGGCCGCCGATATTCAGTCACGTATCATGACTGATTTGGAAAAGACCTCAATGCATAACCTGCTCGGTCATTCCTATCGATTTTTTACCAACAATTTTGCCGGTTCCATTGTTCGAAAAATCGGTCGTTTAAGTCGTGGCTTTGAACGCATTCTCGACGAAACCTCGTATCGTTTTATTCCACTGTTCATTGTTATCATCGGGACTTTTGTTGGTTTGTTTTTACGGTTTCCCGTAGCCTCGTATCTTTTTGCCGGGTGGATTTTCTTTTTAATCGTTATCAACTATTTCGGGGCGCGTTGGAAATTAAAAACCGATGTCTTGCGGGCGGCCGCCGACTCCGAAGTAACCGGGGTGGCCTCGGATGTTGTTTCCAACATCAATACTGTTCAGCTTTTCACTGGCGATGAATTTGAGGATCAGCGTTTTGGCGAAACCAAGGAGGGCTGGCGAAAACTGCAACGTCGTGGTTGGTGGCAAGGTGAAACATTGTTTGCTGTTCAGGGCCTTTTCATGATTCCACTGGAAATTGGGGTTTTGTGGTTAGGAGCGTGGTGGTGGACCCAGGGAACTTTTACGGCTGGTGACTTTGTCTTTTTGCAAACTTACATCCTGGCCGTGATTAATCGTGCCTGGGATTTAAGTCGTGGTTTCCGCACAGTCTTTGAGGGCTTTGCCGATGCCAAGGAAATGGTGGAGATTCTAAAAACCAAACACGAAGTCCACGATATTGCCGGGGCCCATGAGTTGAAAGTTAAAAAAGGCAAAATCGATTTCAAAAAAGTTCAGTTTTATTTTCAAAGCAATCATCGTATTCTGACCAACTTTTCTTTGTCGATTAAAGATGGCGAGAAAGTGGCCCTGGTTGGTCCTTCGGGAGCGGGGAAGACGACGGTTACAAAACTTTTGCTTCGTTTGTTTGACATTAAAGGCGGTCGTATCTTGATCGATGGTCATGACATTTCCAAAGCAACGCAAGAAAGTTTACGTGAGGCTATTTCCCTGGTGCCGCAGGAATCGGTTTTGTTTCACCGCACCATCATGGATAACATTCGTTACGGTCGACGTGGTGCTACCGATGAAGAGGTTATCGAGGCCGCCAAGAAAGCCTATTGTCATGAGTTTATCGAAAACTTGCCAAATGGTTACAATACTTATGTTGGTGAACGTGGCATTAAACTTTCCGGCGGCGAGCGCCAGCGTGTGGCCATTGCTCGAGCTATTCTAAAAAACGCGCCGATTCTTGTTCTTGATGAGGCCACTTCCAGTTTGGATTCCGAGTCCGAGCAGTTTATTCAAGCCGCTTTGCGCGAGCTTATGCTTGATAAGACAGTTATCGTCATTGCTCATCGTCTTTCAACTATTATGATGATGGATAGAATTGTGGTAATGGACAAGGGTCGTGTTGTGGCTTCTGGTACGCACAATGATTTGTTGGAAGAAGAGGGAATTTATCAAAAGCTTTGGCATATTCAGGCTGGTGGGTTTATTGGGGAGTGAAGGAGACTAGGAAACTAGGAGGCTAGGAGGGTAGGCAGAAAATATAATACCCCGCCGCTCAGTGCATTTTATATGCATGGCAGGCGGGGTTTTGATTTAAAAAGACCTCCACCGAAGTGGGGGTCGTGACGTTGCCGCGAGGGGCGGCTAGGAGTCGTGGGCGAACTCGGTGTCGAAGAGCTCGCGCCGGCGCTCGGGCTTGCGCGGCTCGAGGCCGAGCGAGCGGAGCTCGTCCATGATCATGTCGAAGGACTCCCGGCCGTAGATCTCGAGGAGTTCGGCTTCGGTCCTCGCCACGATGCCACCCAAGGTCTTGATTCCGAGGTCGACCCGGTGGCTCGTGCTGAGGACCGGCGACTTGTGGAGGTCCTCGAGCTTGGTGTCCAGGAGCTGCTGCCTCTTCTTGTCCTCGGCCACCTTCCGCTGCTCCTCGATGAAGGCGAGGACTCCGAACTCGGTGTCGTCGAGACCTTGGTCGCGCAGGCGGTTGCTCCAGGCCTCGGCCACCTCGTCGAAGTTGTCGGGCAGGGTGGTGTGGCGGATGAACGTTCCGAGCGAGACGGTGGAGTCGATCGTCCCTTCGGAATACTGGATCAGCCAGGGAAGGGATTTGTGGTACGGGCGGGTCTCGAGCATGGAAGCCTCCTCTGGAAGCCGCAAGGTATTTGCGGACAGAACAAGTTAACACTTTTGAAATTAGGCGTCAATGGTTTTAAAAATGTTTTAATTCCTAAATAAAAAAAGACCTCCACCTTGTGGTGAAAGTCGAAGCGAGAAGGGTAGTTAGCACCCGTGTCCAGAGCCGACGTCGAAGATCTCGCGCAGGCGCTCGGGGTTCTTGGCCTTCTCCTCGGCCACCTTCCGCTGCTCCTCGACGAAGTCGAGGACGCCGAACTCGTTGACGTCCTTGAAGTCCAGGCTGGTCATGAGATTGCGCCAGGCTTCGGCCACCTTGTCGAAGTTGCCGGGGAGGGTGGTCTCGACGATGAACGCCGCGAGCGAGATGGCGGAGTCGCTCGTTTCAACGGAACGGATCAACCCCGGAAGGGTTTCGTGATACGGACGAGTCTCGGACACGGGAGCCTCCAGAAGCCGCGAGGTATTCGCGGACCGATTAATTTAGCCCAGCATTTCCCAAAAGTCAATAATCTTGCCAATTGCCGTGTTTTCTGTTAAATTCTAATCACAACTTATCTTATTACCCCCTAGAGTGACCGCTCTTGTGGGGGATTTGTGTGTTAATTTAAAATCTCTCCCCACCCCTCCCTTTAGTAAAGGGAGGGAGAAATAGTTTTGCCCCCTCTTTGCTAAAGAGGGGGATAGGGGGAGATACTAAAAATATGTTTAAACTCAAAGCGCCATACCAACCCGCCGGCGACCAGCCCGAGGCGATTAAGAAATTAATCGCCGGTCTTGAAAATGGCGAAAAGTTTCAAACCCTCCTTGGCGTCACTGGTTCGGGTAAAACTTTTACCATGGCCAATGTTATTCAAAAGGTTCAGAAGCCGACTTTGATTATTGCGCCAAACAAAACCCTGGCTGCCCAGCTGTGCAACGAGTTCCGCGAATTTTTTCCGGAAAATGCCGTGGAATATTTTGTCAGCTACTACGATTACTATCAGCCGGAAGCGTATTTGCCGCGTACTGATACTTATATTGAAAAAGAAGCCATGATTAACCAAGAGATTGATCGTTTGCGCCATGCGGCCACGCAGTCGTTGCTTTCGCGACAAGATGTGATTGTTGTCTCCTCGGTTTCTTGTATTTATGGTTTGGGTTCGCCGGTGGAATATAAAAAGACGGTTTTGCACGTGGTGGTTGGAAAAAATACCGGTCGTGATGAATTGTTGCGCCATCTGATCGATATGCAGTTTGAGCGGACCAATTCCGATTTAACTCGCGGTTCCTTTCGGGCCCGTGGCAATGTGGTGGAGATCATGCCGATTAATGAGGAAAAAATTTATCGTCTTCATTTTGGTGATGACGAAACTTTGACCGGAATCGAAATTTTGGATCATGTTACCCGCCGACTTTTGGAAGAATCAAAAGAAGTTTGGCTTTTTCCGGCCAAGCACTATGTGGTTTCGCCCGAAGGAAAGGAAACAGCTTTGAAACAAATTAAAAAAGAATTGGCTGATCGTTTGGCCGAATTGGAAAAAGAAGGAAAACCTTTGGAAGTTGAACGTTTGTCGCGTCGCACGCGCTATGATTTGGAAATGATTGAGGAAGTTGGTTATTGCAACGGCATTGAAAACTATTCGCGTCATTTTGACGGTCGCTCGCCTGGCGAACCACCATATACTTTGCTTGATTATTTTCCAAAAGATTTTTTGTTGATTATCGACGAATCACATGTGGCCGTGCCGCAAATTGGCGGGATGTTTGAAGGCGACCGTGCCCGCAAGAATATTTTGGTTGAGCATGGTTTCCGTTTGCCTTCGGCCAAGGACAATCGCCCGTTGAAGTTTGATGAATTTGAAAAAAAGATTGGTCAAGTTGTTTTCACTAGTGCCACCCCCGGTAAGTTTGAAAACGCTCACAGTACGCAGGTGGTTGAGCAAATCATCCGTCCGACTGGTTTGATTGATCCAGAGGTAGAAATTCGCGCCATCACCGGTCAGATTGACGACTTGATGAAAGAAATAGTTGTCCGCGCTGAAAAACATGAGCGGGTTTTGGTAACGACCTTAACCAAAAAGATGGCCGAAGATCTTTCAGAATTTTTAACAGAAAAGGGAATTAAGACGCAATATCTTCACTCCGATGTGGAAACGCTTGATCGCATCACCACCCTGACTGATTTTCGTAAAGGTAATTATGATGTTTTGGTTGGCGTGAACTTGCTCCGCGAAGGTCTTGATCTGCCTGAAGTGACCTTGGTTGCCATCCTTGATGCTGATAAGGAAGGTTTCTTGCGTTCCGAAACTTCGCTTATTCAAACTATTGGTCGGGCGGCTCGCAATGTCGAAGGAAAAGTTATTTTGTACGCTGATGAAGTGACCGGTTCACTCGAGCGTGCCATGAAAGAAACTAATCGCCGTCGGGCCATTCAATTGGCTTACAACGAAAAGCACGGCATTACTCCGCAAACCATTCATAAAAAGATTGGTGACATCCGCGCCATGTTCGGCGAACAAGAACAGGAAGTAAAAGATATTCTGAAATTGGAATTAACGGCCGAGCCACACGAAATCGAAGAAGTGATTCGCGAAAAAGAAAAAGAAATGCGCCAGGCAGCTTTTGATTTAGATTTTGAAACCGCGGCGATTGTTCGTGATGAAATTGTGTTGTTAAAGAAACAGTTAAAGGAGGCTAGGAAACTAGGAGGCTAGGAAACTAGTCTTGAACTTACATCTGCCTAGCTTCCTAGTCTCCTACCCTCCTAGTGTCCTATAAACCCATATGCCCGACTACATCAAAATAAAAGGCGCGCGCGAGCACAACTTGAAAAATATCAACCTCGAGTTGCCGCGCAATAAATTGGTTTGCTTAACCGGGGTTTCCGGCTCGGGCAAGTCGTCTTTGGCATTCGACACAATTTTTGCCGAAGGGCAGCGCCGTTATATTGAATCATTGTCAGCTTACGCTCGACAATTTTTGGGGCAAATGGAAAAACCGGATGTGGATGAAATCGAAGGGTTATCACCAGCTATTTCCATTGATCAAAAAGCCCATTCTTCTAATCCGCGCTCCACTGTGGCCACAATTACGGAAATTTATGATTATCTTCGAGTTATTTTTGCCCGTGTCGGCCGGCCGCATTGTCCCAAGTGTGGGAAAGAGATTCAGAAGTTAACGAATGAGGAGATGGTGGATGTGGTTGTCCGAACCGTAGGGGCACAAAATTTTGTGCCCGTACACGGATCGGTCAAAATTTTGGCCCCGGTTGTTCTCGGTCGAAAAGGCGAGTACTACCAGTTGCTTTATGATTTGTACAATTCCGGTTTTGCTCGGGTGCGGATTGATGGAAAAGAATACGATTTAAGCCAGCAAATTAAACTTAGCCGTTATCAGCAACACACGATTGAAGTGGTTATCGACGCGGTGCCGGCGGTTTCGTTGTTGTCCGACGAAAAAGGAGCGCGAGCGCGTTTGGCCGATGCTTTGGAAATCGCCGTGCAAAAAGGTAATGACACGGCGACAATTATTTATCCTGATAAAACCGAACAAACTCTTTCAGCCAAGTTCAGTTGTCCTGACGATGGTTTTTCTTTTCCGGAAATCGAGCCGCGTTTATTTTCTTTTAACTCACCTTACGGCGCCTGCCAGGCTTGTCATGGTTTGGGCACGGCTGATTTGTTTAGCGAAGAAATTTGCGCCACTTGTCATGGTAATCGTTTGCGCGATGAAGCGTTGTATGTTTACTTGCCCGGCAAAAAGTCGATCGTTGATGTTACCAAAATGTCGATCGAAGAAGCTCGCGATTATTTTTTGAATCTGGCTTGGACGGAAAAAGAAAATGAAATTGCCGGCACGGCCATGCGGGAAATTTTGAATCGTTTGCAATTCATGCTCGATGTCGGTCTTCATTATTTAACACTGAATCGTATCGCCGGCACACTCTCGGGCGGGGAAGCCCAACGTATTCGTTTGGCCAGCCAAGTTGGTTCGCGTTTGGTCGGCGCTTTGTACGTTCTCGACGAACCGACCATCGGCCTTCATCAGCGTGATAACGAACGTCTTATCAAAACCCTTTGTGACTTGCGTGATCTTGGCAACACGGTTTTGGTGGTCGAACATGACGAGGAAACCATTCGTGCTTCCGACTACATGGTCGAGGTTGGTCCGGGGGCCGGAGTACATGGAGGTTACGTTGTAGCCCAAGGCCCGGTGCCGGAAGTTTTTAATGATAAAAATTCTTTAACCGCGGCTTATCTTCGCGGTGACAAAAAGATCCCCGTTCCGGCCAGTCGTCGCACGGTCGGTCTTGATAAAATAAAAATTAAGGGAGCACACGAAAACAATTTAAAAAATATTGATGTTGAAATTCCCCTGCGTCGTTTTGTTTGTGTTACCGGGGTTTCCGGCTCTGGTAAATCAACTTTGGCCTATGACACCATGTATAAAGAATTGTCGCGCCGACTTTACCATTCCTCGGCCACACCTGGGGCCCACAAGGCCCTTCTTGGCACCGAATACATTGATAAGGCTATTTTGATTGACCAGTCACCCATTGGTCGCACCCCGCGCTCTAATCCGGCTACTTACACCGGTGCTTGGGGTCCGATTCGCGATCTTTTCGCGGCCACGGCTGAAGCGCGCTTTCGTGGTTACAAACCCGGTCGCTTTAGTTTTAATGTTCCGGGTGGTCGTTGTGAACATTGTGAAGGGCACGGTACTTTGGCCATTGAAATGCATTTCCTACCAACGGTTTATGTGACTTGTGATGTTTGCAAAGGCCGCCGCTTTGATCGCGAAACATTGGAGATTACTTTTAAAGACAAAAATGTTTTTGATATTTTGGAAATGACCGTGGAAGAAGCAGCCGTGTTCTTTAAAGACGTTCCGTTTGTTTCGGACAAATTGGAAACGTTGTGCCAAGTCGGTTTAGGCTATTTAAAAGTTGGTCAACCGGCCCCGACTCTTTCCGGTGGTGAAGCCCAACGCGTCAAACTCTCGGCCGAGCTGGCCAAGCGGGCCACTGGCAAGACTCTTTATCTTTTTGACGAACCAACGACTGGTCTTCATTTTGCCGATGTTGAACAACTTTTGAAAGTTCTTCATGCTCTTGTTGATAAAGGTAATACTGTGGTGGTGATTGAACATAATCTTGATGTGATTAAAACAGCTGATTGGATTATTGATCTTGGTCCGGAAGGCGGAGATAAAGGTGGGGAAATTGTTTGCGTCGGCACGCCGGAAGAGGTGGCTCGACATAAAGGAAGTTATACCGGGGAGTATTTGAGGAAAGTGTTAAAATAAAAAAAAAGAAGCCCGGGTAGGGGCTAAGGGTTTGACAGGAGTCGGACTCTGGTGGCCTGGCCTCGAAATTTGTTGAAACCGAGGCCATTGTTGATAAAGGCGACTGTTGGTTGCCTTGCCTCGTCGATGTGGCCGGCTCCAGCAAAACGTTCGACGATTACCGATTCGACATGACGATCACTACAGAAGAAAGTAAAGAGTTCCGATCCACTGCCGCTTTCCGTTGGGATGTCAGCGTCAATGAAACCATGTGTGCCGTTCCAGCAGACCAGGCGGCCGCGGAATTCTCGACCAAGGAGACTGGTCTTGATTCTCCTTGTGAAAGATTCCCAACGTTCCAACAAATCACTGATGCGATAGTTTCCATCAGCCGTGACTTCGATCAGGACAAAATCCGGAGAGTCCGAGTTGAGCCAGAGACTCGAGAGAGCCGTGAAAACTCCGAAAACAATCAGTGGCGTGACTTCCTCGGAGTTAATCTCCAAGAGAGTCAAGTTGTTCGCAATCTGGGAGACTTTTTCAATAGCTCCAGTGCGTTTATCCCAGTTGTCGCGGTTCCATGTGATCTGGAGGGCGATTGGTCTTCGAAAAAACGGCGTGCCGATCAAGTCTTCACGCGGCCATTGCACCACACCATCGATGCAGTGCCTTTGGTCCCAAACATCATTAGTGAGGATGTCCAGGTACCGACGTAGTGCAGCAATGAGAGCTTTTTCCTTTTCAAGGCCATTGGCCATGTCTCGTTCTCCCTTGGAAGGAACGTGTGGTCTATTAAACTAAAATTTTTTAAGGTTTTTGTCAAGCGTGGAAGAATCAAATAAAGATATGATCCCGAAAAAAATTAAAATTAAAAACAAGGCGCTGCCTGATTCGCCGGGCGTGTACTTCTTTTACAACACGGCCGGAGTTTTGATGTACGTTGGCAAGGCCACCTCGCTTAAAAAGCGCGTTGGCTCGTATTTTACAAAAGCCCATGATCGTCGGATTGCCGAAATGGTGGCGCAAATCGCCAGAATTGATTATTCGGAGACACCAACAGTAATCGAAGCTCTGGTTTTGGAAGCCAACCAAATTAAAGCCCGCCGGCCCAAATACAATATTTTGGAGCGCGATGACAAAAGTTTTCTTTACCTTACTATTACCAACGAAGATTTTCCCAGGCCGATTTTGTATCGTGGTTTGGAACTGGAACGTTTTGGTATCAATCCGTTTAGCCGCACCCTTTCACCAAAAGCCAAAAAACAATTTTTGGCGGTTTTTGGTCCGTACACCAGCGGCGCTTCATTACGCAAGGCCCTTGATTTGATTCGCAAAATTATTCAGTGGAGCGATTGCCAGCCGCCAGCCGTTACTGGTCGAAGTAAACCATGCTTTAACGTTCATATCGGCCGTTGTCCGGGCGTTTGTTCCGGGGCTATTTCTAAAAAAGATTATCACAACATCGTTAAACAGTTGATTTTGTTTTTTGAAGGGAAAAAATCGCGTCTGGTCAGCCAAATGAAAAAAGACATGAAGCAGTTGTCCAAGGAAATGAAATTTGAGGCGGCTGCCAAATTACGCAACAAAATTTTCGCTCTGGAACACATTCAGGATGTAGCCGTGATTTCCCGCGAAGATTTTGCCTTGCCGCTAACCAAAACAGAAAAGGAAGGGTTGGATTTGATGGGTCGCCTTGAGGCCTACGATATCAGCAATATTTCCGGCACTTCGTCCGTTGGCTCGATGGTGGTTTTTGAATCAGGCGAGCCGGCCAAGAATCTTTATCGCAAATTTAAAATTAAAAGCGTTAAAGGTGCCAATGACGTGGCAATGTTGGAGGAAGTGCTGCGTCGTCGTCTTAAACATACTGAATGGCCCTTGCCGGAAGTCTTTATTATCGACGGTGGGGAAGGACAGATAAATCGCGTGGCTCGCGTTTTGCGCGAGGCCGGGGTGAAAACACCACTGATCGGTATTGCCAAGGGTTTTGATCGCAAACAAGATCGGTTGGTTTATAATGTTAATGATCGCGAACTGGCACGCCTGGCAGCCATGGGTAAAGAGGTTTTTCAACGAGCCCGTGACGAAGCCCATCGTTTTGCGGTAAAATATCATCGTGTGGTTCGTGGCCGAGGATTGATTGGTTCGAGTTTGTAGTAGGTAGTATGTAGGCAAAAGTTCCCGATTAAATCTATTGCCTACCCACTACATACTACATACTACTAACCTAAAATAAATATGAACAAAAAATTAATCATCAACATTTTCGGTTGGGTCGGCGTGGCTCTGGTTCTTGGCGGTTATGGGCTGGTTTCTTTCGATCGTTTGGCCGTACATGATCTTTCTTATCAGTTAATGAACGGTTTCGGTGCGCTTTGTTTGATTATCGAGTCCGCTTGGCGTAAAGATTATCCATTTACTGTTCTGAATGTCGTTTGGGCAGCTATCGCCATCTTTGCGATTTTGAGTTTTGTTTTTTAATTTTAAAAAATGATTGTTTTCCACAATACCAGGATTGACAAAATGTCGATTTTATGGTGGAATAAAAATATCTCAGCGAGGTTCTGAAAAGGATCTTGTCTCTGGGTGCCAACATAACAGCTCCCCTAATAAATCGCGCAAGCGGTTTTTGGGAGTTGTTTTGTTTTATAAGACCTCGGTTAATTTGGGCCCGTGGAGGTAACGATAACCTCGCTGAGCTTGGTACCCAGAGATACGGGTTTGATTCCCGTCGGGTCCACCACAGCCTAAGGGTTCTAACCGAGACCAACCAACCCTGCTGATTAAATTAATTAGTGGGGTTTTGGTTTTTGTGAAAGTGGGGAATCGGGGTTATCCACAGAAAATTTAAAAAGTGAAAAAATCCTTAATGAAAAAAGGGTTTTTTTGTTGATAAGTTTTTCTTGACGCTAATATCAAAGTGGAATAAAATGGGTGCAGGTGGAAAAAAGTGGGGATTGGATTGAAATGTCCGATGCTCACATTTTATTTAGCAAAAAAGGGCACCACTAACAAGAACTTCGTCGAGCTCAGCTCGACTTCGTTCAGGGGGCACTTGCCCCCTTCTCTTCGGGAGACTTCCCAAGTGTTAACTATTATGTTCATAGGCGAGTATCATCACACTATCGATGAAAAAGGACGACTGGCCGTGCCAGTTAAATTTCGTTCTGAATTAGCCCAAGGCGCAGTGGTTACACGCGGACTTGATTCTTCTCTTTTCCTGTTCCCCAAGGAGGAGTGGGATAAGCTGGCCACAAAGTTGGCCGGTTTGCCCCTGGGGCAGTCTAATTCTCGGGCCTTCGCCAGACTCATGCTTGCTGGTGCCATGGACGTGGAGTTGGACAAACAGGGAAGGGTGATTTTGCCGGAATACCTCCGGCAGTACGCGGCACTTGGGAAAAGTGTAGTGGTTGCCGGTTTGTACACCAGAATGGAAATTTGGGACGCGGGTAAGTGGGAAGAATATAAAAAATCCACCGAAGCCGATGCTTCGCGCATCGCCGAACAGCTGGGGGAGCTCGGAGTCTAGTATGGCACCGACTCAGCACATTCCGGTTTTGCTGAAGGAGACGATCGAGCTCCTCAATCTCCGGCCGGGCGACCAAGCCATTGATGGCACGGTTGGTCTGGGCGGACACGCTAAAGCTATCCTGGAGAAGATTTCTCCATCTGGTCTGCTTTTAGCTCTCGATCGCGACCCGCGCCAAATCGAAGCGTCTCGCGCCAACTTGGCTAAAGACGTCGCCCACATCACATTCATTAACGATTCCTACGCCAACCTGGCACAACACGCCTATGCTCAAGGATTTGTTTCTCCTGCTGCCGTGCTTCTGGACCTGGGTTACAGTTCAGTACACGTTGATAATCCCGAACGCGGATTTTCTTTCCAGACTGAAGGACCACTTGATATGAGATACGATCCGGCCGGTGAATTGACCGCAGACACAATAGTCAACACTTGGTCGGAAGAAGAATTAGCTCGCATCTTTCTGGTTTACGGGGAAGATAGGAATGCCAAAAAGATTGCTCGAGCAATTCGCGAAGCCCGTCGAGAAAAAAAGTTTACAACAACCACTGAATTAGCCGAACTGATTGCCACGGTTGTGCCGCGTCACGGCAAGGTCCATCCGGCCACCAAAGTTTTCCAAGCCCTGCGCATTACTGTAAATGACGAGTTGGGTGAATTGGAACGAGCTCTGCCGAAAATTATCGAGATCATGAAACCGGGCGGCCGCTTGGCGATTATCTCCTTCCATTCTTTGGAAGACCGCATCGTCAAAACTTTCTTTAAAAGAAACGATAAAAAAACCTTAAACATAATAAATAAACACGTGATCGTTCCATCGGAGGAGGAAATGGAAAGCAATCCGCGCTCAAGGAGCGCCAAACTCCGGGTGGCCGAAAAAATCTGATTATGTCCCGCTTCAGCCAAACTATCTTTACATCCGTCAGAAAAACTCGCAGCTTCATGGCCTTTCTGTCGCGTCACCTTTCGGCCGTGAATCTGATCGTCTTTGTTATAACCGCTGCCACTGCCTTGACCTTCGTTGTTCAAGTTAATGGTTCAGCCACCAAAGGCTATCAAATTCGCGAATTAGAAACTGCTATCAACCAACTCGAGCTTGATAATCAAGCCATGCAGGTAAAAATCGCCGAAACTCGTTCCATGGAAAATATCGCCGCCAAAGTGCCAATGCTTGGCATGGTTCAAGCGACGACCCCGCAGTACATTTCCGGCTCACCGTCCACAGTTTCCATGAATCGCTAACTTAACCGAACAAACGTTTGTTCTGGGCTCGCCTTGAGCGAACGTTATGAAAAGACCAAAATAAAACGAAATACCCAAACCCTCTGGAAATCCCGAGGGTTTTGGTTTAAAATCAAGAAGTTATGTTTGAAATTTTGAAAACCACCGGCCTGGCGCGCCGCGGTCGTCTAACTTTGCCGCACGGGGTGGTGGAAACGCCAATCTTCATGCCTATTGCCACCAAAGGCGCAGTAAAAACTTTGTCGTCCGCTGATGTTGAAAAACTCGGGGCGCAAATTATTCTCTCCAATACCTATCATCTTCTGCTTCGTCCGGGGTTGGAAGGAATTAAAAAGCTTGGTGGTCTTCACAAATTCATGAATTGGTCCAAACCGATCTTGACCGACAGTGGTGGCTATCAGGTTTTTAGTTTATCAAAATTGAATAAGACAACAGAAGACGGTGTTACTTTTCAGTCGCACATCGATGGCTCACGTCTTACCATGACCCCCGAGTCTTCCATGGAAATGCAGGCGGCCGTTGGTTCGGACATCCACATGCAGTTTGATGATGTGGCCGAAGGTGAAGCCACGCGCGAGCGGCATGAGGAAGCTATGGAGCGTTCACTCCGCTGGGCTAAGAGGTGCAGAGCGGTTCCAACCGATGGAAACAAACTATTCGGTATTGTTCAAGGTGGTACGCATGAAGATCTTCGAGCTCGTTCGATTCAAGGACTGACCGAGATCGGTTTTGATGGTTACGCCATTGGCGGTCTGTCGGTCGGCGAACCGCGCGCCGATGCTTATCGTATTGTTGAATTCCTTTCCGACAAATTGCCGGCCGACAAGCCGCGTTATTTTATGGGTGGTGGCATGCCTGAGGAGATTGTTCATTATGTTCGGAACGGTGTGGATATGTTCGACTGCGTTTTACCAACCCGCAACGCCCGCCATGGAACGTTATTTGTTTGGAATACTGATCCGGAAAAGTGGAATCCTTTCGAAAGCGAAGAAAGCGATAGTTTTTACGAGCAAGTGCATATTACTAACGAAAAATTCGCTTTTGATGAAGGCCCGCTTGATCCTTATTGTGATTGTGAGACCTGCAAGACAACCTCGCGAGCGTATCTTCGCCATCTTTTCCAAGTCGGCGAGATTTTGGCTCTTAGACTTGCGACCGTACATAATGTAAGATTCTATTTGAGGATGATGGAGCAAATAAGAAAAACAATATGAAAGAATTAATCCAAAAAATTATTCAATTAAAGGCTAAACGAGTTGTTCGCAAGTTTAAGCCGCACATTGTGGCCATTACCGGCTCGGTTGGTAAGACTTCGACTAAAAATGCGATTGCCGCGGTTTTGAAAACCAAATTTGATGTTCGGGTGGCTGAAGGGAATTACAACAATGAATTTGGCGTGCCGTTTGCCGTGCTTGGCGTAAAAAGTCCGGGCAAGTCGGTTTTGGGTTGGTTGAAGATTCTTTTTAAAAGCGAAAAACATTTCCCGGACATGCTGGTTCTTGAATTCGGGGCCGATAAGCCCGGTGACATTTCCGCCTTGTGCGAATTGTTTCCGCCGGAAGTTGGCGTGATTACGGCCATTACCGGCGTACACGTGGAAAATTACGGTTCGGACATGGAAAAGTTGATTGCGGAAAAAAGAAAATTAATCGAAAGCCTAACAGTCAACGGTTTGGCAGTTTTGAACAGTGATGATGAAAGAGTTAGAGCTTTTGTTGAAGCCGGCAAAGCGCCGGTGGTTACTTATGGTTTTAATTCTGCTGATGTACAAGGAAGTGAAGTGACTATTGAAACACGTGATGATTTTTCTTTTGAACCTGGTGAAACTTTTGCTTCCTCAAAATTCACTGTTCATTCCAAAGAAAATTCCAGTGAACTTATTTTGAAAAATACTTTAGGGCGAGGCCAAGCTTTATCTGCTTTAGCGGCCGTGGCCGTGGGTGAACATTTTGGTTTAAGTTTTGAAGAAATGTTCCCAGCCCTGGCTTCACTCGGGCCGATTGCCGGGCGTTTGCGTCCGTTGCCGGGCATCAAAGGCGCACTGATTATTGATGATTCGTACAACGCCGCGCCAGCCTCGGTTTCAATGGCCTTGAAAGTTTTGGCGGTTTTTGAACCGCGAGAAAATCGTCGTCATATTGCTGTCCTCGGCGACATGGGCGAGCTTGGAACTTTTTCCGAAGCCGAACACCGAAATGTTGGCCTGCAGGCCGCTTCGGTTGTTGATCTGCTTGTTTGTGTTGGCGAAAAGGCGCGTGACATTGCTAACGGAGCGCGTGAAGCTGGATTGGAAGCCGAAAAAATTCGTGAATTCGCCAATTCGATTGAGGCCGGTCGTTTTATGGATAGCGAAGTGAAGCAAGGTGATATCGTTTTAATTAAAGGTTCGCAAAGCATGCGAATGGAAAAAACTGTTAAAGATTTGATGGCCGAGCCAGCTCGAGCTTCTGAATTGTTGGTGAGGCAGTATGGGAAGTGGCTAGTTTCATAAGATTTATTAAAGTTTTTGTTCAAGAAAACCATCGATTTATTCGATGGTTTTATCTTGACTTTTTTGGGTTTTTCGGTTAAATTTTTTGTCGGAGGTACTCATGGATTTATCCAGCACGTTTGTGGTTTTTTTGTGCGGTTGCGTGTCCGTGGTCGTTACGGTCTTCGTCCTTTTCCACTGTGCCTACTACTGGACACTGTGGCGTTACCGCTGGGCTAGGTCGATCATCCTCGGTATTCTGGAAGCTGCCGATAAGCCCATGACCATTCAGCAGATGATGGCCGCTGACGCCGACCGTTTCCACTGGGTCATTCCGTTCAAGTTTTGGATTGGGAAGATGATCGATGATGGGCTGATCGAGAACGTCGGGATCATCGGCCATCCGCCTTATAAAAAAGATAGTTCCTTTTTCTTCACGTTTTCCCTCACCGAAGCCGGCAAACGAGTAAATGCCGGTTACTTTACGAAATAGTTTTGCTCACTCTCGTAATCGCGTTCAGCCGCGATTTTTTTAATAAAAAAATCCACCACACTGTCTGGTGTTACCAGTCAGGGGGTGGAAGTACGTGAAGAAACTAGGTTGTTGGCGAATTTGTAACAGTAGATCCGATAGACGCCGTTGTCGATTTCGATGATGTAGTTTTGTTCAAGCCAAGTCTTGAATTCCGGCCAGGCCAACAGTTTGTCAAAGCCCCTTGGGTCGCTGTCGCGACTTGTGACAAAGTAGTCTGGCGGATCGTTTTGTACATCCGTGAGGAAACGGTGACGTATTTCGTTCCTTGCCGGGGTATCTTTCCCCATGAAAAGGAACAGGTCGTACACCATGCCAGTTGCCGGCAGTCGCCCAGCCTTGACCATGGCGCCTGACACCGAGTCCACGTAGGTGAGAGGTTGTATTCTTGCCTCGGTTGGTAGGTTCCGAAGCGCGGTTTCGACAGGAATAACGTCCGAATGCGTCGTGCTCTGTTGATCGTCCGGAATGAACCACATGAGTGGCCACGTGCAAACCAGCGCGACGGCAACAGGGTAACGCGTTGGTTTTTTCATCTGCATGATGGCCACACTGCCGAAAGCCAAGATTGGCAGGAAGTGGTACCAGAAACCCTTATTTTGCACAATCAAGTGCAGGGCACCCATAATGGTCATTGCCCACATGAGATTACGACCCGGGTTTCGATAGACGGCGGCACTGGAAATTACCACCGCGACGATCGTCACCACGAAGCGCATCCAGATGGGGATTTGTGGCATGAGGCCGTACGTCTCCGGGCCGTTAGCTATGGGGATCAATGTTGTCATGACCCACCACAGATCCGGGAGAGCATCGTAGTAGTCCACCCAGAAAACAACGGCCATCAACGGTAGAATTGCGCCGTCGATTGGAAGGGACAGCTTACGCCACTCGTTTTTCAGTACGAGGGTGCCGAGGGGTATAGCAAACAGGACAGCGTCAACCTTGATGGTCGAGGCACAGCCAATAAGTAACCCAGCCACGGCGAGTTGCCAGTCCTGGTGTTCTTTTTCCCATTGTACGACCAGTACTGCAGCACCAAGCACAAACGCGGTAATAACTGCATCGCGCTGCACAGTGCCGTTGTGTCCGAGCATGATTAGATGAAACCCGGAATAGAACACGGCCGGCGCGGCGGCGAAGGTCCCAGTTGTTTTGCCGAGACGCCACAGTAGACCTACAATTATCGCAAGCATCAGCAGATCTGCCAGACGGAAACACATGTCTGATTGGCTAATCGACTTGAGCCCCATCAGGTATAAAAGTGTTCCGGGCTGGTTAACTTCGATGATCTCCTTGTATGGCAGCATGCCTTGCATGATGAACCAGGCCGAGCTGCCAATTTTTTCCGCATCAGATCCGATGTCGGAGTTAATGCTTACCAACGCGATTGACCCAAGGAATGAACCGATGATTGCCACCAGCACATTCCATGGCGTGAGGATGTGCTTTTGTGACAAGTGGACCTCGGTTAATCTGTGAGGCTATGATGTGAAGGAACATCGGACAAAAAATTATAGAGTAAGAAAGTAAAAAAGTCAATAAACCAAATTAAAACAAAAGCGCACCCGTCGGGAGCCAATGGTTGGCTCAACCGAGCGGGTGTGCGGGAGGCTAGGAGGCGACCGCATTGGCACTGCGGGTGTGTCGCATGTAGCGCCGGTAGCAGAAGGCGGCCGTTCCCCCGATCACGATGTTGTACGCGAGGTACACGAGGGCGAAGGGCAGGATGGTGCAGGACCACCACTCGCCCAGGTACTTCTCGATGAGCTGAGTGGAGGAGACGAGCAGAACTATGGACACGGGTGCTGTGACCAGCATCGCGAACCACGAGATGCCGGCCAGAGACCCCAAGAGTGCACTTGTGACCAGAAACTTGTGGCGATTCATCGATACCTCCAGGTTGGAGAGGAAAAGTGTCGACAAATGAAAATATAACAAAATTGGCTTTGTGTCAATCCTCGACAAAAAACTTTTTTTGTGTTATCTTAGTCAGCGTCAAAACGGCCCTATCGTCTAATCCGGCGAAGCCGGACCCGGCTCCGCCGGGCGGTTAGGACGGCGCCTTTGAAAACTATGTATTTTGTCTATGTTTTACAAAGTGAAAAAGATGAACGATTATATATAGGTTCATCTGCTGACCTTGACAAAAGATTGAAACAACACAATAGTGGAAAAACAAAATCAACAAAACCATATCGACCTTATAAGTTAATTTATACTGAGGAATTTCAGAGTAAAACAGAGGCTTTGCAAAGGGAAAAACAAATAAAAAATTCAGGGTTCATTCGTAAACAATTAAAAGATGGCAATTATAATGGCCCTATCGTCTAACGGTTAGGACGGCGCCCTCTCACGGCGCAAATCCGGGTTCGATTCCCGGTGGGGTCACCAAGCTGAGCTTGGTTTCTTATTCTGTTGTAAGAGAAAAAGCTAAGCTTTTTCTCTGGTGCACCTAGAATAAAATTCAGACTCAGCTTGGTGAAGCCAGTTAAACTGGCTCACTAAAAACAACTCTCCTTCGTGGAGGGTTGTTTTTTGTTTATAAAAAAATCCCAGTCTTGGCGGACTGGGGGCTCAGCGCTACACCGTCTTGCGATGTGTAGCGTGAGGAGGTGAGGGGCTACCTAGGGACGCCCGTCGAGGTTGATGGTGATGGTCAGGTCCGGGGTGTTGTTGAACCCCGGGATGACGCAGGTTCCGGTTCCCGCGGCCGCATCGCCGGTGATGTAGACGCGCACGAAGTTGTCGTCGTCGCTCGCGATCGGGTCACAGGTGACGCCGCTCCACAGATCGTCGTTGTCGTCGTGGGCCGCGAAGCAGCTCTCGACGTCGTAGTCGCCGTCCGGGATCTTGATGGTCCGGAGCTTGGTGATCCCCGTGGCCATCGTGAAGTAGATCTCGTCGTCGCCGGTGATCTCGATCATGCTCGGCTCGTACACACTCGGAGACACCGGGTGTACGACCAGGGTGTTGCCATAGCCCGAGCAGGTGACCTGCTGGGGCCAGCTGGTCGGCCAGTCCGTCTTCTTCCCGGTGAAGTGGACGTAGAGGTCGCCGTCCTTGGCCTCGCACTTGATGAAGCGCCAGCTCGAGTCGTAGATCCCGTTCTGCTGGTTCTGGTCGAGGTCCCACGCCGAGACCGTGAGGACGAAGACGTCATCGAGCGGATTGGTCGGAGCTCCGCTGACGATCGGGAAGTTCACGTGGTAGGTACCCGCGAGGGCACTGATGGTGATGGCGAGAAGCATGAGCATGGTGGTTCTTCCTCCTAGCCTTCACAGGTTTCGAAGCTGCCGTAGTCCAGGCCGAGCCCGCACTCGCAGACGACATCGCCGGTGAACTCGTTGCAGTAGAAGTAGGTGGTGACGATGTTCTGACCGGTGGTGCTGGCCGCCTCGGCACAGCGCTGGTCGCAGGCCACGTGTTCTTCGGCGCAGTCGAGCCGCTTCTTGCAGTCGATGCCCGCGAGGAAGGGGATGCAGAGGAAGACGAGCCCTCCCAACAAGAACCGTTTGATCTTCATGAAGGAGCCTCTCTTTGTTTGCCGTTTAATTCTACGGCTGATCGAGTATAAATGTTTTAAAACAAACCGTCAATTGAGTCATCAAAGATAACTTTCCTTCGTGGAGGGTTGTTTTTTGTTTATAAAAAAATCCCAGTCTTGGCGGACTGGGTAGGGTAGGGTCAAGTCTTGGACGTATCCACGACGATTTCGCATACAGGGAGTAGACCCCTGTTTGTGGCTTCGTCTCTGTGGATCCACGTGGAGTTTACCCACTCAGACTTGGGCGCTTCGAGGTCACTGCCGTGCGGGCGACGGTAAAAGCCGCGTCGCGGGTGCGGACGCACCGTACGACCCGACGGCTCGTCGGAGGCATGCCTGGTTCGCACACCACTTGCGAATTCAGTTTGCGAGCCGACTTCGAAGATATTTGCCCCGTCGGTGAAGTCGTTGCTACGCGACGAGCCGGTCTTTGGATGTTTCGATCTTCCGACAACCTCAGTTACGCGTGTTCCGTTGGCGATGAGATTGCAGAAGGAATAGATGAGCCGCATAAGCGGTCCTTCGCTTATCTTTTCGTTCAGATCTCCGATTACGCTGAAGAGGCCCCGATCAATCAGGAAGGCCGGAAAGCTGATCAAATGGAGGTACTCTTTGTCGTTGTTTATCAATTGATCGATTTCTTCGTCCGTATACCCGACCGTTTTCTCGGCGGCGGCCGTCAGGTTTTGTCGTTTTAGTAGGCGACGCACTTTGCGGGGCAGTTTGGCCAAGATTGCATCGCCGGCCTGGCGAACCTCTTCGCGACCTCGGCGAACCTCTTCGCCAAGATCGATGAGCATTTCGCTCGTCTCCTTGCCTGTCAGCGGTTGATACTCGGTGAGAAAAACCGGCAACCACTGCAGCAACAGAGTCATGTGTCCATCGCGCACGATACTCACGACAATCAGGGTGTCGTAAGACCCATCGGCTTCTGGTCGTAGGTGTAGCGGTGTTTCGAACGACACGACGAAGGCCTCGAACGGCCAGGGGAATTCTCCCCAGGTGCACGGTGGCGGTCGATGGTCTTCGCGAAGCAGTTCGTCGATCGTTTTAGACGACATTCGGAAGACACGTTTGGATGAGTACATCCAGGCGTAGATCATCAACGGAAGCAGCTTCATTGCCTGCAACGATTTTCGGTCACCCTCGTAGAGGAATTCGAAGCTCCACCCCAGGCCTTCTTCAAGGACCTGTCTGAATCCGAGGTACTTGAGTGGCCCTTTGGGCTCGAATTTTTTCTTTTTACGCAAGGCCTCTAGCATGGCCAGATGACGTTCCAGCACGCAGATGTCTTCCCAATAGGCCAGGGCTTGTTCGATACGTTCCGTGGGCATGGGTTTCTCCATCGATAAGAAAGGGGATTGAAGGAACTTCGTCATTTTGACGGCCCATAACGATACTATGAAAAAGAACAAATGTCAACCGTAAAAGACGTTTAAAGGCTCTTCTCGTAAAATAAATTATTGACAATTAGCCAAAAACCAGTTATCATCACCGCGCTTATGATTTCCCCTGACCAAATCCGAAACGTTGCCATTATTGCCCACGTTGACCATGGTAAAACCACTTTGGTCGACGCGCTTTTGAAACAGTCAAATACCTTCCGTGATGCCGCGGCCATGGGCACCACCATCATGGACTCAAACGAGCTTGAACGTGAACGTGGTATTACTATTTTTTCCAAAAACGCTTCCATTAAATGGAAGGGTATTAAAATCAATATTGTCGATACTCCGGGACACGCGGACTTTGGCGGTGAGGTGGAGCGCATCATGAATCTTGTCGATGGCTGTCTTTTGCTTGTTGATGCCAAGGAAGGTCCCATGCCACAGACTCGTTTCGTTCTTCGCAAGGCCTTGGAGGCCGGACACAAGATTATTGTTGTCATCAATAAGATCGACAAAAAGGATGCACGGCCAGATTGGGTGTTGAATAAGACTTTTGATTTGTTTGTGGAGCTCGGGGCGACCGATGAGCAGACTGATTTCCCAGTTATCTACGCTTCGGCGGTTAATGGCGTGGCTGGCGTTGAACCGGATTTGTCTTCCATGAAAGATGTTTCCGCTTTGCTTGATGTGATTGTGGAAAAAATTCCTGCGCCAACTGGTGATGCTACAAAACCGTTACAGATTTCCGTGGTTAACCTTCAGTACGACAACTACAAGGGTCGCATTGCTATTGGCCGAGTTATTGGTGGCGTGGTTCGTAATGGCCAAATGGTTACTCATATCAATCGTGATGGTGTTTCCAAACAAGTTAGATTAACCAGCGTTCAAATTTTTGATGGCTTGAGCCGTGTTGAAGCTGATGAAATTCCCGCCGGTGAAATTGTCGCTGTTTCCGGTGTGGAAGATGTTCAGATTGGTGAAACTATTGCTGATACAGCTAATCCTATTGCGTTGCCGGTAACAAAAATCGAAGAGCCGACAGTTAAAATGACTTTTGCCGTTAACACCTCGCCTTTTGCCGGTAATGAGGGAATTTATTCCACCTCCCGTAATTTGAAAGAACGTTTGGATCGTGAACTTTTGAACGACGTGGCTTTGCGAGTTGAACAAGGCGAAAATGACAGCGGTTTTGTGGTTTCCGGTCGTGGTGAATTGCACTTGGCTATTTTGATTGAAAAAATGCGTCGTGAGGGTTATGAAATGGAAGTCTCGCGCCCGCAGGTTATTTTCCACGAGGAAAACGGGGTCAGAACCGAGCCTTACGAATCCGTCTTTTTAGAATGTCCGGAAAGTTTCGGTGGTATTGTTATTGAAAAAATGGGTCAGCGTCGCGGTGAAATGAAGGACATGAAAGTTGAAAACGGAACTTCATTTCTTGAATTTGAGATTCCAACCCGCGGTCTTATTGGTTATCGCAGCGAGTTTTTAACTGATACTAAAGGGCAGGGTATTATCAACAGCTTACTTTTGGGTTATCGGCCCTTTGCCGGTGAAATGTCCGCCGGGGCTCACGGTTCGCTCGTTTCCATGGAAAACGGCGAGACCGTTGGTTACGCTTTACGCAACTTACAGCTGCGTGGCACGTTGTTCGTCGATACCGGGGTCGAGGTTTACGCCGGTATGGTCGTTGGTCAGTATTCTCGCACTGAGGATGTGGAAGTTAATCCTTGTAAAGAAAAACGTCTTTCCAACATGCGCAGTAAAGGTGACGGTGTTAGCGCGGCCTTGGAAGCTCCACGAATTATGACTTTGGAAGCTTGCCTCGAATATTTGGGCGATGATGAGCTGTTGGAAGTCACTCCAAAAAATTTACGTATTAGAAAGACAATCCTTGATTTGAATGCGCGTCATCGGGATCAGGCCAAACGTTTGGGTTTGTAAGCGGCGTTCGGGCCTTAAAGGGCATTATGGGGCGTTAAGGGGACTAAAGGGTTTTGGCCTTTTAGTCTTTTTTTGCTACAATAAAACAGCTATGAAATTTAATCTGCATAAAACTCACCCAATTCTTTTGGTGATATTTGGAATTTTTGTCTTAATTATTGTCTGTGGTTTTGTCTTTATCAATAATAAAAGCGAAGCAAAAACCGATGCTAATGAATCGGCTACCACAAATTCCGCTTCCGACGTTTCGGTTCCTTCCGAACCAACTGCTCCAACGGACATGGATGCTTTTGCCAAATGTCTAACCGAAAAGGGAGCGGCTTTATACGGTGCTTCTTGGTGTCCGCACTGCCAAAAGCAAAAGAAAGCTTTTGGTGAAAGCGTTCAGTATATTAATTACATTGAATGCGCCGCTGATAACGAATCCGGCCAAGCCGAGGTTTGTGCTACAGCCGGCATTAAGGGTTATCCCACCTGGCAGTTTGTCGATGGTTCAGAAATTTTGGGAGAAGCTACTTTCAAACAATTGAGCGAAAAAACCCTTTGTCCCCTTTAACCCTTTTAACCCCTTCGACCCCTTATGCCTCTTAATATCGTTATCATCGGTGCTGGAGAAATCGGCCAGGCTCTGGCTTTTGTTTTAAAAAAACAAGGCGCACACATTGAATTGTGGGACAGAGATTTGTCGCGTGTGCCCAAACAAAAGTCACTAGAGTTAACTGTGCCGAAAGCCGATTATTTATTTCTTTGTGTTCCATCACAAGCCGTGCGGCCGGCTGTTAATGCTATTCTTCCTTTTTTGAAAAAGAAAACCGGTCTCGTTTGTTTGTCAAAAGGTGTTGAATTAAAAACGAATAAATTCATGTCCGAGGTTTTGTCGGAAATTTTGCCGGTCGGACAGCCTTTTGCTCTTTGCGGCGGGCCAATGCTGGCCGAAGAAATAATGCAGGGCAAACCGGGAGTTTCAGTTTTGGCCACAAAAAATTCAGCGGCTTTTAAAAAACTTGTCAGTTTGTGTTCCGGTAGCGCCATTCGTTTTGAAACGACTAATGATTTAATTGGCGTAGCCGCGGCCGGTGTTTTAAAGAATATTTATGCTGTTGCCCTGGGACTGGTTGATGAGCTTGGTTGGGGAGCAAACGCCGAGGCGTGGTTGGTTAGCCAGAGTTTGTCGGAAATGGAAAAAATTACCGTTAAGCTTGGTGGAAAAACGGAAACCGTTTGTTACACCGCCGGTTTGAGTGATTTTATTGCCACTGGTTTTAGTTCTTATTCTAAAAATCGGGCTACTGGCGTGGCCATTGCCAAAACGGGTAAATTTTCTGTTGTCGGTGAAGGTGTGATTTCTTTTCCGGCGGTTTGGAAACGTCTCGGTCCCTCAACAAAAAATTATCCGCTTCTGGTAATTTTACAAAATATTTTAATCAGTAAAAAGAATGCTAAAAAACTTTTTGAAAAATACTTACAACAAGGTTGATCACACACTGGTTTTGGATGTTGGAACCACTGGCATTAAAGCTTTTGTTTTTAATGCGGAATTTAAAATTGAGGCGCGAGTCAATCGACCGGTTAAAAAACGCCGCCTTAAAAAAGATTGGGTTGAACAAGATCCTTTGGAAATTTTGTCAGCCGCCAAGCAAGTTTTAAAAGAGGCGGTTCGAGCCAGTCGAGTTAAACTTAATCATTTTTCCGGTTTTGGTTTAACCAATCAACGCGAAACAGTTATCGCTTGGGATCGTATAACCGGTCAGCCTATTTATCCGGCGATTGTTTGGGAAGATAAAAGGACGCTAAAGGGCGTTAAGGCATTAAAGGGCACTAAGGGTTTTTGTGAGGGCTTGATATCAGAAAAAACCGGCCTTCGACTTGATCCGTATTTTTCCGCGACTAAGATTCAATGGATTTTGGAGAATGTTCCAAAAGCCCGCCAACTTTTGGCGGCTGAAAGACTTTTGGTTGGCACGGTTGATACTTGGTTTCTTTGGAATTTGTGTGAAGACGAACCTTTTCTGACTGATGAAACAAATGCGTCTAGGACATTATTGTTTAATTTAAAGAAAAAAGATTGGGACGAAGAGCTATTGGAGCTTTTCGGAGTGCCGCGGGAAATACTGCCTGATGTTTTTTCTTCCGGAGCTAAGTTTGGTTTTTTAAAGAAAGAGATTATCGGAGCCAAACTTCCAGTTTTGGCTGTGGCCGGTGATCAGCAAGCCAGTGCCTATGCGGCCGGAACAAAAGTCGGCGCAACCAAAGTGACCTACGGAACTGGGGCTTTTGTTGATCAATCGCTTGGTAATAAATTTAAACTTCATGCGGATTTTTTTACCACGCTTCTTCCGACTGTTGGTGGAAAACCGATCTTCTGTTTTGAAGCTAAAGTGGAAAACTGTGCCGCGGCGGTTGAACCGGTTTTGAAAGATCCAAAAAAGTTGCGACAGGTTCTGACTGGTATTGCCAAGAAAGTTGATATTCTTATCAAAAAATTACCAAATAAACCAAAACTGATTATTGTCGATGGTGGGGTGACTCGTGATGGAATAATTATTGAAGAGCAGCAAAAGATTTCTGGTGTTCCGATTCGTTCGCAAATAGTTTTTGATGGTACCGCCCTGGGGGTGGCAAAACTGATTGTCGATGTATTAAAGAAAAAATAAAAAAATCGCTCTGTTGAACAGGGCGATTTTTATTTTTGTAATTATTCGGCCAATTTGTAAGTGATGGAAACGGTTAGTGAAACTTCGGTTGAACCGGCCTCGATAGATGGCATGGCTGAACTTAATTTTTCGTCTGACCCACCCATACCATAAGCATATGAGTAGTCATAAATCGAAGGGGACCATTCGCTGTAACCAACAACTTTTTCAATTCTCATACCAAGGGCTGTGGCAATAGCTTGCGCTTTGGTTTGCGCTTGTTGAATAGCTTCGGTTCTGGCCTCGGCCTTTAAATTAGTGGTGTCATCAATTGTGAAAGTTGGACCGGAAATATCAGTAATGCCATTTTGACCGGCCATAGCTAAGACGGTTGAAAGTTTGGAAACATCGCGGACTTTAACCGTGACATAGTTGGAAACGATCCATCCTTTTGAATCATAATCACCAGTGTCCGAATTCCATTGAAGATCTTCGTAAATATTGTAGCCGGAAGTTTGAATATCGTCTTCAGAAATTCCTAAGCCCTTAGTATCTTCAATAATTTTATTCATGATGGTGCTATTGGCGGTTTGTGCCGCGGCCGCATCGACCCCATGGCTTTCCGTGCCCATGACAAAAGTGGCAATATCTGGCTTACCAGTAACCGTGCCTTCGCCTTCAATCATGATTGTATGTTCATAGGGCGTGGGTTGACCGACTTCTTTTGATTGTCGGACAATGTTGTCAATTTTTACGCCGAGATAAATAATCGCGCTCACAATGAGTACGAAAACGGCGATAGCGTACACTCTTTCGCCTTTCCAATTTGGATAAATAGACATAAAAGTTTTTTTATTTTCTTTTGTTTTAAATATTATACCACAGTCACGGTCGATAGTCATAAATTTTTGTAAAAGAAAAAGGCCGCCATGCACTAGGTGCACAGCGGCCGTGTGGGACGTGAAGTTGACGGGGAAGTCCGTCTACTTCGCGTTCGCGCCCTCCTCGCGGGGCTGGGCGGAGCCGTCGTCGGTCGACTCCTCGACCAGGAGGTCTTCGTCGGCGGTGTCGAGGTCGGCGACCGCTTCCTCGTGGCCCTCGCCTTCGGTGGCGGGCTCGACGGGCGGCGGGGTGGCCGTGCGTTCGGCCTCCTCGCGCTCCTTCGTGCGCTTGTCCTTGAGGACCTGGACCGCGGCCCGGTCGGCCCGGTCGAGGTACTCGGCGTAGAACACCGGCCAGTCTAGGTTGTCGGCCTGGAAGGGCAGGCCGACTTCGACCATGGCCTTGGCCAGCGGGTTGGCGCCGGCCTCCTCCTCGGTCGTCGGGACCTGCTGGCGCAGCCGGCGGTAGGCGCTGTTGAGGCGTCCGCCGCTCAGCTTGTCCGGCTCGAGCCCCATGGCGGCCACGGGATCCTTGAGCTCGGGTCGCTCCACGCGCGCGGCCCGGCGGATGCTGCTTCGGAGACCGGCCAGGCGTCGCTGTTCGTCGATCCTCTTCCTGGCCTGCTCGACGGTCATGCCCGTCCAGCGGACGACGACCTTGCTCAGGCGCTCGGTCACCACTTCGCAGATGACCTCCTTGCCGGGCTTGGGGATTGGCGAACCTTCGACCAGGACGCAGACCTTCCCCTGGTACCAGGCGATCATGTCGCCGCGCCGGCGCTGGAAGACCAGGTTGAACCGGCGTTCCGGAGAGTCGTCCCACTCGTGCGGCTTGAGGCCGGGGAGACGACCGTTGAGGAGGCCGACTTCCTGGAAGGCCCTCTCGACTTTGGTCCGGATCGAGGTTGGTGCCAGACCGACCGGAATGGCGTACCAGCGACCGTCGCTCAGGTCGTCCTCGGTTTCGGGTTCGTTGTTGCTTCTGGTGACCTGGAAGGCCAGTACCATGTGGGGGGTGGTGATGTCCACGTTCCACCTGGTCGAGATCGGGTAGCAGGCGATCTCCTGATCCTTGCCGTCCTCGTCGACGAGCATGATGCTTCCGATGCATCCGTCGCCGTGACGGCTCCACTCGACCTGGTTGTAGGTCAGGTTGTGGTCCTCGGGGACGAACCTTTTGTCGACCTCTCGGATCAGGGGCAGGAGCGCCTCCATGATGCCGGTTGCTGCCCAGAGATCCAGGATGTTGATCTCGCTCATTTTGTCCTCCCTTTCGGGGTTCGGGTGTGTTCAGCGTTCTGGCGAAGAATTACGACAAAAAAACTTACGAACGAATTGGGTGAATTGTTTAGGGAGCTAACTACCTTGTGCTCAATTCGAGCTAAGTAAAATAGCCCATTTTTTGGTTTTTGTCAAGATTAGAAGGAAATTCTTTTTTTGATAAATTTTTGTTTTTGATAAGATTCTTGACTTTTTTTGGAAAATGTGATATTTTTCTCTGTTCATTCGGCCGGTTTTTCGGCTGTTTGATGCACCTTCTCCCACCCTCCCTGACCCCGGAGATACCATGGACATCACTACCCTCACCCCAGAACAGCAGGCCGCGTTCCATGCGGCCGTGGCCATCTGGTCTGCCCCCAGCCCGGCCGGCGACTTCAGCTCGCTCATGGCCTGGAAGTTCACCGAGTGGGACAACGTCTCGGTCGATGTCGCGGACAAGTTCACGAAAGCGGCCGCGCTGGGCAACGATGACACCACGGTCATCGACATCATCTGCAAGGTCGAGGAGCTGGTCGTGGCTTCGGCCAACCGCTCCGAGGCCGAGATCATGACCGAGCTCGAGGCCATCCGGGACTGGCGGCCCGACTTCAAGGATCGGGCGCTCGCCCACGCCCGAGCGGTCGGCTGGGTCGTCGCGATCAGCAGCCCACCGCCGCCTCCGCCCCCACCGCCTCCCGTTCTCGCCGTCACCTCCATCACGCCCACCGAGGGCGAGGAGACTGGTGGCCTCGAGGTCGAGGTGACCGGCAGCGGCTTCACGGCCGACTGCCAGGTGTTCTTCTTCACGCCCGCGACCAAGGTCGTCGGCACGGACATCCGGTTCGTGTCCGACACCAAGATCCTGGCCAAGACTCCCGCCTTCCCGGTCGGAGTGGCGAGCGTCGAGGTCAAGAACAACGGTGGCGAGTCCGTCTTCCTGGCGGACGCCTTCACGTTCAAGACCAAGGTCGCCGCCCCGCCGCCGTCGCCTCCTCCGCGCAGCTCGACCCCGCCCGCGGGCTCGGCCTCGCGAGTCGCCGCTCCGGTCATCGCGATCCCGCCCGGCGTTGATCCGAAGATCGTCGGCGACCTGATGATCCGGAATGGCGAGATGGTCGGCAAGGCCGTTAAGGAGGTGGTCGACCAGCTGACGCCGCACATGGCCAAGCCGCCCCCGCCGCCCGAGCCTCCTGCCCCGGCCGTCCCGCCGGCCCCCATGAAGCCGTGGGTGGTTCCGGCGGTCATCGGGAGCGTGGTCCTGGCGATCCTCCTGGCTGCTGCCTTGATCGCCGGCAGACTTACTATGGTGGCCAACTCGATCGAGGAGGGACTCGCTCCGCCCGCTCCGATCAACGGGATCGTCGCCGCCCCCGGCCACCGCTAGGGCACCTCTCCGGCCATCTGGTTCAACCCCAGGTGGCCGGTATTATTTTTTTCTGATATTCTATTTTTGTGTGAAGGAATTCTTAAACAAGAGAAAATTGATCATTTTTGTTATTTTAGCGATTTTTGTCGGCTTTTTTGTTTTTGAGTATTTTAATCACTTGCCGCCACGAAATCTGGTTCAGCCAGGATTGGAAGATTCGATAATAGATACAGGTTCAGACAACGACTCGCGTCCTGCTCTTAATGATTCTGATTTCGAATCAGTTCCGTTGGCCGACACTTATTTGTTAAATGAAGGGCTTGGTCTTGTTTTGGAGGGGATAGGGGGCAGGGGACAGGCGAGGTTTTATCCTTTTCAGATTTTGGTTTGGCACAATTTGGTTAATGATGTTTGGAACGGTTCGTCGATTTTAGTTTCTTATGATCCGTTGTGTGGCAGTGCGGCCGTTTTCGAAAGCGAAAGGCTTTTTAAAAATTCCGGAAAAATTTATAACAACTCCATGTTGTTTACGGCCGAAGAAACAGATTTACTTTGGCGTTCGTTTGACGGTCAAACTCTTCCCGAGACCGGCGATAACCTTTCGGCCATTCCTTCTTATGTCATGACCTGGCAATCGTTCAAAGAAAATTTTCCCAATGGTTATGTGTTGTCGCGCGAAACCGGTTCAGCTCGCGATTATTCGCATAATCCATACGGCAATTACGCAGCCACGCCGGCGGTTTGGTATCCGTTGAATAAATACGATTCGAGTTATCCGGCCAAAACCATTGTCTACAGTTACGGTTCGGAGGTTTTTCCGCTAGATAATATTAAAAGTGCCAAAACTATTAGTGGCACGGAAGTTGATTTTGTTTGGGATGAGGAATTGGAAACTGTGAAAGGATATGACAAGAACGAAAACGAAGTGGCCCTGACCACGGCTTATTGGTTTTGTTGGGCGGCTAATCATTGAGGCCCTCTCCTCTCCTCCTTCGCTAAAGCTACGGAGGACCCGCCGTAGCCTTGGCGAAGGCGGGTAATCCTCCCCCACTGCGGCAGTGAGGGAGGAAGAACTATTTGTTATGTTCGAAAAACATTTAGTCAATAAACTAAAACAAAAAGTAACCAGACAGTTTTTACGGAAAAACCAAACTGATGCCGAAACAGTATTATGGCAACATTTGCGAAGAAACGAACTTGGAATAAGATTTGTTAGGCAGCACGGAATAGAAAATTATATAGCCGATTTCTGTTGCCGGAGTAAGAAGTTAATCATTGAGATAGACGGAGACATCCACAATTGCTATGAAGCAAAAGTAAGTGATCGAGAGAGAACAGAAAATTTAGAAAGACTTGGCTACAAGATTATTAGGTTTAAAAACCAAGAAGTATTGGAAGATCCGCAGAAAATTTTAATTAAAATTAAAACTTATCTTAAATAATTCTCCCTCCCTCGTTGCCACGACGGGGGAGGGTAAGGGGAGAGGGAATCTATGAAACTATTTATCGTCGCCACGCCAATTGGAAACTTATCCGATTTAACGACCCGTGCGGCCGAGACCCTTGGAACCGTTGATGCGATTGTCTGTGAAGACACTCGGGTGACTGGAAAAATTCTCCAACATTTGGGAATTAAAAAGCCCATGATTGCCATTAATCAACATGCCAGCGAAGCAAGAATTGCCGAGGCATTAAAAATGTTGAAGGAAGGGAAGTCGTTGGCTTTAACGACTGATGCCGGCACACCGGCGATTTCTGATCCGGGTGGTAAGTTTGTTGAAGCCGCTATTAAAGCTTTAGGCGATGAACTGCAAATTATTCCGATTCCGGGAGCGTGCGCGGCCATTGCTGCTTTGTCGATTTCCGGTTGGCCGGCCGACAAATTTTTGTTTCTTGGCTTTCCACCACACAAAAATGGTCGCAAAGCGTATTTTGCCAAAATCGCCGCGACCGAAGAAACCGTTTGTTTTTACGAATCAACGCACCGCATCTTAAAAACTTTGGAAGAACTTGGGGACCTTATCGGCGAGCGAAAACTGGTTGTCGGTCGCGAGCTGACTAAACTTCACGAAACCATTTATCGCGGCACATCCTCCGAGGTGACAAAACGATTAAAAGAAGGTAGTATAAAAGGCGAATTTGTAATTGTCGTATGCCCAAAAAGTTTTACATAACCACCCCGATTTATTACATCAACGGTAAGCCGTCGATTGGCCACGCTTACACGGCAATTGCCGCGGATATTTTGGCCCGTTATCACCGCATGCTGGGCGAGGAAGTAATGTTTCAAACCGGCACTGATGAAAACAGCCAAAAAAACGTTGAGGCCGCGGCCAAGGTTGGTCGCGCCGCCGATGTTCAAGGTTATTTGGACGAAATGGCGGCGTTGTGGGAGCGAACTTTTGATTCGTTGGGTTTAACGCATAATCGTTTTATCCGCACCACGGAAAAAGTTCATCACCAGTCCGTGGAAAAGTTTTGGAAAGCCGTCGAAGCCAAAGGTGATATTTATCTTGGTTCTTATGAAGGTTTGTATTGCCAAGGCTGTGAGGCTTTTAAAAATGAAACTGATTTGGTTAACGGTTTGTGTCCCGATCATCAAAAAGCTCCAACAGCTCTGAAAGAAAATAATTATTTTTTCCGTTTAACAAAATATCGTGATGATTTGTTGGCTTACATTGGTGAACATCCTGATTTTATTCAGCCCGAGGCCAAACGGAACGAAGTCTTGAGTTATATTCGTAACTTCATGACGGATATTTCCATTTCTCGCGAAACCGTGGAGTGGGGCATTTCCGTGCCTGGCGATGAAAAACATCGCATTTACGTTTGGTTCGATGCCCTGATCAATTATCTTTCCGGCGTGGGTTATGCTGATGATCCGACGGCTTTTGAAAAATGGTGGCCGGTTGATTTGCATTTGGTTGGTAAAGATATTATTAAATTTCACTGTGCCTTGTGGCCGGCCATGTTAATGTCAGCCGGTTTACCATTGCCCAAGCAGGTTTTTGCTCATGGTTTTTTCACTATTGATGGACAAAAAATGTCTAAGTCCATTGGTAATGTTGTTGACCCAATTGAAATGACCCAAAAATACGGCAACGACGTCCTTCGTTATTTTCTTTTTCGTGAAATTCCGTTTGGTGGGGATGGTGATTTTTCGGAAAGCCGTTTGGTGGCCCGTTATGATAACGAGTTAGCCAACGAATTTGGCAACTTGGTAAATCGCGTTCTGGCCATGACTGAGAAATACACCGACGGTGTTGTTCCGGAAAAAGCTGACGGGTTTCTTGCCGGGGCATGGCAAGCCTACCATTTAGCTCTTGAAGAAAATCGTTTGAGTGATGCCTTGGATATTATTTGGAATTTGATTCGTCAAGCCAATCAATTTGTTGAGCAACAACAACCGTGGCAGTTGGCCAAAATGGAGGAAAAGAAAATGTTGAACGACACCCTTTACGTTTTGCTCGAAACCCTGCGCCACATTGCTTGGATGTTGGTTCCATTTATGCCCGAGACAGCCGAGAAACTTTTTGTTCAACTCGGTCTTGAAGCCCCGAAAGAATTTAATCAATCGTTTGAATCAGCTTGGGTGTGGGGTGAACTGACTCCGGGCCACAAAATCGCCAAAGGCGAGCCGCTTTTTCCTAAAAATAATTAGCTTTTAGTAGGTAGTATGTAGTAGGTAGGCAGGAGTTCTAATTAGAACTTTTGCCTACATACTACCCACTACATACTTGAGCCTAAAATATGTCTCTTGTCGACATAATCCTTCTCGTCCTTGTCGGAGCCTTTGCCTTTTACGGCTTGTGGTTCGGTTTTATCCGAATCCTTGGTAATGGGGTCGGCCTTATTGTTGGAGCAATCGTTGCCAGTCAATATACCGGGCTAGCGATTGATTATCTAGGTTTCTTATTTGCCAACAATACAACCGTGGCCGGAATTGTCCTTTTCATTCTTATTCTTATTGTCACTCAGCGTTTGGTTGGTTTTGTTTTTTGGATTGTCGACAGATTATTTGGTTTTCTGCGTTGGCTGCCGTTTGTTGGTTTTGTAAATAAATTACTTGGTGGAATTTTGGGTTTGATTGAAGGTTTGGTTTTGGTGGGAGCGGCCGTTTATTTTGCACAACTCATGTTTCCAACTTTGATCGGTGGTTGGTTTAGCGGTTCACAAGTTGTTTCTTATATAAATTCTGTCACTTCAGCGATCCAGACGATGATTCCTTGGATTTAAGGCCCTCACCCCTAACCCCTCCCCCGTATGCCGGAAGGCAATAAGCATACGAAGGAGGGGAAAGAATTATGCGGAATAAATGTTTGGTTAATAAAGTTAAACAAAAAAATACCCGACAGTTTCTTAGAGTTAATCAAACTGAGACTGAAAAAATTTTATGGGAACACTTGCGAGACAATAATCTCGGAATAAAATTTTCCAGGCAATACGGAATCGAAAATTATATCGCCGATTTCTGCTGTCGAACTAAAAGACTGATAATAGAAATAGATGGCGAAATCCATAACGAGACCGTTTCGAAAGAAGGCGACGCCGAGAGAACAGAACGATTAGAAGGATTTGGGTATAAGGTGGTTAGATTTACTAATAAAGAAATTTTTGAAGATTTGAATTTAGTTCTAGAAAAAATAAAAAAATTAATTAAATAGTTTTACTCCCCCTCCTTCGTATAATCTTTTGTTTTGTATACGGGGGAGGGGGAAAGGGGGTGAGGGCTTTATGTTGATCGACACCCACTGTCACATCCATTTCAACGCTTACAAAGAAGACATGGATGAAGTTATAAAACGTTCTCTTTCCGAGAACGTCTTTATGATTACTGTTGGAACACAACAAGATACCTCACGCCGCGGGGTGGAGGTGGCCGAAAAATACGATGGGGTTTGGGCTACCATCGGTTTACATCCTTCGCACACTTCCAAGCAGTCGTTTGAGGACGATGATGAAATCCCGACAGCTACAATTAAAACCAGAAGCGAAGAATTTGATCCGGCTTTTTATCGTGAGCTCGCTAAAAGTAAAAAAGTTATAGCCATTGGTGAATGCGGTTTGGATTTTTATCATTTACCGGAAGATATCTCCATCGACGAGGTAAAAGAAAAACAGAAGACTGCGTTGCGGGCCCAGTTCGATTTGGCTGATGAATTAAATTTGCCGTTGGTTATTCATTCACGCAATGCTCACGAAGAGCAAGTCGCTCTTTTACGCGAATATGTCGAGGCAGGGAAGCTGTCCCGACGTGGTGTGGTTCATTGTTTTTCCGGCACTTTGGACCAAGCCAATGATTATTTTAATCTTGGTTTTTTGATTTCTTTTACCGGTATTGTTACCTTTCCACCAAAAAAAAGTGAAGGCGAACTCTCGAATGTACAGCGGGTGGCCAAAGCTGTGCCACTGGAAAAGGTTTTAATTGAAACCGATGCGCCGTATTTGGCGCCGCCACCTTACCGTGGCAAGCGCAATGAGCCGAGATATGTCATCGAAGTGGCACGAAAGTTGGCCGAGCTTCACGGAAAAAGCTTGGAAGAGGTAATAGAGATGACCACAAGGAACGCCGAAAATTTTTTCAAAATAAAAATCACGGAATAATTTCCGTGATTTTTTGTTGTTTAATAGGACAGGTCTTGGTAAAGCGGAAAGCGATCGGTTAATTCTTTTACCCTTCGGCGAATATCGGCCAGTTTAGCCTCGTCGTCTTTTGACATAATTGCTTCGTCAATCCAACCGGCAATAGTTTTCATTTCCTCATCTTTCATGCCGCGGGTGGTTAGGGCTGGTGTGCCGAGGCGAATACCCGAAGGATCCATTGGTGAACGTGGATCATCGGGAATCATGTTTTTGTTAACAGTGATACCGGCTTTATCGAGGGCAATCTGTGCTTCTTTGCCGGAAATGTTTTTGTTGGTTAGGTCGATGAGCAAAAGATGGTTATCGGTTCCACCAAAACAGAGCTTGTAACCGCGAGCCGTGAGCTCGGTTTCCAGGATTTTGGCGTTTTTAAGAATTTGCGTGACGTACTCTTTGAAAGCTGGTTCAAGAGCTTCTTTAAAAGCCACGGCTTTGGCGGCAATATTGTTTTCGTGTGGGCCGCCCTGCATGCCCGGGAAAACTGCTTTATCAATATCCTTGGCAAATTTTTCCTTGCACATGATCATGCCACCGCGAGGTCCGCGCAAGGTTTTGTGAGTGGTGGTGGTGACCACGTCAAAGTATGGGACAGGGTTGTTCATGACCCCGCCGGCGATCAGGCCGGCAATATGAGCAACGTCGGCCATGGTGATGGCACCGACCTCATCGGCAATCGCTTTAATTTTTTCGTATTCGATTTCTCGGGAATAGGCACTGTAGCCAACCAAAATCATTTTTGGTTTATGCTCCTGGGCCATGGCTCGCAAATTATCAAGATCAATTTTTCCGGCGGCATCGGTTTTGTAGCGAACGAAATTATAAATTTTGGCCATGAAAGTTACCGGGTGACCATGGGTTAAATGTCCGCCATGCGACAAGTCCATACCAAGCACCGTGTCGCCAGGTTTAAGCAAGGCTGAATAAACCGCCATGTTAGCCGGGGCTCCGGAAAGCGGTTGGACGTTAACGTGTTCTGCCCCGAAAAGTTGTTTGGCGCGTTCAATGCAAAGTGTTTCGATAGTATCGATGTTTTCACAACCGCCATAATAGCGCTTGCCCGGGTAGCCCTCGGAATACTTATTGGTGGCCACACTGCCCAGGGCCTCAAGCACGGCTGGGGAAACAAAGTTTTCCGACGGAATCATTTCCAGTCCTTCGCGCTGGCGAATCAGTTCCTTTTGTAAGGCCGCAGCAATGTCCGGATCGTAGTTGTTTAAGATAGACATAATATTGATATTGTATTGGAGTTGGCGAAGATTGACAAATGTGGCTTAAAACCAAAAAACATGATAGCTTAAATGATGAATACCAATATGCTTCAAACTGCTAAAAAAATTCATATTATTGGCATCGGCGGCATTGGCGTTTCAGCCTTGGCCAAACTTTTGGCGCGCCGTGGGGCCGTAGTCAGCGGCTCGGATTTGTTGGAATCAAGTGTTACCAAAGATCTTGAGTTTGATGGCCGCCGCGTTTTTATCGGACACGATTCTGCTAACTTGCCCGAAGACTGTGATCTTATTATTTATTCTCCGGCGGTTTTGCCAACCAATCCTGAACGGGCGGCTGCTCGTGAGCTGGGCATTCCCGAAATGTCGTACCCCGAAGCTTTGGGCGAATTGACTAAAGAGTTTCGCACCATTGCCGTGGCTGGCACTAACGGTAAAAGTACTACCACGGCCATGCTTGGACTTATTTTGGAAGAAGCCGGTTTTGACCCAACGGTTATTGTCGGCACCAAAGTTCCAACTTTTAAGCACGGTAATTTACGTGTTGGTAAAAGTGGCTCTTGGTTAGTTGTTGAAGCTTGCGAGTACCGTGAACACTTTTTAAATCTTAATCCCGAGTTTGCCGTGATTACGAATATTGAAGAGGACCATTTGGATTATTATCGTGATCTTGATCATATTCGCGAAGCCTTTCAGAAGTTTGTTGATAAGGTGCCGGAAATTGGCCAAGTTGTTTTTAATGCCGATGATATCACTTGTCATTCACTAACTTATAAAAACAGTGTCTCGTTTGGCGAAAACAATGGCGAGTATCGAGCGGCCAATCGTATTTCCGGTTTAGGCCAACAAACTTTTGAATTTTGGCTTGATAACAACAATCTTGGCAATATTGTCTTGCAAGTGCCTGGTAATTTTAATGTCATGAACGCCATGGCCGCGGCTACAGCCGCTTTAGCCGTCGGTGTCCCATTTGGCGCGGTGCAAGCAGGTTTAGAAAAGTTTTTTGGTGTTTGGCGACGTTTTGAACGAGTTGGAAATTTTCAAGGGGCTGACGTTTTCTCTGATTATGGTCACCACCCCACGGCCATCAAAGGAACCCTTGAGGCCGCCCGTGAATTTTTTCCCGGTCGTCGCATTGTCTTGTGCTTCCAACCACATCAACACGAACGAACAAAAAGTTTGTTTAATGAGTTTGTCGATTCGTTTGACGGTGCTGACGTCCTGATTTTACCGGAAATTTTCGAAGTGGCCGGCCGGACCGAGGATATGAACATTTCCTCACGCGACTTGGTGGCCGCGATTAAAGAAAAATATCCTGCCAAAGAAGTTATGTTTACTTCTGATTTATCAGCCACCGAACTTTTGTTAAAAACAATTATTCAAGAAAATGATGTCCTAATTATTCAAGGGGCCGGTGATATTGATAACTTAGCCAGAAGAATTGTTTTATGAACAACTTTTCAGATGAATTAAAAAATCTTTTTCAAGAGCGTTTAAAAGAAAACGAGCTTTTATCCAAACACACTAATTTTCGTATTGGCGGGCCGGCGCGTTGGTTTATCGAAGCAAAAAATAGCGACGAGGTTTTTAAAGCTATTCAATTGGCTGGACAAAGCGGTATCAAATGGTTTGTCATGGGCGGCGGTTCGAATACTTTAGCCAGCGACACCGGCTTCGATGGTTTGGTGGTTCAATTGGCCATGCGTAATTATAAAATTGAGGGAACAACGGTTATGGCCGAAGCCGGGGTGCCGACTGGTGCTTTGGCTCGGGCCACGGCCGAAGCCGGCTTGGCTGGTTTTGAATGGGCGGTGACTTTGCCGGGTACCATTGGTGGTGCAGTTCGTGGTAACGCTGGGTGTTTCGGGGGAGAAATGAAAGATACTATAAAAGAGGTGGCGGTATTGCGCGATGGTAAACCGGTTACTTTAAATAATCATGAAATGAATTTTGGCTATCGCGATTCAGCCATTAAACATTCCAGAGACATTGTCATTTCAGTAACACTTGAACTAAAGCCCGGTGATCCAATTGTTCTTAAAACCAAAATAGAAGAACTTATTGCCAAGCGCAAAGCCTCACAACCCTTTTACGGTGGTTCGGCTGGTTGTGTCTTTAAAAATTATAAAATAAGGGATGGCGAAATCGATCGTATTAAACAAGACGCTGATATTCCGCCGGAGATGTTGGCTAAGGGGCAAATTTCTGCCGGTTGGCTAATTGAACAAATGGATTTGAAAGGCAAACAAATTGATGGAGCAAAAATTAGTGAAGAACACGGAAATTTTATTGTTAACACTGGTGATGCCAGGGCTGATGACGTAATGCAACTTATTTCCATTGTCAAAATGAACGCCCGCGATCGTTTCGGGATTCAATTGGAAGAAGAAGTTGAATATTTGGGTTTTTAAAACCGTCGTGTTATCGACGGTGAGTGCTCTCCTCTTTTTAAGCGAGACGGGCCGTAATGTATTCAACAATGCTCCCCACGGTCGTGAACCTCTCCTCCACGATCTCGTCGGGAATCTCTAAATCGAACCGGCTTTCTAACTTGATAACTAGATTGACGAAATCAAAACTGTCGGCATTGAAATCGTCGATCAGGTGTTGTCCGAGGTCACCAAGGATCCTGTTTTCCTCTACTCCTGTAACAAGACATAGAATTCTGGCAACCTGTCGCTGAACGTTCCCGACTTCCATTACGTCTCCTCGAACGAAAGTCATTTGGGTAGAAGGGGGTGTGAATTAATTACCTCTTTTTAGCCCATTTGTCAAGAACCGAATTTTTTAATAAACTATTATTAGAAGAACTAATTTTTACTATATGAGAATCGTTTCGAACAAGGCGACCAATATGGAAATGACCGAGGCTATTAAGAGCTACGTTGAAGAAAAGTTGCTGTCTTTGGAAAAACTAACCGTTGATTTTCGACCGGAACCGGAAGTGTCGCTTGAAATTGGTAAAACTTCCGAGCATCATGCTAAAGGTCCATTCTTTTTTGCTGAAGCCAATTTGACCGTGCCAGGTGTGGTTCTTCGCGCCCGTACTGAAGCCGAAGATTTATATGAAGCTGTTGATTTGATGAAAGATGATTTGCGTCGGCAGGTGGTGGATTTCAAAGATAGATTAGTTGATGGAAAACACGAACCACGACCAGATAAGGTATAATTTGTCTGAGAAGGAAAACAGTTGAATTAAAACTCAACTGTTTTTTAGATTCTCTTTAATCTTCTTCCTCTTCCACTTTTCTTTGCTAGCCCAAAGAAAAGTGGGAAAAGAAAGGGCTTTTTTAAACCACCCTTTGTTCGTCGCCCAAGCTTTTCTTTTCTCCTCTTGGTGGTTCTCTTAAACATCGCCTTTGCACGATACTTCAAGAAGATAAAGCAATCGGCTACCTTTTCGTGTTTACTAACAACGGTCTCATGCGCGAACTAAAGGGTGGGTTAGGTGTTTCAAAAAAGACCGCCCCGCGTCGAGCCCCGGAGGACAGCCCGGCTGAAGCGGCCGGTTCCGTAGGTCGGAAGGCGAGCCTCTGTTCGAGTGCAGCCAACAAGCCGAGGGGTGAGTGCCACTTACTCGGCGCAGTTGGCCAGCGAGTTAGCGAGCCAGGCCGCTGAAGGCGGTTAGCTGTCCGAGGAGCGGAGACACGGGGCGAAACTTCCCCCTCTCCTCTGGAGAGGGGGATAGAGGGGAAGAGGAAAGAAACGATTCTTGCTTTTTTCTTCACAAAACTCCATAATAGGTGCGTTATGTCTAACTTTGTTAATCTTATTTTCGGCGATCCTAATAAAAAGGTTTTGGCTAAGCTCCATAAACAAGTTGATCAAATCAACTCGTTTGAACCAAGCCTTATTTCGCTTTCCGACGAGCAACTCAAAAACAAAACTGTTGAGTTTCGTGAACGTTTAAAAAACGGTACCACTCTTGACGATTTATTGCCCGAAGCTTTTGCTGTGGCTCGCGAAACCTCCAAGCGTGTTTTGGGTCAGCGCTATTACGATGTCCAGCTTATGGGTGGCATTGTTTTGCACGAAGGCAACATTGCTGAAATGAGAACCGGTGAAGGTAAAACTCTTACCGCAACCGCACCACTTTATTTAAACGCTTTGGAAGGGAAGGGTTGTCACTTGGTTACGGTCAACGATTATCTGGCCAAGCGCGATTCGGTGTGGATGGGTCAGGTTTATCACGCTCTTGGTCTTACGGTTGGTTGTATTCAACACGACCAGGCTTTTATTTACGATCCAACTTTTAAACATACCGAAGAGACCGAGGGCGAACACGATAAAGAGCGCGACTCAACCGGCTCGTTCCGCGTCCATACGGATTATTTGCGTCCATGCTCGCGTCGTGAAGCCTACGAAGCCGATATTACTTACGGCACAAATAATGAATACGGTTTCGACTTTTTGCGTGACAACATGGTTTACACCACCAAACAAATGGCTCAGCGGCCGCTTCATTACGCCATTGTCGACGAAGTTGACTCGATTTTAATCGACGAAGCTCGCACGCCGCTTATCATTTCCGCGCCAGCCGAGGAATCGACTGACATGTACACGCGTTTCGCTGCAGCTGTTAAGTTTTTGAAAGAAGGCGAAGATTACAACATCGACGAAAAGATGCGTTCCGCGGCTTTAACCGCTGAGGGCATTGCTAAACTCGAAAAAGCGTTAAGCATCGAAAATATTTACGCCGGCACCGGGGCCGAAGCTCATCATGCCGAAGAAGCTTTGCGAGCTCACGCTTTATATAAACTCGACAAAGATTACGTGGTTAAAAACAACGAAGTGATTATTGTCGACGAATTCACTGGTCGTTTAATGGAAGGCCGTCGCTATTCCGAAGGTCTGCACCAAGCCATTGAGGCGAAAGAAGGTGTTAAGGTTCAAAACGAAAGTGAAACCTTGGCCACCATTACTTTCCAAAATTATTTCCGCATGTACGACAAGCTGGCTGGTATGACTGGTACGGCCGCCACCGAAGCCGAAGAATTCGGTAAGATTTACAGTTTGGAAGTTACCACTATTCCACCCAATAAAATTTCGCAAAGAGATGATTTAACCGATCGTGTTTACAAAAACGAAGTCGGTAAGTTTACAGCCGTGGCCCGTGAAGTTAAAAAACTTCACGAAAAAGGCCAGCCGGTTTTGCTTGGCACCATTTCGATTGAAAAAAATGAAATGTTAAGTCAGCTTCTTACTCGTGAAGGCGTGCCGCACAACATTTTGAACGCTAAAAACCACGAGCGTGAAGCCGAAATTATCGCCCAAGCCGGTCGAACCGGTGGAGTAACTTTGGCCACTAACATGGCCGGTCGCGGCGTTGACATTGTGCTTGGTGGTAATCCGCCAGATAAAGAAGAAGCCGAGAAGGTTAAAGCTCTTGGTGGTCTTATTGTTATTGGTACCGAGCGCCATGAATCGCGCCGCATTGATAATCAGCTTCGTGGTCGCGCCGGTCGTCAGGGCGATCCGGGGGCGACACAGTTCTATGTTTCCATGGAAGATGATCTCATGCGCATTTTCGGTTCCGATAGAGTTAAAGGCATGATGGATAAACTTGGCATTCCCGACGATCAGCCAATCGAAAACGGTATGGTCACTTCGTCTATTGAAAAAGCCCAACATCGCGTTGAGGGCCATCACTTTGACATTCGTAAACATTTAATTGATTACGATGACGTTTTAAATAAACACCGCGAGCTCATGTACTCCCGTCGCCGTGAAATCGTCGAAGCTTTTGAAAAAGATGACCCCGAAGCTCTTAAAAATAAAATTTTAGAAATTGTTGAAGACGAAATTGAGCAGGTGGTTATGTTTCACACTGGCGAGACAGTGGAAAAGAAACCCGGTGATTTTAATCCCAAAGAAATTATCGAAGTGGTGCAAACCATGATTCCGCTTTCCGCTGAAGCGCGGAAAAAACTTGAGGCTTGCACACTTGGCGAAGGTAAAGAGAAATTAGTTTTGGCCACTGGCCGAACCAAAATTATCGAAACTATTGTCGAAGCGGCTCGCGAAGCTTACAAGACGGTTGAGGAAAAAATGGGCGACCGAAATAAACTTAAGGAGCTTGAGCGTAATGTTATTTTACGTTCGATCGATCGCTTGTGGATAGACCACCTTTCGGCCATGACGCAACTGCGCACCGGCATCGGCCTCCGCGGTTACGGACAAATGGATCCGTTGGTTGAATACAAAAAAGAAGCTTTCGGCATGTTCAATCGTTTGCTTGGTGGGGTTAATATTGAAATTGCCAACTCTTTCTTCAAAGTTGCTGTGCATGCCGTTCAAGTTCGCCAGGCTACTTTAGGCGGCCGAACTTTGTTCGAACGTGCCGGTGCGGTTCTTGCTTCCAGCAAACCCGGCGCCGCGGCCGCGATCGCAACTTCCGGGGGCGCCCCCGGGGTTGCTCAAAAACAAGTTGGTCGCAACGAGCCATGTCCTTGTGGAAGTGGAAAAAAATACAAAAAGTGTCATGGAAAATAATTTTTAATATGCCCGAACAATCATCTTCAGCGGAATCTTTAGAGAAATCTTTTGACGCCATGGAAGAATGGCTTAAAACTCACCCTGTTGAAATTCCAAAAGAGATTATTGAGCGTCGTGCTGAATGGGAGAGAAGATTGGACGACCCGTTGTTGTCGCAAGAAGATTGGAAGAAAATCTTAGATGAAAGTAGGGAGATAACGAAATCTGGCACAGAAGAAGGAAAGTATCATCGCTTGGCACAGTTGCGAGAGGCGTCAACCATGTCCGGCGTGCCGGGCGAGATCTATTTGTTAGAACGCGAACTTTCGAATTGTTTTTGCGGCAGTGGTAAAAAGTTTAAAAAGTGCCACGGGGCTTAAATATGAAACTTCTCCTAACCTCCGCCGGAATGCATTTAAGAAAAGAGATCGAAGAATTTGTTTCGGAAGTTAAACCTCCTGTGCGTGTTTTGCATGTGTTAACGGCCGCCAAGCGTGAGAAGGTTATCGACTTTGTGCGCGATGATATAAAAGTGATGAAAGAACTGGAGTGGCAAGTTACCGATATCGATCTCGATGGTAAAAACGAAGAAGATTTACGAAACCTTTTGAAAAATATTGACGTCGTATATGTTCAGGGTGGTAACACTTTTTATCTTATTGATGCGATTAGAAAAAGTGGCTTCGAAAAGGCGCTTCGGGAATTCTTGAACAATGGCGGAAGATATATTGGGGTTAGCGCCGGAACACTTGTCGCGGGCCGCAGTATCAAATTCGCTGAAGGGGCCGATTTGAACGAGATAAATATGACGGATTATTCGGGGATGGGACTGGTTGATCTGATTATCGATGTCCATTGTGAAAGCGGTTCGAATAAAGACGAGGTTGTTAAGTTAACAGACAATCAGGCAATTCTTGTTGAAGGGGATGAAATACGAATCATTGGAAAAAAAGAAGTGTAAAAAGTGTTACGAAAATAATATGAGCAACGAAGATTTGTTCCAAAAAGTAAGAGAACTGAAATTACCAGTAGGTAAATACGCTTTATTTGGAAGCGCTCCTTTGGGAATAAGAAAACTGAGGGATTGTCACGATGTGGATATAATTGTAACGGAAGATTTGTGGAACGAATACAAAGACAAAAATTGGGAGATAAAGACAATGCCTGATGGCAGTCCTTATCTTTGTAATGGTGAAATTGAATTGTGGAAAAATTGGAAACCGGGACAATGGGATCTTAAACAATTAATCGAAGAGGCGGAAACAATCGATGGTCTTCCTTTCGTAAGATTGGAAACCGTGCTTGAATGGAAGAGAATGAAGGGGCGAGAAAAAGACCTGAAGGACATTGAAATTATAGAAAAATTTTTGCAAGTATGAAAATCATGATTTGTGGCAGTATGAGTTTCGCAAAAGAAATGGTTGAACTTCAAAACCAACTGAGAGGTTTTGGACACGACGTAGCTGTGCCGTGTGATGCCGAATTGCATGTAGGAAAACCCGACCTCATTGACGATTTAGATAACGATCGTCAGCATCTGATTGAAAATAATATTATAAAAAAATGTTTTGATCTTCTTGCTGGAAGCGATGCTGTAGTTTTTCTCAACCTGCCAAAAAACGGAATTGAAGGATATATCGGAACCTCTTCGTTAATGGAAATGGGGCTTGCCTATTATCTCGGTAAAAAGATTTATCTCATGTATCCTCATCCTGATCCTAATGTCCACAGATGGGCACATGAGGTGGCTTCTTTTAAGCCGATCGTTCTTAATAGCGAAGTCGAACTTTTTCGAGAAGTATAAAAAAAGTATGAAAGTCGTTTACAAAGACCAAGCAGAGAAATTTAATAACGGTAAATTTTGTGCGGCACTTGAATATTCCATGGAGGACAAAGATTTAAATGGTGCTATTATTGAATTGACCGGCAGGTATCCGGAAAAAGGAAGAGTGGTAAATTTGAAGTGTAAAGAATTAGCTTATGTGATTAAAGGCTCCGGGAAAGTTGCGGTTGACGACAAAGAGACTAATCTCAAAGAAGGTGATTTGATATTAATTCAACCGGGAGAAAAATATTTTTGGGACGGTAATTTAACTTTGTTTGTGCCGTGTGCCCCAGCCTGGAATCCGGAGCAGTACAAAGAAGTGGAGTAATTTCAGAATTTATGGAATTTTTAAAAGGCCAGCGGGAAGAAGAAGCGAAGGGGTGGCTGTTGAAAGCTACCGAAGTCGCTAAGAAGGCTCTTTGTTTAAAAGCAAAATGTGGCGCGGTTATTGTTAAAGAAGGTAAGATTATCGGTGAAGGGTATACCGCCCCACCTTTGGATAAAGAAGAAAATCGCGTCTGTGGAAAAGATTTTCCGCCAGGCAAACCAAAATACGATCGTACCTGTTGTGTACATGCGGAATGGCGGGCGGTTTTTGATGCCTTAAGAAGGAATTCAAAAGATGTTAAAGGGGCAACGATTTATTTTTCTCGAGTTGATGAAAATGGTGGAGTGGAAAAATCCGGTCAGCCGTTGTGCACGGTGTGCAGTCGCATGGTTTTGGATGTCGGGATTGAAAAATTCGTTTTGTGGCACGAGGAGGGAATAGCCGAATACCTGGCAGCCGAATTTAACCTTTTATCATACGAATATAAACACATAATTTAAAAAATAATCCAATTTTTTATGAAATTAAAATATCCCATTGCTATTCTAGCAATCGTCGCAGTTTTCATTATTCTTGTCTGGGTCGCCCGATCTTTTTCGGGTAGTGATACCGTAAAAATCTATCGTGGCTCTGATTTTTCTTTTGAATATCCGGCTGAATACACAGCTAGCGAAAAAGGTTTGTGGGAAAGCGACCGATATGAAATGTCTTTAAACCCACCGGTCGGTTCTGATACTGCCACTTTGCCTGACATTGCTTTTGTTAACGCGACTTTTAATGGCACGGCTCAAGAATTTTTGGAAGAAGAGTTTGATACAAAAGTTTCCGAGTGGCCTGATGATCAAGAAGGTTTTGAAATAGAACGAATTCATATTGACGAAGAAATAATCTGGAAGATGAGAATGAAGGAACATTTTGATGTTACTGAATACGTAAAACAAAACGGAACAAGATTTGTTGGCTTTAAGACCTATTTTACTGACGAAGATGGTTTCCAGGAAGCCGAAATCATGCATATTTTCGGAACTTTAAAATTTGAATAATTTTATGTCCGAACAAATAACCCCAACCGGTTGTTGCGATATTTTTGATCCAGCTCCGTGGCAAGAAAAAGAAATCGTCTGGACTGACAAAACTTTTGTCAAAGATCATGTCGCCAGCTTTCTTCATATTCCTCTTAATTTTGGAAAGAAAGTCATCAAGAACATGGCTTTGATTGAAAAAGCCGGGGCCAAGGCACCTTATCAACTCATGCTAACCGATGAGAAATCACTTTGGGGTTCTGATATTTACATTGATGTGACGAAAGATGTTCCGGGTGCGGAAATGGCCAAAATTTTCGGCACATTTTTAACAAAAGTTTTTGAAGGACCGTATCAAGATGCTGGCAAGTGGGCCAAGGAAATGGAAACTTACGTGAAGGGGCAGGGAAAAGAAATTAAGAAAATGTATTTTTCCTATACCACTTGTCCGAAGTGCGCCAAAGCGTATGGAAAGAATTACGTTGTTCTGTTCGCACAGGTTGATTAAAGATTATGAACTTGCCAAAAGAAATTTCTCGCGAGGAAGTCTTTAAAAAATACGGACGGGCTATTGATAAGGTGATGTTGGAAATGCCCGACGGTCGGCAGGTTGATTTTTATTTGCGTCGCGACGGCCACCCGGTGGTTGTTCTTGCCCTAACCTCGGAAAATAAAGTCATCTTGTTTAAACAATTTCGTCCCGGCCCCGGCTGCCTTCTGGCGGAAATGCCTGGTGGTATGATGGAAAAGAATGAAACTCCGGAACAAGCAATCGCCAGGGAGTTATTGGAAGAAACAGGATACAAAGGTGAGATAGAATTTGTTACTCGCTGTTGGGATTGTGCCTATACCGACATGCACCGTTACTGTTTTGTGGCGCGAGATTGTAAAAAGGTTTGTGAGCCGCAACACAATGAAAACGAAAATGGTGAAGTGATGGAAGTTTCGCTAGACGAATTTAGAAATATTCTTCGCCAAGGCGAAATGACTGATGTCGAAGCTGGTTACCTTGGTTTGGATTATTTAAAACTTCTTTAATTTATGTCTGACTACATTCAAAAAGATTTAAAACGCGGCGTTGATTATATTGGCGTAACTTGTGTTTTCTATTGTCACGATGGTAAGGGCAACCTTCTTCTTCACAAGCGAAGTTGCAATTGTCGTGACGAGCAAGGTCATTGGGATTGCGGTGGTGGATCAATGGAATTCGGCGAAACCCCCGAAGACGCCGTGCGACGAGAAATTCGTGAGGAATACGGTGTTGAAACGATCGATTTAAAATTTGCCACTGTTAAAAATGTTTTGCGCGATAATAATGGCACGCCAACCCATTGGATTGCTTTTCTTTTTGTGGCGCAAGTTGATCCGACACAAGTTATAAACGGCGAGCCAAACAAAATCGACGAGCTTGGTTGGTTCGCTTTTGATCAAATGCCAGAACCAGTCCATTCGCAATTCCTAAATCATTTTAAAGCAGTCAGAGAAGCGGGTATTCTTTAATATGAAAATCGTCAGCGCTTGTTTGGCTGGACTAAATTGTCGTTGTGATGGTGATGATAAATCGTGCCCCAAGATTGTTGAAATGGTTAGGGAAGGGAAAGCCATACCGGTTTGCCCCGAGCAATTAGGAGGTTTACCTACTCCTCGTCTGCCGTCCGAACAAAAAGGCGACAGGGTTTTTACCAAAGACGGTCAAGAAGTAACTGAACAATTTAAAAAAGGGGCGCAAGCGGCTTTGGAAATTGCCCAGCTGTTTAATTGCAAGGAGGCGATTTTAAAATCAAAATCGCCGTCTTGCGGTTGTGGTAAGGTTTTTGACGGCACTTTTTCTGGAAATTTAATTGATAGTGATGGCGTGACCACTAAGCTTTTTAAAGAGAACAATATTAATGTTTTAACCGAAAAGGACTTGTAAAACTGAAAGAAATAGGTTAAAGTGGAGAAAATTATTATTTTTAATCAAAAAGTTAATATTTTTGATATGAAAAAGGTTAAGAAAGGACGATCTTGGATATCGAAAGTTCGGTCGTCCTCTGTAAAATCTTCTTTAAGCTTTTGCATCCTTTCGTGCTTTCTTGTCGCTCAAACATTTCTTGTTCCATTGGCCGGAGCGGCAGTTAAAACTGAATCCATGTATGTTTTTGATGCTGACTCCGTGTCGATTTCTAGCTCTGGACAAAGTGGATCCGGTTCTTTTAATAACGGAAATGTTTCCAATTATCCCGAAGGCTCCTGTGTCCCTATTCTTGTGGATGTTGAGAACAAAATCGCTTCAACAGATGACGTAACATTTGGTCTCTCTTTTGATTATTATAAAAGCGGCTATTTAGGTATTACAGATTTCGAAGGAATTTCCACCTCGCTTACCGCGCCACACGATGCCGATGATTTGAGTGATTTTTTATATCCGGCTACCTCGTTTTCTTCCATGACTTTTCCGGTTAGCGATGGGAGTTCGGTTTCGGCCGTTGTTACCGGACCATTTTCCAGTGATGATGGTGATTCAACCACATCAACCGATGCACAAAGATATTACAATATTGCTCTTGAAGATATTCCAGGAAATCAAACCGCTTATGTCTATCTTTGTGCTCGTCTTGGATCAGAAGCAAGCGAATTTCCTGGTTCGTCTTTGAGTGTCAAATTGGATACTGCCAAAGAAACAATTTCCATTAATCCAGTAGATGCTGAAGAAGACGAAACTACAGTTTTGCCAACCTTAACTTTAATGAAGACTGTGGCCAGTGGGCCGGATTCGGCTGATGAATGGTCATTTGTTGTTTCGCCGGCCATTAACGATCAAACAACTTTTGATATTGAAGACGGTTCGTCCTCGGTAATAATTACAGATGTCCCAGCCGGAACTTATACTATCGTTGAATCTGGTCCTTCTGGTTATTCTTTAACTGCCTGGGGCGGTGATAATTGTGAATTCGATGGAGAGACGGCCCAAACCACGGTTGAAGCCGGGACAGAACCTGTTAATGCTACTTGTAGTTTTACAAATAGTGCTATTTTGCCAACATTAACTGTTACTGAAACAGTTATCAACGACAATGGCGGAACGATGACTGCTGAAAATTTTCCACTTTTCGTTGATGGTGTGTCGGTCAGCAATGATGTGGCCACCGAGTTTGCTCTTGGTACTTATACCGTTTCTGAAGGTGGATCAAGCCTTTATACAACCACAATTAATGGTGATTGTGCTGCCGACGGTTCGATTACTCTTGGCCCTGGTGATGAAAAAAAATGTACGATTATAAACGATGATATTGCTCAAGAAGAAGAAACCGGCGATACAGGTGATGATTCTGAAGGTGAAATCGGTGGTATTGATGGTGATTTTGGAGAGGGCGGAGAGGGTGGCGAAGGCGGTGAAGGCGAAGACGAATCAGGTGAAGAGGTCGATGATGAAACCGGCGATGATGAATCTGAAGAGGAAGAAGAAACAGGTGATGATTCTGGAGGTGAAATCGGTGGTATTGATGGTGATTTTGGAGAGGGCGGAGAGGGTGGCGACGAATCCGGTGATGAAATTGTTGACGAGACAGGCGACGACGAAACCGGAGATGAGGAATTGGGTGATGATGAAATTATAGAAGATGACGGGAGTGGCGACGAAGAAACCGAAGAGGAAGAAGAAACAGGTGATGATTCTGAAGGTGAAATCGGTGGTATTGATGGTGATTTTGGAGAGGGTGGAGAGGGTGGAGAGGGTGGAGAGGGTGGAGAGGGTGGAGAGGGTGGCGACGAGTCAGGTGGTGAAATTGATTCAGGTGGTTTAGAAGATGTTATGGGTGACGATTCTGATGGAAACGGACATTTAACCGTTCATCTTGAGATTAGTAATAACGACGGACATAATTTTACACCTTACGATTTCACTTTATACGCTGGGGAAACCGTGGTTTCACAAGATGTAAAAACTGATTTTTCTCCTGGCGAATATAAAATTTATGAAATTTTTGACGGTCACGAAGGTTCAGAAGAACCAGTGATTGACGATTCTTTGGTTATGGCTTCGGCTGAAGATGGATATAGTGTTGTCATAAGTGGTGATTGTAATAATGTTGGTGTGGTGACTATGGCAGCCAATCAAAATTATGAAGTTACAATTCTGATCGAAGATCACCAAATCGGCACTGGTGGCGGTCATGGGGGAACATCGTCCAGTGGTTCCTCAACCCCTACACCAACAGTCCTTGGTGTAACCGACGAAGCTGACGAAGAAGATATAGCTGATCCGGCCGTCACTGCGCCAGAACCAATGGTTCTTGGTGTAACCGACGAAGCCGAGGTCGTGGCTGATCCGGCCGTTGTTACTCCGGAGCCAATGGTTCTTGGGGCGACTGATGAATTGCCGCGTACTGGCTTGCCGGTTTCTTTCCTGTTGCCTTTTGCAAGTTTATTTATACTCGCGTTTCGTCGAAGGAAAAAAGCTTAATGAATGAAACGCCAGCCTTAAACAGAGCTGGCGTTTTTGAGTAGGAGTGTTCTATGGGGGAGAAAAAAAAGCCGATACACAAAACTAAATATTTTTTTGACTGGAAAAAAGCCGGGCTTATTTTGCTTGTAGCCTTTGGTTTTTATTTTATTTTGAATTTTGGTTACATTGCCATTTTAACTAAATACAAAACAGCACAAATAACTCAAATAATTACCTCCGAAGCACCATCAGAACCAACCGGGCCGCCTGAATTGGCGGCTAACGAATTGGCTATACCTGCCCTTAATATTCGTACGCCTATTCTTTTTACCGAAACTGTGGACGAAGATGTTTTCCAAGAACTGTTAAGACAGGGGGTCGTTCATTATCCTGACACAGCCGAAGTCGGAGCAGTCGGCAATGCTTATATTTTTGGTCACTCTAGTGATTTTACTTGGGTTGATAATTCTTATCGATACATTTTTGCCCTTTTACCGAATATTAAATTAGGTGATGATATTTACGCGACCAATCAGGCTGGCCACCTCTTTCATTTTCAGGTCAAAGAAACCTTCGTTATTTCTCCTTCTGATCTTAGAGTCTTGAATCAAGAAACTGATGGTAAAATTGTTTTGACTCTTCAGACTTCTTATCCATTTGGCACAGCCCTGGCACGTTTTATTGTGGTGGCCGAATTGGTCGAGCTGTAAAGTTCTTGCTATCATATACTTATCTATGAAACAGCACTTGTCGCGTTTCTTTCACGCCTCAAAAAGAATTTCTAAAGATTATTTTGTTCCGCACGAGGGGAATGACCACAAACCTAAGGCAATTCGTCATCAAGCCTTGTTTGCGTACAGCTTTTTTTTGATAATAATAAAATTGGCCCTAATTAGCGCCCAGCTTTTTTTACCATCGGCCAGCCTTTATTCCAGTGCGGTGACGCGTGAAAATATTATTGATTTGACCAACGCCAGCCGTCGTTCGGCCGGGCTAACGGAGCTGGTCGATAACACCAAACTTGATGCCGCGGCTCAAGCCAAGGCCGAAGACATGATTTTAAATCAGTATTTCGCTCACACTAGTCCCGCCAATGTCACGCCGTGGCAGTGGATTCTTTCCAACGGTTACGCTTATGAATTGGCTGGGGAGAATTTGGCGGTTTATTACACTCAAGCCGAGGACACGCTGGCTGGTTGGTTGGCTAGCCCCACTCACCGCGCCAACATAATGGACGAACGTTTTGCCGATATTGGTGTTGGGGTGGCTCGTGGAAATTTTAATAATTTTGAGAATTCTATCGTTGTTGTTCAAATGTTTGGTAAACCAAGGAATAAACCAAGTGAAATTTTAGCGCAAGAAACTGAACCTGAAACCAAGCTGGCTACGATAACCAATGTTGTTTTAACAACAACGGGGGTTGAGGTTGCCGTGACCGCGCCAACCGCTGATGAAGTTGAAGTTTCGTTAAACGAAAACAGTGTTGAGTTAGTTAAAGACGAAAGAACGGATATTTGGACGGGCACGGTTTCAACTATTTCTGAAGTTCCGGATACTGATGGTGCCGATGTTTTTGTGCAAGCCAAGAAAGACGGCGAAAGTGAAATACAAAAGGCCGGTTGGGTAGCTGGCAGCTCAGATAGTCGCGATGTTTTTTATGCCGAAGGTGGTAATCGACAATTAACCCTGCTCGGTTTTTTACACATTAACGGAATCGAAGATACAGTTCGACAGTTATTCTTATTAACTATGGCTGTTTTGTCGGCCATTCTCCTCGCCAGTATCTTGATTAAATTTGAAATTCAGCATCATACAATCATTGCACACACAATCGTGGTGATTGTTTTGGCTGGATTATTAGCTTGGATTTAAAAGTTTGATAATTGGGTTTTCCACCTTAAAACTTGTAAAAAAACGGCGTTTGTCATACAATTACGCCGCTTTTATTTGATTTTATTATGCAAAATTGGAAAAGAAACTATCCAAAAGGGGGCGCTTCCGGAATGCGAAAAAAATGGCTAATTCCGGGCCTAACCGCCTTCTTTTTAATTGCCACCTTGGCGGCCGCGGCTTACGACTTTCCAGGCTATTGGAATAAAGGGGTTACGTGGGTTGGCGGTTTAACCGGTTTCAGCACCGACGCCATAAAGCTGGACGAATCAGCTTATCGCTTCGGTCTTGACCTGCAAGGCGGCACACACCTGGTGTACCAAGCCGACATGTCAAAGGTTGAGGGAACCGAACAAGGAGCAGCTTTGGAAGGCGTACGTGATGTTATTGAACGTCGTGTTAATGCCTTCGGCGTATCTGAACCGTTAGTCACCACAGCTCAAGGTAACCGCATTATTGTTGATTTGGCTGGTGTACTTGATGTTACCGAAGCTATTAAACAAATTGGCGAAACGCCTATTTTGGAATTTAAAGAAGCCAACACCGAAGTTGGTCGAGCCGCGACAGCCGAAGAACAGGCACAAATCGATGCGGCTAATATAACCGAACGCCAAAAAGCCAGTGAAGTTTTGGCTCGGGCTAAAAGCGAAGATTGGGTGGCTCTTTCAACTGAATTAAACGGCAATGATCTTGGTTGGATCAGCGCCGACAATACAGACTTCGGTTATTTGGTTCAGGAGGCGCTTAATTTCCGGACCAAGCCAGGTTCGGTTGTTTCTCGTGTTATCGAAACCAACGGAATGTTGAATATTGTTCGTTACGATGAAAAAAAGGATTCGCAAAAAATGCAGCTTTCCCACATTTTAATTTGTTTTGAAGGTAAAACCAGTTGTGCTAATCCGATTCCGGCTATCGAAGCCAACCAAAAATTAATTGCCTTGAAAGATGGTTTGACAGCGGAAAATTTTTCTGAAAAGGCTAAAGAGTTTTCAACTGACCTGGGTAGCGCTTCTGATGGCGGATATTTGGGTTGGATCGAACCAGGCCAAACCGTCGCGGCTTTTGAACTGGCGGCGTTGAATACGCCGGTTGGTGGAATTTCTGAAGTAGTGGAAACTGAATTTGGTTACCACATTATTTACAAAAAAGCTCAAGAGCCGATTACGGTTTATCATTTGGAAGACATTGCTCTTAAACTAACTACCTTGAACGACATTGCTCAGGTTGATGAACAATGGAAATCCACTGGGTTAACCGGTCAACAGTTAAAAACAGCCACAGTTGAATTCGATCAAACTACCGGTTCACCTCACGTAGCCCTGCAGTTTAACGCCGAAGGCGCTGATATGTTTGCCGAAATTACTGGACGCAACATCGGCCAACAAGTAGCTATTTTCTTAGATGGTTCACCGATTTCCGTTCCGACCGTCCAAGATCAAATTGCTGGAGGACAGGCAGTTATTACTGGCAGCTTTACTTTGGACGAAGCTAAAACCTTGGCTCAACGCTTAAACGCCGGGGCTTTACCAGTGCCGGTTAGTTTACTTTCACAACAAACTGTCGGCCCAATGCTTGGCCAAACCTCACTTGATCGCAGTATTACGGCGGCTTTGGCCGGTTTCGGTCTGGTTGGTTTATTCATGCTTGTCATGTATCAAGTGCCGGGTTTTGTTGCAGTTGTGGCCTTGTTGTTTTATGTTGCCCTTAACTTACTGACTTACCGTATTTTCGGCGTAACTATTTCACTTTCTGGTATTGCTGGTTTAGTTCTGTCTATTGGTATGGCGGTGGACGCCAACGTGCTTATTTTTGAACGTGTAAAAGAAGAATTGCGAGCTGGGCGTGACTTACGTTCGGCTATTGATGAAGGACACCACCGCGCCTGGCCGGCTATTCGCGATGGTCACTTGACCACGCTTATTGCTGCCGTGGTCTTGTATACTTTTAGTTCCAGCTTTATTAAAGGTTTTGCTTTAACCTTGTCGATTGGTGTTTTATTCAGCATGTTTACGGCCGTGACCGTGACCCATACCTACTTGTTGGCTTCACAGAAAGTTAAATGGATGAATAAAATTAAACATTACGCCCGACATATTCCTGAACAAAAATAATCTATGACCTTCTCATTTGTTAAACATCGAAAAATTTGGTTCGTTTTGTCGGGGATTTTAATCGTCGGCAGTATTGCGGCGATTGCGATCTTTGGTTTCAATTTCGGAATTGATTTTACCGGCGGCAGCATTATCGAGCTTAATTTCCAAAATCGTCCGAGTGTCGAAGAGACCCAAACGATTTTATCAGCCGCAGGATATGACCATTCGGTGATTCAACCGAGCGGTGAAACAGAAATGATTATTCGCCTTGAAGCTCTTGATGAAACCGCCCACCAGGCCGTTCTTAGCGCTTTTGAGGTCAAAGATCCAGGCGTTACCGAATTACAGTTTAATTCATTCGGTCCTTCAGTCGGTTCAGAGTTGCGTAAAAAAACCACCACCGGTGTTATTGTCACCCTGCTTTTAATCGGATTGTTTATTGCTTGGTCTTTCCGCAAGGTGTCTGATCCAGTTAAATCTTGGAAATACGCCTTAATCACTGTTTTTGCTGGTTTTCACGATGTCATAGTTCCGCTTGGTTTGTTTGCCATTCTCGGTCATTTCTTTGGCTGGCAAATTGATACAGCTTTCGTGGCCGCGGCTTTGACCATTCTTGGTTATTCTATTAACGATACAATTGTCGTTTTTGATCGTACTCGTGAAAACTTGGGTCGTTTTGGTGACGAACACTTTGGCGACACTGTTGATAAAAGTATTCAGCAAACTTTATTCCGCTCAGTCTATTCAAGTCTTACCACCATGTTGGCGCTTGTGGCTATCTTTGTTTGGGGCGGGGAAACAACTCGGCCATTTGCTTTAGCTTTGTTTGTTGGTATTGGTATTGGAACTTATTCCTCGATCTTTATTGCCAGCCCCTTACTTGTGGCTTGGGAAGAATGGAATCATCGTCGCCGCGCTTAAAATGTTTTTAAAAACTCGAGTCTACTGGCTCGAGTTTTTGTTTTCCACAACTCTTCCCAACCCTTCAAGGCTCTTCTCGACCCTTTAAAGCCCTTTTGTGCTATAATAGACAACGATATGTTCCTCTTCGCC